>WNGE01010291.1_pt1 | contig 21740 bp, 23 predicted proteins | sample 5400651 | NCBI WGS metagenome assembly WNGE01 (sample SAMN13153370, study PRJNA577476) | soil metagenome | isolation source: 60 cm soil or saprolite under grassland replicate 2 | place: USA:California | collected 2016-06-15 | reverse complement strand
AAGTTCGATGTCGCTGGCATCTCGGCCGGACTCAAGCTGCGGCAGGAACTCATCGTCAAGGCGACAAGCGACGACGGTAAGGTCACGGAGTTCAAGGTCATCTGCCGCATCGATACACCGGCGGAATTGGATTACTATCGGCATGGAGGGATTTTGGAGTACGTGCTGCGGCAGCTGCTGCAGAATTAGCATTTCGAGTTGCGGGTTTTGAGTTTCGAGTTGAAACCGAAACTAGCAACCCGAAACCAGGAACTGGAAACTTACCGCAATGAGACGACGAGAAGCGCTGGCAACGATGGGTAAAACATCGCTAGCGATTCTGGCCGGAATTCTTCCATCCGTCATTTCGAACCTGGAAAGCGCTGAGAGGCCTACGATGGCTACACCCGACCGCATCCGCCACTACACCGCGAACAACCCCGGTATCATGACGTTACAGGGGACGAATCAATACGTCGTCGGCAAGGAAAACGTCTTGGTTATCGATGTTGCGCTGAGCGCGGACTCGAACATGGACGGAATTATCGAGCAGGCGGAAGCGATGGGCGCAAAGAAGATCGAAAAGATTCTTCTGACGCATATTCATAGCGACCACTGCGGCGGTGCCCTGGCCTTGAGAAAGCGCTGCGGCGCCAAGCTGGGCATTCATCGCTCCCGTGCGGGTTATCTCGGTGGCGAAGATTTTCAATACGACGACAACGATCGGATTGCGTTCGGCGGCGGCGAGCTGCAGGTGCTTCACACGCCGGGCCATGAATCCGGCCACTGTTGCTTTTATGAGTCCGGCGACAGGGTGCTGTTCAGCGGCGACAATATTCTCGGCTACGGCACGGCTGTGATTCGCCCGCCGGACGGCAATATGACAGACTACTTGAGGTCCTTGGAGAGACTGCTCGAATTCAATATCAGTTTAGTTCTGCCAGGGCATGGACCTCTTGTCGGCAAGCCCGAGGCGAAGATTAAGGAATACATCAAGCATCGCATGATGCGGGAAAAGCAGGTTATAGACGCGCTGCTTAAAGGGCGCAACACCATCGGCGATATCACCGAAATGATTTACGTGGGTGTTTCGCCTGCTCTACAAAGGGTCGCGGAGTTTTCCGTCCAAGCACACTTGGAAAAGCTGATGAGGGAAGGTCGGGTGAAGAGCGAAGGCGGCCGTTATCTGATTCTAAAAGACAACTGAGGCAGTCCTTTGGCGGAGTCGAAGGGGATCACGGTGGACTCGGTCTTCGCATCCGATGTTTCCAAACTTCGTCGTCAGGAGCAATTGAACGAGACATTCACCCAATGTTTGATCGACGACCGCGCTTTCGTTCATTTGCCGTGCCAAGCCTGAAGGGCGGATGTGCAACGGATTTTCTCGTTGCAAGAGCGATTATCCAAACGCGCTTTACCTGCGAGGGGAGAGAAATGCAGTTTGGGACGCGAGGCGGACAGAACATCCACCTATTTCTCCATAATGATCACCGGGAATCCTGATTTTGCGAGTAGGCGCGCCTGTTCTTCGGCGGCGTTGCGGTTGGAGAAGGTTCCCAACTGAACCCGATAATACGTGACATCCTTTGCTTGCAGCGGGACGATGGAAACGTCCGCGTAAGAACTTTTGAGCTTGTCGCGCAGCTGTTGCGCATTCTCGAGCTGGGAGAAAGATCCCAACTGCAAGGTGTAATCCAGAGAAGCGCGAATTGATTGAATGTTGTTGGAGCCGTCGATCACTTCTACGTGCACCGGAATCGTGCCGGGACCGATCATGCCGAGAGCTTTTCCTGCCGCAAAGGAGAGGTCTATGATTCTACCCTTGGCAAAGGGACCCCGGTCGTTGATTGTCACTTCGGTGGAGCTGCCGGTTTCGAGATTGGTAACCATGACGCGGGTGCCGAGGGGTAATGTCTGGTGCGCTGCGGTCAGATCGTTCTGATCGTAGATAACCCCACTGGCCGTGGCTTTCCCATGAAACCCTGGGCCGTACCAAGAAGCAATGCCGGTTTGGCTCACACCGCTTTGAGAGCCCGGTGCGGACGGCAACTTGACTCTCGATGGGGGCAAGGAGCAGGCCGCGAGCAACAGCAATGGCAGGAGAAACGGAATAGTGAGACCGCGCGAGCCCAGCAGGTCCAGCGATAGATTTTGCCGCGGTGCGAGTTCCTGGAACATGGACGCCGAATTATAGCGAAAGAAGAAAAAGGAAAAAAGTCATCGACGCGGAATCATCTTAGGATTCGGATAACAGCAGTCCGACCTGCGTAGCTCCGTCTTCACGATCCGGCAGGGCCAAATGATCCTTGGCCGGAATAAGCGTGCCGAAGACGATATCGGCTAGCGGCAACACCACATTGAGATTATTGAAGTGTCGTTTGTGATGCATGTGGTGATGAGAGTCCAGCCACCGGAACCAAGCCGTTGTTTCCAACCAGCGCCGTTTGGGAATATGCATGCAGTAATGGAGGTATTCATAAAGAAAATAGTAGAGGATGAGTGCCGACAAGGCGCCTACGAATATGTCTGCTGCCAACGTCCTTTCTATCCAAAGAATGACGGGCGTGTGAAGAATGATAATAAACGGAGCGTTCCACCAGGCGAAGCGAACCTTGCGAACGACCTTTGCGTCGGGAAGAAAATAGTGGTCGCCGGTCCGGAAAAGACCGTGGTGAACCAAGGCATGGGCGCGAAAGGGATATTGCCAAAACGGCGTGTGCATTAAGTACTTGTGCAGGGTCCATTCGAAGAAACTCGCGTAAACGAGGAAACAGAAGAAAGCTGTTGTCTCGCTGATGATAATGGTCATTGAATTCCTTTCAATCGCTTCAATCGTCCGCGATACGGTTGTCCCTGCTGCGGCGCTTTCGGATAGAGTTCCGCCCGAGGCTTAACTCGCACGAATCGACTATTTTTGTTGGGAATCGCTTCGCAGGGAGAGTCTAACAGAGCCTTGAGCCGTTTCGGTCGCTATTTCAGACTGGATGCCAAACTGACCGCAATGTACGTGTTTTTTGATGAATCGTCAATCAAATCTCCAAACATTTGGATTTCGCTTACGCCCGGTTTACGCAGCAGAGGCTTTGTGGTAGCTTAACGCAACTAATTCAGGGAGTTGTTGTTTATGTCCGGTCATTCGAAATGGAGCACCATCAAGCACAAAAAAGCGGCTAAGGACGCAAAGAAGGGACGGCTGTTCACCAAGCTCATCAAGGAAATTACGGTGGCGGCTCGGGTGGGCGGTGGCGACATCAACTCCAACCCGCGCTTGCGCACGGCCGTGATCACGGCGAGAACCAACAGCATGCCCGGAGACAACATTGAGCGGGCGATCAAAAAGGGCACGGGAGAATTGGAAGGCGTCTCATACGAAGAAATCCAGTACGAAGGATATGGTCCGGGCGGCGCTGCCATCTTGGCGCAGGTGCTAACCGACAACAAGAACCGCACGGTCTCTGAGATACGGCGCTTGTTTGCCAAACATGGGGGAAATTTGGGAGAGACCGGCTGCGTGGCATGGATGTTTGACAAAAGGGGTGTCATCACGGTGGAAAAATCACAAATCGATGAAGACCGCTTGATGAGTTTGGTGCTAGAAGCGGGTGGAGAAGATGTCAAAGATGAGGGCGATCTATTTGAAGTGGTGACCCAACCGGAGGACTTCGAAAGAGTCAAAGAGAGGCTCGACCGAGAAAAGGTAGCCCTTGCCAGCGCGCAAATCACGATGGTCCCGAAAAATACTGTAACCGTAGACGAAAAGCATGTGGAACAAATTCTCAAGTTGACGGAAGAGCTTGAGGATCATGATGACGTGCAAAACGTTTCGGCAAATTTCGATATCCCCAGCGAGTACCTCGAAAAGGCGAGCTGATGGGGGGTGCCTCGGACCGTTCGGCGCGCCGGGCCGTGCAGGGTCGTAGAATCCTGGGCATCGATCCCGGATCGCTTGTGACTGGATGGGGCATCGTCGAGTCAGTCGGAAATTCCTTAAGTCATGTGGCCTGCGGCACCATCGCGACGGTGGGTGCCCAAGCGCAAGGTGCTCGGTTAAGCCGCATCTACAGAGGCATTCAGCAAATCATAGTGCGTTATCATCCGGACGGAGTCAGTCTGGAGAAGGTTTTTTTTGCGCGCAACCCGCAGAGCGCCCTCAAACTTGGACAGGCGCGCGGCGTGGCCCTGTTAGCGGCTGCAGAAAACCAACTCGATGTCTACGAGTACAGTTCAAATGAGATTAAGTCGGCTGTGGTCGGGTATGGCCACGCGACCAAGGAGCAAGTGCAAAAAATGGTCGCGTCGCTTCTCCATGTTTCGGAGAAGATGGCCGCCGATGCCGCCGATGCTTTGGCAGCCGCGGTTTGTCACGTTCATCGGCAGGCATTTCAAGACCGCATTTTGGAAGCGACGCCGGATTGGCGACCCGCGATGCGCCGGCGCAGGTTGCCCTGAGCGGTTCAAGCGATTGGCGGGAAGTCCCGTCCCTAGAGAAATCCAAGACCACTGTGATTGCGCAAATTAGCGGAACCCTGGCGCATAAGCTACCGGGAGAAGTCATCGTCGATGTCGGAGGAGTGGGCTATCAGATATTCATCCCGCTCAATGTTTTCTATCGGCTGCCGGAGGTCGGGGGTTCGGTCAGTCTTTACATTCATACCCATCTAAGGGAAGATGCGCTTCAGTTGTTCGGCTTTCGGGCCGCGGAAGAAAAACAGGTCTTTCTCTTGCTTAACAGCGTCTCCGGCATCGGTCCAAAGTTAGCCGTAAACATTCTTTCCGGGATTCCAGCGGAGGAATTGGTGGAGGCGGTCAAGGATGGAGATCAGCTACGGCTGGTGTCGATTCCGGGAGTTGGCAAAAAGCTCGCGGAACGTATGATCGTCGAACTCCGTGATAAATTTACGACTTTGCAATCCCGGCCGTCGGAAGCTATCCCTCAAAATAACGATTCTCAACTCGTCCAAGATGCAGTGTCGGCGCTGGTCAATCTGGGTTATAGAAGAGCGGAAGTCGAGAAAAACGTGCGCGATATGATCCAGACGGGAAAACGGACTTTGGAAGAAGTGATCAAGGACGTACTCCGACGGATGAGTCGCTAGCCCGCAATGCCGAAACTTAACGACAAAACCGAGACCTCTATGCAGTCGCGACCTGTCGCGCCCAAGCTTGTCGAGGACGATGTAAATTATGACGTCAACCTGCGGCCGCGTGGCTTCGATGAATACGTCGGTCAGGAGCAGGTGAAGGAAAATCTTAAAGTTGCGATTGCCGCGGCGCGGGGCCGCAACGATGTCTTGGATCATATTCTGTTCCATGGACCGCCGGGATTGGGCAAGACATCGCTCGCCTACATTATCTCGCGGGAGATGGGCGTTAACATCAAGGCTACCTCGGGACCGGTGGTGGAGCGCCCGGGCGATCTGGCGGCGCTGCTGACGAATCTCGAGGAAGGCGATATTCTGTTTATTGACGAGATTCACCGCTTGAATCACGTGGTGGAAGAGGTTCTTTACCCAGCCATGGAAGACTACCAGATCGATATCCTGATTGGTCAAGGTCCCGCAGCCAGGTCGATGAAGCTGCCATTAAAGCCATTTACGCTGATCGGAGCAACGACCCGGTCCGGACTTCTTACCTCGCCGCTACGGGATCGCTTTGGGCAAATTTTTCGGCTCGATTTCTATTCGACCGAAGCGCTGGCGCAAATCCTTAAACGATCCGCCTCCATTTTGGGTGTCGCTGCGGAAGACGACGGCACTGCCGAGATCGCGCGTCGGTCCCGGGGCACTCCGCGGATCGCGAATCGGCTCCTTCGCCGGGTGCGGGATTTCGCCCAAGTCAAGGCGGATGGCAAAATTACGAAACCGGTTACCCAAGAAGCTCTCCAGATGTTGGAAGTTGATCCCATCGGTCTCGACAAGATGGACACGATGCTCCTTGTTACCTTGATCGACAAGTTTTCGGGCGGGCCGGTTGGGATTGAAACGCTGGCGGCGGCCATTGGAGAAGAAAAGGACACCATCGAGGACGTGTACGAGCCGTTCTTGATTCAAGCCGGGTTTTTGAAGCGAACGCCGCGCGGCCGCGTGGCGACCGATCTGGCATACGAACATTTTGAGCGCAACCAGGCAGCGCCAAAAGGGAACAGTTCGAAGAATCAACCTAGCCTTTTTTGAAGGGTTTCGGTTTCGCCGGGCTGACAAAAAAGGCGAAACGCCGATTTACGCCAATGGCCGAATTTGCCAAGACGCTGATCTATATTGGCATCACCCTGGTCGTTCTTGGGCTGATCTTTTCGGTGGTTGGCAAGATTCCCTGGTTAGGGAATCTGCCGGGCGATATCACCATCGAGCGAGAGCGATTCACGTTCTATTTCCCGTTGACCACCTGTATCCTTATAAGTGTTATTATAACCCTTGTCCTTTATTTTTTTAGACGGTAAGATTTGGCTGTCTTTTTCTCCCCTTAGAAAGCCTGCTCATGGAAAGTTCGGGCACCGCTGAGTCGATCGAGGTAAGCCTCAAGCTGGAAGAAGTCAAGCGTCGCAAGCGCGAGGGCTTGGTGATCCTCGTCACCACCTTAATGGTATTGGCGTTTGCGTTTTTTGAAGTTCAATTGCCTGAGACGGCGCCGGAATACTCCTTGGGCAACAATATAGCTTTCTTTCTCTTGATCAACGTGAACGTCATCCTCCTGGCGTTGCTGGTTTTCCTCGTTGTACGCAACTTGGTGAAACTTGTCTTCGAGCGCAAGAGAAGGATTCTTGGTTCCCGCCTGCGGGTACGGTTGGTATTGGCGTTTGTTGCGCTATCTCTAGTGCCCACGTTGTTGCTGTTCGTCATTGCGGGTGGATTCGTCACGCGTTCTTTTGAACGATGGTTTGATCTTCAGGTGGAGAACGCGTTGCAGGGCTCCTTGGAGATCGGCCAGACTTATTATCAGAATTCGGCTAACAACGCGTTGTTCTATGCGCGGCAGTTGAGTCAACGCATGACTCGAGAGGGGCTCTTTGAGACGCATCGACTGGGCGAGCTCAAGGAGTTCATCCAAAACAAACAGCGGGAGTATAACCTCGGAACCGTTGAATTGTTTTCGCCTGACTACCGATCGCTCGTCGTCGCGTTCAATGAACAAGTGCCGACGGGGGTCACGATCAAACCGGAAAATGAGTTTCTCAACCGGGCGCTCCGGGGTCTGGAGGTGACGCGAACGCAAGCGTTTGGCGAAGGGGACATTATCCGTGGCGGGGTTCCCATCTACAGCGCGGACAAGAGCGTGCTCGGAGTCGTGGTGGTCGACTATTATGTGCCCAAAAGCATCACTAAAAGAGCCTTGCAAATTTCCCGTTCCTACGAACAGTACAAACACCTGATGTTTCTCAAGGCGCCGATCAAAAATAGCTATATTTTGACCCTGCTCCTCATTACGTTGGTGATTATCTTCGCGGCCACTTGGTGCGGGTTTTATCTTGCCAAAGGCATTACGGTCCCGATCCAAAAACTTGCGGAAGGAACCCACGAGGTTGCCCAGGGAAACTGGGACTATAAAATCGATTCCGGAGGAGACGATGAAATCGGAACTTTAGTGGAATCGTTCAACCAGATGACCCGAGATCTGAAGCAGAGCAATTTAGAACTGGAACAAAGAAAGCGCTTTGTTGAGACGCTTCTCGCCAATATTACGGCGGGCGTGATCGCCGTGGATCCCATGGGACGCATTACAACCTGGAATAAGACCGCCGAGGAGATGTTGGGAGTCGAGGCTGCCGGAGTGCTCGGAAAAAATCAGGAGGAGGTCTTTCAGGTTGGACAGCTCCAAGTCATGCGTGACATCCTGGAGAGTGTGAAGAGAATGGAGGCATGGCGGGAGGTCGCGCGGCGTATCGCTCATGAGATCAAGAACCCGCTCACCCCCATCCAATTGTCCGCCGAGCGGCTCCGAAAACGCTATGGCAAATTGCTCGATGGTAACGGTGCGATTTTGGATAAGTGTACCTCGACCATCATCCAGCAGGTGGACGAGCTGAAGAATCTCGTCAATGAATTTTCCCATTTCGCTCGTCTGCCTTCGGCCCACCTCACCAGGAACGACCTGAATGGGATCGTTCAAGAGGCTCTGTTTCTCTTCAAAGAAGGACACAACGATATTCATTTCCAGTTTCGCAACGAAGAGATCCCGCCGCTCGAATTGGACCGAGAACAGATCAAACGCGTTATAATCAATTTATTGGACAACGCGGTGGCCGCTGTAGGAGAAAATGGCGAAATCAAAATGGCCACCAGTCATGACCTCTCTCGAGGAGTCGTCTATTTGGAGGTCGCGGATAACGGCTGCGGTGTGGCGCCAGAAGTAAGAGGCAGAATTTTCGAGCCCTATTTTTCCACCAAGAAGAATGGAACCGGCTTGGGACTCACCATCGTGAGCCAGATCATCGAAGATCACCGCGGCTACATCCGGGTGCGACCCAATGAACCCCGGGGTACGAGGTTTACGATCGAGTTTCCGGTGCAAGCGGAGAGCGATCTTGTCCAGAATGAGAAGAGGGCGATGCATTCCTAGGAGACGCGATGAAAGAACGGTTGGGACAGAAGGTCATCATGATCGTCGACGACGAGGACAAAGTTCGGGAGTCGGTCCGAGAAGTCTTGGCCGACGAGGGCTATCGCGTTGTGGATACCGCCGACGGCACTCATGTGCTCGAATTGATTGAACAGGAAAAGCCCGGACTCGTGCTTCTGGATATTTGGATGCCGCAGATTGACGGCATCGATCTGCTTAAGCAGATTAAGAGCAAGGAACCGGCGATCAACGTGGTGATGATTTCAGGCCATGGGAATATTCATACTGCAGTGACGGCGACCAAATTCGGAGCGTTCGATTTTATCGAGAAGCCGCTATCTTTAGATGCGCTGCTGCTAACGGTGCAGCGGGCCTTAGGTGATTATTCGCCCGGCCGCTCCAAAGAAATCAATGGTAACGGAGGGATAAAATCGAAAAAAGGGAAGCGCTCTCCGACGGCGGCAAGACACGGAAGCTCTAGTCCGTCCCTCAAGCAACGCACATTGAAGAAAAGTGTTGTGACATCGGGACAAGGACTTCACTCCGGAATGAAGACAGGTCTTATTCTCCATCCGCTGCCGCCTCATAGCGGGATTCTATTCACCGGGATTTCCGGTGATGTGCAGGTGCTCGCCCACCTGGACCATGTCGGATCGACAGGATATGCGACGTCGCTCCGCGCCAAAGGGTTTGCCGTGGGGACGGTGGAACATTTATTAGCCGTGCTGCATAGTTACGGCATTACAAATCTGCTCGTTAAGGTTCAAGGGGAGATTCCCATTCTGGACGGTTCCGCCGTAGAGTTCTGTAATCTCATTGACGAAGTTGGCGTTCAGGAAGAAAACGAGGAATGGTCCGAAATCGTGGTTGATCGACCGTATCGAATCGGAAGCCCAGGGGGCGAGTCGATCAGCATCGAGCCTGCGGATATTTTCTCGGTGCACTATGTTTTGAATTATCCGAAGCCGGTGGGCATCCAAGAGCATACCTACACCCACAACGGTCCCACCTGCTTTAGGGAAGAAATCGCGCCGGCGAGAACCTTTGGCTTTCTCAAGGACATCGAGCAGCTACAACAAGCGGGCTTGGTAAACGGCGGCAAGCTCAACAATTGTATCCTGATCGACGACGAGAAAATCATCAATACGGATTTGCGCTTCCCCAACGAGTTGGCGCGCCACAAGATCCTTGACATTATGGGTGACTTTTATTTGCTCGGCAAACCGGTTCGAGGCGCAATTAAAGCTTATATGACTGGCCACTCCGACAATATTGCTCTGTTGCGAGAGCTGAGGAGTGGGATGGGTCTTTAGCAGTGATCGGCAACCTTGCGCTCTCCGGGCCCATGGCGACGTAAAAACGCACCATTTTTGAACAACCATTAGGTATGTATGGTCTCTTTTCCGCGACTCTTTACGGTGGATGAAGCCAATGCGTTGCTGCCCGCTGTGCGCGTGTTGATGGAACGGATCCAAGAAAATATTCAGCGGCTGAAAAACAAAAGCAAAATAGTCATTCGCGATGAGCAACTCGATCCAGAGGCCACGGATTTCATGGACCGATTGGAGGAGAATAGTGAAATTGCTCGGCTCGTGTCAGAAGTCAAAGATGGGGTGGAACAGATCCAGAGTTACGGTTGCATCTGCAAGGGAGCGGAACAAGGTCTGATCGATTTCCCGTGCCTGCTGGGAGCAGAAGTGGTCTTTCTGTGCTGGCAACAGGGTGAACCGACTGTCAGCTATTGGCACCGGATCGAAGAGGGCTTTCCCGGACGCCGACCCTTGCTCGATGTCGAGAAAACGGGGCCTGACAAAAAAACTTCTTACCATTAGTCGGTAGGTCAATTTTCCGTTTCGGTTTCCTCTACTTTTGCTCGTTCCGATTCAACTCGTTTTTAGTATGAGAGGTTTGTGATCGCGCAGAATGAAAACGCGCTGTCTCTTCGGGTCAAAGAAGAAGCACAGCGCCTGGGTTTTGAGCTGGTCGGAATCTCTCCGGTAAAACTTCCGCCCCACGAGGAGTCGTTTGCAGAGTGGCTGCGGCAGGGCTTCTCGGGACAGCTGGAATATATGAAACGGACCGAGGAGCTACGCCGCAATCCCCATCGGCTCGTTCCCTGGGCAGTGTCCCTCATATCGGTCGGAATGAACTATTATACGCCGTTTTCCCGTCCGGCAGCATCGCAGCAGCCGAAAGGCTGGATTTCCCGTTACGCATGGGGCGATGATTATCACAACCTGATCAAGGACAAGCTGGAATCTCTCCTCGACAACATTCGACGGCTTTGCAACGGACCTGTAGAAGGAAAGGCCTTCGTGGATTCGGGTCCGGTGCTGGAGCGGGAGTTTGCCGGCATCGCGGGGATCGGCTGGATCGGCAAAAACACCCATCTCATTTCTCCCCAAAACGGCTCGTGGTTTTTTTTGGGAGAACTTTTTCTCAGCATCCCGCTTGTCTATGATCGGCCGATTCGCGATCGCTGTGGAAAGTGCGATCTTTGTCTGAAAGCCTGCCCCACGGGAGCTTTCATGGGACCCTACGTGTTGGATGCGCGACGCTGCATCTCCTATCTCACGATTGAGCTCAAAGGCTTTATTCCGCGCCATTTTCGTCCGCTCGTGGGGAATCATATTTTTGGCTGTGACATCTGTCAGGAGATCTGCCCCTATAACGTAAAGGCTCGACCGACCATGGAAAAGGCATACGCCCCAAGAGAGGGGCTTTATGCACCCGATCTGATTCCCTTGCTGTCGCTGGATGAGGAGGAGTTTCGGCGCCGGTTTCGCGGCAGCCCGATCCTTCGTGCTAAGCGAAAGGGATTATTGCGCAACGTTGCGGTGGCTCTCGGCAATGCTAAGAGTCATGAAGCGCTGCCTGCATTGATCCGGGCGTTAGATGATGAAGAAACTCTGGTGCGGGGCCATGTGGCTTGGGCACTGGGTCAGATCGGGTCACCCAAGGCAATCAGCGCACTAGGAAAAAGGTTGCGGATCGAGAGCGATCCCACGGTCCGGATGGAAATCGAAGATGCGATCACGGAAGCAAAAAAGACCCATTCTACAAAGACCGATAGCCCAGCTTCAAACATACAATAACAATCGTTCGGTCAGCGATGCTTGGCCTTGGCTATCGTTAGGTCAATTGGGTTGGAGTGATCAAGACTTTGGCCAATCGTTGTGTCAAGTCGCCGGGGATACGCGTGATTCGGCCATCAACATCGACGCAGGCGTGTTTCGTCGATCCCGACGCCAAGGAAGAGGTGTCGCCTTCCCGTGAGATTATATAATCGAACGTTAGCGAGGCGCGGCCGACAGACGTCAGTTGAGTGGCAATCGTAATCAGGTCGTCGTAGTGAGCTGATTTGAAGTAGCGACAGGAAACTTCGGTTACGGGAAAATGAAATCCTTGCGCCTCGATTGTCTTATAAGGAAGACCGATTTGGCGCAGAAATTCTGACCTGCCCTTTTCAAACCACCTAAGATAATTTCCCTAGTTCTTTTTGCCACTTACTCAATCCATATAGGAAGCCACTCCGCCTTGACAAGTTAAAGCGATCTATGTTTAAGATTTTTCCATTTACGTAACGATTTCTTGACTTAACCAGCACAAATCGAACGCCTATTTTGCCAAGAAAAGAAGGAGGACAAGGAATGAAGGGTTCAGCCAATTACGTGATCGGGTCTATTCCCGCGTTGCTATTGACGGTTTGGATGGTGGCTTGCACAGCGGTCCAGGAGCAGCCAAAGCCGGCGGCGCCTGCGCTGGCGCAGCAACCGGCGCCAGCTATACAGGAAGGGGCCAAAGCGCCGACCCAACAGGAGTCCAGCAAAACGGAGACAAAAGCGGCCAAAACGAAAACCGTGGAGGTAGAAGGTGTGATCAGCAGCGTCGGGCAACGGACGATCACTTTTCAACTTGAACGAAAAGGGAAAGTCAGGGAAGAAGTTGTGGGCGTTGATGACAAGACTAATATTGAAAAAGATGGCAGCAAAGTTAAGTTAGGGCAGTTGCAGGAGACGGACAAAGCCCTGATTAACTATGAACCCGATGCTTACACGCCAGCCAATTCAGTGAAGGTGATCGGCAAGGGTCAAATACAAAAAGTCGGAGGAGATGATTAGGAGCGGTAACGATCCGATCGGTCACCAGCGACTATCTCGAGATCAAACGATTGCTCGTCTCTTAATATCCGAAACGAGATTCGCTCTCCCGGGCGCTTTTTCCACATCTCTTGGTAAAGCTCAGGTCGAGAGCGGATCTCTTTTTTTTCCACACCGATAATAATATCGCCTTCCTTGAGACCGTGTCTCTCGGCTGGCCCGCCGGCCACTATTCCTCCTACGACGACGTGCCCCGCCATAGGTTGCGGATAAAATCCTAGCCAGGGCCGCCGGGGGCGGCTGCGGATTTGTCCGTACTGCTTCAGTTCTTGGGCGTGCTGCAGATAATAATCGATGGGGATTGCCAGAGAAAACTTACCGATCTCAGTTAGATTCAGCGAGACGACGCCGATGATTTCACCTTTAAAGTTGGCCATTGTGCCACCGCCGAAGCCTGGATTGGGTGCCGTAAGACGAATGGTCTTTTCCAGCATGTATTCCCAATGGCCGTCGTAGCAATCCATAGAACTCACATAGCCGCCGCTAACCCGGCGAGCGGCCTGGCCGCTACTAGCGATGATGACCGCGGGCTGGCCCAATGCGACTGAATCCGATGCCGCAGGCTTAAGAAAAGGCAGTCCTCGCGCGGGAATTTTGACCAGCGCAAGGCCGGTTTCCTGGTCCTGGGCAGCCAACGCTCCGGGGTGCTGCTCACCGTCCGGTAAGGTTACGGTGATGGACGCTGCCCCTACGGTTACATAGTGGACCGTTAAGATATAGCCATCCGGATCAACGATAGTGCCTGAGCCGCCTCGCTCCGACCCCAGATTGCTAGTCGAAGGGTGGTTGTCGGGAACGGTAACTTGAATGTCTGCCGTCGCGGGTAAAATCGAATGGATCAGACCAATATGACCGTTCAAATCAGTGCTCCTCCCGGGCCACGGGTGTGTTGGGGCTCGGTACTTCAGTTTCGTTTGGATAAAATCTGCCCTGCCAACTGTCTCTTTCCTCTAGTTCTTTGTAGATCGCATTGTGCACCCCGATCTTATTGATTGACCATTCCGGAGCGACGGTAATCGCCCGATAAGTTTCGCCTGTCAAACGATGCACAACAATTTCCGGCGCTAAACGCTCGAGGAAATCAACGACCAGTGTCACATATTCCTTTTGGCTGAAGAGGGTGAAGCCACCAGCGGCATAAAGTTTTTCCAGGACGGTGTTCTTGATCACGTGGAGATTGTGCAGTTTAAGACCGTCGATCTCCAGCCGATTCAACAAAGACGTTGTTGCAAGAATTTCGGCACAGCTTTCTCCAGGGAACCCCAGTATCAAATGGGTACAAACCCGCAGTCCGCGTTTCTTGCAGCGCCGGACGGTTTCAACGAACTCCTTTAGCCCATGGCCGCGGTTCACCCATCGAAGCGTCCGGTCTTGCATCGACTCAAGTCCAAGCTCCAACCAAAGATAAGTGTGATGGGAGAGATCCGTTAGGAGCTCGAGGGTATCCTCTGGTAGGCAATCGGGCCGGGTAGCGACGGAGAGACCGACGACTCCGGGGAAGTCGAGGGCTTCGCGATAAAGCTTTTCGAGCTTAGAGACCGAACCGTAAGTATTTGTGTAACTCTGAAAATAGGCGATGAATTTGTCGGCTCGATGACGTCGTTGAATCGCCGCCGCCCCGCGCTCAAGTTGTTCTGTTACCGAAGTGCGAGGCTGATAGTCCTGCGGGGTATGACTAGAATTGTTGCAGTAAATGCATCCTCCCACGGCGACCGTTCCATCCCGATTCGGACAGGTGAAATCCAGCCTCAGACCGATTTTGTAGACCCGCGCATCGAAAGTGTCTTTCAGTAAGCGGTTATAAGAATTATAGCGCCTGCCGTGCCATCGCTTGTGTAGTGTGAGAGGAAAATTCATGACGTGAACTGAAATTGGTTAACAAAAAGCCGGTCAATACTCAAGAGAATTACCTTGCGCGGCCCGGCCTCAAAACAGGGCGATGCCCGGCTTGTGCACGAGTTCCATCGGCTAGACGGCTTAGCCTTGCTAGAACTTTGGAAGTGGTTAATAAATCACGTGCTTTTTTGAGTCCGTTGACTGATGTTGGCTTGACAATAAAGCTCGATTGACTATATTCTACCGAGCAGGCTTGTTTGTCCGCCGATGAAAATTCCCGTCGACGACATTACCGAATCCGCCAGAGAGATTGGGTTTTCCGAACGAATTGATGGACTAAACGATCTCTACAAAAATAGCCAGTTCCGGGATTTTAGCTTTCCTCCCTTGCTGGAAGTAGATTTAGTCTATTATCGATCCGGTCAAGAGATTTTCTTCAAAGGTTCATTCGGCGGGACGCTTGAAGGGAGTTGTAGCCGTTGTTTGAGGAGCTACTCCTTCCCGTTGAACAAGGAGTTTGATTTTGTGCTCAGCCCAGATCCGTCTAAATCAGGGCGCAAAATTGAAGAGCTGAGTAGGGAGGATCTGGGGTTGAGTTATTATTCCACAGAGGAAATTGACCTCGCGCCTCTTATAAAAGAACAGGTCATGTTGGCTCTCCCGACCCGGCCGCTGTGTCATGAAAACTGCCGTGGGCTTTGCGGTAACTGTGGCGTGGACCTCAACCAGGAGACATGTGCCTGTAGTAGCTCGGCAACCGATCCACGGATGGCGATTTTTCGAACGCTCAGAGTCGGTCGTTAGTTCACGTCGACATTTGTTGCATTTTATCTGTCGCTGAGCGACGGGGAAAGATAGGACTAAAAAAATGCCAGTACCAAAGAGAAGAACTTCAAAAAGAGTGAAAAACCAAAGGCGGTCGCACGATGCGCTGACCGCTCCACAGTGGAGCGCTTGTCCCAAGTGCGGGGAAACCGTTTTGCCGCACCGCGCCTGCTCCAGCTGCGGTTTCTACCGGGGTCGAATCGTGATAAAGACCGACGAAAGCTAATCTGCCTTCCTATTTTGTATGCTAAAAATCGCCGTCGACGCCATGGGGGGAGACCATGCTCCCGGGGTAGTGGTAGAGGGCGCGTTATGGGCTGCCCAAGAGTTCGGCGTGGATCTTGTCTTGGTGGGTCAGAAGGATGTCCTGGAACGCGAATTGGTGCGTCATCCTACGAAATCGTCCTCGGTTCAACTGGTCCATGCTTCTCAATCGATCGCTATGGATGAATCTCCGAGCTCTGCGCTCAAAAAAAGGGACTCGTCCATGAAGATCGCCTTTGAGATGATGAAACGCGGAGAAGTTCAGGCCGTGGTGAGCGCGGGGAATTCTGGGGCCATGATGGCGACGGGAATGTTTGTTATGGGCAGGTTGCCGCAGGTGGCCCGACCCGCGATTCTGATCGTTGTGCCGGGACTGTCGAAGGGGACGGTCATTATCGACGCTGGCGCTAATGTTGACTGCAAGCCCCATCATCTGGTTCAGTTCGCCTTTATGGGTGGGATCTACGCTGAGAAAGTCCAGGGAATCGCCAGTCCGCGCATCGGGGTCTTGAGTAACGGCGAGGAGGAAAGAAAGGGAAACGATCTAACCAGGGCGGCCAGCGAAGAGCTTTCAGCGACTTCGTTGAATTACATTGGCTATGTAGAAGGACGAGATGTTTTCAACGGTAAAGTCGATGTGGTCGTCTGCGATGGATTCACCGGTAATATAGCCCTTAAAACCATGGAAGGGGTTGCGAGTTTCGCGGGGGACGTATTGAGGGAAGCCTTTCAGAAGAATTTTTCCAGTCGGCTGGGATATCTAATGAGTCGTAGCTCTCTCCGAGAAGCCTATCGGCGTCTCGACTACGCTGAATATGGGGGCGCTCCCTTGCTTGGCCTGGATGGGGTCGGGATTGTTGCTCATGGGGGATCGAGTCCGCGGGCTATCAAAAATGCTATACGTGCGGCCAAAGAGGCGGTTCAACAGGATATCAATGGGCATATCAGCCGGGTGCTCGGCGATGCGGACGATAGTGATAAGAAGGATGGCTTCCCAAGAAAAATTTGGCAGCGAATCAAGTCGAAGATCGACTCACTAGGCGATAAACCAAGCACCGAGGGTGAAACAGAGGAACGGCAAAGTGAAGCCAAGCGCTAAAGTTGCCTTCGTCTTTCCGGGACAGGGTTCTCAATATGTTGGAATGGGGAAGGAGCTTCACGCGCAATTTACGGCGGCCAGGCGGGTGTTTTCGGAAGCGGATGAGATCCTTGGGTTTCCGCTAAGTCAACTTTGTTTTAGTGGCCCCGGTTCCGATCTCAAACTCACTGAGAATACGCAACCAGCTATCTTGACAGTCTCAGTTGCTGCTCTGCGTGTTTTAGAATCGGAAAGCGCACTAAGGCCCGACTTTGTTGCTGGTCATAGTCTCGGAGAATACACTGCGTTGGTTTGCGCCGGGGCACTGAGCTTCCAGGACGCGGTAAGAGTCGTGCGCGAACGGGGCAGACTCATGCAACAGGCCGTGCCTCCCGGTGTGGGCAGTATGGCGGTGATTTTGGGATTGGAGATGGAAGTTGTTCGATCTGTTTGCGAAGCAGTCAGTAATGGGGAGGTTGTGGCGCCGGCCAATTACAACGGGGGCGGACAAATTGTCATTGCCGGCTCTAAAGCTGCGGTTACTCGCGCTATGTCAATCGCCAGGGAACGCGGCGCAAGAAGGGTCTTAGATCTGCCCGTAAGTGCTCCCTTTCATTGCCTGCTTATGCGTCCGGCTGCGGAAGGATTAAAAAAGGTCTTGGACGATGTGGCCGTCCACCCTTTTTCGATCGGTGTGCTAACGAACGTCGAGGGGGATCTGAATTTGGACGCCAACCGCGTGAAATCTTTGTTGATAGAACAAGCCGTGCAGCCCGTACGGTGGGAAGAATCGATTCGCAGGCTTAAAAGTCTCGGTTGCGTTCGCGTTTGGGAAATCGGGCCAGGGCAGGTGCTCAAGGGCTTGATCAACCGTATCAGTCCGGCGCTGCAAGCCGATAATTTTGAGGCCCCGCAAGATCTCGGCAAACTCCCCAAAGAGCTTGCATGAGTCTCGAAGGTCAAATCGGTATAGTCACCGGCGGGAGCCGGGGCATCGGTAGGGCCATTGTATTAGCGCTGGGTCGCCTAGGGGCGCATGTGATTATCAACTATCGGGACAATCACAGGGCAGCCACTGAAACCTTGCACGAACTCGAAAACCGGGGTGGACATGGCGAAGTCGGTCAGTTTGATGTCTCAAACGAAAAGCAGATAGAAGAAACCATCAAGAAAATCGTTGACCATCACAAAAAAATTGATATTCTGGTCAACAATGCCGGGGTAACCTCTGACAATCTCTTGATTCGGATGAGGTCAGAGGACTGGGACCAGGTTGTCGGAACCAACCTCAAGGGCACGGTCTTTTGCACTAAGTCCGTGTCCCGAGCCATGATCCGCCAACGGTATGGTAGGATCATCAATCTGTCATCGGTGGTAGGGCAGATGGGCAATGCGGGTCAGTCACTGTATGCCTCCACCAAAGCAGGCATTATTTGATTCACCAAAGCTATGGCAAGGGAAGTCGCCTCGAGGGGCATTACCGTAAACGCGGTTGCCCCGGGTTTCATTGAAACCCAAATGACTGGGCAATTATCCGCCAAGATGCAAGAGGAGTTTCTCCGCTCTATACCTCTTGGGCGTTTTGGCACCCGCGACGAAGTCGCCGAGTTGGTAGCTTTTCTCGCCGGGCCGGGCGCTGGATACATTACCGGACAAGTGCTTAGTGTTAATGGCGGACTTTACATGTGAGGAAAACGTAGGCAGGAGGTGAGATAAAGATGGCAGCATCTGTTCAGACCAGGGTGAAGGAAATCGTCTGTGAGCAGCTTGGGGTGAGTGAGGAGGAAGTAACTCCTGAAGCGTCCTTTATTGAAGACCTTGGAGCGGATTCTCTGGATATCGTAGAGTTGGTGATGGCGCTGGAGGAGGAGTACGAAATGGAGATATCCGACGAGGACGCCGAAAAAATCAAAACAGTCCAGGACGTAATCACCTACATTGAGAGCCACCGTTAATTTCTCCAAGTTGGCGAGGAACTAAAATGGCGCGGTGACGGCTCAAAGTTAATCACCGGAATTCTAACTGGAGATCGCGGGGGGTCGTGATGTTGACTACTCCTGCGATTTTTCTATTTACAAATCACTCGAGTAAGATCAAGGCGACTCTAATCGAGCGCGCCCCAATTATGATCGCGATTGGTAGTGACCATGGCGGAGTAGAACTCAAGGACTACTTGGTCGGCCTCCTTTGTTCCAGAGGTGTGGAGGTGAGGGATTTTGGAACTCAAGGGCGTGAATCCGTCGACTATCCAGATTTTGGCCGCGAGGTCTCTCTGCGCGTTGCCCGGGGCGAGGCCGAGCGAGGAATCCTAATCTGTACGAGCGGCATCGGGATGTCCATTGCTGCCAATAAGTTTCCCGGGGTTCGTGCTGCGTTGGTGGTGGATCTCGACAGTGCGAGAACGAGCCGGGAACACAATGATGCCAATATCCTCGTTCTAAGCGGGGCGAAGACGAATAAACCAGTAGCACAAGAGATAGTAGAAACGTGGCTCGAAACCCCCTTCGCTGGTGGAAGGCATCAACGGCGTGTCGAAAAGATTACCCAGATTGAGCAGGATCTCGGTATCCGAATCAATAACGTTCAAACCAAGAAATAACCACGCGAAGGAAAATTTACATGTCCTTTCTGGAACAAATCGATCCCGAAGTTTTTTCGGCCATTCAAAAGGAAACCGATAGGCTTGAGCAAAACCTTGAGTTGATTGCTTCGGAAAACGTTGTCAGTGAAGCTGTGTTAGAAGCTCAAGGCTGCGTCATGACGAATAAATATGCCGAAGGGTATCCGGGAAAACGGTATTACGGCGGCTGTCAGTTCGTCGACGAAGTCGAATCGTTGGCGATCGCGCGCGCCAAGGAACTATTCGGTGCTGACCACGCCAATGTTCAACCCCATTCCGGAACGCAGGCGAACATGACCGTCTATCTCGCTGTGCTCAAACCTGGGGATAGTTATCTAGGCATGAACCTGGCCCATGGCGGTCATCTATCCATGGGGAGTCCGGTGAATTTTTCCGGGATGCTTTATCGGGTCATCCCCTACGGTGTGTCCGAGCAGACTGAGACTATCGACTACGACGAACTTGAGCGGCTGGCAAAGGAGCACAGACCGAAGTTGATTGTCGCCGGCGCCAGCGCCTATCCGCGCATAATCGACTATGCAAGATTTCGTAAAATCGCGGACGCTATCGGCGCCATGCTTATGGTGGACATGGCTCATATTGCGGGTTTAGTTGCCGCAGGCTTGCATCCGAGTCCGGTGCCCCACGCCGACTTCGTCACTACAACGACGCACAAGACGCTGAGGGGTCCTCGTGGCGGCATGGTCCTGTGTCGGGCAGAGCATGCCAAGACCATCGACAGCAAGGTCTTTCCGGGCATGCAGGGCGGACCGCTGATGCACGTTATCGCCGCGAAAGCTGTGGCTTTAAAGGAAGCGTTGAGCCCTGACTTCAAAGGCTATCAACAGCAGATCGTTAAGAATGCCCAGGCGCTGGCGCAGGCTCTGATGTCCCAAGGGTTCCGCTTGACCTCCGGCGGGACGGACAATCACTTGATGCTGGTTGATCTGCGCAAATCGGAACTGACTGGGAAAGTTGCACAGGAGGCGCTCGATAAGGCGCGTATCACGGTCAATAAAAACGCAGTCCCATTCGACACACGCTCGCCTTTCGTAACCAGCGGCATTCGACTCGGAACCCCGGCGGTGACGACGCGGGGCATGAAAGAGAAAGAGATGGAGCAAATCGGCGATTTCATCGTCCGTGCTCTCAATCACGTCGCTGACGAACGGGCGCTTCAAACCGTTGCCGGTAAAGTCGGCGAGCTTTGTCGAAAATTTCCGGTCTATCCCGAACGGCTTTCTGGGCGTTAAGCCAGCCGGGGTCAGTGGCTGGATTCCATCGAAGATTGGCATAATAACGACTGCCCACGGCTTTTTCCTAATTTCTGGCCAAAGATGAATCCATAGCTTAGGTGTCCCCTATGAAGTGTCCCTTCTGCCATGAGACGGACAATCGCGTTATTGATTCGCGCTTAAGCAAAGATAGCAATATGATCAGGCGCCGGCGAGAGTGCTCCGATTGTAACCGTCGGTTTACCACTTATGAGCGGGTGGAGGAAATGATGCCGCTCGTGGTTAAGAAAGACGGTCGACGAGAAAGCTACGATCGGATCAAGATTGTCAACGGCCTGAAGCGAGCATGCGAGAAGCGTCCCGTGAGCATCAACACCATCGAGGCGATTGCCGACCGTATCGAACGAAATCTGCAAGAGCGGGGGGAAAAGGAAATTCCTAGTTCCGCAATCGGCGAAACCCTTATGCGGGAGCTTCACGATACCGATCAGGTAGCCTATGTTCGTTTTGCCTCGGTTTACCGCTCTTTCAAAGATATCAATGAATTCATGGTTGAGTTAGAGGAACTCATCAAAGAGCGAAAAAGTGTGCCGGCGCCAAACTCGGCTCGGCCAAGGAGGGAATAGTTAATTTGTCCGACCGGACCTGGACGGATTTAGATAAACGTTACCTACGCATGGTTTGTCGTCTTGCCCGCAAAGCTGCGGGTAGGACGAGTCCGAATCCAATGGTCGGCGCAGTATTGGTGCGAGGCGGTAAAATCATCGCCACAGGTTTTCATAGAATTGCCGGCGCAGACCACGCGGAAATCGTTGCTCTCAAACGCGCGGGAGCGAAAGCCAAAGGATCCACCCTCTACATCAACCTGGAACCTTGCAGCCATTACGGTCGTACTCCGCCCTGTTCACGGGCCCTGATCCATGCAGGAATTAAAGAAGTGGTTGTCGGCATGAAGGACCCGAATCCGTTGGTCGGAGGTAAAGGATTTCGAGAGCTCAAACGGGCAGGGATCAAAGTCCGGGTCGGGCTTTTAGAACAAGAGTGTCGGACCCTCAATGAGGCGTTTGTCAAATATATTACGCGGCGGCTCCCCTTCGTTACTCTCAAGCTAGCGGCCTCATTGGACGGAAAAATTGCTACCATGACCGGCGACGCGCGCTGGATCAGCAGCGAAGATTCCCGTCGCA
>WNGE01006602.1_pt1 | contig 21743 bp, 19 predicted proteins | sample 5400651 | NCBI WGS metagenome assembly WNGE01 (sample SAMN13153370, study PRJNA577476) | soil metagenome | isolation source: 60 cm soil or saprolite under grassland replicate 2 | place: USA:California | collected 2016-06-15 | reverse complement strand
CGTGCAGGCTTACAACGACTGGCTGATCGAAGAATGGTCCGGCGCCAGCGAGCGATTCATCCCGCAGTGCATTGTGCCCGTCTGGCCGCCCGAGGCGACCGTGGCTGAGATCCAGCGCGCCGTTACGAAGGGTCATCGCGGAGTTATTTTTCCCGCCGTGCCGATGGACCTGAGAGATGTCCCGCATGTCGCGGAACCGGAATATGATCCCGTATGGGAGACCTGCGCGAACTTAAACGTGCCGCTCTGTCTCCATGCCGGCGCCTCGCCTAAGTTGCAGTATGCGCCCTACCCCGGCTTGACGCCCACGCTGGCGGAAGCGCTGAACGCGGTGACCAAGCCGGTGTCGAGCGTGTTCGTCCTCGGCCTCTATCTCTTCTCCCGCGTATTGCTAAGGCATCCAAAATTGCGGGTGGTACTGGCGGAAAGCGCGCTGAGCTGGGGCATGCTTTATTTGGAATGGGCCGATCACCAGTTTGACCATGACGGCCTTGCCCGTGAAGGATATGAGCTGAAGCCGTCTGAAATGTTTCGCCGGCAGTGCTATTTGAACGCGTGGTTCGACCAGATCGCGCCTTTCGAACCCTATCTCGGCGCAGACCACATTCTATGGTCCACGAATTTCCCGTCCGCGACGTCCACCTGGCCGCGAACGCGCGAAACCATCGATCGGTGCTTCCAAGGCGTTTCGGCGGAAACGCGGGAGAAGGTGCTGTGGCGTAATGCCGCGAAGCTCTATCGGCTGTGAGAACAAACACCGTCCCATTCAAACCGATCATTTAACGGAGAAGGATATGAGAGTCTTTTCACCCGTTGTTTCAAGGCGCGGTAAATCTTTTCCCATAGCCGCGCGCGAGCGCAGCTTGGACGGACAGATTTGGGGCTTTGTCGACACCAGTAAAGTCAATGCCGACCGCTTTATCGAAAAATTGCAGGCAGCGATCAAGAAGTTCCATCGTCCCAAAGATTTTGTCGTGGTCCGAAAAGAAGCTCCTGGTTTTCCATTAGCTCCAGAGCAAATCGGCGTTTTGGAAAAGTGCGGTTTTGTAATTTTTTGCTTCGGCGATTGAGGCACCTCCCTGTCCTGGAGTGTCCAGGACGCCAAAGACCTGGAACGAAGGGGAATCCCAACCGTAACAATCTGCAGCGCGCCGTTTTTAAAATTGGGCCGATCTCAAGCCCAGAACTCCGGAATGCCTTCGATTCCCTTCGTGAAAATTCTCCATCCCATGGCAACGGCTTCCAGCGAAGCTATCGACAAACAGGTCGAAGAAGCCCTCTCTCAGATTCGTGAGGCCCTGCAAAGTTCCAGCGCGCCACAAGAGCAGACTCGATCTGGACTCAACGACAGCGCGGAAGACCGAGTGGAAGTCGAAGGTGGCGTCGATGAAGTCAACGAGCTGTTCCATGAACAGGGATGGACCGACGGCCTACCCATCATCCCGCCCACCGACGAAAATGTCCGTGCCATGCTATCCCATTCGCCATTTTCGGCCGATGAGGAACTCGGATTGTTGCCGCCTTCCATGGTTCCCGTCACGGCACGGAAGCTAGCGGTCAATGCTGTGATGGCGGGATGCGCGCCTGACTTTTTTCCGGTAATTCTGGCGGCGGTGGAGGGATTGCTCGATGAAAATCTTTCTCTCTACAGTATGCAGACGGCGACCAATGCAACAGCGCCGCTTCTCATCGTCAATGGCCCGCTGGCGAAAACGCTGTGTCTTAATTCTGGAGCAAACGTCTTCGGCCCGGGAAACCGCGCAAACGCGACGATTGGACGCGCCATCCGATTGACACTGCTGAACATCGGCGGTGAAATTCCCGGCGTTTCTGATCCCTCGACCCACGGCCAGCCGGGGAAATACACGTTTTGCATAGCCGAGGCTGCAGACGAAAGCCCTTGGGAGCCCTTGAGCGTGGAGCAGGGATACCCGAACGACCAGAGCACCGTATCTTTGATCGGCGCCGGCGGGCCGCAAAATATTTTTACTTATGGATGTCGCGATGCGAAAGAAATTCTCGCAACTTTCGTTGGCACGCTTTGTGGACTCGGCCACAACAACATTATTTTTCCTACCGGCCCGCTCCTTGTTGTAGGTCCGGAACATGCCGGCGTGCTTGCGCGAGATGGTTTCAGCAAAAAAAATGTCAAACAGTTCCTCTTCGACAATGCCCGCATTCCGCTATCGCGCTTTTCACATGGGACCAAACGGGGAATTCTTGAACGTCGCTCGCGCTGGTTCGAACTGGTTGGCGATCACGAGCGCATAGGCATCGCCGATCGTCCGGAAGATATCACGATCGTGGTAGCGGGCGGCCAGGGAATTCACTCCCAGTTCGTGCCCACAGCGTTCAGCAAAAAAGTCGTGACCAAAATAATTAGACAAAAAAAATGAACTACCCCGGAGCAAGCTGACGATGTATCAGAACATGGCGATGAGAATTTATCCCAAAGGCGTCACCCCCGAATGTTTTAATCTGGGGTCTACCAGTTCCGGTCTCGCCTGGATTCCCGATAGAAGAATTCGGGAATGACGGACTCTAATAGGTCTGGGTGGCTCTTTACACAGCAAGCTGCGGGGAATCAAACCCGCAGTGATTGAAACGGGGAAATGCTCTTAGTTAGCTCTGTAGTTCCTTCATCAATGGCCGAATGCTCTTCGCGCTCTCCAATTCCCGGATCCGTTCCTTCAACCGGAGCGCTTTTTCTTTACCCCATTTCGGAGTAACGAGCCCATCGAACTTCTGCTCGATCTCGTCCCCTTTCATCGGCTCGTGCCAAACCTCTTGCTGCAGAACCCTACCTTCTTTGGTGGTCACGATAATGATCGCATGGCGTCCGTGCTCCAGGTCCTGCCAGTCCTCTCTTCCGACAAACCGGATCCGTTCTCGCATCTTTTCAACGGCAGGGTCCCTGATGGCGCTGCCATCATGAAGACTATAGAAATCTAGCCTGCCCTGCGCCGCTGCGATTGCGCAGACCATTTCTCCCGAAATAGACGCGTGTCGGGTGGTCGGTATCCGCTGGACGCTGCGTTTAGGAATGTGAATTTCGATTGCACCGACGTCTTCAGCCTGGATTCGATTCTGCTCGATTATCGCAAACAGTCCCTGCAAGTAAGTCTGATTCGGGCTTCCCACCGGATAGCGCTTATGCATGACATCAGTAATGGCATAATAATGCCCAAGGTCCCGGATCATTTCCGTAACGACGTCCGTGATGCCGAGGAACGCGTCGAAAAAGCCAAACTTGCCGTCTAGAATATCGACTGGGACAAAGCAGCCTTTGCGCGCCAGCACCGCAGCCGTCACTCCGTTTCTGTTGGCCGCGGCTACTTGGAATGTCTTTCCCATATGTCCTGGATCTTTGGTCATGTTGTCCGGTCCGGCCGCCTGGTATGCGGCGAGACCAAGGGTTCTTTGAATCGATTCGCGATCGAGATCCAAAAGTAGCGCCGCAGTTGCGCCAGAAGCGAGAGTTCCGGCTACTGAAGTATGATAAAAACGGCGGGTGATGTAATCGCGCTCCCGGTAAAGGACCGTCATCAATCGTCCCCCGAGTTCATAGCCCAAAGCAACGGCGCGAAGAAAATCGCTCCCGGTCACATCGACCCACTCGCCGACCGTGAGAGCGGTGGGCACCGTTCCCGCAGCCACGTGCCCGCCGGAAGAGCTCAAGTGAACCGGGTCTACTTCGTCGCCATGAGCCATCGCACCATTGGCCATGGCGGCACCGATCATACTGCTGCGGACCTTGTGATTGATGATTGTACATTCCGGACGGTCGGACATCTCTTCAACTAATTCAACGATCGCTCTCACTTCGGGGAGTTGGGAGCAAGCAACCATACATCCCAACGAATCGAAAACTACATCGAGGGTTTTATTGCGGACCGGGACCGGAAGCTGGTCGTATCGAACCGAGCATAGCCACTCCGCCAATTTCTCAGTCACAGTTTCGCCAGGCATACATCGCACCTTTCAAAAATTGAACGGTCCCTGCAACCAGTTGTTGCTCTATGCGTTCAAAGTTCCGGGTTCAAGGTTCAAGGTGGCGAGGGCCGACTTTGAACGTTGAACTTTGAACATTGAACCGTGGGCGAAAGGCCCACTCCTCGCACGCACCAACTGCCCAGGCTAACGAACCGCCTTCACTCCCGCCTCTTTAAGAACCCCACGGAGCAGTTTGGTTTGTCCCTCGAGAAAATCTGCGAGCTCGCGGCTCTTGAGAAAGTAGGTCTCCTGTTGATTATCTTCGACGTACTTTTTCCACGTTTGCGTTTTCACCAGGCGCCCAAAGAGATTCTCCCAGTAGGCCACCGCGTCGCTCGGTATGCCGGGCGGCGCTATCACGCCTCTGGACTGAGTCAGAATCGGTATCGAGATCCCCTGCTCCTTGATCGTCGGCACATCCGGAAGCGCAGAGAGACGTTTTTCTGTCAGTGCGGCGATGATACGCATTTTTCCCGCGCGAACGTACTCGGTGACTTTGTCGGGATTTTCCAGCATGAGATCCATATGTCCTCCGAGTAGGTTGGCGATTCTCTCGGCGCCGCTCGGAAGGTTGATATAAGTCCATTGCGCCCCGGTCGCTTTCTGGATCAGCAAACGAAACATATTATCGACGGAGGTTACTACTCCCCCGGCCTGCTTCAGCTGGCCCGGGTTTTTCTTTGCTGCCTCGACAAAGTCTTTCATTGTCTTGTAAGGCGTATCCGCCTTTACCGCCGCGACGCTGGGCTCCAAAACCAAATGAACTACGGGAGTCAGATCCTGAATCGTGTGTTGCGCCTCTTTTTGGGTCAAGGAAGCAAAGATCACCGCCGAAGTAAAAAGACCGATTGTGTGGGTCTCACCTTTTTTTCCCGCAATATAGGACATCGCCACGGCACCCGATCCACCGCTCTTGTTTATGACATGCATAGGCTGGTGATAAAGGTTGTCTTTTTGCAACATTTCGACGATGGCGCGAGCAAAGAGATCTGATCCACCACCCGGCGCCGAGTGAACTATTATTTCAACCGGCTTGGTCGGCTCAAAAGCTTCAGCCACGGGCACGACCGCCGCGAGTATTACGAGAGCGACAAAAATTAGACAATTCATTGCTATTCCTCCCTGGGAGATATTTAGGCCAAGTTCGCCTCTCGCTGCAGCGACTTTGCAGAGCGAAACGCCTGCAAGATTGGAATGAGCAGCACGACGATCGAGAACAAGAGCAAGACTGCAGAGATCGGACGCTTGACAAAGATCGTCAAGCTACCCTGAGACATCAGCAACGACTGGCGCAAAGCTCGCTCGAGAGGCGTCCCCAAGACCATCCCCAAAACCAAAGGAGCAACGGGGAAGTCGAGCTTGCGCATGAAGTAGCCGATTATACCGAAGACGCCCATGAGCGATACATCAAACAAGCTTTGGTTGACGCTGTAAACTCCAACAATGGAGATCCCGAAAATGACCGGATAGAGAAGATAATAGGGCACGCGAAGAAACTGAGCAAAAAGCGGAACCAGAGGGAGATTTAAGATAAGGAGCATGAGATTTCCCACGTACATGCTCGCCACAACGCCCCAGAATATTTCCGGATGTTCCTGGATGAGAAGCGGTCCCGGCCTAAGCCCCCAGAGAAACAAAGCAGCAAGTAAAATCGCACCGACATTCGAACCGGGGATACCAAGCGTGAGCAGAGGGACCAAGGCGCCGCCGGCATCCGAGTTATTCGCCCCTTCGGGAGCGGCCACTCCCTCGATGACACCGGTGCCGAATTTTTCCGGATGACGCGAGAACGCCTTTTCAATTCCATAGGAGATAAAAGAGGCTATGGTGGCTCCCGCGCCCGGAAGCATGCCGACGAAAAAACCGACGAGGGAGCCGTTGACGAAGGCAAATCGGCAATCTTTCAGGTCTTGCATATTCGGAAGCAGGTTTTTAATGCCCTTGGGAACGGGAAAAAGATCGGGCTTCACATTGGATTCGAGATTGATAAGAACTTCGGCGATCGAAAACAGACCGATGCTCACGACGATGAAATCAAGCCCGTCAAGGAGCTCCGGCCGACCAAAAGTGAAACGAGATTGGGCAGAGAATAAATCGGTGCCGATGATGCCGAGCCAAACACCGATGGACGCGGACAGTAAACTTTTTAGCACCGATTCTCCCGTCAAATATGCAACCATGCTCATCCCCAGAAACATCAGGGCGAAGTATTCCGGAGGCGCGAAGCGCAGAGCGAACTCGGCCAGCGGTGGCGCTGCCACCATCAACCCGACAACGCCGAAGGTCCCGGCGATGAACGAGGCAATCGCGCTGATCCCGAGTGCCGGCCCGGCCCGACCCTTTCGGGCCATTTGATAGCCGTCAAGGCAGGTCACCACGGATGAGGATTCCCCCGGGATGTTTAGCAAGATGGAGGTGGTCGAGCCTCCATATTTTGCTCCATAGTAGATCCCCAGCAGCATGATGAGCGCGGTCGTGGGCTGCATATGAAAAGTCAGCGGCAGCAGGATGGCCACGGTCCCGGCCGGACCGATTCCCGGCAGAACGCCTACTACGGTGCCAAGAAATGTTCCAACGAAGCACCAAAATAGATTGACAGGTGCGAGGGCTATAGAAAAACCAAAGAGAAGATTGTTGAAAGCGACCACGTTCTTCTTAAAGACCCCATGGGCCTGAAGGTAGCGGGACACCGAGCGCTAGCGAGAGTATCAGGTAAAAGCCGAGAGCGGTTCCAACGCCAATGGCGATCGCAACCGTCACAGAACGCCTTTCCATGGCAAGAACGAGAAAGGCGGTGAGCATCGCGAAGCTGATATAAAATCCTAACCACGGCAGCAGAGCGATGCCAAGCATCAACGTAAACCAGCTTAACAGAGATCTAATTGGCTGTATCGTCTCCGCACCTCTCACAATTGCTCGAGTGATCGGCTTACGAAGAGCTACCAATATGATAAGGCTGGACAAGCTGATGATGATCACGCCAAGCCAAAACGGAAGAAAACCGGGACCTGGACCAAAATCGCTGGTATATTCCAGTCCCAACGCTTGAAAGAGGATGTAAATTCCCAAACCCGCTAAAAGCAACCCCGCGAGAACTTCTCCTTGTAAAAAGTTTTTCCCTCGCTCTATCATGAATCGTTGATATCCGTTCGAACGAAAGAACTACACGTCGGCACTGTTAATCAAACTTTCGCCGAAGATCTGCCGTGCAGCATTTCTAGCGGCCGAATCATCGCTTCTACTAGCAATCTCCTGTTATCGTCAAGGACACCCGCACTCCTCGGTGATGCGCCGAGGATAGTCAGTTCCGAGAACCATTTCTGCGGGTAAAGTGACAGTGGGATTTTCTTACGCTGAAGAATGGCTCGATTCCAAGTGACAACGAGATGTGGCGTAGCTCATTGGTTGCGGGTAAAACCTTGAGCGATAAATTTACGTGAGAAAAACGTCAGGATGCCGATGAACACGAGCATCGCTACGCCTAACGTCGAGGCGAGCGAAAAGTCCGCCTTGCGTTCCCAAAAATGGTACATCACCACGGCAATGGTTTCGTTCCCCGGCGTTGCCAGCATGAGAGGAATGCTGAAGCTCCGAATCGTATGGGCAAACACCCAAACCCAGCCGCCGATAAAAGGCGGAAGCAAGAGCGGGAAAGTGATTCTTAAAAGGGTGGTAAAGCGGGTGGCCCCGCTGGTACGCGCGGCTTCCTCCAACTCACTGTGAAGTTGCGTCATCGCCGAATTGGACGTCCGCGTGGCGAAGGCGATATAACGCGTCATGAGCGCCAGCATCATCATCCACAGGGTGCCGTAGATCGGCAGCCAGCGCAGGAGCGGGTGCAGATATAAAACGATCAATGCCAGCGCGATGGAGACGGTTGGGATCGCGTGCGGCACAAAAGCCAAGCCGTCGAGGATCATTCCGCCTTTGATTTTCAAACGCACAATAATCCACGAGACCAGATAGGCGAGTCCCATGGCGCCGGTGGCGGTGACAACGCCGAGAATCAAAGTATTGATCGTGCTGTTAACGATGGACGGCTCATTTACCAGCGTGGCGAAGTTGCCGAGAGTCAAGTATTGGAGAGCCGCGCGCGACGGCACCATATAGCTTGGCAGCAACGACGCCCACAAAAGAGTGAAAAAAGGCATGATGATGTTCAGTGTGAAAAACACGATAAACACACCGAGACCCAGCCAGCGCCAGCGCCCGAGAGAAAGACGGCGCGGGCGGTAGCCCTTGCCGGTGATGGCGGCATAGCGATCGGCGCGCTGGATGATCACCCGGTAGTAGATCCAAACCATCACGACGGTCACGATGATAAAGATCGATGAGTAAGCAGTAGCCAATCCGTAGCTCGGGCTGACGTAAGCTGTGAAGTAGATCAGCGTCGGCAAGAGGTAAATTCCCGCCTGCAAACCGATCAGCAGAGGAGTTTCAAAGTCGTCGAGATTTCCGAGGATCGCGTACATCGCCGCCGCCAGCACCGCCGGCAACATCAGGCCCAACGTCACTCGCCGCAGCGTCGTCAAAGTCCCGGCGCCGGACATCCGGGCGGCCTCCTCCATGGATGGATCCATCAATCGAAACGCGCCGACCATCATCAAAAACAAGGTCGTGCTGCCGCTCATCCCCTCGATGAAGATCATTCCGGGCAAAGTAAAGATATTGAACGGCCCCTGATCCAATTTCATGCCGAACAATTCCAAAAGCTCGCGCAAGTAAACATTGATGATGCCGCTCCTTGGGCTTAGCAATAGGATCCACGACATGGAGCGCAGGATGCCCGGCATCGCCAGCGGTAGAAGCATCATCGCCCACGCCAGGTTCGCGCCGGGCATGTCGGTCCGCTCGACCAGCCAGGCGAAGAGCGTTGCCAATGTAAGGCTGATGAAGCTCACCGCCACAGCGTAGATCAAGGTGTTTAGCAGCGCGGGATAGGTGAGGGGGCTCAGGTAAACGGTTCGATAGTTAGCCAGTGTAAAAGCCCCGGGGGTGATGAAGTTGCCTTCCCGGAGACTAGAAATTACAAGCATCGCGATGGGCGCCGCGACCACCCAGAGAAGCAGAAACGCGATACCCATAGCAAAAAAATGTTTCTTCAGCGCCCGGCCGAGTTTCGCTACAGGCCAGGCGAATGTTCCCGCAGGAATTTCTGCTTGTGTCTTAGCCATAATGAACCGAGCTATTTTGTTTCCGCCTTGGGAAAACCGTATGCTTCGACGACCTTGGCTTGATACTCCGGCATCTTCGAAAAGTGATTCCAATCTACCACCGAAAGTTTCTTGCCGCGGGTGGCTTGTTCTTGGGCCAAGCCGGCGATAAATACCGAGGCGCCGAAGGGTTCGAAATCGTCGGCAATTTTTTGCCCTTTTGGCGACCCGAGAAATTCCAACCAAAGCAAGCCCGCATAGGGATTTGGCGCGGTCGATAGAACCGACGCCGCATCGCTGAGCCGCGTCGGAACCGGTTCAATGATTCTAAGCTCTAGAGCCCCGGTCGGATCTTTGGTTTGAGCGCGCTTTACCGTATGGTAGTTGGGGCCAATAAAGAGCGCGTGCTCGCCGAGCGTGATCGCGGTAATGATGCGCGTGGCACCGCGCACCCACACCGGCTGTTGAGCGCCCAGTCTGCGCGCAAACTCAACCGTCTTTTCGAGTCCCCAGGCGGGAACCAGCGAAGCGATTTCCGTCGGTCGAATGTCGGCGACAAACTTTTGGCCTTTGAGCTCAGGCTTGAGAAAATCTTCCCAGTTTGCCGGGACTTTTTCCGGCGCGAGAAGCTTCTTATTGAAGACGACGACCTGCAGCGTGCTGGTAGAAGCAATGATATTGCGGTTTGACGGATCGATGATTTGTCTCGGAATACGGAGGACGCCCTGCTGCGCCATCGCCAAAAGGTCAAACTTTTTTAGATAGGGCGGGTAATCATTGTAAAGGTCGGTAGCCAGGTGAGCGACATCCCAATTTGGCGTCCTGCCCGATTTCATCTCCAACACAAACCGTTGATTGGCGTCGGTGCCAGTAAGCTCTTCGACATAAACATTCAAGAACGGATACTCGGACCTGAAGCCCTCGGCCATCGCTTTAATCGTCGGCCCTTCAAGGGAGCTCAAAGCGCGCATCCGGCCCTCTTTTTTGGCTTTCGCGATAATTTCATCGCGGTTGCCTTCAAATATATAGCCTTTGGCTTCCGCCTCCTGTTTTGCCTTCAGCAGCGCGGGAGCCGGAGCGGCGCCCAAGGCAAGGCTAAGCGACCAAAACGGTAGCACGCAAAAAAATCCAATGATGGATCGAAAGGCAGCGCTTTTAATTTTGACCATCTCGATCGCCTCGCGAAAAATCTTAAAACTCTGCGTCTATCGGGAACACCGCTCTAGCGGATCTCCGCCTTGGGAAATCCGTAAGCCTCGACGACCATTTTCATCCAGTTAGGAGTCTTATGATAGGAACGAAAGTCGTTGACCGAAACTTTCTTGCCTTTGAGAATTTTGCTGACTTCACCCTGGCTAAACAGGCTCGACTTGATCGGTTCGCTCTCGTCGAGGATCTTCTGCCCCTCCGGGCTTGCCTGATGCTCTATGAAAAGCAGCGCGGCATAAGGGTTGGCCGCATTCTTGAGGACAAAGTCCGGTTCTTGAATTCTGATGGAGACCGGCTCGATCACCTTGCAGACGAGAGATTTACTTTTGTCTTTCCAGGTGGCCCGCACGCAGGAGTGATAATTGGTAAGTTGATGCATGGCGTATTCGCCCACTGAAATGGCGGTAAGCGCCCGCGTGTTGCCACGAACCCAAACTGGGTCCTGCTCCTTGAGCTTGCGTGCGTAGTTCAGCACCCATTCCTCGCCTTGGGCAACCATCAAAGCGGCCATACAATGGGGGCGCACGTCGACGACCAGTTTCTTTCCTTTAAACTCAGGCTTTAGAACGTCCTCCAACTGAGTGGGAACCCGATCTGCCGTTATTCGTTCTTTGTTGTAGGCGATGGCGCACAAGCCGCTGGCAACTGCGACGACGGCGCGATTGTCCGGATCGACCATCTTGGGATTGATCTTCAGCACCCCTTGTTCAGCCATGCCGAGAACGTCGAGCTTCATCGCCTGGGCAGTAAAGTCGTTATAAAAATCTTCGGAGGCATGGCCGGAATCCCAATCCTTGAGCGTGCCGGTTTTCAACTCCAACAGGTGGCGCTGGATCGCCTCGGTGCCGGTAAGCTCATGAATCTGAATATCGATGAACGGGTACTTTCTCTTGAAAGAGTCAGCCATGGGCTTGAAACTGCTGGGATCGAGGGAGCTTAACGCGCGCAGCTTGCCTTCTTTTTTCGCCTTGGCGACGATCTCATCGCGACTGGTCTCAAAAATAAATCCCTTCGCCTCGGCCTCCTGCTTTGCTTTCATCAAGGCGGGGCTTGGTGAAGCGGCAAGCGCTTGAGAGCACGGACACCAAGCGCCCAGCGCAAGAAGCGCAACGATTCTTACGAAGAGGACGATTTTCATGTCTCGCCTGCGGAAAATTTATTTTTGCGCTTTTTCGAGAAAGGAGCCGTGCAGCGGCTTAAAATCCTCCCAACCAGGCTTGGCTTGCTTGGGCGCTTTCTCGACAAACCCTTGCTGAATGAGTCCCATAAAAATGTACAGAGGCTTGGCTTTGATGATCAACACACGCGCGGGACGATCTTCGAGGGCATTAAAATGCTGATGCACGCAGCCCGGTGTGACGAGCACGAGATCCCCGGCGCTCCAGTCGTAGCGCTCGCCATCATGGATGTCATAACCCTCGCCCTCGAGGACGTAGAGCAGCGCGGGATTTTGATGACCATGCTTCTGTGATCGCCCGCCCGGCGCCAACTCTTCCTGCGAGCAGTGTAAGCTTTGTATCAATTTATGGCCCGGATTCATCATATTTTTGTGAAATACCTGGGGCCCGCTGCGCCAAGGAAGACTGGCGCCTTTGATCACCCGCGGCATGCTTCTCAGCCGCTCTAATTCTTGCTTAAGGCTGTAGCTCTTGGCTCCAATTCCTCGCACGTAACAACGTTCTTCATCGTATATTTGGTTTTCCACTGTAGCAACCTCCTGGATTCTTACGTTTGAAGTCCTTCAACAAAGTTTTATCGCTAAGCAAACCCGAAATAAAAATCCGAAATCCGAAGCTCCAATCCGAAACAAACCAAAATATTAAATGCCGAAAATCAAAAATCGCAATCCAAAACAATCTGGTTTGGAATTTTGTCCTTTTTTGATCATTTAGATTTGTTTCGAATTTCGGATTTCGTGCTTAAAATTTACAGTCCTGATTTTTTTTCGAACGGCGGAGCCTCTTCACGCTCCTCGACATCACCCCATCCGAGCGTTTTGTAGATCCGGTTGCTGGCCGAGATAAAACGCGCCGGCTTATCGGGATCGCTGTTGAAATGCTGATGCACGGTGTTCACCGGAATATAAACCAGATCCCCTTCCTCCCAGTCGAACCGTTTGGGCTCTTCGGCGGTGTGCCACTTGTACGCTTCATCGAGATCAAAGTCGACATCCCAATGAAGAGAGTAGCCTCGCCCCTCGAGGATAAACATCAACTCCTCAGCCGTATGGCGGTGTTTTCCCGAACGGCCTCCGGCGGGGAGCTCTTGCATGTACATGTCGATATCTTTGATCCTCGCGTTTATCCCTTCACTGCCTTCGGATAAGCATCCTCGCGTTTTTTTTCCTCTTTTGTGCGCTTCAGGTCGTCGGCATAGTATGAAGCCTGACGATTCCCTTTGCGCCACTTCTTCGCTTCTTCATATGGCATCGCATTACCTCCTAAAATTTACGAATGTTGCAATGGTCTCTTTACCACGCGAACAGCGCGAAGGGGTTAGATCCTCTGATGACCCTCCGATGTTCGAAGTTCAACGTTCAAAGTCGGCCTCGGCTATGTTGAACCTTGAACCCGGAAACGTTGAACCGCATAAAGCACTTCATGCGCTTCGTGTTCTTCGTGTTGCATATTCCGCTGCATACCGCCTACGCGCTAACTATTTTTTTGTTTCCACCTTGGGAAAGCCGTAAGCCTCTAAGACTTTCGACTGCCACTGATCGATCTGCTGATGGTGTTCCCAACTTACTGTTGAGAGTTTCTTGCCGCGTAATTCCTGCTCGACTACGCCGCCGCGAATATAGATAGAAGAGCTCGATGGCTCGTGTTCATCTGCCAGCTTCTGCGCCTCGGGACTCGCCATCCACTCGAGCCATAGTAGTGCGGCGTGAGGGTGTTGGGTGCCGGCCTGGATCGCCTCTTCCAATGATTGGCGCACCGGAACCGGTTCCAAAGCAACATACTGCAAGTTGCCGGTTGGATCTTTTCCCTGCGCTCGTTTGGTTGTGTGAAAGTTGGGGCCGATCATCATGGGAATCTCGCCGGCCGTGATCGCTGTCACCGTCCTGCTGCCGCCACGTACCCAAATCGGTTCTTGCGCCGCCACCTTCCGGGCAAATTCCAACGTCTTCTCCAAACCCCAGGCGGGAACCAAGGCGGCGATCTCGGTGGGGCGAATATCGGCGGCGAACTTCTTGCCTTTGTATTCGGGCTTGAGGATATCTTCCCAGAGCCTCGGCAGCTTGTCGGCTGGTACGAGATTCTTGTTGTAAGCGGTAACTTGGAAACGAGTGAAAAAACCCACGACGTTGCGATGCTTGGGATCGATCATTTGAATCGGCATCTGTAAAACGCCTGACTGCGCCATTCCTAAAATGTCGATTTTCCACACGTGGGGGAGATATTCGTTATAGAAATCCGTTGAGAGATGAAGGATATCCCAATCCTTGGCCATTCCGCTTTTTATTTCGAGGATATTGCGGCGCGCGGCGTCGGTGCCGGTGATCTCTTCAATATGCAGGTTGATGAACGGATATTTCTTCATGAACGCTTTGACGGAGGCTTTGATGTTGGGCGGCTCCATCTCGGCGAGCACGCGAAGCTTTCCTTCCTGCTTTGCCTTGGTTATGATTTCGTCGCGGTTGGTGATCAACGTGTAGCCTCTGGCATCCGCTTCTTTTTTTGCTTTAACGAGGGCCGGGCTCGGTGCGGCGGCAAATGCCGCAAGGCTAAATAGCCAAGACGCTGCCACAGCTGACAAGGCTAGCGTTTTCAGACTTCCTAACGCTCTCATCCAGTTCAGCAAACTATTTTTCTTCCTTTGCGAAATCGAGAAAACTCAGTCCGTTGGCATCCCCACTCAAAGTAACGCACGAACGACAGCCATGGTCACGCGCCCAGCGCAATCGCAACAACTATAATGGAAGCGCGATCACTGTCAATCGACACCTTGACAAGGCGGCGCGCCATGAATATCGTCGCTCGCACCGAAGGGCCATAGGCCCTTTGAGATTAATAAAAATAAGGGAGGTGAAACGCATGAGCTTGAAGAAAAAACTGCTCGGGCTACTCTTGGCAATAATGTTCGTCCCAGCGATCGCGTTGGCGGAGGAGAAGAATGGGACGGTTTCGACCTATGACAAAGAGTCCAGAATGCTCACGGTCAAAGGGAAAGATTGGGAGCAAAAGGCTAAAGTCAGCAGCTCGGATGCAAAAGACAAGGGCGATCTTCTTAAAGAAGGAGCCAAGGTCAAAGTAGAATTCGACGATCGTGGCGGCGGGGACGTTAGGATAAAATCGCTCAGTGGGCGCTAGCACGCCGCTGAGCCTCTCTTCTGGTCGCGGGGGCGGGGTGAAACCAAAGCTCACCCTGCCCCTCGTCGTCCCATTTCTTGCCAATCGTCAGAGGGGCGGAGACCTGGCATGAAGAACTCATTAGCACCCGTGACCTGGATGATCGTCGCGATCGCGATGATTTTGCCCGCGCATTCGATCCAAGCGGCGAGCGTCGCACAGATCGCTCTCGACAAAAGTAAGGACCGCCAAGGCAAAATCGAGGAGGGCGCGAAAAAAGAAGGCGAGATCGTGTGGTATACGTCGCTCGCCGTCGAAGACTCCTCCCAGGTCTTGCAACTTTTCGAGAAGCGCTACCCGTTTATCAAGATCAAGCTCACCCGCCTCACCTCTGAACGCGTGCTGCAGCGTTATCTCACAGAATTTCAGGCCAATCGCTTCATCGCTGACATCATCGATACCAATGACTTCCAGATGGAGCTGCCGCGGCGCAAAGGGACTCTGCAAGCCTTTTATACGCCATCGGTGGAGAAGTACGACAAGCGCTTCTTGCAACCCCAGGGTTTTTGGATCGCCAGCCGGCTGACAATGATCGTGTCCGCTTACAACACCCGCATAGTGCCGCGAAACGAAGCGCCCAGGAAATACGAAGATCTGCTCGAGCCGAAGTGGAAAGGAAAGATGTCGCTCGAGCGCGAGCAGACGGAATGGTTCATAAGCTTGATGGAGCACTGGGGTGAGGAAAAAGGGAAAGCCTTCTTTCAAAAGCTCGGCGGGCAAAATCCCGCCATCCGAAGCGGCCATAGCCAGATGGCGCAGTTGATCATCGCCGGAGAGGACCCGCTCTCGCCGAATGCTTACAGCCATCACTTTCCCCGCGCCATGGCCAAGGGAGCACCGGTGGATTGGAACAACTTGGAGCCTGTCATCGGCAAAGGAATCGTGTCAGCGCTGGCGAAAAATGCACCCCATCCCCACGCCTCCATGCTCTTCCTAGATTTCTTTTTTAGCAAGGATGGCGGACAGAAAGTGGTCCACGACGCCAACCGCATCGGCACGCATCCTGAGCTGCTTCCCGATCCGCCGCGGCTGCGTCAGGGATTTGATTTCATGATTGTGGACCCAGCCAAATATATGGACAAGATCGGCCAATACGAAAAGCTCTGGCGCGAATGGGTCTTGGGCGGGAAATGACGGATGCAAAGGAAGTTCAAGGTTCAAGGTTTAAACTGTGTTCGGACCTTGAACTTTGAAGTTTAAACTTCCGGCCTGCCTCTGGAGGCTCGCCTGTCGCTCGCCACACTGTCGTAGTGTTTCCTCGGAGCATGAATAGTGCGCGCTAGAACAATTTGTTTCCAAGTGATAAACCATGGACTAAAACCAAAGGAGAACGCGATGCTCAGCAGGGAAGAGAACAAAATTCTTACACAAGTGGGGTCGGGCACGCCCATGGGAGAATTGATGCGCCGCTACTGGATGCCGGCGCTGCTCTCAAGTGACCTGCCAAGACCGGACTGTCCTCCCGTGCGCGTAAAACTTCTTGGCGAGAACCTCGTCGCCTTTCGCGACTCACAAGGGAGAATTGGTCTACTCGAAGAGCACTGTCCGCATCGTCTGGCGTCGTTGTTTTTAGGACGCAATGAAGAAAATGGTCTTCGCTGCGTTTACCACGGTTGGAAATTCGATGCGGCGGGAACATGCGTGGACATGCCCAATGAACCGGCGGAAAACAATTTCAAGGACAAAATTCGCACGAAGTCCTATCCGACGATGGACCAGGGAGGGGTGATCTGGGCCTACATGGGACCTCAGGAAAAACAGCCAGAGTCGCCGGGAATGGAGTGGAGCAGGGCGCCCGAGCAGTACCGCGCCGTTTCGAAGACGCTTGAGTACGCGAATTATGCGCAAGCCGTCGAGGGCGGCATCGATACCGTACATTCCTCTTTTCTGCACAACAATGACCTAGCGAACCTGCGCCACTTCAAGCGCATCGACACCGCGCCGAAATTGGAAGTCGAGCGAACGTCCTACGGCTTTCGATACGCGGGCATCCGCAACTTGGGCGAGATCGGTAACTACGTGCGGATCTATCAGTTCGTCCTGCCGTTTCACCAGTTCCGCTCCCATCAGGTGGATTTCGAAGGCAGCGGCAAACGCCAGCCCGTGCCGCTGATGCAAGGCCATATGTGGGTGCCGATGGATGACGAAAACACGATGGTGTTCAATTGGATGTTCGCGGTGGACGAAGATAAGCCGTTGACGCCGGAGTTTATTCTCAAGCGCGAGACATCCGCCGGCAGGGGGCCGAACGGCGAAGGTGTAATCCGCCATCAAACCCGGGCCAATGATTGGCTCATCGACCGTGAGTTACAACGCCAGAAAACCTCCACCGGAATCCGCGGCCTCAATACCCAAGATCTGGCGGTGCAGGAAAGCATGGGGCCGATTGTCGATCGCTCGCGCGAGCACCTCGGCAGCACCGACAAAGCGATCATCCAATTTCGCCGGTGCTTGCTCGATGCGGCGCGCGATCTGCAAAACGGCATCGATCCACCCGGATCGGATTCCAAAACCTATCGCACCCTTCGCGCCGCCGACGTAACGATTCCCAAGGATGCGCGCTGGCAAGACGCGGCGCAGGAAAAACTTGTGGCGCGCTGGTGAAGCTCACTAGGAATCGGAGTGACTCGCGCCAAGACGCCAAGAACGCCAAGTTCGGAATCGTGTTTTCCTTTGCGGTCTTTGCGTCTTTGCGGGAGATATTCCGAGCTTTCGTTGCGGCTCAGCCCTCTGGGTTCGTGGTGAAAGACTAACAGAAAGAAAGAAACTGACACTGATCGCATGCGATGACGCATGCGAGAAAAGAGGGTTAAAAATATGGCTGGTAAAGTATCAGCGGCGGTAAAAATTGGTCCCAGGCAGACTGAGCTGCGCGAGTTCGATCTGCCGGATGTGCCAGTGGACGGCGGACTCCTCAAAGTTGAAGCCGCGGGAATTTGCGGCAGCGACGTGCGCTCTTACCCCAGACCGGTGCGCAATGGGCCGCATATCATGGGGCATGAGAATATCGGCATCATCGCCAAAGTCGGGCGCATCGCGTCACGACAGTGGGGCGTGAAAGAGGGCGACCGCGTCGCTTTGGAAGAGTATCTGCCGTGCGGACACTGCGAGTATTGCCGTGCCGGCGATTTTCGGATGTGCTACGAAACCGACATTCACAACACTCCTAATGCAGCGCGTTACGGCTCGACACCGGTGACAGTCGAGCCGGCATTGTGGGGTGGCTTCAGCCAGTATCTCTATCTGCATCCGAATTCAGTTTTTCACAAAGTGCCGAGCCATGTTCCCGCCGAGCAAGCCGCGCTTGCCTTGCCGCTGGGCAACGGCTGGCAGTGGGCCTATGTTGAAGGCGGGGCGAGCCCCGGCAAGAGTGTGTTGGTTCAAGGCCCAGGACAGCAGGGTTTGGGTTGCGTGCTTGCCTCCAAGGAAGCCGGCGCCTCCTGCATCATCGTCTCGGGATTGTCTCGGGACGCAAGCCGGCTTGACTTGGCTAAACGTTTGGGTGCTGATTTCACAATCAACGTCGAAAAAGAAGATCTGCGCGAGCGCGTGCGCGAGATCACCTCAGGCAGAGGCGTAGACGTCGTCATCGATGTCGCAGCGGCAACCGAGCAAACGATTCTCCCGGCCATGGATATTTTGAATATGAAGCGCAGCACATTGGTGATCGCCGCCGGCAACATGAATCAAACTATCGCGAATTTCCCGTTGGGCATCATCAAGCTCAAGTACATGGCGATCAAAGCTGCCCGCGGCCATAGTTATAACACCGTCGAAATGGCGCTTCGCACGATCGCGTCCGGAAGATTTCCACTCGACGCGCTGTGCAGCCACCAATTCGATTTGAGCCACGTGGACGAAGCGATCAGAACCGCGAGTGGAGAAGGATTGCCAGACCCGGTCCACGTCAGCGTGGTGCCGGTACATTGATGAATCACTGCGAGGACCTAGCGCGGCTGCGCTGCAACCAAATCGCAATGTCTCGCGCAAAGGCGCAAAGGCCGCCAAGAAAAAAGCTTTGTCATTTCGACCAAAGGGAGAAATCTTTCTTAGATCGCTAGCATTTTGCTCGGGATGACAGGCCCGTCACTTTGTGTTCTTGGCGTCTTGGCGCGAGTAAATTCCAGATTGATTCGTGAAAAATTGCGCAAGGCGCGGAAATTTTCAAGCATAGTAGGACGAAGCACACGTTTTTTGCTACCTGTCCTCCCCTTTCCCGAAGCCCATTTCGTTGACACGCCGCCAAGGTCTGCCCCAATCGGGACAAGTGAGTGGGATCGAACGTGACTCCGAATTCTACTGGGGCAATTAGGATGCAATCGAGCCTACCGGTGATCGGCTTCCAACCGAGAGATCAGTAATAGATACCTCGCGTGGATCCGCCATCGACGCCGAGAACTTGGCCGGTAACAGCGGCTGCCTGCGCGGAAACCAGATACAGAACGGCGTAGGCGACGTCCTCGGGTTCGATTAAGCGCCCGATGGGTATGCGTTTGATCTGATCGTTCAACGATTCCTCCAGCGTAATTCCCCTGCGGGCGGCCGCATGCTCGCGCCGTTGCGTGCGCGTGCTGCCGGGATGAATCGCGTTGACCGTAATGCCGTATCCAGCCAATTCGTCCGAGAGTTTTTTGGTAAAGTTAACGACGGCTGAATTCGCGGCTCCCGACACATATCCGCCTGTGCCGCGCGCCGCCTCTCCGCCGAGGTTAACGATTCTCCCCCAGTTCTTTTGTTTCATGTGCGGTATGACTGCACGGGCGCACCTGACGTAACCGACTAGCTTAACGTTTAGATGATGGAGCCAATCTTCATCGGTTAATTCGAATAGCGGTCCTGAGCCGGAGCCGGCTGCGTTGTTGACGAGAATGTCGACGCCGCCGAAAGCATCGACCGTGTTAGCCACCAATTTTTTTACGGCGTTGAGATCCGCCACATCCGCTTGCACGGCAAGGACCTGAGCTTTGGTTTTACTTTCGATCTCGGCGGCGGCCCGCTGCAGGTTTTGCAAATCGCGCGCGCCGATCACTGTTCTTACTCCTTCGGCTGCCAGATGTGTGGCGATCGCTTTGCCGATGCCTTGGCTGCCTCCCGTGACGATGGCCACCTTGCCGCTTATCCCTAGGTCCATAATTTTTTCTAAGCCATTCTTTGGAAAACGCCAAATACGCAAACTAAGTGTCGCGGATACCGAAGCGCTTGCCGATCCGCATCGCGATGAGCGAAGTAACAAGCAGGACACTGAACAGCATCACTCCAAATGCCGCTAGCCGTTGATAGGTACTGTCCTCCCAGTACTTAAACATCACGATTCCCACCGGTTCTGTGCCTGGGTAAGCGAGAATCATCGCCGTCGGTATCTCGCGAAACGAATGCACGAACACCCAAATCCATGCCACCACCAGGCCGGGCCGGATAAGCGGCAGAGTAATTTTGACAAAGCTTCTTCCCCAAGAGGATTGGCAGGTGGCCGCAGCTTCTTCCAAGTCAGAGTGAACCTGCGTCATACAGGCGACGTTAATCCTCATGGCAACCGGAAGATATTTTCCCAAGTAGGCAAGCAATAGGATCATCAGGGTACCGTAGAGAAAGGGCATAACGTTGAGATAGAACCACAGAATGCTGAGCCCGAAGATGATGCCCGGAACCACGTAGGGAACAAAGGCAAGGAAATCCAAAACGCCCCGGCCACGCAGCTTGGTCTTCACCACAATATACGCAATCACCGCAGTGAGCAGCGTTACCCCCGAAGCGCTGGCGATGCCAAGTATCATGCTGTTTTGAATACCCTGGAGGGTGAGAGGAAAGAACAAGGCATCGCGATAAGCTTTGAAGCTGATTCTCTGCAAACCCTCCAACGAGGAAGCCAGATAGCTCGGCACGAGCGACATCCAAGTGACGGTGATCATTGGCACGACGAATACCAGGAACAGGATAAGCAGCGACGCGGCGGCGCTAAGGAATCGCCATTTCCCTAAATCGACCCGTCTCGGCCGATACCCTTTCCCCGTGATGGTCATGAACTTCTCACTGTGCGAAGTAAGCCGCAGATAGACCAGAATGAGAAGCGCCGAGATGAGCACAAGAACCATGGAATAAGCGCCCGCGAGTCCATAGTCCATGGGAGCGCGGGTAGAATTTAACCAAATCTCTGTGGTGTAGACGAAAATACTAGCCCTCAAGCCGATCAGTGCGGGGGTCTCAAAGCTCTCGATGCCACGAACCAGCAACAGCACCAAGGTCGAGAGCAGCGCCGGTTTCATCATCGGCAGCGTGATGCGGCGAAGTATCTGCAATGGTCCCGACCCCGCCACCATCGCCGCTTCTTCCAAAGACGGGTCCATCGATCGAAAAGCGCTCGCCATTAAAAGGTAAGCGAGCGGCGTCAGCTCGATACCTTCGACCCAAATGAGTCCGGCCATCGAGTAAACATTGAACGGGGCTTCCTTCAAGCCTAATCCGGCTATCAACAAACGATTCAAAATCCCAATCTCCGGACTCAAAAGCACGATCCAGGAAAACGTCACCAAAACGCCGGGCAAAATCACGCGGCTGATGGCCATGACGTAAAGGAGCGAGCGAAACGGACTGTTGGTGCGTTCGGTAACCCATGCGAGAAATGCGCCCAAAACGAAAGCGATCGTTGAAGAGCCGATCGCAAAGATCGCCGTGTTGACCGTGGCCCTGGGGAGGTGTCTGCTGGCGAAGGCCCGCTCGTAGTTTTCCAGGGTTAGATTGAGAGTGAAATAGTCCTGCGTTCCTGGCGCCGCCGCCTTGAAGCTACCAAACACCAGGACGGCGAGCGGCACGATCACCAGGTAAACGAGGAGACCGGAGAAAAGCAAAAGCGCAATCGTCTTGCTGTCTCGCAGTGGCTCAACAAGACGCGCGATGGCGCCAACGACTTCATCGATAATAGCGCCCGCGGGGAACAGTCTTTTGGTTGACGTTCGATTCAATTGATTAAATTTCCCCGTCAAAATTCTTTTCTGACGAGGATACGGACGTATTCCCGCTCTGCCCACTCGTAACGCTTGGC
>WNGE01007976.1_pt1 | contig 21744 bp, 13 predicted proteins | sample 5400651 | NCBI WGS metagenome assembly WNGE01 (sample SAMN13153370, study PRJNA577476) | soil metagenome | isolation source: 60 cm soil or saprolite under grassland replicate 2 | place: USA:California | collected 2016-06-15 | reverse complement strand
GAGCGCCTCGTGCCGGAGGAAGGGCGGGTTCGAGAGGACGAGGTCGGCGGCGGGCCAGGGGGCGGCGAGCGCGTCGGCGCGCGTCACGGTGGCGCGCCCGCCGAGGAGCCGGAGGCGCGCCCGCGTCGCCTCGGCCGCGAGCGGCGCGATGTCGATGCCGAGGAGCTCCAGCCGGGCGCCGCACGCGCGCGCGACCGACAGCGCGCTCGCGAGCAGCGCTCCGCCGCCGCAGCACGGGTCGAGCACCCGCGCGCCGTCGAGCGCCTCGGCGAGGGCGGGCGTCGCGGGGCGCGCGCCGGAGAGCGCCGCGAGCGCCTCCGCCTCCGGGACGCCGCGCCGCGCCGCCACCCGCGCCAGGCCGAGCGCGGCCAGGAGCCGCGCCTCCGGCCCGGCCGTGAAGACGGCGCCCCGCGCCCCCGCCAGCGCCCGCGCCGCGATGGTCTCCAGGAACCGCCCGTCGAGGCGCTCCGGCGCGGGGGAGAGCTCGCTGCCGACCTCGAACGTGGCCAGCGGACCGCTCCGGCGACCCGCCAGCCGGCGCGCCGCCGCCGCGAGGCGCTCCTCGGGCGAGTAGGGATGGAGCGCCGCGAGGGCGCGCTCGGCGACGCTCACGCCGCCATCTTAGCCGGCGCGCGCGCGCCCGCGACCTTCCCGCTCGGCACGAGCGCGAGCAGGAGGACGACGACGCCCGAGGCGAGCTCGTTCGCGACGACTGTCCGCGAGCCCCAGTTGATCGCGTCGGGGGCTGCGAGCAGCCACCCCGCGGGCACCGCGAGCGCGAAGCGCGCCGCCGGCCACTCCAGCGCGGCGAAGGTGCCGACGCACACGAGCATCCCGAGCGCGACCTCGTGGAGGACGGCCGACACGCTCGGGTACCCGAGCACGAGCGGGGCGAGGATGAGCCAGAGGCCCACCCCGAAGCTGGCCCAACGTGCGCGCATGTACCCAAAAAGTGGACTCCGCGATCGAAGCCGTCAAGGGACAGAGGGGCGGACGCGCGACCGAGCCCAAGAGGGGCGGCGACGAGGCCTCGCTCCAGTCCGCAATGCTTCGAAAACTGGCGGTGTCAGGGGAGGCAGCTACGATGCGCTCATCCGGTCGGCACCCGGCCGTGACACGGCGACGCACGAACATGACCTCATCGGATGAGCGAGTGGCGGCCGAGATGGGCCGCGCGCTGATGGCCCTCTACCGGGCCGGAATGCAGGTGCGGGTCTGGCCGGACGCGATGTCCGGCCGGGCCAGCGCACGCATCGTCGCCGGACCGGGCGCGAAGAGGCGCGGCGGCGTGGCGCCGAGGTCCGCGAGCGGCATCGGCGACTCGCCGCTCGCCGCGCTGTACGCGGCGGTCGAGCGGATGAACGAGCGCGCCGGCGCCATCCTCGTGCACCTCGACTGATACCGTCGGTCTACGCGAAGAGCCCGTCGAGCCTGCGCTCGATGTCCTCCTGGACCTGCTTCTTCATGGGCCCGGGGATGAGCATCGGAAAATGCAGGTCCACCGTCACCTCGCCGTCCTTCGCGAGATAGCTGCCGGAGATCCCCATCCTCGAGACCTTGCCGGTCTTCGAGCCCGGGTCCTTCTGGTATTTGAGGCCCATCTTGGTGGTCAGGCGCTGCATCACCTGATCGACCTTCTCGTAGATCTCCTGGGCGCTCTTGCCCGGGTAGGTCTTCTTGATCTGTGACATCCGTCCTCCGGAGAGCGTCACGCGCGGCGTGAGGCTCGAGGTGTGTAGAGAGTTGGGTCGGGGACCCCCGCCTCGGCAAATCCCTTACGGCGCAGCTCGCACGCGTCGCAGCGGCCACAGGCGCGCCCGCGGACCGGGTCATAGCACGACATCGTGAGGCGGTACGGGACGCCAAGCTTCGTCCCGAGCCGGATGATGCCCGCCTTCGAGAGGCGCAGGAGCGGCGCGCGGATCCGGAGCGGCCGCCCCTCGACGCCCGCCTTGGTCGCGACGCGCGCGAGGCGCTCGAACGCGTGGATGAACTCGGGCCGGCAGTCCGGGTACCCGGAGTAGTCGATGGCGTTCACGCCCACGTAGACGTCCTCGGCGCCGAGGGTCTCGGCGTTGGCGAGCGCCAGCGCGAGGAGGACGGTGTTGCGCGCCGGCACGTAGGTGACGGGGATTCCCGTCGCCATCGCGCGCGGCGAGCGCCCCTTCGGGACCGCGATCGAGGCGTCGGTGAGCGCGGACCCGCCGAAGGCGGAGAGATCGACGCCCACGACGCGGTGCCCCGCGGCGCCGAGCGCGCGCGCGACGCGGCGCGCCCGCTCGAGCTCGCCGCGGTGCCGTTGCCCGTAGTCGACCGAGAGGGCGTGCACCTCGAACCCGTCGCGCGCCGCGATCGCGAGGCAGGTGCTCGAATCGAGCCCGCCGGACAGGAGCACCACCGCGCGCGGCGCCACGTGCTTCGCCATGGGCGCGCATCCTCCACGAAGGCGCGCGGCGCTTCAAGCGCGGTCGGCTACCGGGTGCCGGTGAGCTCCCATCGCAGGTCGCATGGGACGCCGCAGACGGCGGCCGCGCCGGCGCCGCCGTCGGGCTCGCACGCGCCGGCGCCGGTGGCCTCGACGTGGTCGAGCATCGCGCCCGTGAACGCGGCCACGCCGCCGTCGCCCGGGACCAGGTCGCCGTCCACGCTCTCGCTCACCTGCACGGCGCACGCACAGCTCGGCACGTTGGCGGCGGCGCGGGAAGACGAGACCGAGACGTGTCCGCCGTCCGTCGAGCCGCGCAGCGGCTCCGCCTCAGAGCGATCCGGGCAGAGGAACGCGGTCACCCCGCCCACCACCGAGAGCGTGGCCGTGAAGGCGACCGCGGCGTCGGCCCCGAAGGAGCAAGCCCCGCCGTCCCCGGGCGCCGGATCGCCGCGGAAGTGGAGCGTCGCGACGGGCCTTCCCGGGCAGGGCGTCACGTGCGTCGCCTCGCACGCGAGCGCGGCGAGCGCGGCGAGCGCGGCCGCGGCGAGCGGGCGGCGGGCGCGATCGGGCGTCGTCATGGGCCCTCACCTCCGGCGCGCAGCGACAGGTAGGCGTCGGAGAGCGCGAAGGCCGCGAGGTCGCGGAGGTCCGGATGCGCGATGGCCTCGGCGAGCGGCACGCCGTCCAGGCGGCGCTCACCGGCGATGAGCGCGGCGAGCGCCGCGTGGGCGTCGCCCACGTGCAGGAGCGCGAGGCGCGCCGCGGTCTGGCGCAGCGCGACCGCGAGCTCGCGCGGCGCGAGCGCCGCGAGCTCGCCAGCGGCACCCTCTGCGAGCACGGCGGCCTGCCCCCGTACGCTCGGCGGGACGAGCCGCTCGAGCGCGTCGAGGAACGGCCGGGCGCGCTCCGCCGGGAGCGCCTCGCTGGGAGGCGCGCCGCCGGCGAAGCGGCACGCGAGCTCGCAGACGATGGCGACGTCGCGCGGCGCGAACTTGCCCGCGAGCGCCCAGCCGAGGTCGGCGAGCGCGAGGGCGCGCGCGAGCAGGAAGCGCCGCTCCTCCAGGCGGAGCGATCGCGCGACGGCTGCGCCGAGCACGATCGAGGGCGGCCGGGTGTTCTCGAGCGCGAGCTCGCACCCGCCCGCGTCGGCGAGGAAGGCGGCAAAGGGGCGCGCCCCGAGGGCGCGCTGCGCGTCCTCGAGCAGCGCGAGCAGCTCGGGCGCGCGCTGGGGGCCCAGGCGGTGGCGCCCCGAGACGCCGCGGCGCGCGAGGTCGGCCGGGAAGAGCGCCTCGAGCCAGGGCGCGAGGAGGACGAGGAGCCGCGCCACGCAGGAGCGCGCGCCGGGGTGGGCGGCGCCGTCGCGCGCCTCGGGTCCGACGCGGATGGGGATCGCCTCGCCGGGCGCCGGCGCGCGATCGCCGCTCGCGAAGGCGGCGAGGCCCGCGGCGGCGCGCGAGAGCACCGCGAGGCGCCGCGCGTCGCCGGCGGCCGTGACGTCCGCGAGGCGGACCACCTCGCGCAGCGCCGCGGCGTCGAACGGCGTCTCGCGGGCGCGGGCGAGGGCACGCTCGAGCGCCGCGGGGGCCGCCTCGGCGCGCTCCGGCACCGCCGCGCGGGTGACCGGCGCCGCGGCGTCGGCGGCGCGGGCGAGCAGCCCCGCGGCCTCGATCGCCGGCAGGTCGGGGGCGCCCCGCTCGAACGGCGCGAGGACGGAGACGGCGCGAGCGGCATGGCCGAGCGCGAGCAGCGCGGCGCCGAGCGCGGCGGCGGCGGCGCCGCTCGCGGGGTCGAGCGCGAGCGCGCGCTCGAGGACCTCCGCCGCCTCGGGCAGCGAGGCGGCATCCGACGCGAGCACGACGCCGAGCTCGCGCATCGCCGCCGCGCGCTCGCCGGGCGTGGCGGCGCCGCGCACGCCGAGCCGGCGCACCGCCACGAGGCGCGCGCGGTCGTCACGACAGAGCGACACGGCGCGCACGAGCCGCGCCGGGGCAGACGGATCGACCTCGAGCGCGCCCAGGGCCGCGTCGGCCGCGGCGGCGAGATCGCCGCGCCTGGCGAGCCGGTCGGCCAGGCGGTCGAGGTAGCCCGCGCGCTCGGCGCCCGTCGTCCCGGCCGCAGCGGCGCGCAGGCGCTCGTCGAAGGTGGGGCTCGGGTCCGAGTCGAGCGCCGGGTCGAGCGGCTCGGGCGCAGGGGCGACCGGCGGCTCGAGCGCGGCGTCCGCAGGGGCGGGACGCGAGAGCGACCAGAAGGAGAGCGTCGTCGGATCGCGCGCATCCGGCGAGAGCGCCGGGGTCGGGGTCGGGGGTTCCGGCTCCGTCCCTCCGCCGAGCGGGGGGAGGGCCGGGGAGAGGGGTTCGCTCGAGGTCGCGGTCGGCGTCGCGTTCCCGGTCGCGGCGGGCACGTGCACCGCCGCCCCCCCCAGCTCCGCGCGCATGCGCTGGGCCGCCGCGAGGAGCCGCTCGGCGTGCTCGCCCGGGGTCGCGCGCAGCCGCTGGGCGGCCGCGTCGAGCACGAGCGCCGCGCGGCCGCGGTCGCGGAGCTTCTCGAGCCGGAGGCGCGCCTCGTCGAGGAGGAGCTCGGCGGCCTCGGCGGGATCCTCCGTCGCCACCGCCTCGCTGGCGAGCGCGTCCGCGGCGGCGGCGTGGTCGCCGCGCCGCTCGAGGAGCGCACGGAGCCCGCGCAGCGAGGGGCGGTGGCGCGGGTCGAGCGCGAGGGCCGCGTGCCAGGCGCCCTCGGCCGCGTCGAGCCGCCGGAGGTCGGTGAGGAGCGCGGCGCGCTGGCAGCGCAGGTCCCGGCGCCGCGCCACCTCGACGCCGCCCGAGAGCGCGCCCTCGTGCTGCGCGGCGAGGGCGAGCCAGCCGTCCATCTCGCCGCGGGCGCGCGCCAGCGCCGCGAGGTGGTCGAACGCCTCGGCGTCGCCGGGGTCGGCCGCGAAGAGCGCCGCGAACGCGCCGTCGGCGGCGGGATCGCCCGTCGTCGCGAGGGCGCGCGCGAGCGCCCGGGCGTGGGCCACCCGCTCGTCGGGCGCGAGGTCCGCGAGGTCGACCGCCGCGAGGTGGCGGGCCGCCGCGGCCACGTCGCCCGATGCCCGAGCGCGGGCGGCGAGCGCACGCCGCGCCCGGGCGGAGCCGGGGACCGCCGCGACGGCGGCGAGGAGCGCGCGCGTCGCCTCGTCGCGCCGGCCGGCGGCGTCGAGCAGGCCGGCCGCCTCCAGCGCGGCGGCGGCGGCGGGCGGCCCATCGGAGCGGATCGCGACGGCGAGGAGCGCGCGCGCGGCGGTGTCTCCGTCGCCCCCCGCGCCGGCGAGCCGCGCCAGCGCCTGCCACGGCTCGGCGCGATCGGGATCCGCGTCGCTCGCGCGCTCGGCGGCGTCGCGCGCGGCGGGGAGATCCCCCGCGCGCTCGAGGTGCGACGCGGCGGCGAGGAAGGCGGCCGCGCGCGGGCCAGGCTGCCGGGACGAGCCTGCGCGCGCGAGCTCGAGGCGCGCGAGGTCGCGCCACGCGCCCCTCGCCTCGAGCGCCGGCGCGAGCGCCAGCGCCGCCTCCTCCCATCCCGGCGTGCCAGGGCCGAGCTCGACGAGGGCGCCGTAGGCGCGCTCCGCGCCGTCCGCGCTCCCGAGCGCCGCTCGAGCGCGGGCGAGCCGGAGCGTCAAGGCGGGCGCATCGCCGCCGGCGGCGAGCGCGGCCTCGAGGGCGCGCGCGAGCGCCGCCTGGTCGCCCGACGCCGCCAGCTCCGCGAGGTGAGCCTCGCGCAGCGCCGTGTCGCCCGGAGCGGCGAGGAGCGCCTCCTCGCGCGCGGCGCTCGCCGCGGCACGGTCTCCGCGCGCCTGCGCCGCCGCCGCGAGCCGCCGGAGCCACGCGGCCCGCCGCGCTCCCTGCGCGACGCGCGCGGCGCGCGCCATGAGCGCCCCGGCGCGCGCGTTCTCGCCCGCGCGCAGGAGCGCGTCCACGGCGCGCTCCGAGAGGGCGTCGGCGTCCTCCCCGCCGCGGCCCAGCCGCGCGGCCGCGAGCGCCTCGAGCGTGCTCGCCGCGGCGGCGCCGCGGTCCCCGAACTGCCCGGCGATGCGCGCGCCCAGCTCGAGCGCCTGGACGCGAGCGGCCTCGTCGGGGGCCGCCTCGGCGAGGCGGCGCGCGGTCGAGAGCGCGCGCTCGGCGTCGCCCGCCGCCGCGCACGCCTGGGCGAGCACCTCGAGCGCCGCCGCGGCGCGATCGTCCCCGGGCGCGAGCTCGAGCGCGCGCGACAGGTGCCGGGCGGCCTCGCGCGCGCCCCCCGCGTCCGCGGCGAGCATCGCCGGAACGCCTCGACCGCCGCGTCGGGGCGACCGGCGGCGAGCAGCGCGTCGGCCCGAGCGCGGTGGCACCCCGCGGCCTCGGCCGGCACGGCCGCGGCGCGAGCGGCGAGCACCGCGTCGAGCCGGTCCACGTCGGCGGCGCCGGCGCGCAGCGCGGCCACGAACGCCGCGTCGTCGGCGGGCCAGGCGTCGAAGGCGTCGCGGGCGGCGGCGCGCGCCCGGCCCTCGTCCCCGGCCGCGGAGAGGGCGCGCGACGCCGCGAGGAGGAGCGCGGCCCGGCGTGCGCCGGCGGCGGCCCCCGCGCGCGACAGGAAGAGCTCGGAGCGCGCGGCGTGGTCGCCCGCGAGCGCCGTGGCGAGGGCGTCCGCGCTCTCGTCGTCGTTCGGATCCGCGCGGACGAGCGCCCACAGGTGCTGCCGCGCCTCGGCGCTCCGCCCCTCGCCGGCGAGCAGGTGCGCCGCCTCGCGGCGCGCCGCGAGGTCGCGCGGGTCGAGGGCGGCGCGGGCGAGGAGCGCCTCGACGACCGTCTCGGTCCCGGCCTCCCCTCGCGCGCGGGCGGCGGCCTCCAGCGCGCGCCACGTCTCGAGGTCGTGCGGCGCGCGCGCCACGGCGCGGCGGAGGGCCGCCACGGCCCCCTCCGCGTCGCCGCCCCGCTCGAGGAGGAGCGCGGCCGCGGTCCGCGCGTGGCGCGCCGCGGCGGCGCCGTCGCCGGCGGCGAGGGCGCGGCCCTCGAGCTCCACCAGGTCGCGGACGGCGTCGGCGTGGCGTCCGTGGCGCGCCTCGAGCCCGGCGACCTCCTGGAGCAGCACGGACGCACCGTCCGCGTCGCCCGCGGCGTCGCGGGCGGCGGCGAGGTCGCGCAGGGCGTCCACCAGCTCGGCGGGCGGCTGCGGCGCGCCCGGGTCGTAGCCGGCGCGGATCGCCTCGACCCGCGCCGCCTCGACGCGCGCCAGCGCCGCCAGGGAGCTGCCCGCCGCCGTGCGCGCCTTCGCGAAGAGCGCGTCCGACAGGGCGGGGTCGGCGAGCTCGGTGCGCGCGGCCGCCGCGGCCCGCGCCAGGGCCCCGCCGCGCAGGCGCGCGCGCCGCGTCCCTTCCGCGGCCTCCGCGAGGGAGCGCACCGCCCTCGGCCGATCCGGGTCGAGCTCGAACCGGCGCAGCGCGGCCTCCGTCTCGCGGGGGCGCACCGCGACGAGCCGGTCGAGCGCGGCGAGCGCGAGCGGGATGTCGCCCGCGTCCTCGGCGACCTCCGCCAGCTCGCGGCAGAGCGCGGCGACCTCCTCCTCGCTCGCCGGCAGCGCCGGCGGGCCCTCGACGAGCAGGAGGCGCCCCAGCGCGACCGCCTCGTCGGAGGCGCCCGCCGCGTAGAGGACGCGCGCGAGGAGCGGCCCCGCGAGCGAGACGTCCTCCGGTGTCCGGGCGAAGGCGCCGCGCGCGCAGCGGAGGGCGGTCGCACGATCGCCCTGCGCGAGCGACAGGGTCGCCGCCTCGCGCAGCGCGAGGGCGGCGTCGCGCGCCTCGCCGGCGCGCCGCGCGAAGCGCTCCAGGGGCTCGCCCCAGGGCTTCGCGCGGAGCGAGGGAGGCCCCTCGCGCCGGAGCCGGACGTGCTCCGCCGCGAGCGCCGCGTCCGGGGGGAGCGCGGCGACCGCATCCGTCATCGCCGCGTCGGCGTCGGCGCGGCCGAGCGCAGCGAGCCGGCGCGCGCGCTCGAGGAGGAGCGCGCCCGCGCGGGCGGGCTCGGCCGCGGCGAGCGCGGCCAGGCCGGCGAGGAGGTCCGGGATGGCGTCGAGGTCGCCCTCGGCGGCCGCCGCCGCGCGGCAGGCCTCGAGCGCGGCGCCATCGCGCGGCGCGAGGACCCGCGCCGCCTCCGCGGCGCGCCGCGCGGCGAGCGCGTCGCGCGCGGCGAGCGCGAGCTCCGAGAGGTGGAGCAGCGCGGCCGGGCGCGCGCCGGTGGGGAGGAGGGGCACGAGCGCGTCGAGGGCGGTGCGCTCGGCGAGCGCGTCTCCGGCGGCCGCGGCGTGCGCCGCGAGCGCGGACCACGCCGCGCGCGCGTCCTCGCGATCGGGCGCCGCACCGAGGGCGTCGCGGAGCGCGGCCGCGCCCTCGCCGGCGCGCCCGGCGGCCAGGGCGGCCTCCCCCGCGGCGACGAGCCGGTGCGCCGCGTCGGGGTCGCCCGCCTCCCGCGCGAGCGCGGCGCGCGCGAGGAGCGCCTCGGCGGCGACCTCCGGCGCGCGCCCGCCGGCGAGCGCCGCCACCTCCTCGTGCGCGTCCGCGAGGCGGGGATCGCGGCGCGCCGCCTCGCGCGCGGCCAGGAGCGCGAGGTCCGTCTCGCCGTGGTCCGCGAGGAGGCGGGCGCGCTCGAGGAGCGCCGGCGCGGCGCGGACGGGATCGGCGCCGTCGGCGCCCGCCAGCTCGAGGAGCAGCGTCGCGGCGCGCGCGCCGTCTCCGGCGACGCGCGCCAGGCGAAGCTCGGCCTCGAGCCGCCGCGAGGAGGGGTCGCCGCGCCGCGCCTCGGCGACGACGGCGAGCGCGGCAGGCGCGTCGCCGTCGCGCTCCAGGGCCGCGGCAAGCCGATCGAGGACGGCGGCGCGGGGCGGCCCGGCGGGCGCCGTCCGCGCCAGCCGCTCGAGCGCGCCTCGCTCCGCCGCGCCGTCGCCCTCCGCCAGCGCGGTGCGGGCGACGGCCTCCAGCGCCTCGGCGAGGAGCCCCGGGCCGGCGGCCGTGGGCTCGCGCCCGGCGAGCGCGAGGAGCTCGTCCCAGCGGCGGCGCGCCGCGCCGGGCTCGTCCTCGGAGAGGCGCGCGGCCGCGGCGAGCGCGCGGGCGCGCTCCTCCGGCGCGACGGCGAGCGCCGCCAGCCTGTCGAGCGCGGCGCGGCGCTCGCGCGTGCGGCCGAGCCGCTCGAGCACCCCGTCCAGCGCGCGCAGCGCGTCGAGATCGTCGGGCGCGACCCGCAGGAGGGCCTCGAGGTGGACGGCGGCGCGGCCGCCGTCGCCGAGCTGCTCCTCGGCGACGCGCGCCAGGGCGCGGTGCGCGACCACGCGCCGGTGAGCGTCGCCGCTCGCCGGCGCCGCGTCGAGCAGCGCCAGCACCGCCGCGTGGTGGTCGGCCGCCTCGGCCGCGTCGCCGAGCGCGCCGGCGAGCCGCGCCGCGCGCTCCTCGGCGTCCGGGGAGGGCGAGAGCTCGCACGCCTCGCGGCAGCGGAGGAGCGCGTTGTCGAGCTGGCCGGCGCGCTCCCAGAGCGCCGCCACCTCGAGCGCGGCGGCGGCCGCGCCGGCCCGGTCGCCGCGCGCCAGCGCGAGCTCGCGGACGCGGTCGAGCGCGCGGACCGCGCGGAGGTGCTCGCCGGCCGCCTCGCACGCGCGGGCGAGCGAGGTGAGCGCCCCCGCGTCCGCCGGCGCGAGGCGCAGCGCGTGGTCGAGGTGCAGGCGCGCCGCGGCGGGGTCCTTCTCGAGGAGGAGCTCGCCCAGCCGCGCGTGCGCCGCCGCCTTCTCCCCGGTCACGGGCGCGTAGGCGGCGAGCCTGCGGCAGGCGCGGAGCAGCGCCTCGCGGTCCTGGCCGCGCTCCCCCAACGCGAGGAGCGCGCGCAGCGCCGGCAGGTGGTCGCGGCGGACGGCGAGCGCGGTCTCCACGGCGCGCCCCTGCGCGGCGGGATCCGCGCCCGGGCCGAGGGCGAGGCAGGCGTCGGCGGCCTCCATCGCGGCGCTCTCCTCGCCGCGGCGGACGAGGGCCGCCGCGAGGTCGGCCAGCGCGATGCTGGCGGGCGCGAGCTCGCCGCGCGCGGCCCGCACCTCGGCCACGGCGAGCAGCGCGGGCGCGAAGTCGGCGCGCCGCGCGAGCGTGCTGCCGGCGAGGTCGAGCGCCTCGTCGTGCGACGGCGCGTGGGCGGCGAGCAGCGAGAGGAGCCGAGCCGCGCCGAAGGGGTGCGCCGCAGCCGCGGTTCCGAGCGCGAGGTACGCCTCGCGCGCGCCGGCGAGGTCGCCGCCGGCGAGGAGGCGCTCGGCGCCGGCGAAGGCGCGCGCGCCCTCGATCGTGGAGAGGAGATCGGGATCGGTGGGCGTGGCCGCGGCGCCACCGCGATCCCAGGCCAGCCGGAGCGTGCCCGCGCCGATCTCGACGACCGAGAGCCGGGCCGAGGTGGTGCGCGGCACCTTCCACCCCCGCGCCGGCAGGAGCTTGCGGAGGAGCAGCGCGAGCGGCTCCGCACGGAGCGCCGGCCCGTCGGCGCTCGCGAGCCCGGCCGCGGCGCGCGCGACGAGACCGGGGAGCGCGGCCGCCGGCACCGGCGCGACGGCGTAGAGGCGAGGCTCGTAGACGACGGCGTCGACGCCCTGGTCGCCCGCGGGCAGGAGGGCCGCCTTGAACGTGAACGGCGCTCCTCCGTCGAGCGTGCCCGAGCCCTCGGCGAAGCCGCCGCGGAGCGCGACCCGGAGCGTGGCGATGCCCGAGCCCGGGAGGGTGAGCCTGGCGAGGAGCGCGGCGATGCCGGCGTCGCCGACCGAGAGCTCGAGCCGGTCGAGCTCGCAGAGGCGCTGCCGGAACTGCGCCGCGCCGGACGCGACGTCGAAGGGGAACCGGACCTCGGGCACCTCCATCGCGAGGCCGACGAGATCGAGCCCGTCGCCGAGCGGCTGGGCGCGCAACGCGATGTACGCGCCCCCGCGCTCGAGCCTGAGCTCGAGCCCGGAGCCGCGCCTCGGTCTGGAAGCTCCCGCGCGCTCGCCTTCCGCCATCCGGGGCGAATCCTAGCGGAGGATCGGGCGGAGGGCGAAGGTGCGCTCGCCGGGCGCCGTGGGGCACGGGCGAGCGCCCGGCCGCCCGGAAACGAGCACGGCGGCCCGGGCAACGGCCGCCGCGCCGGATCTGGAGACCGCACGCCACCGCGCTACTGCGCCGGCGGGCCGCCCTGGACGCCCTGCTGCGCCACCTCGGCCGCGCCGCGGCGGTGCACGAAGACGGTGCGGCGCGTCTGGAACTCGTCGTCCTCGCGCGCGAAGACGGTCACGACGTTGTTGCCGGGCTTGAGCGGGACGTCGGCCGCGAAGTCGACCCGGGAGGAGCCGCTCGCCTCCGGCACCACCTTGAAGAAGACCTTCTGCTCGTTCGCGAAGATGAAGACGTCGCGCAGCTTCGTGCCGGCGCCGGCGACGGTCGGCGGCACCGAGGCCGAACCTTCGAGGTGGAGCTTCTCGCCGGTCACGACCGGCGCCCCGCGCGCAGGATCGGGCGCGAGCGTGATGCGCGGCGGCTCGCGCTGCCACACCTCGGCGGTGGTGAAGGAGGGCTTCGCGCCCGGCGCAGCCTCGACGTCAGCGCCGACCGCGAACCCCGTGCGACCCTTCTGCCACTCGATGCGCACGAAGTCGCCGACGCGCCCCGTGACGGCGAGGACGGCCCCGTGCTTCGCGACCGCGAGCGCCGGCGACTCCGCCGACGCGCCCGCGTGGAGCACCGCCTGCGGGGACGTGACCCGCACCGCGCCCGAGGCGATCGTGCGCCCCTTCCCGTCGGCGGCGATCGGGATCTCGAGGCGCTCCGAGATGAACTCGTCGAGCTTCTCGTCGACCACCATCACGCGGAGCGGCATGGTGTCGAGCTTGAGCCCCTTCTTCACCTCCAGCTGGAGGATGGCGCTCCGGGTCTCGCCCGGCTTCATGGCGCCGAGCACGGCGCGCCCCTTCTTGATGAAGACCTTCTCGTCCCCGAGGTTCTTGAGGGAGACGTAGGTCTTGTCGCCGGACGTCCCCGGCCCCGCGTTCTTGACGTCCACGCGGAGCGCCATCTCCTCGCCGCGCTGCGCGAGGCCGTCGCCGTTGCCGGTCGCCTCGTCCTCGACCTGGGTCGAGAAGGCGAACACGGGCTTCGGGTTCTCGACCACGTCGATGGACGTGAGCGCGTCGGACGGCGCGTGGCCGCCCTCCTCCTCGAAGTGGAGGCGCACCTCGTCGTGGCGGCTATCGAGGCCCTTCGGCAGCTTCACGGGGATCGTCCAGCTCCGCCGCTCGCCGGGCCGGACGAGCCCGAAGACGAACTCGCGGCGATCGAGGAGCGGCGACTTGTCCACGATGGTCCAGGCGCGGAGCCGGCGCAGCGCGCCGTCGCCCCTGTTCTCGACGGTCACCGTCCAGGGGAGCGTCTCTCCGGCCGCGACCATCTTGCCGGGCGGCGGCGAGACGGTCACGACCGGCCTGGGCGTGCCCTGCGTGGGGCCGGAGGACCAGTCCACGCCGACCGCCTCGAGGCGCGTCTTGAGCCGCCCCTCCTCCTCGTTGCGGCGCTCGCTCACGTAGCCCTTGGCCGCTTCGAGCAGGCGCGGGCGATCGGCGAAGGGGGCGCGGGCGAGGAGGTCGCGCCCGAAGCGGATCTGGTAGTCCTCGACGAGCTCGTCCGGGTTCGCGTCCGCGTCCTCGTCCTCCTCCTGCTCGGGGGTGAGCTCGTCCACGCCGGCGCCGCCGTGGGCGCGCGCGGCAGCCTCGCGCTTCTCGTCCGCCTTCATCGCCTTCGCGAGGTGGTCCTCCTTCTCGTCGAGGAGGTAGCGCAGCTCGAGCGTCGCCTTCTCGGTGCGGTTCCGCCGCTCGGCGGCGCGCTTCTCGGCCTCGGCCTGCGTGAGCGTCGCGTCGGCGGGGTTCGAGAAGTGCTTGTCGAGGTCGATCTCGCCGAGCATCCGCGGCGGCGCGAAGAAGTTCACCGCGTCCTTCAGCGCGCGCCCGGGGAGGAGGAGCACGTCGGGCGTGACGCCGACCTCCTGGATGGAGACGTCACCGGGGGTGAGGTACTGCGCGATGGTGAGCTTGAGGGCCGACTCCTCGGCCGGCTTCGCTGGATCCGAGAAGTCGTAGAGGACCTGCACCGAGCCCTTCCCGAAGGTCTGGCGGCCGATGACGAGCGCGCGGTTGTTGTTCTTGAGCGCGCCCGCCACGATCTCGCTCGCCGAGGCGGAGCTGTTGTTCACGATGACCACGAGCGGGAGCGCCGTCTGGTCGTCGCGATCGGCGTGCGCCTCCTTCACCTCGTGCATCTTCATCCCCTCGCCCACCGTCTTCACGATGACGCCCTCGGAGAGGAAGAGGTCCGAGACGCTGATGGCCTGCTCGAGCAGGCCGCCGGGGTTCCCGCGCAGGTCGAGGACGAGCCCCTTGAGCTGTCCGCCGCTCTGCGCCCTCTGCTGTGCGATGGCGCTGGCGAGGTCGCGCGTCGTGTTGGCGGAGAACTGCGACAGCTTGACGTACCCGACGTTGCCGGCGAGGAGCTTCGCCTGCGGCACCGTCTCGACGCTGATGATCTCGCGGGTGAGGTCGAAGCGGTGCGAGTCGGGCCAGCCCGTGCGCTGGACCGTGATGGCGACGTGGGTGCTCGGGCGGCCGCGCAGCCGGTCGACGGCGTCCTGCAGGTCCATGTTGACCGTGGACTGCTCGCCGATCTTGGTGATGACGTCCTTCGGCTTGATGCCGGCCTTCTGGGCGGGCGTGCTCTTGAGGACGCGGACGACGGTGAGATTGCCGTCGCGCATCGCGATCACGAACCCGAGGCCGCCGAACTCGCCCTTCGTCTGGAGCCGCATCTCGCGGAACATCTTCGGCTCGAGCAGGATCGAGTGCGGGTCGAGCGTGGAGAGCATGCCGTTCGTGGCGGCGTACTCGATCTCGCGCAGGTTCTTGTGCGCGACGAGGTGCTGCTGGATGAAGCTGACCGCCTCGCCCATGACCGCCCGGACCTTGTAGATGCTGTCGACGCCGGTGAGGTCGATGGAGCGGCTCGCCGAGCCCACGGTGAGCGTGAGCTTGCCGGACTTGGGATCGCCGTCGACCATCACCTCGGCCACCGTCTTCTCGATCGTGTCGAGGGCGGCGACCACCATCGACTTCGGGTCGATGCGCTTCGGCTCGACGTAGTTCTCGGACACGTAGTGAATCGCGCGCGAGAAGACGGGCAGTGAATCGAGCGGATAGTCGGCGTCGTCGCCGCCCGGCCGCGGGTCATGCGAGGCGCGCGTGACCGCGCGCGGCTGCGCGTCCGCCTTGCTGAAGACGGCGTAGGTGACGCCCGATGCCGCGGCGAGCGACAGGGCGAGAGACGCCAGGAGGCGGACGGGACGGTTCATGTTTGGGCGCCGGGGCTGGGTATTCAAAGGAAGGACCTGCTGTTCCGATCGAGGATAGGTTGGGGAGGGGGGCGGCGCAAGGACAACAGGGGAAGAGCCGAGCCCGATCCGGAGGCTGAAAGAGCCGTCAGCACGCGGACTTGTAACAGCCGCGCGACGGCGGCGCTTCCCGCGTGGAGGCGTGCCCAGGCGAGTCGTGCCCGGCATCGGCAGAGAGCGGTCCCCCGCGTCGCTCGAAACCGCGCTGCCCTCCCCGGGAAGGGCTCGGGGAGCGCGTCGTGGAGGGCCGTGTCCAAATCGAGCGCTGGCGCTCGTCCGCGCGGGTGTCGGACGCGTCGACGACAATCGAGCACCCCGCATGTCGACCGTCGTGCACCGCCACCCGCGCACCGCAGCCTTGCTCGGCTACATCGCGCTCGCCGGAGCAGCGACCTGGCCGCTGCTCCCCCGCTTCACGTCCGAAATCGGCGGCGACCATGGCGACGCCTGGCAGACGCTCTGGGGATTCTGGTGGTGGCGCGACGCCGTCGCCCGTGGCGCGTCGCCCTTCCATTGCGACGTGCTGCGCTGGCCATGGGGCACCCCCACGTGGTTCCAGACCTGGAATCTTCCGGCGACCCTCGCCGTGCTGCCCCTGTGGCCGCTCACGCCCGGCGTCCCCGAGGTCGCGCTCTATAACCTCGTCCTCTTCGCGAGCTACGTCCTCTCCGGCTACACCGCCTACCTCCTTTGCCGCGAGCTGTGGGGCACCGAGCTCGCCGCCTTCCTCGCAGGCGCGCTCTACACGGTGAACGCCTACCACTTCGGGCACGCGCTCGGGCATCTCCACATCGTCTCCATGGAGTGGGCTCCCCTGTACTTCCTGGGGCTCGTTCGCACCGTCCGGCGCCACGGCGCGAGCGGACCTCTCCTGGGAGGCGTCGCGCTCGCGCTCGCGGCGACGGCCTCCTTCTACTACCTGCTCTTCTGCGCGATCGGCACGATCGTGCTCCTCCTCGCGTGGCTGCGCTTCGATCGCGATGAGGTCGCGGCCTGGCTGCGCTCCGACCGCGCCGAGCTCGCGTCGGGCGCGTTCCTGCGCCGGGCGGGGCTGCTCGCCGGCACCTTCCTGGTCCTGGCTGGATGGCTCTACGCCGGGATGCTGCGCGCGTACCGCGCCGAACCCTACGCCGGCGCGCACGACGCGACCTGGTTCTCGGCCGACCTCCTCTCCTTCTTCGTCCCGAATGCCGCGAGCGCGTGGCGCGGCTCCTTCCAGGTCTGGCGCCATTTCACCGGCAACGACGCCGAGTCCACCGCCTACGTCGGATATGTGGCGCTCGCGCTCGCGCTCGCCGCTTTCGCGCGGGCCAAGGCCTCTCGTCCGTGGCTGGCGGTCGCCCTCGTCGGGTTCGTCCTCGCGCTCGGGCCCCGGCTCCACGTCGGCGGGCGAGCTCTCGCTGGCCCCTCGCTCCCGTACGCGTGGCTCGAGCGCGCCGTCCCGCTCCTGCGCTTCGCCGGCGTCCCGACCCGCTTCTCCTGGCTCGTGACGTTCGGGGTGTCGGTCGCGGCGGGCGCGTCGCTCGCCGAGCTCGTTCGGACGGGGCGCCGCGGCGCCCTCCTCGCCTGCGCCGTCGCGGCGCTCGCGCTGGCCGAGAGCTGGCCTCACCCGTTCGTGACCTCGACGTGGCCGGCGCCCAAGTTCATGCGCGACCTCGCCCGCGACGGCGAGCGCTGGGCCGTCCTCGACGCGACGGGGCCGACGCGCCAGCTCTGGCACCAGGTGTTGCACCGGCACCCTCAGGTCGGCGGCTACATGACGCGCGCGCCCGAGCGGCTGGAGAGACTGCTCGCGGAGACGCCCGTCTTCCGTCCGTTCTTCGGCGACGGCGGCGCGCTCCCGCCGCGGGGCGAGGCGGTACGAGCCCTGCAGCTCATGAACGTGCGCTTCGTCGTCGTGGACCGTGGGAAGCTCGCGGCGGCGAAGGCGCTGCGCGTCCCCCTGGCGTACGAGGGAGACGGGATCTTCGTCTTCGAGATCCCGCCCCGCGTCGGCTGAGGATCGCGCCGCCGCGCCCGGCTCGCACCCTGTCGAGACGCCGCGGTGGCGCCGTCCTCGCAGCGGCGATACAAGGCGGGCATGTCGCTCGATCCGCACACCACAGCGAGCCCGCCCGCGCGCGGGATCGGCGACCTCGTCGGCTGGTTCCGCGCCCGCGAGCGGCCGTCCGCCGACTGGAAGGTCGGGATCGAGCACGAGAAGATCCCGCTCCTCGCCGGGACGCTCGACCCGGTGCCGTACGACGGTCCACGCGGGATCGCCGCCGCGCTGCGCGCGTTCGGGCGCTTCGGCTACGCGCCGTACGAGGACGACGGCCACGTCATCGCAGCGCAGAAGCACGGCCTCACGGTCTCGATCGAGCCAGGTGGGCAAGTCGAGCTGTCGGGCCGGCCGTTCCAGGACGTGCACGTGGTCGCGGCCGAGCTCGACCGCCACCTCGAGAAGTGCCGCGCCATCGCGGAGGAGCTCGGGATCGAGCTGCTCGCGGCCGGCTATCGCCCGTGGGGGACTCCCGCCACCGCGGAGTGGATGCCGAAGGCGCGCTACGTCGTGATGCGCCCGTTCCTCGCGGCGCGCGGCGGGCGCGCCGAGGACATGATGGCGATGACCGCGTCCGCGCAGGTCTCGTTCGACTTCGGCTCGGAGCGCGACATGGCGGAGAAGCTCCGCGTCGCCCTCGCGGCGCAGCCGGCGATCGTGGCCCTGTACGCGAATGCGCCCGTCGTCCAGGGCAAGGAGTCGGGGTGGAAGAGCTTCCGGGCGGCGGTGTGGGAGGACGTCGATCCCGCGCGCTCGGGCCTCCTCCCCTTCGCCTTCGAGGAGGGCTTCGAGGAGGACGCTTACCGGCGGTACGCCTCGTGGGCCCTCGACGTCCCGATGATCTTCCTGCGGCGCGACGGCAGGTACCTCGACACGGGCGGCGCCACGTTCCGGGCCTTCCTCGAGCGCGGCCTGCACGGGACCCGCGCGACGATGGCGGACTGGGAGGACCACCTCACCACGCTCTTCCCGGACGTGCGGGTGAAGGGCGTCGTCGAGGTGCGCGGCGCGGACGCGTGCGATCCGGGGATGACGAAGGCGCTCGCCGCGTTCTGGAAGGGCATCCTGTACGACCGCGAGGCGAGGGCCGACGCGTTCGCGCTCGTGGCCGGGCTCGCCCTCGCGGAGCGGCGCGCGCTCGGCGTCGCGGCCGGGCGCGAGGGCAGGTGGCGGCCCGGGGGCTGTGCCGCCAGCGCTGCTGCGGCGAGAAGGGGCAGGACGAGCGCGTCTGGCTCGACCCCCTCCGCGACCGCGCGGCGTCCGGCCGCTCACCCGCCGACGACGCGCTCGAGGCGTTCAGGCGCGGTGGGCCGCGAGCGCTGGCAGCGCACCTGCGCATCGCCTGATCACACCGCGTGGCAGCCGAAGCAGAGCGCGCTCCGGCTCATGGGCAGCGACGTGTGCATCGGCTCGCTCGAGGCGCCGTCGTGGCAGGTGACGCACGAGATCTTCCCGTCGGGCAGCGCGAGCCGGCGAGACAGCTCGTACCTCGTGCGCAGCCGGGGGTTCCGAGCCACGGCGACCTCGTACACGATGTCCACCGGGTGACCGTCCCGGTGCGCGGCCACCGTCCCGTCATGGCAGGAGAGGCACAGGCTCGTCGTCGCGGCCTGGCGGTCCACGCGCCCGAGGAGGCAGCTCCCCCCGCTCGACGTGCCGCCGAGGCTCCCGGCGGAGGACGTCTCGGCGTGCGCGGGACCCGACGCGAGGACGAGGGCGATGGCGGGGATGGTCGCGAGGGCTGCGAGCGAGCTCTTCATGCTCGTTCCACAGAGCGATTCGCGCGCCAGGATCCGCGCCGCGGAAATGTCCCTTCTTACGGCCAGTCACAATCCACAGGCCCGATCGAGCGCGGGTCGCGAGCGACCGCGCGGCCGAGCCCGATGGCGGCCTGTCTTCGCCCAAAGGCTGCGCGACCAGTGCGGTTTCCGCGTATCGGGTCCGAAGTGACCGATGAGCGGTGCCATGACCCGGCGTGCGGGCAGCGAATTCCGCCAGCGGGAGCCGAGGGTTGCGATTCGCGGCGACCCGGGGTCCCTCGTGAATCCCCGTCATCGTGGGGCGCGCGTTCCGGTGACGTGCCGCCCGAGCGCGGCGACCGCTCACTCGTGATTCACGAGCCGCAGCGCCCACATCACCGCGACGCCGGCGAGGAGCGCTGCCGAGAGCTTGAGCTTCGAGCCGCCACGCCGGTGCAGGTCGGGAAGGATGTCCGAGAGCGCCAGGTGGAGGAAGGTCCCGGAGCTCGCCGCGAGCGCGAGCGCCGTGAAGCTGTCCGCGTGGACGAGCCCGCGCAGGACGAGGTAGAGCCCGGCGCCGAGCGGAACCATCGTCGAGAAGGCCGCGTTCATGGCGAGCGCACGCCTCCGCGAGTAACCCTCGGCGCGCAAGATCGACGAGAGCGAGAAGGAGGAGGGGATCTTGTGCGCCAGGATCGCGAGGAACACGAGGAACCCCAGCGCGCGCTCGCTGGACGCGGCGCCGAGCGCGAACCCGTCCACGAGCGTGTGGAGCGAGAGGCCCACGAACGCGGCGAGCCCCAGCGTGTGCACGTCGCACCCGGTCCCCGCGTGCGGGTGGTGCCCGGCGGCGCCGCCCGGGTCCGATGCGCCTCCGGGGTCGAAGGCCGCGATCCCGCCCTGGGCGACGGCCGCCGCGGGGCCGGGCTCCGCGCAGACGTGCACGAGCACGAAGCGCTCGAGCAGGAACAGGAAGAGGAAGCCGACGAGGACGAACGGGATCGCGGACAGCCCGGCGCCGGCGGCGGCCTCGGGCAGCATGTGGAAGAACGCCGCGCCCAGCATCACCCCGGCCGAGAAGGAGAGGAGCGGATCGTTGCGCCGCATGCGCCCGAGGAGCGGCAGCGCGCCGCCCGCGAGCGCGCCGACCAGGATGGCGCCCGCGTAGACCGCGAGCGTCGCGACCTGGCTCATCGTCCGATCCTCAGGGCGCGCATGCGGCGCGAGAGCGTGCCCCGGTCGATCCCGAGCACGCGCGCCGCATCGGCGCGGACGCCCTTCGCCCTCGCCAGCGCAGCCGCGATGAGGGGCCGCTCGACCTCGCGCAGCACCGCCTGGTACAGGCCCGTCGCGGTGTGCCCCTTCAGCTGTTCGTAGAAGATCTCGATCCGCTGCCGGATCTCCCACTCGAGCGGCATGGGGCGGGCGAGCCGCCCGTCCACCAGCTCGAAGCGGTCGCGCGCCAGGAGCGACCGCGCCTCCGCCGCGCTCGCGGCGCGCGTCACCTCGACGCCAGCGCCGGCACAGGCGCGATCGACGTCGGCCGGGGCGTCATCGAGCAGGAGCGCGCGCATCTACTCGCTCACCTCGCGCTCGCCCGCTGCGGGCGCGGCCTCGAGCGCGAACCCGTCGCCGCCCGGGGGGAAGTGCAGCTCGACCAGCCGCCGGACGTCGTCGCTCGTGCGCAGGGCGTCCGCGTCGCGCCGGAACCGCACCCCGCCCCGGCGACCGCGCGTGTACCAGAGCAGGTGCTTTCGCAGCTCACGCAACGCGCGGCCCTCGATCGCGACCGGGTCGTCCCCGGGCGCTTGCCGCCGCCGGTGCTCGATCTGGAGGTCGACGTGCCGGAGCACGACGGCGACCCACTCGTCGCGCGAGGCCGGGGGAGGCGGCGGCCGGCCCGCGTCCGCCGCGGCGAGGTCCCGAAAGATCCACGGGTTGCCGCAGGCGCCGCGCGCGACCAGCACCGCGTCGCAGCCGGTCTCCGCTGCCATCCGGAGCGCGTCGGCGGCGGTCCACACGTCGCCCGAGCCGAGCACTGGCACCTGGATCGCCTCCTTCACCGCCCGCACGAGCTCCCAGCGCGCCTTGCCCGCGTAACCCTGGGCGCGGGTCCGGCCGTGCAGCGCGACCGCGCTCGCTCCGCCGGCCTCCGCCGCGCGCGCGACCTCGACGCAGTTCAGGCTCGCCTCGTCCCACCCGGCGCGGATCTTGATCGTGACCGGGACGCCGGCGGCCGCGCGGACCGCCTCGACCGCCGCGCGGACGCGCTCGGGCTCGCGCGCGAGGGCGGCGCCCGCGCCGGTGCCGCAGACCTTCTTCACCGGACACGCCATGTTGATGTCGACGATGCCGGCGCCGTGCCGGACGGCCGCCTCGGCGCCGCGCGCGAGCACGTCGGGCTCGGCGGCGAAGATCTGGACCGCGAACGGCGTCTCCTCCGGATCGCGGTCGAGGTAGCTCTCGGTCTGCTCGGTGCCGTGCACGAGGCCATGCGCGGAGACCATCTCGGTGTAGGTGAAGGCGGCGCCCATCTCGCGGCAGATCTTCCGGAAGGGACGGTCGGAGACCCCGGCCAGCGGAGCCAGGAAGAAGCGCCCCGCGAAGGTATACGGCCCGATCTGCACGGCTTGGACACGACCTCCGGCGGCATGGGAGCGCTCGTGAGCGCGAAAGGCCGGTTCGTGTTAAGCCGTCCCGCTCGGATGCGCAAGCTCGAAGCCACCCTGTGCGCGGCCGTCGCGCTCGTGGCCGCGTCAGGCGCACGCCCGGCCGCCGCGCGCCCGCGGCCCGAGGTGGCGGACCACGTCACGCTCGTCTACACCGCGGACCTGGGCGGCTACCTCGAGCCCTGCGGATGCAGCCAGGATCAGCGGGGTGGCCTCCCGCGCGCCGCGGCCGTGCTGCAGAAGATCCGCTCGGAGGGCCAGCCCGTCCTGTTCGTGGGCGGCGGGGATCTCCTCTTCGAGAGCGCGCTCACCGCCGAGACGAGCGCGCAGGAGCTGCTCAAGGCGCAGACGGTGGCGGCGGCGCTCGAGAAGATGAAGCTCGCGACGACGGTCATGGGCGAGCGCGACCTCCTCGCCGGAGCGGCGTTCGCGCGCCGGACGG
>WNGE01002631.1_pt1 | contig 21751 bp, 27 predicted proteins | sample 5400651 | NCBI WGS metagenome assembly WNGE01 (sample SAMN13153370, study PRJNA577476) | soil metagenome | isolation source: 60 cm soil or saprolite under grassland replicate 2 | place: USA:California | collected 2016-06-15 | reverse complement strand
GTGCCTATGTTCCACGCGAACGCGTGGGGCTACCCCTACATCGCGGCGATGCTCGGCTCGAAGCTTGTCTATCCCGGCCCGCACCTCGATCCGGAGTCGCTGCTCGACGACTTCGTGCAGGAAGGCGTGACGTGGACCGCAGGCGTGCCGACGATCTGGCTCGGGATCCTGGCGCTGCTCGATGCGAATCCGGGTAAATGGGATCTTTCGCGCATGAAGGGAATGCTCGTTGGAGGCTCGGCGGCACCGCGCGCGATGATCGCGGGCTTCAAGCAACGCCATGGGATGAACGTGGTGCACGGCTGGGGGATGACCGAGACATCGCCTGTCGCTTCCACTGCAGCGCTCCCGGGAGACCTCGCCGACGCAGACGAGGAGACGCAGTTCGACTTCATCGCGATGCAGGGCATTCCGCTCCCGTTCGTCGAGTTGCGCGTGCGCGGCTTCGACGGCGAGCTCGCGCCGTGGGACGGCGAGTCGATGGGCGAGCTCGAGATCCGCGGTCCGTGGGTTGCGTCCGCGTACTACGAAACGCCCGAGCAGGCGGATCGCTGGACCGGCGACGGCTGGTTCAGGACGGGCGACATCGTCTCGATGCACCCGCGCGGCTTCATCATGATCAAGGACCGCTCGAAGGACGTGATCAAGTCCGGCGGCGAGTGGATCTCGTCCGTCGAGCTCGAGAACGCGCTGATGGCGCACCCGGCCGTCGCGGAGGCGGCGGTGATCGCGATCCCCGACGAGAAGTGGGCGGAGCGTCCGCTCGCGGCCGTGGTGCTGAGGGAGGGCGCGAACGCGACCGCCGACGAGCTGCGCGAGTTCATCGCGCCGCAGTTCGCGAAGTGGTGGCTGCCGGATCGCTTCGAGTTCGTGTCAGAGATCCCGAAGACCGCGGTCGGCAAGTTCCGCAAGACCGCGCTGCGCGAACAGTTCGTCCAGGCGCCCGTTGCAACGACGTAGCGCGCTCGTCACGGGCGGGCGTTCCGGCATCGGCGCGGAGATCGTCGCGGCGCTCGAGCGCGAGGGCGTCGACGTGCAGGTGCTCGACATCGTGGACGGCTTCGACGTCGCCGATCCGAGCGCGTGGGAAGCGGTCGACGCGGTCGACCTCGCGTGTCTGAACGCGGGAGTCGTCTCGGCCGAGCCGGACGCGGCGCGCATCAGCGACGAGCAGTACCGCCGCATCGTCGGCGTGAACGTCGACGGAGTCGTGTTCGGCGTGCGGCGCCTCGCGCAGGTGATGAACGGCGGCGCGATCGTCGTCACCGCGTCGCTCGCGGGCCTGACGGCGACGCCGCAGGACCCTCTGTACGCGCTCACCAAGCATGCCGTCGTAGGCTTCGTCCGTTCCACCGCACCCCACCTGGCGGAGCGCGGAATTCGTCTGAACATGGTCAATCCGGGATTCGTGGACACGCCGCTGCTCGGCGACGAGGGACGCGCGGCATTCGAGGCGGCCGGTTTCCCGCTGCTCCAGCCGGAGGACGTCGCCGAGGCGGTGCTGCGCGCGGCCGACGACGACGAGGTGGGCCAGGCGTGGATCGTCCAACCGGGGCGCGAGCCGATGAAGTTCCGCTTCCCGAACCTGCCCGGTCCGCGGGTCGAGGGCAAGGGAGGAATCCGGCCGCCGCTGTGACCGCGGAGCGCAGACTCTGGGAAGAGGAACAGCCGGCGGAGCCTCACGTGTGGCGCACGCTCGGCTACCGGCGCGTGTCGCAAGGCGGGGGAGAGTCGGTGCTCGAGTGGGACGCGCCGCCGGCGTACGCGTTCCCGGCACCGTCGGGCCCGATCATTCACGGCGGCCTGGTCGCGACGCTGCTCGACACCGCGATGGGCGGCGCGTGCTGGTCGCTGCTCGAGGAAGGCGAGACATTCCTCACGGCGGACCTGCACGTCGAGTTCCTCCGCTCGTCGCGCCCGGGAACGCTGCGTGCCGAAGGCAAGGTCGTGCATCGAACGAAGCGCGTCGTCTTCTGCGCGGGCGAGCTCTACGACGCTGCGGGCGAGCATCTGGCGAGCGCGCGGTGCACGCAGGTGCTCAGGTCGCGGCGTTAGCGCCGGAGCGCGCTGGCATGATCGTCCACCGGCTAAGGACGCTCATGCCCCGACCAAGATGCACGCGGACGAGGTAGAGACCGACGTTTCTCTGCTGCGCCGGTTGCTCGCGGCGCAGTTCCCGCGGTGGGCAGCTCTCCCGATCCGGCCGGTGCCTTCCTGGGGGACGGACAACGCGCTCTATCGAGTCGGCGATGACATGGTCGCACGGCTTCCCCGCAGGGAGCGGACCGTTGGAACACTCGAGAAGGAGCGCCGGTGGCTGCCGAAACTCGCTCCGCACCTGCCGCTGGCCGTGCCGGTGCCGCTGGCGGATGGCTTGCCCGCCGAGGGCTATCCCTTTGCGTGGTACGTCTATCGATGGCTGAACGGCGAGAACGCAACCGTGAGGCGCGTCGACGACCCGAGCCGGTTGGCGGCCGATCTCGCGCGGTTCGTCGCTGGGTTGCAGCGGATCGATCCCATCGGCGGCCCGCCGCCCGGAGAGCACAACTTCTACCGCGGTGAGCCGCTGGCGATGCGAGACGCTGCGACTCGGGACGCGATCGTCTCCCTGCGCGGCGCGATCGACAGCGACACTGTGACCGCCGCGTGGGAATCAGCGCTTCGGTCGCCGGAGTGGGAGCAGCCGCCCGTCTGGATCCACGGCGACCTAGACTCACGCAACCTGCTGGTCGACGAGGGACGGCTGACCGCTGTCATCGACTGGGGTGGTCTCGGCGTGGGCGACCCTGCATGCGACGTGATGGTCGCATGGAAGGTCTTGTCCGCGGACACGCGTGACATCTTCCGGACCGTGCTCTCGGTCGACGAGGCGACCTGGGCACGGGCCCGCGGCTGGGCGCTCTCCCAGGCGCTGGGAGCCCTGTCGTACTACACCCTGGAGACGAATCCTGTGCTCGTCACGGAAGGGCGACGATGGTTGGCCGAGGTACTTGCCGATCACGCGTCGACGGCACGATGACCGGCCATCGTCCTCCCGAGCTAGCGGTGCCTCAGCACGTAGACGGTGGGCTGCAGCTTGCCGAGGAACTGGAACACCTCCCAGTGCAGGTTTGCCTCGACGTGGTCGTAGACGTCCTCACCGCGGCTCTCGACGAGCGACGTTCGGAGCCGGCGCAGGCGCGCGATCCGCAACAGCGTCCTCGAGGCGGGTTGCGTTCGTTCTTCGGCGTACTCCTTGAACTCGGTCCCGATCACGTCCTTGCGCTCGATCGCCAGGCCCGCGCCGGCAAACGCTTCCTCGACGTTGCGCTCGACGAGGTTGGACGAGACGTTGCCCAGGTGGCCTTCGAGCAACTCGAATTCCTGGGGCGCGAGCAGATCGGTGACGAACACCGTGTAGACCAGCATGCGGCCGTCCTGCTTGAGCACGCGTGCGGCCTCTTCAGGGCGGGCACGAGGAGGTCGAGTTGCTCGACGACGTCGCGGCACCAGATGAAATCGAAGTGGCCGTCGGGATGTGGGAGCGCTTCCATCACGCCTTGAACGATCTCGATGCGCGCGCCGAGCTCCGCCGCCGCCACCGCTGCGCGCGCCCGCGCGACGTGGATCTCGACGGGATCGACGCCGACCCCTGTCGCGTGATGTGCCTGGACGAGTCGAATGAGGTGCGCTGCATCGCGGCAGCCGGCGTCGAGGATCACCGCTTCCGGCCGGAGATACTCGGCAGCGAGACCGTGCAGCGAGTCGGGCCCGCGCGGCTCGAGGCTTCGATCCAGCAGGTCGTAGACGCTCCAGGTCTCCTCGCTGTAGACGCGGGACATCTGCTCGAGGTGCATGCAGCGAAGCGTAGTTCGGGTCCCCCACTGCCATAGCATCGGCCCGTGAGCTGGGACGAGGCGTTCGCGCGCCGCTACGACGAGTGGTCTGCGCCCATGACGGACGACGTCGCGTTCTACGTTCAGCTTGCGCGCGAGGCCGACGGGCCGCTTGTCGAGCTTGCCGTCGGGAACGGCCGCGTTGCCATTCCCGTTGCGCAGGCGACCGGCCGGTCGGTCATCGGAATCGACTCTTCGCCGGCGATGCTCGAGCAGGCGCGCGTGCGTGCCGCCGCGGCGGGTGTGGAGCTCGAACTGCGCGAAGGCGACATGCGGGAGCTCACGCTCGACCAGCACGCGGCGCTGATCTATTGCCCGTTCCGCGCGCTCCTCCACCTGCCGACCTGGGCCGATAGGCGCCGCACGTTCGAACGTGTTGCGGCGTCGCTCCGTCCCGGCGGACGGTTCGCCTGGAACGCCTTGGCGTTCGATCATCAGATCGCGGCGGGGCTCGACGGACAGCATCAGGACGAACCGGAACCCCACACGATTCGGTACGCGGTCGGCGACAACCGAATCGACATCACGCTCGACCACGGCGGCACCAGCTCGCTGTGGTGGGCAACCAAGAACGAATGGCTCGGCCTCCTCGATGTCGCGCGGCTCGAGCTCGAGGCTCTCTTCGGCAGCTTCGACAGAGCGCCTTTCGACGAGGACAGCCGCGAATACGTCTTCGTCGCGCGACGCCGATCGTCCGACGCGTCAAAGGAGCTCGTGTGACCCTCATCCAGTACTACACGGCGACCACCCTCGACGGCTTCATCGCCGATCCCGACAACTCGCTGGACTGGCTGTTCACACGCAAGCGCGAGGACGATGGTCTGTTGAACTACGACGAGTTCATCGCCCGCGTCGGCGCGATGGCGATGGGGTCGACGACGTACCAATGGGTCATCGACCACGAGTTCGCGGACAAGGATCCGGCGGAGTGGAATTGGCCGTACGACATTCCGTGCTGGGTCTTCACGCACCGCGAGCTTCCGGTCGTCCCGAACTCGGGAGTTGAGTTCACCAGCGCGGACCTCGCGACCGTGCACGCGGAGATGACCGGCGCCGCCGGCGACCGGAACGTCTGGGTCGTCGGCGGGGGAGACCTCGCCGGTCAGTTCGCCGACGCGGGGCTGCTGGACGAGGTCATCGTGTCGATCGCGCCGGTGACGCTGGGTGCGGGCGCACCGCTGCTACCCCGCCGGATCGAGCTCCGTCTGGACGAACTCGGACGGAACGGCGACTTCGCGTGCGCCAGATTCTCCGTCGTGCGACCAACCCCGTGACGCGGACGTACCGCGGCACGCCGCGAGGAGTAATCTCCCGGCGGTGAGGCGCGCGCTGGTCATCCTGCTGGTGCTCATCCTCGTCGGCGGCCTCGCAGCGGCGGTGGTGTTCGCCTTTCGCGGCGACAGCGATGAGGCGAAGGGAGAGCCGATCCGGATCACCTCGCCGGCCGTCAATGTCTCGTCGTACGGCTCGGTCGGAGCGGGGCCGACCTCCGAGCCGGTCGCCCGCCTTCCCGGGATCACGGTGATCGGCTCCGGCAAGGTCGAGGTGAAGCCGGACACGGCGCTCGTCCGCCTCACCGTCGGCTCGGGCTCCGGCCCCGTCTCGGCGTTCCCGGGGAACGGCGGCCGGACCGTGGAGCTCGCCGACGAGGACAAGCTCGACCCGGTCGTCGACGCTCTCGTCGATGCCGGCGCGCCACGCGACGAGATCTACGTCAATCCCTTCGGAGGCTCCAACATCGGGCCGGATGAGGCCGCCGTCGTGATCACGCTCGAATGGCCCAGGCCGAAGGACGTGCGGGACCTCCTCAGGACCGCGCAGCGCTCGATCGACAAGGAGACCGACCTCAGCCTCGAGGATGTGGCGGTCGCCTTCATGCGCGAGGACTGCGACGATCCCGACGAGCAGGCCGCGAACGCGGCGCTCGCTGATGCGCGCAAGCGGGCGGAGCGGCTTGCAGCGCTTTCACACGCGAAGCTCGGACAGCTGGTCGCGGTCTCGGAGGCGACGTCGAACTCGTACCTCTCGCTGTTCACGCAGCAGCGGTGCGGCGTCGACACGAGCGCGCCGGCGCTCCTCGATTACCAAGCAGGCGCCGCCACCGCGGACAAGATGACGGTGAGCGCGACGCTCGAGGTGACGTTCGCGCTCGAGCATTGACGCATCGCACCGCCGCCGTCGAGTTCAGGTGCGGCGCAGGTACGCGTCAGATCCGTCGAGCCAATCTTGCCGGGGTGGGCAGAAGATGTCCACGTCGAGCGTCGTCTCCAGCGCCTCGGCTTTGTGCGGGAGGTTTGAGGGGATGTGCAGCACCTCGCCGGCGGCAACGTCGACCACGACGGGCTCGTCCTCGCCCAGCCAGAAGCGGAGGACACCCTCGAGAATGTAGGTCAGCTGCTCGTTCTCGTGCGCGTGCGTCGGCACGACACAGCCTTTCTCCAGGTACACCTGCGCCAGCATCATCCGGTCGGTCGAGATGAGCCGCCGTGCCAGGTCCGGCTTGAGCGCCTCCTTCGGTATGTCCTCCCAGCGGTAACGGATGGCCTCGAGATCGTTCACGCGCCTCCTCCTGTCGTTTTCGCCGGCCGAGCGTCCCACATCTATAGTCGGTTCCATGGCTGTCACGCCCGAGGCGGCACGCTGGGAGCGGCTCTTCGCGGCGCGCACGCACGGTGACGTCGGCGAAGGGATCGCGGCGGTGCTCGCGTTCCTCGGCCGCCCCGACGTGATCTCGTTCGCGGGCGGCTTCCCCGACCCGCGGACGTTTCCGCGCGACCGCACCTCGGCCCTGCTCGAGGAATTCGCCGCCGCCGGCGAGGTGACCGCCTTCCAGTACGCGCCCACGCGCGGCCTCGCCGGGTCGCTCGACGCGCTCGCGGCGAGGGTCGAGACGACCCAGGGCCGTCGACCTGCCGACGACGAGCTGCTGATCACGAGCGGCGCGATCGAGGCGCTCGAGCTGGTCGGCAAGACGTTCCTCGATCGCGGCGACCTGGTCGTCGTCGAGGCTCCGACCTACCTCGGCGCGATCATGGCGTTCCGCAGCTTCGAAGCCGAGGTCGTCGCCGTCCCGATGGACGAGCACGGGCTCGATGTCGAGGAGCTCGAGAAGCGCCTCGCCGACGGGCTTCGCCCGAAGCTCCTCTACACGATTCCGGACCACCAGAACCCGTCGGGCGTCAGTCTGTCCGCGGAACGGCGCGCGTTGCTCGCCGACCTCGCGAGGCGGCATGGTTTTCTCATCATCGAAGACGTGGCGTACCGCGACCTCGGCTTCGACGACGACGCTGCGCCGAGTCTCTGGAGTCTTGCGCCCGACGTCGTCCTGCAGGCGGGTACCACGTCGAAGACGTTCTTCCCCGGCGTGCGGCTCGGTTGGGCCGTGGGGCCGGCGGAAATCTCGGCGCAGCTCGTGTCGGCGAAGCAGAACACCGATCAGTGCGCGGGCGCGCTCGGACAGCGGCTCTTCGAGGAGTACGTGCGCCGCGGCTGGATCGACGAGCAGCTGGCGCAGTCGCGCTCGCTCTACCGGCACAAGAGCGAGCGGATGCTCGCGGCACTCGATCGTCACATGCCGGCCGGCGTGCGCTGGACGCGACCGCGCGGCGGCTTCTTCTCCTGGCTGACACTGCCGAACGGCGGTGACTCCGGCGAGCTTGCGCTGCGTGCCGTCGAGAACGGCGTCGGAATCGCTCCGGGCTCGCTGTTCTACCCGGACGGCCGCGGCGGCGAGAACCTGCGCCTTTCGTTCAGCCTGGTCGACGAGACGCTGATCGACGAGGGCATCGAGCGGCTCGCGTCACTCGTCTTGTAGGGGAAGCACGATGTTGCCCGCGTCGTCCAGGCCGAAGCCGGGGTTGTACGCGATCTCCCACGCGTGCCCGTCGAGATCCCGAAACACACCGGCGTAGCCTCCGTAGAAGGTGTCTGCCGGCTCGCGCGTGATCTGCGCGCCGTTCTCGCGTGCCTCCTCGATCGCGCTGTGCACGTCCTCCCGCGAACGGACGTTGTGAGCCAACGCGATGCCGCTCCAGCGCGCCCCGTCGTCGGGGATGCCCAGATCCGGGCCGAGCTTCTCCCGTCCCCAGAGGCAGAGAATGACTCCGTTGCCCTGGAAGAACGCGGTCTCTTCCACCTCGAGCGCAGCCGACCAGCCGAGGGCCTCGTAAAACGCCTTCGCCCGGTGGTAATCCGAAACGCCCAAAGTCACGAGGGTCACGCGCTGCTCCACGTGCGCGCAGGTTAACCACGACGCTCGTTCGACCAGCCGCCGCCGTACTACGACCCGCGCGCCTTCAAGGGCTGGTAGCGCAGCTCGGTCAGTTCGTCTCCTGAGGTGTCAGCAGGGTGTCGTAGTGCGCGCAGCGCTCGTCGAACCGCTTCAGCACCGCGCGCGCCTCTGCGGGGACGTACGCCTGCTCGTAGTCGTCGCCCGCGAATGCGCGCACGTCGTCGAGTGAGTCGAACATAGTGATCGTCGCGAACTCGATCTCGTCGCCGAGCTCGCGGCGCATCAGATACGCGCCGCGGTATCCCGGGAGCTCGAGGGACGCGATGTGCGGCAGGACGGTCCCGCTCACGATCTCCTCGTAGGCGTCGGCGTTCTCGCGCGTCGCCCACCCTCGCCAGTACCGCATGATCATGCCTTCCGCAGCCTTCTATCTCACCTTGACGAGCGCCTTGCCGCGGTTCTCGCCGTTCAGCATGCCGATGAACGCGCGCGGGGCGTTCTCGAGGCCCTCGGTCACGGTCTCGCGGTAGCGGATGTCGCCGTTCATGACCCAGCGCGCCAGCTTCGGGATCGCCTCGCCGAAGCGCGGGGCGTAGTCCGAGACGAGAAAGCCCTGCATCCGCGCGCGGTAGACGATCAGCAGGCCGGGATGGAACGTCGGCTCGGGGTGCTCCAGGTTGTACTGCGACACCTGCCCGCAGATCGCAATCCGCGCGCCGACATTCAGCCGCGCGTGCACAGCCGCCGAGATCTCGCCACCGCAGTTGTCGAAGTAGACGTCGACACCGTCTGGGCACGCTTCCTTGAGCGCCGCGCGCAGGTCGGCCGCCTTGTAGTCGATCGCGTCGTCGAAACGATAGAGCTCGCGGAGATCCTCCACCTTCTTCGCGCCGCCCGCGATCCCCACGGTGCGGCAACCCATGATGCGCGCGATCTGTCCGACAATCGAGCCGACGGCGCCTCCCGCGCCGGAGACGACGACGGTGTCGCCTGGAACGGGCTTCGCCACGTCCAGCAGGCCGAAGAACGCCGTCAGCCCCGTTGCGCCGAGGACGTGCAGCGCGAGTTGCGGCTCCAGTCCAGGCGGTAGCTTGCGCAGTGCGCCGCCGCGCGCGACCGCGTAGTCCTGCCAGCCGAGCTGCCCGACCACGAAGTCGCCGGCGGGCTCGTAGCGCGGGTCGTTCGACTCGACGACCTCGCCGACCGCCTGCGCGGTGACCACGTCGCCCAGCTCAAGCCCCTTTGCATACGACCGCGCCGTGCTCATGCGGCTGCGCTGGTACGGATCGACGGAGACCCAGTGCGTCTGCACGAGCACCTCGCCCGGCCCCGGCGAGGGCACCTCGGCCTCGTCCACCTCGAAGTCGGATTCCTGCGGGAATCCGACCGGTCGCGACGCAAGCGTCACGCGCCGGTTCACGCGAACCGCCAACCGTCTCCCGACTCGAAGGTCTTCAGGATCCGCCGGGCGACGACCATGCGGTGCACCTCGTCCGGCCCATCGTAGATTCGCGCGCCGCGCGCCTGCACGTACATCACCGCGAGCGGCGAGTCGCTGGTGAGGCCCAGCGCGCCGTGCACCTGGATCGCACGGTCGATCACGTCGTTCAGCACCCGCGCCGCGTAGAACTTGATCACCGAGACCTCGACGCGCGCCTCGTCGCCCGCGTCGATCTTGTGCGCGGCGTCGAGCGTCATCAGCCGGCAGGCCTGGATCTCCGCCGCGGAGTCCGCGATCCAGTTCTGCACAGTCTGCTTGTCTGCGAGCCGCGAGCCGAACGCCTCGCGCTCGAGCGCGCGCGTGCACATCAGCTCGAATGCGCGCTGCATCTGCCCGAGCCAGCGCATCACGTGGTGGATGCGCCCCGGGCCGAGCCGCTTCTGCGCGATCCTGAAGCCGGCGCCGACGTCGCCGAGCGTGTTCTCGACCGGAACGCGCACTCCTGTGTAGCGAACCTCGCAATGCGTCGACCAGCCGCGCCCGCGATGCCCGAACACCGGGACGGGGCGCACGATCTCGAGGCCGGGCGTGTCCGCCGGAACGATGACCTGCGACGCGCGCGCGTGCCGCGGCGCATCCGGATCGGTCACCGCCATCACGATCGCGAACGCCGCACCCTCCGCGCCGGACGAGAACCACTTGTGCCCGTCGATCACCCACTCGTCGCCGTCGCGGACGGCGCGCGTTTGGGGCGTCGTCGGATCCGATCCCGCAACGTCGGGCTCCGTCATCGAGAAGAACGAGCGGATCTCCCCGGCCACGAGCGGCGCGAGCCAGCGCTCCTTCTGCTCATCGGTGCCGAACTCCCAGAGGATCTCCGCGTTGCCCGCGTCGGGCGCCTGGCAGCCGAAGATGTACTGCGCCCACGTCGAGCGGCCGATCTCCTCGTTCAGATAGGCATAGGCGAGGAAGCCCGTGCCCGTGCCCCCGGCCTCCGCAGGCATGTTCGGCGCCCACAGGCCGTCGGCTTTCGCGCGCCGCCGCAGCGAGTCCACGAGCTCGAGCGCGGCGTCGTCCTCCCGCGAAATGGCCGCCTCGTTGGGGTAGACGTGCTCCTCCATGAAGGCGCGGTAGCGCGCCCGCAGCTCCTCGAGGCCCGGCGGCGGAGCGAGTTCCGTGACGCTCACGCGTTTAGCATCGCAGGTTGTGCGCCTCGGTTTCTACATGGGCTACGCGCCGCCGGGCACCAACCCGCTGGACCTGATCGCGCTCGCCCAGGAAGCCGAGCGGCTCGGCTACGACTCTGCCTGGGCCGCCGAGGCCTGGGGGACCGACGCGGTTACCGTGCTCTCCTGGCTCGCCGCGAAGACCTCGACGATCAAGATCGGGAGCGCGATCATGCAGATCCCCGGCCGGACGCCTGCGAACACGGCGATGACCGCGGCGACGCTCGACCTGCTCTCCGGCGGCCGCTTCCTGCTCGGCCTGGGCACGTCCGGGCCGCAGGTCGTCGAGGGCTGGCACGGCGAGCCGTGGGGGAAGCCGCTGGCCAAGACACGCGAGTACGTCGAGATCGTGCGGCGCGCGCTGCGGCGCGAGACGATCGAGCACCACGGGTCGCAGTACCAGATCCCGTATTCCGGCGAGGGCGCCACCGGCCTCGGCAAGCCGCTGAAGCTGATGTTGCGCCCGCTGCGTGCGGAGATCCCGATCTACCTCGCGGCGATCTCGCCCAAGGCAGTCGAGCTCGCGTTCGAGATCGGGGACGGCTGGATCCCGCTCTTCTTCTCTCCGGAGCGCGCGCGCGAGGTCTTCGCTCTCGACGGCCGCGCGCGCGAGGGCTTCGACATCGCGGCGACTGCGCCGGCGATCGCGACCGACGACGTCGAGTCGGGCCGCGACGCGCTGAAGCCGTACTACGCGCTGTACATCGGCGGGATGGGTGCGCGCGGCAGGAACTTCTACAACAGCCTCTTCGCACGCTACGGCTACGAGCGCGAGGCGCGCGAGATCCAGGATCTGTACCTCGACGGGAAGCATCGCGACGCGGCCGCGAGAGTCCCGGATGCGTTCATCGACGACGTTGCGCTCGTCGGCTCGCGGGAGAGGATCGCCGAGCGGCTCGCCGCCTGGCGCGAGTCGGGTGCGACCTCCCTGCTCGTGTCGGCTCGCGACGAGAATACGCTGCGTACGGTGGCGGAGGCAGCGGAGTGAACCTGTTCGATCTCGGCGGCAAGGTCGCGATCGTCACGGGCGGCGGCAGCGGGATCGGGCGCCAGATGGCAACGGGCCTCGCGGAGGCCGGCGCCGAGCTCGTGCTCTGCGCGCGCAAGGTCGAGCGCTGCGAGGAAGCCGCTGCGCAGATGCCGACGCGCGCGCTCGCGCTGCCGTGCGACGTGACCGACCAGGACTCCGTCAACGCGATGGTCGCGCGTGCCGTCCACGAGTTCGGCCGCGTCGACATCCTCGTCAACAACGCCGGCACCGTCTGGGGCGCCTCGCCCGAGGACATGCCGCTCAAGGGCTGGCAGAAGGTCGTGGACGTGAACCTCACCGGCGTGTTCCTGTGTGCGCAGGCGGCGGGCCGCGTGATGATCGACAAGGGCGGAGGCAAGATCGTCAACATCGCCTCGGTCGCCGGACTCCACGGCGCACCCGCCGAGGTCGCGAACACGCTGCCGTACCACGCGACGAAGGGCGGCGTGATCGCGCTCACGCGCGACCTCGCGTGGAAGTGGGCGCGGCACGGGATCAACGTCAACGCGATCGCGCCGGGCTGGTTCCCGAGCGACATGGCGAACTTCGTGATCGAGCGCCACCCCGAGCTCGCCGAGCGCATACCGCTCGGCCGCTTCGGCGGCCCCGACGACCTGAAGGGCGCGGCCGTGTTCCTCGCTTCGCGCGCGTCGGACTACGTCACCGGCCACACTCTCGTCGTGGACGGTGGCCAGTCGGCGTGAAAGACGAGCTGGCCGAGCGCCTCGGCTCCGACGTCGTCGACCTGCGCCAGCTCGCCGGGGGTGCGTCCAAGGAGGCGTGGGCGGTCGAGCTCCGCAATGGTTGTAAGTTGCTTGTGCGTAGAGCAGGCGTGGGGGTGATCCACCGCGACACGCTGACGCTCGAGCAGGAGTTCCAGGTGCTCGAAGCCGCCGTCGCCGCCGGTGTCCGCGCGCCGCGCCCGATTGCCTACCTGGGCAACGTCGACGGGCGCGAGGCGTTCGCGATGGAAATGGTGGAGGGCGAGACGATCGGCCGAAGGCTCGTGCGCGACCCGCCGCCGGAGCTGCCGCTCGAGATGGCGGACGAGCTGGCGAAGATCCACACCATCGAGCCGCTCGATTTCCTCCCGCGAGGGGATTCGCTGACGCGCTTCTACGCCGAGCTCGACTCCGTCGGCGAGCCGCATCCGGCGATCGAGTACGGGCTCGCGTGGGTGCGGGAGCGCCTGCCCTTCCCCGGCGTGGACGCTTCGGACATCTCCCAGGGACAGTCCCTGGGACAGAGCCGTCGCGGACAGGCCCCAGGGACTGTCCCTGGGACAGGCCCCGAGCGGACGTCCGCACGCAAACCGACGTTCGTGCACGGCGACTTCCGGCTCGGCAACCTCGCGGTCACGGACCATCTCGTCGCCGTGCTCGACTGGGAGTTCGCGCACGTCGGCGATCCCGTCGAGGACGTCGCGTGGCCGCTCGTGCGCGCGTGGCGGTTCGGAGCCGACGCCCGCCGTCTCGGAGGTGTCGGCGACGTCGAGCCGTACCTCGAGCGCTACAACGAGCTGACCGGGCGCGACATCACGCTCGATGAGCTGCTCGTCTGGGAAGTCTTCGGCAACGTGAAGTGGGCGACCGGCTGCCTGACGCAGTCGCGCCGTCATCTGAACGGGCAGGACCGCAGCGTCGAATACGCCGTGCTCGGGCGGATGGCAGCGGAGATGGAGTACGAGCTGCTCGACTTAATACGGGACCAGGTCCGGGGACATGTCCCGCAAGGCGACGTCGTCCGTAAGCGAGACGTCCCTTTGCGGGACATGTCCCCGGACCTGGTCCCTGGAAGGAGCGATCGGCCCGACGCGAGCGAACTGGTCGAAGCCGTGTTCGAGTTCCTCGCCGAGGAGGTGCTGCCGAACGCGGCCGACCACCGCGCGAAGTTCCGCACGCTCGTCGCGATGAATGCGCTCGGAATCGCTCGGCGCGAGCTCGACTCCGACGAGCAGTTCCCGACGCAGGAAGAGTTGCGCGAGCTCGCGCGGCGGATCCGCGCCGGCGAGCCGGCCGACCTGGCGCAACTGAAGGCGCACGTCGCGGCGAAGCTGCGCATCTCGAATCCGGCGTACCTCGAGAAGTACCGGTGACCCGGCGGCGGATCTACCTGCTGCGGCACGGCCAGGTTGCGTACTTCATGGACGGTCGGCCGGTCGCGCCCGACGACGTCCGGCTCACCGACGAGGGTCGTCACGAGACGCAGCAGACGGCGGACGCGTTGTCGGGGATCGCCTTCGATCGCGTGATCACGAGCGGGCTCCCGCGAGCGGTCGAGACGGCGCGGATCGTCGCGCCCGATCATGAGCCCGAGTCCTGGCCGGAACTGCGCGAGCTCGCCGGCGGAAGGCTCGCCGAGCTGCCCGATCCGGAGGCAGCGTTCGTCGGCGCGTTCAGCGGCACGCCGGCGGAGGACGCCACGTTCCTCGGCGGCGAGACGATCGGCTCGCTGCTCGACCGCGCGCTTCCCGCGCTCCAGCGGCTGGCGGACGACGGCGACTGGGACGTCGCGCTCGTCGTCGCCCACGGCGGCACCATCCGCGCGCTCCTCTCTTACGCGCTCACAGGCGGGCGGGCGTTCCTCGGCAACTTCGAGCTCGCGCCGGCGTCGATCTCGATCCTCGACGTCGGCGACGACTGGATTGTGCGCGCGGTGAACGTGACGCCGTACGATCTTGCGCACACGCGCACGCGCCTGCGAACGATGGAGGAGCTATGGGCCCAGTACAAGAGCACGTAGAGCACGACGCCGTCGTCGACCTGATCCGGCGCGAGCCGACCGACCACGACGCGATCCGCGAGCTGTGGAAGAAGCATTCCCTTGCAGAGGACGCGCGCGACCTTCCCGGCCTCATCTCCACGCTGACGCCGGACTGTGTCTACGAGCTCGCGCAGACCGGCCACCGATGGGAGGGCCACGAAGGCGCGGCGAGCTTCTATACGGAGCTGCTCACTGCGTTTCCGGACATCCACTTCGATCTGACGGACATCGTCATCGGGCCGCAGGGCGTGTGCGAGGAGGCGCGCGTGACGGGAACACACAAGGCGCCGTGGATCGGCAATCCGCCGACCGGGGAACGGCTCACATGGCGCGTCGTGATCTTCTTCCCGTGGGATCCGGAGCGGAAGCTCTTTCGCGGCGAGAAGGTCTACACGGACGTGGACTTCACGACGCCGCAGCAAAGCGGTCAGTAGCGCGGGCCAGCTCTCGGTCGAGGTTCTCGTTGCCGCCGTGACCCGCGTCGGGGACGACGACTAGCTCGGCGCGCGGCCACACGCGTTTGAGCTCCCATGCGTTCGCCAGCGGCGCCTGGAAGTCGAAGCGTCCGTTGACGAGGATGCCCGCGATGTCGGCGAGCGCGCCGGCTCCGCGCAAGAGCACGCCGTCTTCCAGCCACGCGTTGTGACGAACGTAATGCGTCACGAGCCGCGCGAAGGCGAGTGCGTAATCGGGGTCGGTGAACCTCTGCGCCAGCCCGCCTTGTGGAGGCCAGTCAGGCGTCGCCGACTCCCATGTGCACCAGTCCAGGGCGGCCCTCTCGTGGACGGCAGGATCGAGATCGATCAGCAGCCGGTGGTATGCGTCGACGACGTCTCCGTCTTGGTCCGCGGGTGGCAGTGCCGCGCGTAGGCGGTCCCACTCCTCGGGAAACAGGCGTGCGAGGCCGCCGCGGAACAGCCAATCGAACTCCTCGTGGCGCCCCGTGGTGACGCCGAAGAGGATCATCTCCGTGATCTGCTCCGGATGTGTCTCGGCGTAGGCGAGCGCGAGCGTGCTGCCCCAGGACCCGCCGAAGACCAACCAGCGGTCGACGTCGAGGTGCCTCCGCAAGAGGTCGATGTCGGCTATCAAGCTCGCCGTGTTGTTGGTCTCGAGGTCTGTGTCCGGGCTACTTGCGTGGGGGATGCTGCGCCCGCAGTTGCGCTGGTCGAACAGCACCACGCGGTACGCCTTCGGATCGAAGAATCTTCGCAGCCGAGGCGTGCACCCCGAGCCGGGACCGCCGTGCAACACGACGGCCGGCTTGCCCCGTGGATTGCCGCATGTCTCCCAGTAGACGGCGTTGCCGTCACCGACGTCCAACATGCCGTTCTCGTACGGCTCGAGCTCGGAATAGAGGTCCGGCGTCACTTGAGCCAGGCAGCGATGCGCCGGCCGACCTCCTCGCCGGCGTCCTCCTGCAGGAAGTGCCCGGCGCCGGCGATCGGTTCCTGCAGCTCAGCACCGGGGATGAGCTCCGCGATTCGCTCCGCGACGCGCGGCGAGAAGATCGGGTCGGAGTCGCCGAAGAAGACGAGCGCGCGTCCTTCCCACGACCGGAGCTTCTCGCGCACCTCGCGCATCTTCTCGGCGGAGGGATGATCCGGCTCGGTCGGCACTTGCTCCGGGAACATGAGCGCGCCGGTCTTCGACTCGGGCGCCGGGAACGGCGCGTCGTACGCGGCGACGACGTTCTCCGGCAGCTTGGTCGTGCACGTTCGCTGGATCAGCCGCCCCGGCTGGAAGTCGGTTCCGCTGCGTCGGACGAGCTCGCGGAAACGGAGCCAGGTGTCCGACGGAGGCCGGCCCGAGAGGATCCCGGTGTTCAGCACGACGAGCCGCGCGACTCGGTCGGGACGCTCGACGGCGAGCCGCATGCCGAGCGGGCCGCCCCAGTCCTGCATCACGACGGTCACTTCGCGCAGGTCGAGCTCGTCGACGAAGCGCTCGAGCGACGCGGTGTGCCTGTCGTACGAGTACCACTCGCGCGCTACCGGCTTGTCGCTGCGGCCGAACCCGAGGTAGTCGGGCGCGATGCAGCGCGCGATGGGCGCGATCTGCGGGATCACCTTGCGATACAGGTAGGCCCACGTCGGCTCGCCGTGCAGCAGCAGCACGGGCGCGCCCTCGCCCTCGTCGGCGTAGTGCATCCGCATCCCGTCCTGCTCGACGTAGTGCGGCGCGAAAGGGTAGCCGGGAAGGTCGGTGAAGCGCTCGTCCGGCGTGCGGTAAAAGTTAGGTCCGGCGGCAGCCACTCATGAGCAAGTGTGACGGCTTCGTGCCCCAGAGCCCGCAAACCCGCTCCAGCCCGCGATTCGCAACTCGTCGAGGACGGACATGCCTGGTGGCAGCCGCCGTTACGGAAGTGTCACGGAATTCAACCTAGAGTTCGCGCCATGGCCGTACCGGAGGCGCCGCTTCGCAGCACGAAATTCGGGCTCGTCGCAGACGTCGACGGCTGGTTCGTCCTCAACGCCCGCGACAGCCGCTGGCGCGACTACGGGCCTCTCGGGATGGGCTGCAACTTCGAGGGCAAGCGGCCGTTCAGGCAGCTCGGCATCAACCTCAACGTCCTCGAGCCGGGCGAGCCTTTGGGGCTCTACCACCGCGAGAACAAGCAGGAGGGATTCCTCGTGCTCTCCGGCGAGTGCCTCTTGCTCGTCGAAGGCGAAGAAAGGCTTCTCAAAACGTGGGACTTCTTCCATTGCCCTGCCGGGACCCGGCACGTCATTGTCGGCGCCGGGGACGGCGCGTCGGTCGTGCTCGCCGTCGGCGCCCGCGGCGGCCGGAGGGGGCTCGTCTACGAAGTTGCCGACGCAGCGCTGCAACACGGCGCGGGTGTCGATCGCGAAACGACAAAGTACCGGGAGGCGTACGCGAGGTTTCCCGCTCCGACGCGCGCGACGTATGGCGAGGGCTGGCTGCCCGACCTCTAAGACGTGACGCGGGCGAGCTCGAGCAGGTTTGCGTGAAGGCCGGGTGTCGCGCTGGCGATGATCGAGTCGGAGTGGATCGTCCAGGGGCGGGCGGCCCCCGACGTCGGACACGGTTGCGCCGGCCTCAGCCGCGAGGAGACTGCCTGCCGCAGTGTGAATCGCCGAGGCCCAGAACAACACGTAGGCGGCGACTCGCCCTGCGGCAACGTACGCGAGCGACAGCGTCGTGCTCAGCGCGCGAATGTCCCATTGATTCGATCGAATCGCGTCCGCGAAAAAGAGGGCTGCCTGTTCGCGTCGAATGCCGGTCGCGTGGCTGTCTTCGATGACGATGGTCTCACTCTCGGGGCTCGTTCCGAGCCGGCGACGACCGCCGTCCTTCACTGACCAGGTGCCGCTACCCGCTTCTGCGACGTCTATCTCGCCGGTGGAAGGATCGCCGACGACGGCGACTGTCACTCGGTCATCCTCGACAAGCGCAAGATTGACGCAGTAAAGGGGGATACCCGAGGCGAAGTTCCGCGTACCACAGATGGGATCGACGAGCCAGTACGCCGAGCCGTCGGCCGGTAGTTCGCCACCGCGCTCCTCGCCGACGATCAGAAGGCGTGTCTCGCCTACGAGTCTTCGGATCGCATCCTCGACGGCGACGTCGGTCGCAGTCACTACGTCGCGCGTGCCCTTCAGCGTGAGCTCGTCGGCGCCCACGCGGGTCCGGGCAAGATCGAGCACGCGCTCGACGGCATCGATCGCCGTCTCGGTCTCAGATCGAAAGCGGGGCAAACGAGTCGATCGCGTGGGTCAGGTCCGCCTGCGGACAGGAGACGGCCAGCACAGCGGTTTCGATCCCGGCGGCTTCGAACTCGGCCAGCCGCTCGCGCTGCGCGTCGACCGGACCGAGCAGGAAGATCTCGCGAACGAGACCCTCTGGCGCGAGCTCGAGCGCACGCTTGCGGTCGCCTGAGTCCCACGCGTCGACGAGCGGATCGATCTCGTCACCGCGGCCGAGCCAGCGGAAGAACTCCGCGTAGACGGGCACGGTCGCGTAGGCGACGAACGTGCGCTTTGCCGTGGCAAGTGCCTCCTCCTCCGGGCCGTGGATGGAGAAGAAGCGGCAGGCGAGCTCCTTGTCCGGCCTGTCGAACGTCCGCACGACCTGCTCGGCGTTGCTCAGCGGCAGGAAGTTCGTGAACACCCCATCCGCCTTCTCCGCCGCGAGCCGCAACATCCGCTCGCGCAGCGCCGCGAGCACGATCGGCACCGGCTGGGCGGGCGGCGACGCGAGCTTGAACCCGCCGTCGCCACGTTCGCCGGCCAGCACCGTGCGCAGGTAGTCGACCGTCTCCGACACTTTCGCGAGTGGCCGCCGGAACGGGATGCCGTTCCACCGCTCGACGATCACGTTCGACGACGCGCCGAGCCCGAGTACGAAGCGCCCGCTGCTCGCGTCCGCGAGCGCGGCGGCCGTCTGGGCGAGCAGGGCGGGGCCGCGTGTGTAGACGTTGACGATCCCGGTGACCAAACGAAGGCGCTCGCTGTTCTCCGCCGCGACGACGAGCGGCGTGAAGCCGTCGTACTCGGTCGACTCCGCCGACCAGACGCTGTCGTAGCCTGCGTTCTCGATTCGCCGGACGAACGGGCCGAGCTCGTGCAGCGGCACGCCGGTGAAGGGGATCGTGATTCCCGTGCGGATGCGGCAGTATCTCTCGCGAGATGGATTGGCAGGACGCGATGCCGTTCGGCGCGCTGCTCGGGATCGAGGCGGTGGGAGCGAGCCCGGAGGAAGTGCGCCTACGTCTCGCCTGGCGCGAGGACCTCTGCACGGCGGCGGGCCTCATGCACGGCGGAGCGCTGATGGCCCTCGCCGACAGCGCCGGCGGGATCTGCGCGTTCCTCAACCTGCCGGACGGCGCGAAAGGAACAGCGACGATCCAGTCGAGCACGAGCTTCCTCCGGCCGTTGCGCGACGGCTACGCCGAGGCGATCAGCCGCCCACTGAGCGTCGGTCGCAGTGTGATCGCGGTCGAGACGGAGGTCGTCGATGCACGAGGACGAGCGGTCGCAAGAGTCGTCCAGTCGCAAGCTGTCCTGCGCTGACATGTCCAACTTTGTGGCTCTGAGCCACTTACTGAATTTCGTTACGTTCCGCCCGGACGCTGCGCGGAATCAGGGCGCTCCTTTGAGCTAGTGGCTCTGAGGCACAAACTTCGGATCAGCCGAGGCGCTCGACCAACATGGCCATGCCCTGGCCGCCGCCGACGCACATCGTCTCGAGGCCGATCGTCTTGTCCAGCGTTTCCAGGTCGTTGAGCAGCGTGTTCATGATCCGCGCGCCCGTCATGCCGTACGGGTGGCCGAGCGCGATCGCGCCTCCGTGCGGGTTCAGCTTCTCGCCGAATGGATCGACGCCCACCTCCCGGCACACGGGCAGCACCTGCGCGGCGAACGCCTCGTTCAGCTCCATCACGTCCACGTCGTCGATCGTCATCCCCGCCTGCTTCAGCACGCGTCGCACTGCCTCGATCGGGCCGACGCCCATGATCTCCGGAGCGACTCCGGACACCGACGACGCCATGATCCGCGCACGCGGCCGGATGCCCAGTTCGCGCGCCCGTGACTCCGACATCACGACCACCGCCGCCGCGCCGTCGTTCAACGGGCACGAGTTGCCCGCCGTCACCTTCCCGCCCGGCTTGAACGCGGGCTCGAGCTCGGCGAGCTTCTCGAGCGTCGAGCTGCGACGAGGGCCGTCGTCCGTCGCGACGCCGTCCCACGGCGTGATTTCGCGCTCGAAGAAGCCGGAGTCCTGCGCTGCGACTGCCCGCTCCTGCGAGCGCTGTGCATAGCGGTCCATGTCCTCGCGCGAGACGTCCCACTTCTCGGCGACGTTCTCGGCCGTGAGACCCATCGGGATGTAGACGTTCGCGATCGGCGCGTCGTCGCCGAACAGCTTCGGATGCAGTTCCTCGGCGTCCCTGGGATAGCCGCTCACCTGCGTGGTTGACTCGACCCCGGCCGCGACGAACGCGTCGCCCTCGCCGGCGCGGATCGCGTGGAAGGCCATGCGGATGGTCTGCAGGCTCGACGCACAGAACCGGTTCACCGTCGTGCCGGGAACCGTCTCCGGCAGGCCGGCGAGCAGAGCGCCGCGGCGGGCGAGGTTCATGCCCTGCCTCTCCTGAGGAAAGCCGCAGCCGACGATCACATCGACGATCTCGGCGCGATCGAGCTCGGGCAGCTTGTTCAGGACGGCGTCGATCGCGAACGCGACGAGGTCGTCCGGGCGCGCGTCGACGAGGGAACCTTTGTGCGCGCGGCCGATCGGCGTGCGCGCCGCCGCGACGATGACTGCCTCAGGCATCGGGGGCTCCCGCGGCCATGTAGACCACCTCGCCGACGAGGGCGGGCTTCTCCTTGCCCTCGACCTCGATCTGGACGCCCACGGTCCAGATCACGCTCGGCCCGCGCCGCTCAGTCTTCGCAAGTTTCGCCTGCAGGCGCACCCGCGAGCCGACGGGGACCGGGCTCGTGAAGCGAACCTTCTCCGTGCCGTAGTTGACGCCCATGACGGCGTCGCTCACCGACACGACCTCGCTGAGCAGCATCGGCAGCATCGACAGGGTCAGGTAGCCGTGCGCAACGGTGGTGCCGAACGGGCCGTTCGCGGCGGCTTCGGGGTCGACGTGGATCCACTGGTGGTCGCCGGTCGCCTCGGCGAACATGTCGATCTGCTCCTGCGTGATCGTCCGCCACGAGCTCGTGCCGAGCTCGCGTTCGGCGGAGCGCTCGAGCTCGTCGATGGTCAGCGTCGTCGTCATGTCGTCGTTCCTCCTTGTACTGGCAGCAGTTCGCGCAACGCGTTGCGGTCCAGCTTGCCGATCGGCGTCAGCGGCAGCGCATCGAGCACGTGGATCTCACGGGGATACTTGTACCCGCCGAGTCGCTGTCTGCCGAAGGCGATCAGCTCTTCCGGCGCGATCTCCTCGGCCAACGTCACGAACGCGACGACCTCCTCGCCGTGCAGCTCGTCGGGACGGCCGAGGACGCACGCGGACGCGACCGCGGGATGTTCGAGCAGCGCCTCCTCGACGTCCCGCGGGAAGACGTTGAAGCCGCCGCGAAGGATCAGGTCCTTCTTCCGGTCGAGGATCGTCAGGTAGCCCTGGTCGTCGAGCCGGCCCATGTCGCCGGTGTAGAGCCAGCCGTCCCGGATCGTCTCGGCCGTGAGCGCCGGCGCATTCCAGTAGCC
>WNGE01009662.1_pt1 | contig 21753 bp, 15 predicted proteins | sample 5400651 | NCBI WGS metagenome assembly WNGE01 (sample SAMN13153370, study PRJNA577476) | soil metagenome | isolation source: 60 cm soil or saprolite under grassland replicate 2 | place: USA:California | collected 2016-06-15 | reverse complement strand
TACAGCATTTCGCGCCCCTACCTCAGGTCATCATAACGTTCCGCAAAACATGAACTGCATCCGTACCGCTTGACCATTTCGGAGATATCATACCACAGTTTTATCGCATCCCCCAAAGAGCGAGTTATCCATCAAGGCGATTGAAAAGTCGCGCGTCCCCGTAGAGGCATGCCTTGCGTGTGCCGAATCGCCCGTGGATTTGCCTGATCGCTCGTGGATTTGCCTGACGCTCAACGGGATTGCTCACGGGCGGCGCGGCACACGCAAGGCATGCCTCTACGGGGACGACGGTTGCTCACGGGCGACCCGGCACACGCAAGGCATGCCTCTACGGGGACGACGGTTGCTCATGGGCGAGGGTATTTTTGTGGCAGATCACAAAATGGGCCGCACAGCCACATTCCTCCAAGCGGTGCAGCCCCCACATTCAAAACACAGCCAGTCCTTACGCGCTCAACAACATTTTGACGAACACTGCACCCGCAATCGACCCATTAGCATTGCTATAACTATACAGCGCCACAAGCCCTTCCTGTGCACCACCCTTGAAGCTCGATTTGTAGCTCACATTCGTCGAGAACGTCGTATTGCCCATGCCAATTGCACCATTGGCATCCGCGTGCCCGATAGCAGTATAGTTATGATCCAGGATTGTTACAGGGCCGATCCTGCCATCGAAAGCGTTACCTCTCCCCGTTACTGTAGTGGGACTGGTCAGAAGATCACGACTTACCGGCGCAGTGATCGACATACCATTTGAGGTAACAGCAGTTGCGATCCAGATGCTGCCATTGGTATTACCCTCAAGACGCGTCATCGTCACTTGAATCATGCCTGGAACCTGTTTCGCGCTCTTTACATTTACGATCGCGTTAAGATCATTTTTGCCACCGCCACTGATGATGGTAGTCGTTGCGCTGGTAGACCATTTCAGCATAGTAACAGCCAGAGTGTTGGCAGTCATAGCGGCATCAAGCTTCCAGGGCTGATGTCCCTGGCTCACCTGCTGCTGATCGGATTCGGCCTGGTAGCGCGTCAGGTCGGGAAAGATGCCCGGGAAAGCGGCAGGGACGAACTTACCAGCACCATCGGACCATTTGAATTCGCGGAAGAGATCCTGCGTGAGCCCTGCGTTAGGTTGATTGATATTGATTGAAGAATTTGGATCTACCTCAGCCGTAGTAATGGTGTTATAGCCGCTGATTTTAGCAGCACCGTGTTCGAGACCCTGCAATTTAAAAATTTGTGTTGGGTGGGTATCAGTAATTTTATCATAAACGTAGACATTCAGAAAATGACCTGTGCCATCAATACGTACATTTACCAGTGCTTGCAGTGTATCTTTGCCTATCAGATTAGCACATGTTACACTCTCAACTTTATTCAGATTCGTTTGTGTCCCAACAATAGGATCCCAATACGAAGGAACATTGACAGGTGCAGGACATGGTTGTGTACCCAACTTTACAGTAGCAGGTCCAACTGAAGCACTATCAGGCACAACGCCATTCACAGTAGTAGTACCACTATTAGTAGAGGATGTAGCCGTGTTATTATTGCTACCACCCGCCCCTGTATTAACACTTACTCCTGTGCTACCACATGCAACCAAAAAGAATGCTAGCATTAAAAATACGCCTACGTTCATTCCTGTAAGTTTGCCAAAAACCAGAGAAACCTTTTGCATAATACCTCCCAAAAAAGCTTTTTCAAATTTGTATATCGACATACAACAACTCAGAATATAGTATTACATCGCCTGCCAGATGCGTATGATCTTATCGACACCCCCCGAGACTACTTTTTTGCCATTAGGAGACCAGGCTACAGCGAGTACATTATCAGTATGCTTCGGATAGGTATATATTTTGTCAGCACTGGAGAAGTTCCATATCTGTACAGTTTTGTCACTACTAGCAGATGCAACGCGAGTTCCATCAGATGATAATGCAATTGCAAATACAGCACCTTTATGCTCTTGATAAGCATAACTATTACTGCCAGTAAGTGCAAACCAGATTTGCACCGTCATATCATCAGATGCAGAAGCAATTTGTTTTCCATCAATAGACCACAGGACAGAGGAGACAAAATCTGAATGTTGATTGTAGGTATATATAAGTTCATGAGTAGAAACTTTCCATACACGCACAGTTTTATCACTGCTGCCTGAAGCGATGTATGTTCCATCAGGAGACCAGGCTACGGTATTTACTACATCTTGATGACCTTTAAAAGAGTATATTAGTTCTCCTGTAGAAGCATTCCATACCTGAACCGTTTTGTCAAAGCTACCAGAAGCAATATATGTTCCATGAGGGGACCACGCTACCGAACTTACAGCATCTTGATGATTGATATAAAAGCGAATAGTCTTGTTTGCCAGAGGATTCCATATGCGTACTTGCTTGTCATTACTTCCTGATGCAATTAGCGTTCCATCAGGGGACCAAGCCACAGTATTTACTTGATCAATGTGCTCCCCATAGTTAGCAATTACCGCACTGGTAGAAGCATCCCATATTTGCACAGTCTTATCCAGGCTACCAGATGCGATCATGTTATTTCTCGGGGACCAGGCTAAAGCAAGAACACTTTTGGTATGTCCATGATATTCATTGAGAGTAGTTCCCATTTCTATTACATTAGTAGTAGGAGCACTCGTCGGGCTAGCTGCACCACTTCCGGCCTTAGTCCCTGTAGTCCTGACAGGAGCAGCCGCCGTCGCACCGCTCGCAGTACCAGCCGTATGCTGATGAGCAGTGAGCCAGGCAAGGCCACCACCGATGCCGCCGAGCATAGCTACACTGCCCAGCGAGAGCAGGATAGTGCGGCGTGAGATGGGACGCTTTGCAGCATCTCCAGGTTGCGGTTGTGCCATGCCGCTCCGCTCACGGGTAGGAAGCTGGCTGAGAGAAGAGCGCGGTCTCTGCCGTGTCGAGCGTGCAGGCACCGATACTTGCGAGAACTGGGAACGGCCTGTAGTTTGCAGAGCGTGCTTGAAGTCCGCCACAAATGCGCCGACCGTGGGATAGCGCTGCGTCGGCTTCTTGGCAAGCGCAATGCTCACCACTTCCTCCAGGGCGGGCGAGATGTGTGGGTTGCGCTCATGCAGGGAAGGAGGTGTAGCATTGAGATGCTGGGCAGCAATCTCAGCAAATGAGCCACGGAATGGACGCTCGCCACACAGCCACTCATAGACCACCACTCCCAGCGCATACTGATCGCTGGCCGGACACGGCTTCCCGCGCAACTGCTCAGGAGCCATATAGGCCGTCGTACCCGCAACATGTGGTGTCACCTGCGCACCCGACTCAGAGATCAACGTCGCAATCCCAAAATCGCTCAGCAGCAACTCATCCTGCTCGCCCAGCAGCATATTCTCCGGCTTCACATCGCGATGAATCACACGCTTAGCGTGCGCAAAATCCAGTGCTGCCGCTACCTGCTCTATATACTCCAGCACCACAGTCGGTGGCAGTACAGAACCGCGTGGATACTGGTGGCGCAACGTTCCACGGGGAGCATACTCCATAATAAGGTAAGGCGTACTCCCATCCTGCACCCCAAAATCAATAATGTTTACAATATGAGGATGCCGCAGATCCGCCACAATCTGTGCCTCGCGCTTAAACCGCTTCACATCCGGCCCATCCACCCGCGCATAGAGCAACTTAATAGCCGCCAGCCGATTGAGATGCACATGCTGCGCCAAGTACACCTCCGCAAACCCACCCTTCCCCAGCAAGCGCACCAGGCGATAATTCCCCAGCAATTGCCCCTCATGCATCAAGCGATCAGGCATTCCAGAGATCTCCTTATCAGATAGTTAACGATACTGGACGTGTGATCGATAAAATCGGCGGACGCCGCAATGCAGTTTAACAAAATCATCGCGTTTTTCTAGGCAAATGTGAATATATGGACCCATCAAACAATACCATTGGATTGACAATAATAATATGAACTACATCACAGTCGCGGGCTTGTAAACCGCGCCCCTACGAAACCGCGCCCCTACATCGATCGATTGGTTATATTCCTCAGAAATGCATACACACATCTATTAAACATCAGATACCCAGGAATTGCATTTTATGCTTTGTCAATAGACCAAACAGGTAACACCGGAGTCATCATACTTTAACATACCATAAAATACGCGCCAATTTACGCGATTACATCCCAAAAAACAGGGGCCTATAGATATATAGGTGAGGGGTATACTGAATTAGTATTACTGTAGAGACGCCGTTGATCCGTAGAGGCACTGCCTTGCGTGTGCCGGGTCGTGCAATATTTTTCAGATCATGGGTGATTTAGCAGACTCCTCGCGGGCTGCGCCCGCTCGCACGGCACACGCAAGGCAGGCCGCTATGGGGGTCGCACGGCACACGCAAGGCAGGCCGCTACGGGAGTCGCGCAGATTGGAAGAGACTAATGAAAGATGCAATAGAGAGACCATTAACCATACAGGAGATAAGGCGTGAGCACAACATCACGTCCCGAGCAGTCGCCGAAGCTGCGGGCGTCGAATTCCGTACAGAGTATCTTCTGGAGATTGGAGGAATCGTAGAGCGCACTGACGCCCTCAAAATCCTGCAGGCCCTCTCCATCCTCACAGGAAAACACTATACGGAAGATAATGTTGCCGGACTATGTATCACTACGGTACACGTGACCAGAGAACGAGATCGCCCCCACCCGTAGAGGCATGTGTATGGATTCCCCACATCATCACCCGGTCAAGGCCAGGACATCGTGACCCAGAAAAGCGGCACACACGTCGCTGGTGGAGCGCATCGACGCCATGGCTCCTGGGCGACGATGTGCTGACACTCTCCGGGTCACGATGTGGGTAATCCATACACATGCCGCTACGGGTTGTCGTCCATCCACGGATGCACGGCACACGCAAGGCAGGCCGCTACGGGTCGTCGTCCCCTCACGGACGCACGGCACACGCAAGGATCGCACCCCCAATTTTTACTCCTGGGCACGTCTATTAGGAGGCGCCATTTTGATCTCCAGCAGATGGGGGATTACAATCTTGTAGCGCTTGCTTTGATATTGACGATTTTAGCGTTTTTTCGTGAACGAACACTGAAAGGAATTTCACCTTATGGCAGCACCTCTTGTTTTGTACAGATCCTTCCACAGCGAAGACGCCGAGGGATGGCACTACGTGTACACGACTGAGAAGCAGTATCAAAACTTTAAATCTGATGGCCCAACCTTCTACGCCTATACCACGCAGCAGCCGGGCACAGTTCCCATCTATCGCGATCATGCTGGTAGCCCGCCACGTTACAGATTCACTGCAGACGCGCAGCCGGGCCAGGGCTGGCAGCGTGATCCACAGCCAGCTTTCTATGCATATCCTTCGATCAGAAATAAGGCACAACCTGCCGGTACTGTTCCAGTCTACACATTCCATGCGGTGGGTACAGAGGGATGGCGCTATAGTTATACAACCGAGCCTCTGTGGGGAGTTAACTGGATATACGATGGTGTAGACTTCTACGCGCCCGTGCCTCCCGCTACTGTCCATAATACTCTTCCACTGTACAACAAGCCGCCTTCTATCCAGCAAGTGCCAGATCAGGACGAATTCCAGCTCGGCTGGGGTGTCAACGTGGCAACGGGAGCGCTCGGTGCATTTGCGGTCAAAGGTATACAGACGAACACCTGGAATGATTTCCGTGAGGATCGCAATATTCGGATCTTCTCATCCAGTTCGGACATTGAGGATGCAGTCGGGAGATTCACACACACACAGGCTTTCGTCCTGGGAGCATCGCTTTCGGCTTCCGCGGATTTTCTCTTCTCAACCTCGGTCAACGACCTGAGCCTCAGTATTGAAGCGGACACAACTGTCCAGACTCGCATCGAAGCAATAAATCTTGGACATACCCCGCAGTTGGATACAGATGCATTGAATCTGCTTAAGCGAGATCCCGCGGGCTTCATCAACCGCTACGGAACCCACTTCATCGGAGGTTTCATCTATGGCGGATACTTCACAGGGGCCATAAACCTCCGCTCGCATAGCGTTGCTGATCGGGCACATCTCACGGCTGATCTACAGAAGTCGATAAATCTGTGGCACGCGGGCGCAAGCACGACGAGCCAGTTCAAAGCAGACCTGGCAAGCACGCACGTTCAGTACGAATTGGAAGCCAGGGCTGAAATAAGCGGGCGACCGGTAACTACCAATATCAGTGATCCTGATGCGCTAATAGCGGAGGTCGATACTTACGCCTCGCAACTAGCGACAAGTCAGGGCAATCGTGTCATCGCCGTCTGCTATACCTGGGATCTATTGCCAGAGGTTGTACAGGTACTCAACGGTCTGCCGCAGGACAAGCGTAAGCTATTCCAACCATCTATCCAGCCGGATGTTGTACAGTCGCTAGCCCGCGAACTGGCAAGTCTCAACTACCTTGCAAACACCGTCAAAGCGCTTTCCGCAGCAGGCGGTCAAACGACAACACAAACGACAGTACTCAATCAATCGAGCGGTGACATTAATGCTGCCATCACGAAAATCAAGGGCCTCTCGATTGATGGATTGGCAAAGCTGGATGTAAATTCAGTGAAGCAGTTCCAGGCAGCGGCGGCCATTCGTCAGAAGCTCAGCGCCACCTCTTTAGTAACGGCCTGAGCTGTTGATCGGTTAGGGACCGGATTATGCATTTTCACGAAATAACCAGGATGAGAAAACCGTAGGGACCCCGTTTACGGCGTCCGGCGATTCATCGCCTGCATCGGGATGGACCCAGTCAGCAAGGGGATCGAGACACCCCAGGGCGATGAATCGCCGGACGCCGTAAACGGGGTCCCTACGATGAAAAGCGCGATGATTTTGTTAAACTGTATGATCGCGTCCGGCGATTCATCTATACTGAGGGGGAGAAAAAACAAGGGGCAGTCGGATTTTTGGTGGTAGGGAAAACGAACGGTTCAGAACGTCCCTGTCTACAGTCGTTCTGCGGGAACCTGTGGTGATGCTGCCCCTCACTGCTGAATATAGTGGTACAATTTGAAATCCTCAACATTCTCACCAAAGGTCCCAGGTCATCGAACCCACGGACGCACGGCACACGCAAGGCATGCCTCTACGGGACTATAGCAAGGGTGCGGTTCATTTTTGCATGGAGCAAGCACCGATCACCACCATGATCACGTCAATTGTCCATGTAGGGGCGCGATTTATAAGCCCGCATGCATCGGCCAGGGGCGGGCCTCAGCCAGGGGCGGGCCTCGGGCTTATAAATCGCGCCCCTACATGGACAGTTTCCATCGATGCAAAATTATGAAACGTACCCCTATAGCAACTATTTCTTGCAGTTAGTCGTATCCACTGGTAGAATAAAAAATATGTTTCCGTCCAAAGTCAATTTGAAGAGGTAGATATGAATAACTGGTACTTGCTCGCCGCTATCCCTGTGCTTGGATTGTTGGTGCTGGTGCATGAGTTTGGTCATTTTATTGCGGCAAAATGGGCAGGTATTCGCGTCGAGGAGTTTGGCCTTGGCTTTCCTCCACGCCTGGTGGGTGTGCGCAAGCGCGATAGTGGTGGCTGGGAGGTTGTCTGGCTGAGTGGGAGGAGTTCGCCCGAGGGAGATTACCTGGCCGAAAAGCAGACTCCGTTTAGTGGGACGAGCGGGGGTGCAAGTATTTCAGGTGCACCTGCGGTCTCCAACCATACCTTATATTCGCTCAATTTCTTGCCTATTGGTGGCTTTGTGCGTATGCCGGGTGAGACTGGCGATGTTTACGATGCAAATGGGAACTACGATGAGGGCGCCTTCGCCGCCAAATCGGCGGGTAAACGGCTGATTGTGCTCGTAGCGGGCGTCGTCATGAACTTCTTGTTGGCGATGGTCCTGTTCACTATCGCATACAGCCCGGCGGTTGGTCAGCGCGACTTCCAGCCGGTCATCGCCACTGTAGTACACGGCACGCCCGCCGACAAAGCCGGGCTGCGGCCCGGCGATACAATCCTTTCGGCCAACGGTCAGGATATACAGGTCTTTTCCCAGGTTAATGCTATTGTACAGAGCACGCTTGCAACCGCGCATGATACCGGATCGAATGCCACAATTCCCATTCACCTTGTTGTACGACACGTGGGTGACTCGGCCCAGGTGCCACTAACCGTCAATGCTCGCCTGCACCCGCCAGCAGACCAGGGACCACTCGGCGTCACTCGTACAGATAAAACGCTCATCCTCACGGTCCCGCTGTGGCAGGCTCCCCTCAAAGGTATCCAGCAGACATTGAGTACCACCCAACAATACGTACAGGGTATCTTTATGATCATCACCGGGAAGGAGAAGGCGCAGGTCTCCGGTCCAGTCGGTATCGTCAAAATAACCGGCCAGGTCGCCCAGAGCGTCCCGGACCAGGGCTGGTGGCCCATCCTGAGTCTGACCGCTATCTTGAGCCTCAGCCTCGCAGTCATGAACATCCTGCCATTCCCGGCTCTCGACGGTGGTCGCATCGTCCTGGTCCTGATCGAAGTCTTGCGCGGAGGTAAGCGGCTCAAGCCCGAACGCGAAGGACTGATCAACTTCATCGGCATGGCCGCTCTGCTCACCCTCATGGTCGTCATAACTATCAGCGACATTGGGCACTGGGGTGGCTAAATAGTTAACGGCATAATGCTCCGTCAAGCTTCAATTGAAGAAGAGCTAAAGAGGACAACTCCGCTGGTCAGGTGGTTTCATATCCAGCACATGCCCCTCAAATGAAGGTTGATGGAGCAATAAGCGTCAAGTGAAGTAAGGATGAGAAACCGGAGTGCATCGGCTCCCCGGGCGGGGGCAAGCCCCGCCCCTACGGAGAGGAGGTTAGACATCGAAGTGCAACTCCGAGGAATAGGTCCCATGAGTTCCTTGCCCCTGGAACACTCCCTGCCCATGCAGCTTCGCCAGGCCATCTGTTCCATGACCGTCGAAAGTTTGACCCTGGAAGTTACCATCCGCTGTACTCGTACCGGTATAGGTGTAAATGAGGGTGCCTGACTTGCCGGCTACCGTACAGGTACAGGTACTGGTCCCAGAGAAGTTTGCAGTATTGTCTGGATGGACAATAGATGTCTCCTCCTCCGTATACGATCCTGTGATATCCCCAGAGTCTACCACATGCTGAGTATAGCTATAGATCTTGTTTTGCCCATCCTGCCGAACACTTATGTTGGTCTTACTCACAATAGTAAAGGTTCCCTTCGCCGTAAAATTCTGCAATACAACACTGGCAGTGGCATGGGTAGTAGGAGTGACGGGGGTAGCTGGAGCCGCTGCATTCCTGGCCGGTGAATACTTAAGCAACGCAAACACAGCGCCACCGAGAAGGAGCAGTACGACAGCGACGATGATACCGATACGGTTGCCGGGGCGTCGGGGCGGTGGAGGCGGCACCTCATAAGGGTTGACATTATAGGGGCTTTGCAGGGGTATATCATAAGGGTTTGAACTATACGGAGTCGAGGGTGCTGGAGCACTCATAGCGTAAGGGGATGATTCTGACGGTGTGGTAGGATCATTCGCTGAAGCACCAGAATTGGCATAGTAAGCAGGAGTAAAAGTTCCACAATTTGGGCAAGCCTTTGCTCCTGGAGTAAGTTGAACTCCACAAGCCTGACAATGCATGATGAATGACTCCTTTACGTGGCCAGAGTACAGCGAGAGAGGGAAAGGTATCTCACCGCTGTTCTCAAGAATTTGACGTTTAGAGTAATTTGGCAATGCGGGTGCTTGTACCCCATTAATCATGATTAAAACGATGAGGATATGAACTTTTAGGATACGAACTTCTGAAATCAAGTTCCTGAATTGTTGGAGATAATCCTGGTAAGTGGCTGTGGTATAGTGTTACTAAAAGACGTTGTAGTATATATTTTCGCGCTACGGAGAAACAGCTCATGAGTGAACATGTAAACCTGTTGCCCGTTACTGTTGCTGATGTCTGGTAGACAACTCGGTTGATGTGTTGCTCCCCAGTACAGAAATGGTACAACGTGCGCCGCTGGCCTACGATTGGACCGAACGCGAACAACTCATTGCCGAACATGGCTACGCGGCTCTATTGACCGTAGAGCGTGAAGGAAGGCGTGCATCCATCCTCTACGATGCAGGGCTGGGTCGTAATACGGTGCTACACAACATGGATGTGCTCGAAGTAAAGGCTGGAGACCTGCGTGCCGTTGTACTCTCGCACGGACACGCCGATCATCACGGCGGACTCGAAGGACTTTTCAAGCGCATCAGTCGCCGCAAGATGCCGCTTGTACTGCATCCCGATGTCTGGCATGAGCGGCGTATCGTCTTCCCGACAGGCGTCACCCTCCACCTGCCACCACCCAGCCATAGCGATCTCGACCGCGAAGGCGTTGACATCATCGAAGAACGCGGCCCCTCGCTCCTGCTCGACGACACCGTCCTTGTCACGGGACAGGTTGAGCGCGTCACCGACTTCGAAAAAGGCTTCCCTTTGCAGCAAGCGCACACCGACCACGGCTGGGAACCCGACACCTGGATCTGGGATGATCAGGCCATCATATGCTACGTCAAAGACAAAGGTCTTGTCGTCGTCTCCAGTTGCAGCCACGCAGGCGTCATCAACGTCCTCAAACACGCGCAACGCATCACAGGAGTCGAAAAAATACATGCATTCGTCGGAGGATTGCAACTCACAGGTGGCATCTTCGAAGCGATCATTCCGCCAACAATCGCCGAACTGGGGAAAATAGGCCCGACGATTGTGGTGCCAGGACATTGTACAGGCTGGAAAGCGACCCATGAGCTGGCGAGGACGCTGCCAGAAGCATATGTGCAAACGAGCGTGGGAACGAGATTGCACTTCACTTGAGAAAAGTTTTTCATCGCCTTTTTCAATGACCGCCGAAGTGCATCCCTTCCACATCTCGTTCTTGCGTAAGCCTGAGCACCAGAACTTTATGGCACACGTGCGAACAGATCGTTTTCGCCTATAACATCAGAACCTACACGCGACGTGGCTAGCTGATAGCATTCGGTACTACGCCACTTGCGCTGTAATTCTTCAGGTAAGCTCAATAGCGCGTTATTGGGGTAGAACTGCGTACGATGCATAGCGCGCGCGTGTGCTTTGGTATCTTGCCAGTGCTCAACATCGAGCAGGACGCTGATCCTGTCTTCAGGAATCCCCATCTCATAGGGATCTTTGTCCTTAAAGAGATCTGAGTCCTGACCCTGCATCCACTCAGCCAGCGTCACAAATTGCCTGCGCGTGTACGAACTATAATAGAGTTTGGAGACAGCATGCGCCGGACCTGACTCGGGATATTGCACTCCATCAGCGGCAGCGTGGAAGGCACCCACAGCATTTCTATATACTGCAATATGATCAGGATGCCCAAAACCGCCTGTCTCATCAAAAGTGATGAGAACCTGGGGCCGGAATGCGCGAATAATGGCGACAAGATCCCCAATTACATTGGCAGCTCCTGCATTGATTAACGCACGAGGATCAGCATTAGCCGGAGTGCCTGCCATACCAGAGTCGCGATAATCTAGAAACCAGAGATGCCGCACCCCCAGTACCTCAGCCGCCGCCCGCATCTCACCCTCTCGGACCTGCCCCAGATTCTCAGGAGTCGCCAGCACAGGATCAGGAATCTCTCCTACCTCTCCCCGCGTCGCATAGACCAGGCCTGTTTCAACGCCAAGCGAGTTATAATGTAATAAAGCGCCTCCGATTAAGCCTTCGTCATCGGGATGGGCGAAGACGCCTAGTAATCGTTTATTAGACATAATGAAGTCCCTTCTAGGACCACCGGGCTTATAAATCGCGCCCCTACACAGTAGCGCCCCTACATGGTTGCGCCCCTACACGGTAGTCCCTACACGGTAGCGCTCCTACACGGTGGTTTGGTGTTACTGTAGCATTGCAGGAAAGAACTGTCAATTTGATAACATGCGTTACTTATCCTTAAAGAATAGAATAAGTAATTAATAGATATCTCTATCTTTTCTGTTATAAATGTGATACAGTATCATCGGGCTGGGTGGACGCGACCTGCGTTATCTTACTTCGGCCTTATCGATTGCCGGTGATCTTGAGCGTACAGGCGACGGAGCGGCAGGTATCGCGCAAATTATCTTACGCATGGCTCCACTACGGGGCGAGCATTTGCCATCGCTGCATGTCGATAGCGACTCTTCAAATGGACCAGATTCGGAGATTACCGAGGCATCATTGATGAAGGAGCTGCTCGAACTGGGCAATGAGGCTCGCAATGTGTTGCAAGGGACCATGAAAGCGTTTGAGAATCGGGACTCCAAAGCAGCTCGCTTTATCCATGAAGAGGATGATGTCGTCGATGTGCGCTACCACCTGGTCCGCCACGACCTGATGGCTATGATGGCAGGTGCACGCGCAATTCCTGCATTACAGAGCGACTCATTAATCCTGCAACGCGTCACTTACCTGCTCTGGATCGCTCATAAGCTGGAGCGTGTTGCCGATCATTGTACAAATATCTGTGAGCGCATCGTCTTCACTGAAGAAGGCGAGAATGTTGTGCATACACTGGGAGACAAACCTGCATAAGGTCGGCAGGGCGACCGCAAGGGTCAGCGGGCTTATAAATCGCGCCCCTACAAAGACAACGGCGGTTGCCTGAGGGGATGCGGATCTTTGGTAGGGGCGCGATTTATAAGCCCGCCGACCCTCTGCTGCATGCCTGGTGCAAAAAAGTGACGCCCACCCGAAAAAACTGTCAGAAAACGCTCTGAATCGCTAGAAAACGCGAGCTTCTGGAAAACTAGTCGCAATACCACACGTGAACCATTCCATCTGCCCCAGCTGAGGCAATATAATTTCCATCCGGCGACCATCTCACACTATACACAGGGTTGACGGGGATCGAGGAATGTCCTTTATAAACAAAAACATCACGGCCCGTCGCTGAATCCCATACACGAACGTTCCCATCATCGCTGCCTGACGCAATTTTGCTGCCATCCAGTGACCAGGCTACCGCGTTTACGCCCGCAGTATGCTTCTTATAAATCAACGGATCGTTGCCACTATCGCCTGGCCAGACCTGTACCGTTATATCCGCACTCGCCGATGCTATATATTTTCCATCCGGCGACCAGGCCACCGCATTGACCGTATCCGTATGCAACTGAAAGTTCACAAAAGGTTGCATAAGATCACTCGTCATATCCCAGATCTGCACTGTCTTATCGATACCGGCTGAGGCGATAATTTGCCCTCCCATTACGGCTGGTGTCCATGCAACAGTTCGTATGGGAGCCGTATGTCTGTTATAGATAACCACATCATTACCATCCTGGGGCGTCCACACGTGTACCGTCATATCATTACTACCTGAAGCGATAAATTTGCCATCCGGCGACCAGGCCACCGCATTGACCGTATCTGTATGGTTTCCATAGATCACTGGCAGTTGACTATTTTGCAGTGCAACCCGATGATGATCAGAGCTGTGTCTCTGCGGATATTGAGAATTGTAGATCGCTGGCAGTTGACCATCTTGCAGGGCAACCCAGACCTGCGCCGTCCTATCATTACTGGCTGAGACCACATATTGTCCATCTGGCGACCAGGCTACTGCATTCACAACATCAGTGTGTCCGCTATAAGTATGCGCATTGGTCCCGTTCGTCGTATTCCAGATATGCACCGTGCGATCCCAGCTCGCTGATGCGATATAGTCCTGATTGGAAGGCGACCATACAGCGGCACTGACAATGTCTGTATGCCCACGGTATGTCAGCACCACTTCGCCCATTGTTGGTGGTCCCTGCGTGGGCGTCGTTCGTGGAAGTGGTGTAGGGGTAGGAGTTGTATGTAAAAGCTGTGCCAGCAGACGCGGATCGACTTTCAGAGCCCATGCAATAGCACCTCCCGTCAGTCCCAGCCCTACTACGCTGGAGATACCAAGCAGTACGCCACGACGTGTAACACGTTTTTTGCTCCGGGGCGCTTGTTGAGAGAATTCGGGTAGCGTTGGGGGCACAAACACTGTCGCCTCCAGAGGAGTGAACATGGGCATCTGATTACGATCGATCTCTATCACGGCGGAATCGCTCAACACTATTGTCTGTTGCGGACTGGCAGTCTTAAATGCCTTTACAAATGCCTGTATGTTCGGGTAACGCTGCTCAGGATCTTTTGCCAGCGCCCGCATTACTACCCGTTCCAGCTCAGGAGATATGCGAGGATTCCGTGCAGTGAGTGACGGCGGAATCGAATGAACATGCTGCCTCGCAATCTCAGTAGTAGAACCCTGGAATGGCGTCTGACCGCACAGCCACTCGTACGTCACGACGCCCAGAGAATACTGATCGCTGGCAGGTAAGACTCTGCCCTTAAATTGCTCAGGGGACATATAGGTAATCGTTCCAATCACCTCATGTTCCCGCTCAGATCGTGATGTCTGCAGCATCACTGCGATCCCGAAATCGCTCAATAGAATCTCATCATCCCAGCCTAGTAACATATTTTCGGGCTTCACATCCCGGTGCACCAGGTGTTGATTATGTGCATATTGGAGCCCATCAGCCAGTTGTGTCAGATACGGTAGGATAGTTGTCGGAGGAAGGATAGTCCCCTTAGCATGACGTTGACGCAGCGTACCATGTGGAGCGTAATCCATGACCAGGAACGGCATTTCACCCTGCACATCAAAATCCAGAATACTCACAATATGTGTATGACGCAGGCGAGCAACTGTACGCGCCTCCTCGCGAAACGCCTTCAAATCAGCATTTGTCAGACGCGTCTTCAAAACCTTGATCGCCGCATACGTCCCAAGATGAATATGCTCACCCAGATAGACCTCCGCAAAGCCTCCCTCCGCCAGAAAGCGCACAACACGATAATTCCCCAGTTGCTGACCAGCGCGCACCTCATAAACTGGCGCCGCACCAGCATTCTCCACTGCGCTTAACGGAACAGTCTTGTGGGAACGTATTGTAGCCGCCTGAGTTTGTGTAAACTCCTCCATAAATCCGCTCCAGATCTGAGCAACAACAATAGCACACCGACCATATGCAAATAATACAGGAAAACACATTCCTCTTGCAATACGAATAAATGATATCACGGTAGCAAACATTCCGCGTAAGAAAATCGAAACTAGCAGAGGTTGATATACGTGTAACCTATGTAAACTATATCAGAGCTTATATTGCTAAGGAGCCCTACTTGAAAATTGCGCAAATAGCCCCACCGTGGATCGCTATCCCACCCAAAAACTACGGTGGTACAGAAATCGTCATCTATCACTTGATCGAAGAACTGGTCACTCAGGGCCATGACATTACCCTATTCACGACAGGAGACTCAAAAACATCGGCCCATCAGGTCTCTTTCCTCCCCCACACATTGACGGCAGAAGGCGTTCCCTGGGCAGCGCATCCCAAGGCATACTATCATTTACACGAAGCAATTGAAAGGATCAAAGAGGAAGCATTCGATATTGTGCATAGCCACCTGTCTGCAACTACCGACATGTACATCTTCCCACTCACAGCCGACCTGGCAACACCGCATGTTACCACCCTGCACAACAATTTCCCATTTGATATTATGCCCGGTCGTTGGGCTGGTGATGCCGACAAATACTATATTCAAGAATGGGGTGCAAACATCCCGCTGGTAGCCATCAGTGAGAGCGCACGTGCTCAGCAGCCTTTCAAGCTCAACTTTGCCGGTGTCGTGCATAACGGCATCACTATGCAGAACTACCGCCTTCGTAGCAAACAGCGAAAGGATTACTTTGTCTGGCTGGGCCGCTTTGTGCCCGAAAAAGGCACTCACCTGGCGATAGAGGCAGCTCGGAAAGCGCAGGTTCCACTTATACTCGCTGGTGTGCGAGATAGGCGCGACAAAGAAGCCATGGCATACTTCCATGAGCAGGTTGAACCCTATATCGACAACGACCGTATTCGCTTCCAGGGTCCTGTATCCATGAAACAAAAGATCGCATTATTCAGCAAAGCAAAGGCACTCCTCAATCCTATCGAATGGGAAGAACCATTCGGCATAGTCATGCTCGAAGCCATGGCGCTCGGTTGCCCCGTCATTAGCTTTGCTCGCGGAGCCGCTCCAGAGATCGTCGTCCACGGCAAAACAGGTTTCCTCGTCCAGAATGTTGACGAAATGGTTGAATATATGCCGCGCATCGACGAGATAGATCGTGCAGCCACGCGTCAGCACGTCGAAGACAATTTCTCAGCACATGCAATGGCTAAAAATTACGTTCGCATCTACCAACAGATCATAGACGGCACCAACAAACCCCTCCTGACAGCCTTTTCCCGCTAGAGCCATTTTACTGATAACGTAACGCTTCGGCAGGCGCAATCCTACCCGCCTGCCACGCGGGCAGTAGGGCACCCAGGAGTGAGGAGAGGAACGAGACACCAACGATAATCCCCAGTTGTTGCCAGGGAATACTGAAGGTCAGGCCCGTCTGATATTGCTCAAAGAAGTTGGCGGCGAAGACATTGTGAGCCAGGATCAGACCCAGCACGATACCGAGAATGCTACCCACGGCTCCAACCAGGAACGATTCGAGCAGAAATGCACCCTGAATCAGACGTCTCCCGCAGCCTAGAGCGCGCAACATACCGATCTGTTGCCGCCGCTCAATAACGGCGCGCGTTCCCGTAATCGCCAGTGCTGCAATCCCGAGCAGTAATGTCATACCCACGACGCCCAGCAGCACATTGCTCAACAGGATACGTGGTCCACGTGCCTGCCAGATTGCATCCTCCAGCACCGTCGTCTCCAACCCGTTGTCCAGGTAAGCCGAACCAAGTGCCAGGGCAAGAGCATGCTTATCCTGTCCGGGAGCAACCTTGAAGTAATAGGTCTGTCCCTCAGGTTGGGCCGGATCGACTCCCGTCCCGACACTGGCTTTGCTGGCAGATCCCGGCTGAATATATAGACCAAAATGCGCACCATCGCTATTGTCAACAACGCCGATGATGGTCAACTTCATCGCTTGCTGTATCTGCGTACCCACCACCCAGACAGGTACAGCCGGGAAGCTTGTATCGCCCTGGTAAATCCCACTCATAGCAAAGGTCGTGCGCGGATCCAGTCCCGGCGGAGTAGCAGGTGCACCAGCGTCAGTTGCCAGCGGCGAATCAGGATCATAGACGGACGTATTGACCACGCTATTGGGATTAAAAGGCAGAGCACTACTATCGATCAGCGCGTAGTCAGGATGCGTCTGCAACGCCTTCCAGACTGCACTATCGCTGGCAAATCCACGCGCGCGCGCCGTCAGATGTAATCCATAGCCCTGCAAGAAGCCTCCGCTCACCAGTTGTGCCGGATAGAGGGACCAGCGAGGCGCACTGCCGTCAGGCTGAATCACCCCTACATCCGTCGAAGTGCGCACACCAATAGCAGAGAATACACCAGGATCGATGCCGTGTTGCACCAGTGACGTGCGTAGATCTGGCAGGGGCTTGAAATAGGCTGTAGCCTGGATATCATAGCCGCCCGTTTGCGTATTAATGTCCACGTATGTATTCTGCATGGCATTAGTAATAACCGCCATCACCGTCATCGCGAACACGACCAGGCTAAACATAACCACGCTCAACCCGGTACGGAAGCGGCGATGCAGCGGGTAAGCCGAAGCGAGCCTGGTCATGGCAAACAATCCCGGCAGGCCCGAAAACAGCGCCAGCAATGGACTCACCAGCAACCTGGCATTAGCAATAAGCGCCCATGCAGTTCCCAGCACCATCATCAGGCCCGCCACAAAGAAGACCTCGATCCCCCCCTGAAAACGTGGCAGTCCAAGATAAGATAGCACATCAAAAGGCAAAGCCCAGTATGCCATCAGCGCCAATCCCACCACAGCCGCAAACAGCCCGGACAGTATCCTGTGTCGATCCCACGGTCGCTCACGATGCCATATCCAGGCTCCCAACGCAACCAGGCTTTCCAGCACCGCCTTGATTAACAACGCCCCGCCGACCACAATGAGCGAGATGCCAAGGGAAAACGGAATGATCTGCGCATCCTCCAAACCATACTGCATCAGCCAGATACCTGCCAGCAACGGCAGAAATCCCAGGCGTGTGAGCGTTGCAACGACCCTGACAAGAATATCCGGGATAAGTTCAAATAAGACGCGCTGCAAGCGACGCAGATTCCGCTGCGCCAGCGCACTACCTCCCTGGCGCAACAACTGGAGGAAGCGTACAATCAGTTCTCCCAGCGTAAACGCAGAGCGTCCAGGTTCTGGTAGATCGCGCATAGCCTCCACCACCGTCATACGACTGACCAGCCACGACGAGACCACTACCGAACAGAAAGTGAAGATTACGCCCAGACAATAAGCAATGATAAAACTGCTCGGCTGGAACGTCAACTTGAGCGGGAAGTTGAAGCGTTGCAGGATGGGACCAAGCAATTGTACCAGTGCAATACCTCCCAGCACACCAAAAATCAGGCCCACGAAAGACGCGAGCAGATCGTAGGCCGCGCCTTCAAAAAGGAACATCAAGATCAGGTGTCTGCGCTGTACGCCTATCGCACGCGCCATCCCCATCTCGGCACGCCGCTCAGCAGCCAGCAACACAAAAATCAAGAAGATCAGCAGTAGACCAATCGCCAGGGCAAAGAGCGTAAAGAGAGCAAAGATGCGCGAGAAAATATCCTCTGCATTCTGCGATACCTGTACTCCCTGCTGCTTGACCTCGATCACATGCACGCCCCTGAAAAGCCAGTTGTTCAGTGTGCTGGTCACGCTATCCGATAGAGCCAGCCCATTGAGGGTACCAACACCGCGATTGGCAATAAAAATCTGCGAGATGCCATCGGGGTCGTGCTCGATACGTCGGAAGGTGTCTGGTTTTGCCAGCAGGGATGGATTATCTCCAACCAACCCGGCATTATTGACAATAGCGACAACATGCATAACGTAGCGTTGCCCCTGCCAGCGTTGCGAATAGAGATAGAGCGTATCGCCCGCCTTAGCATTAAGCAATTGCGCCAGGGTCTGGTTCAAATAGGCTTCATCTGGCCGAAGAGCAGCAATCGTCATTTGCTTCTTGCTTGCAATATTCTGCATACCGCCAAAGCCACTCTCACTACCGGGCACCACACCCAGCGCGGTCACCTGCGAACGTACCTGGCGCGACGTCTCGTCCGCCACCAGCAGGCCCTGTTCGCGCAGAGCCGCCCCTACCGCAGCAATATTGGAGTCGGGTTCCTGCCGCGCTTTTCTCGCAACATTGTAGTACACATCGTCTGGATACAGACCAATCGGGCCGCGTCCTCCCTCGATCAGCTCATCGATATTGCCCAGATTATAGACAGCCACACTCTTCACCGCCGAATTCATCACATCACCCGTCGTCAGCACGCTGGAGAGGAGCGTGGTTGAGAGCATCAGAGCAAAAACAATCAAGATCATCTGTGAGCGCCGCCGTGGAATGTTGCGCACACCGATCTTGAAGAAAATCCTGTTGCCAATAGCCAGCAGCAGGACACCGCCCACAATGATGCCTGTAATGATCAAAAGGACGATGGTCAGGATATCAATTGGAATGCCGAAAAGCTCAGTCATGGCGCATCTGTCTTTAGTACCTGATAAAAGATCTCCGCAACACGTGTATAGCCAATAGTGCTAGGATGAAAACCATCGCTACTGATATATTCGGGATGCTGCGCCAGTTCGCTCCGGTAGAGATCAACAAGTAATACATGGTGAGCACTCACAATGCTGGCAATAGTATCATTATAGGCCAGAATTTGCGTACGTAGTGCCTGCTTATCATAGGATTGAAAGTGTGGCAGCAACGTAACATCCGGCACATTGGCGACGGCAATATGAGCATGCGGAGCCGCCGCCTGCAAGCGGGTCAATAGCAGATTCAAATCATGTGAGTAGCTGGTAAGAGGCACATTATCGGCGAGGTCGTTTACAGCCAGCCAGATTGTCACCAGACCGGGATGTGCATCGAGCGCCACCGGCACCTCAACGCTTAGCGCATTATGTACATGTATATCAGGAATGCCCAGGTTGATAAGACGTACGTTCTTGCCCAGTAAAGTACTCAGATCGGAGGGCCAGCTCTCAGTCTGCGGATCATCGGCCCCGATACCAAAAGTATCAGAAGCCCCAATAGCCACGTAGGTCAGATTCGCCTTTGGAGCCTGCTGCAGCTTCAATGACCCACTCGTATTTTGATTAAAAGCAAAAGGAGCACAGGCCACAGAGCAAAGCAGTAAACAACTCAGAACAAAATTTGCGCATAGCAGCTTGCTTATGCGCTTAGAAAAAGGTTGGAAATTCTTGATGCAGAGTCTGCACCATCCATAAATCATGTAGTGGTATCCTTGCCAGAGTTACTAATGGATAACCACATTAAGGACGGATACTAGAGCGAACAGCACCACAAGAACAATAGTGATATTGAAAATCAGGCGCTCTACGCCACGACGTGTCTTAAAGACAGAGCCTGCGCTACTGCCGCCGAAGACACTACCCAGACCAGCACCACGCACCTGTAACAGAATGAATACAGTCACGGCTATAGAGACAATAATCTGTATAACTCGAATAGCCGGAATCCATTGTTGGAGCAAGAGATTCTCCTCGCTTTCCTGGTTTTGCCAGACCCATATAGTCAATTTCCCGAAAATTATATCATAGTCAGGTCCACACGTCGAGTGCGTGCACCCGTAGAGGCAGGGCTTGCCCCTGCCGGGTGGCTTGCCAGGATGGTTCGCACGCTCAGCACGTTTCATTGTCGGCGACCCGGCAGGGGCAAGCCCTGCCTCTACGGGGACGTTTCCACCACCCTGTCAGGGTTTCACGCCACAGCTTGTTCTTGCGCATCTAGATGTAGAATCTTGCAGCATTGTTTGCTCCCATGAGAGTCAAGAATGTTTGCAGGCGGGCTTCCGCCTCCCTGCACCCGGGCGCTGTGATGGCAAATCGGCGCGGATGCGGATATCAGGACTGCTCGACAACTCTGCTGCGATAGCGAGCTTCGGCCCTCCGCTTGAGCCTCTGCAACGAATCCTGTACGTCAGCCTCGAACGCCTTGCCGCCAAATTTTTCGAGTACCCATCCCCACCAGCCTGGCGGGAGAGTGAAGTCTCAGCCATGTTGCACACGACAGGAGGCGGCGTCAATAGCTGTGCAGGTGATGGTTGCATGGTTGATGGTGCCTAGTGGAAGCATGATATGCAACTGGATCTGATGCTTTTCAGGATTCACCATCTCTACCCTGAGAGTCACATCCCACTTCCTGCCCAACGCCGAGGTTTTCGCATAGAGCATCTGCCCGGGCGAGGCTTTCCCCTCCGGCACGATGCGCTCCGTGCGCGCATCCCACCATTCATCATAGAGTGTTGGCTCACAGAGCAGTTCCCATACGCTTTCAACTGGGGCCGCGACAACTGCCGCTGGGCATAGGGTGAAGCCCATACGTTTTCCTCCTTCCAGAGAGATAGCAATCTAGTCTAAGTAATACTCGGATCTCCAATGATTGTCAAGAACGTTTGGCCTCTGATCTTCGAAGGGAACGTTCAGGGGTTTCCTCGTCTAGATGCGCAAGAACAAGCTGTGGCGTGAAACCCTGCCTGTATATCAGGATATACGTAAGTACGTTGCATAGGTAGTTATTATGAATAAGCGCGGGCTTATAAAGCGCGGGCTTATAAAGCGCGGGCTTATAAAGCGCGGGCTTATAAAGC
>WNGE01002968.1_pt1 | contig 21757 bp, 20 predicted proteins | sample 5400651 | NCBI WGS metagenome assembly WNGE01 (sample SAMN13153370, study PRJNA577476) | soil metagenome | isolation source: 60 cm soil or saprolite under grassland replicate 2 | place: USA:California | collected 2016-06-15 | reverse complement strand
CCGACCTGGCTCGGTCAGCTCCGCGCAGCCTAAAGCCCGACGCTGAACAATTCGCGCGCCAGCTCGGGACGCCCCAGTGACGCAGCCCGGCCGCGTGCTGTCCATCATTGTGTGCGGCGCTGGCCCAGCCTCCGCGATCGGCACCTTCGTCGGCCTCGCCCAAGACCGCGCATGGACGGTCCAAGTCGTTGCCACCCCCGCCGCCCTCGATTTCTTCGATCCGGCCGCCGTCGAAGCACAAGCCGGGTTTCCTGTCCGCAGCCAGTACCGCAAACCCGGCGAGCCCAGGTCCCGCCAGTCGGACGCCATCATCGTGGCCCCGGCGACCTACAACACGATCAACAAATGGGCCCACGGCGTCAGCGACACCTACGCCCTCGGCCTCCTTGCCGAAACAACCGGGCTCGGCGTCCCGATTGTCGTCCTCCCATTCGTCAACTCGGCCCTCGCCAGCCGCCCACCATTCCGGCGCAGCATCGAATCACTCCGCGCCGAAGGCGTTCGGATCCTCCTCGGCCCCCGCGGCGTACAGCCACACGAACCGCATACCGGCGGCACGCTCATCGACAGCTACCCCTGGCATCTCGCACTGGACGAGGCCGAGCGCCTACTTAGCTCAAGCCACGTTCCGCGCTGAGCGTTCCGTCCATGACCCGGATCCCGGCCCACAAACGTCACATGCTTAGCATCGACCATCCCCGGCAAAGGTTCGAAGGTCATCACCGGTTCCAGCCGCCCAGCCCGGTAGCCGGTCTGCTCTTCCAGCTCCCACGCCGCCGCGCCCGGCCCTCCCGCGCCGGGCGTACGTAGATCCCAGATGTGCGGTGGCTGCGCTGGGTTGCTGACGGACGTAGCCTGAGTATCTGCCGGAATCACAGCCGAGCCCTTGCGTCAGCGTGCCTTCGCGCCTGCCGGAGGGCCCCCATTCGGCGAGGTCGTTGCGATGGTCCGTCCGCTGGGCGAAGACACAGAAGACGCGGTGCGGTGGTGGCAGGCCTGCGTGCTGGCGGAGAACGACCAGGTCGATGAGCTACGCGAGCGCGCCGCGGCCGGAGATGAGCACGCGAGGCGGCAGCTGGCCAGTTGGCTGTCCGACCGAGCCAGGACAGACGAGGCCATCGAGGTCATCCGCCCGCTGGCCGACACCGGAGATGACGTGGCCGAGCTGTGGCTTGCCCGCTGGCTGGCTGAGTGCGGGCAAGCCACAGCTCGGTGAACTGCGCCAGCGTGCGGACGCGGGCAATGACCACGCCCTGGACCAGCTAGCCGCCTGGCTGGCAACGCATCACCTGTTCGATGAGCTACGCAAGCTCATCAGTGCCGGGCGAGGCCGGGCCGCGCAGCTGCTGTCGTCCTGGCAGGGCTGGCCTGGCGACATGGAGCTAGTGCGTGTGTTCGCCGACATGGGAGACGATGACGCCCGGCCGCAGCTGGCGCGGTGGCTGGCGAGCGCGCGAACGGCGGACCGGAACTCGCCGCAGCACCGGGTGATCACGCCTGGAAGAGCCGGGCTGGCTGTCCTTCCCGCGCCAGGCATCCTGCCGCCGAGCAAAGATCACAGTCAAGGAGCGCTCGCTGCGCTCGCGTCGCTGACGCGCTGGACGCAAGCGCCCACCCTTGAGCAGTGATCTTCCTCGACAAATCATCGGCGGTTGCGCGGAAGGACGGGGGCAGGATCGCTCCCCGGACCTTTGCCTTTTAGTTCACGATGCGGAGAGAGATTTCGCGTCAGTACCTCAACTGCTGGATGTACGCGACCTGTTGAGGATTAACCCGGTAGGTATACCCCTCGCGTTCCATCCACACCTGCATTAGACGCTTTTCCGTCCAGGCTGCTTGGAACTCTTTGAGTACGTCCTCGTATAGAGTTGGCGGCTTAACAGTAATACTTGTTCCCTTAGCATCTGAGAGTTGGATGATCGTGTTTAGTTCTGACATGCTGCTGCTCCCCTTGTGATGCGCGACATAGCTTTACGGTCCGGCACAGTACGGTGCCGAACAGCCGATTTTTTACCTCTGACTAAACTCCAAACCAGTATCTACATAAGCACAAATAGTATTTGCTTACTGGTTCTAATATTCCTTTGAAAGCCATAAGTCAAGTAGGTGCGCACTGTGCGGGCAAGTGACTTCTAATGTTCGCTACGGTCCCCCCTCTAGCCCTTCTCCGCCAGCATCCTGGTGCGATCATAGAAACACCCCCGTTCGCTGACAGCTAGACGCTTAGCGGAGGCGACTGGATTACCGCCTCTGAACCTTGAGCGTTCCCGCTGCGTGCCCGATCGGCCGGTGAACACCACGGTCTTTGCGTAGTCGGTTGGTGGTGCTCTGACCGGGCGGGGATTGGCCCCGACACGCCGCGATCGTGGTGATACGGGAGCAGGCACGACCTGGCGGTGATCATGAGGTTTCCACACTTCGTGATCTTCGGCGGGAGCCGTGCCTGCCATGTCATCTTCGCTTCTCGTGCTGTCCGCGGGCCAGCTTGGCCTGCTCGGCCGCGGCGCTCCGGCCCTTGCGGGTTCTGCGCCGCAGGGGCTGCTGGAAGCTCTGGCACAGGTGCCTGACCCGCGGGATCGGCGCGGGATCCGTTATGGCCTTGCGCCGGTCCTGGCCGTGGCCGTGTGCGCGACGCTGGCCGGGGCGCGTTCTTATGCGGCGATCGCGGAATGGGCTGCCGGCGCCCCGCCGCGGGCGGCCTCGGCGACCTGGTCGGGAGGGTCACCCCGCAGCAACAATGGGGCATCGACGAAGCGCTCTTGACTGTCCTGGGGCTGCGCTAGTGAGTTCCCGCAGGCTGTCGCCGAGCGCGGGATTCGTCAGTCACGGCCAGGTCAGAGAATGCCGCGGTCGGCGAAGGCCTTGTGGACGACATCGGCGGCAGCGGCGCCGTAGAGCTGCTGCGCGGCTGCGACCGTCCGGGTCGCCAGGTCCGGCATGGTCGTGCCGGGGAAGTCGAACGAGCCCTGCAGGATGATCGTGTCTGCCTCGACGTTGCCGAGCGCCTGGCGAACGTCCCACAGCGCCCGCGACCAGATCTGGCCGTCGTGGTGCACCTCGCCGTTGAGGTCGGCTGGGTAGCGCAGGTTGGTGTCGACGCGTCGCAGGCAGTGCGGCACCGAGCTGGTGTAGGAGGTTGAGTCCCAGTCGGCCACGCACGGCAGCGGCTCGCGCTCCGGGACGCCAAGCGCCTTCGAGACCACGTCGGCGACGGTTACCGCCCAGTAGTCTGCGAAGCCCTCGCTAATCGCGCCCGCCTGTTCGGAGCCGAAGACGAAGTTCTGCGAGAAGTGGATGGCGTGGCCGTATTCGTGCAGGATCACCTCGGCGTCCTCGGCATCGTCCACGCCGCCCTTGCCGAAGCGCAACTCATTCTTGGGGTGGTCGGTGGCGAACGAGTTGTCCTGCCCCCACTGGTTGATCCGCACCGCCTGCGGCCGGTTGTCGATGGGGCGCCGGGATTCGCCGAAGCCGAGGCTGTGGATGTACTTTTGCGCCTCGGTGATCCAGTAGTAGGCCATGACCTGCTCGAACTCGTCCTGGTGGCGCGTGTAGCGGAAGGTGTTCGCGGGCGAGAATGCGGGATTGCCTGTCTCGCTGACGACGGTCGCGTAGTCCCCGCTGAGGTACCCGCTGCCGTCGAGGTGAGTGAGGGTGACGTCGTGATAGGCGGCCGCCGGCACGGCCGCATCGGAGTCCTTCTGGTCGGTCAGCGACTCATCACCCAGCGACTGGACGGGGTTGGGGACGAAGACGGCACCGGATCCGGTGCTGCTACCCGGGCCGGGGTTCGCTGCCGAGGCGCTCGCTGCCGTCGCGGTCACGAGCGCGGCCACGGCGAGGAACAAGAAGAGCTTCCGCACGACCCAACCTCCGTTCGGGAAACAAAGCCGGTTCACACCTAACCCAACGCAAAGTAACACAAAGGTATTAAGAGGCCCCACAAGCCTCGGCGCCCTCTGCAGGGGCATTCAGCCGGTGATCCGCCAGTAGATGACCGTGGCGTCGTCGTTGGCTTTGGTTCGCGGCCACCTTGTGCGCTCCGGGTCGCTCGCCTCCGCGGCCCGCACCTGGCGGAGGAGCTCAGCGGGGCCGTGGTCGCGGATCAGGTCAAGGACGCCGGGCCACGAGCGGAGGTGGAACCTGTCGGCGAGGCGCGCGGCGCCGTCGCTGAGCAGCGCCACACCGCGGAGCCCGGCAAGCGGGAGCCTGCCGACCAGAGCCCGCTCCGCGGCGGCCGGGTCCGCCTTGGCCACGTAGCCGCGGGCGAAGGAACGGTTGTCTGTGACGATCAACGGCTCGCGGCCGTCCTCCCAGTGCGCGGCGACGGTGGAGTCGGACAACGCCAGGTAGTCCAGGCCGTCCGCAGAACGGCGGACCGCCGTGACCGTCGCAGCCGGGCTGTTGGGGTTGGCAAGGTCACACGTGCGGTGGTGCTGTGCGCGAACGTGCGCAAGGGCCTGGGCCAGGGCCGGGCGAAGCGGCCGACTCGGGTCGGCGACGATCGCGGCGAGCAGCGCGGCGCCAAGCGTGCGAGCGTACCAGGCCACGCCGTGCGCGCAGCCGGTTTCCACCGCGGGCGGCAGCCCGGCCCCGTCGAGCAGCACCGCCACGCCGGGCGCCACGGCGGCGAAATCCTCGTTCGGCTTGCCGGGCGCGGCGGCCTCGGTGGCCAGCAGGACCTTCATGCCTCACCCCCTAGCCGCGAGGGTCAGAGTCTAGGACCCTCGACAGCCCCGGCGGAACCGGCTTTCCCGCTCCTGTGTACACCGCGCTCGAACGCGCGACCCGCGCGACCGCACGCGATCAGCCAGCGCAATCCGGTAACAGCGGAGATTTGACTTCCAAGAGCAAGCACAATCAACGCGGATCACGTCTATCCACGGGCTGGCAAGGCTGCGGGACGGCCGTCTTGCTGACCCGCGGGCCCGTTGGCGGTCAGCGCACGGAAACAGGGCGGCCTTGCGAACTGAGGTTGCCCGCGCGGGGAAGGATGCGCTCGCTCACAATGCCGAACAGCAGGCCCAGCGCGGTCCATAGGACAGCTTGGACGCCAAGGGATGCCAGGCGGAACCGCCACAAGACCACGGCGGGGAAGGCTCTCGGGACCTCCTGTACCGCCGGCATGATCAGGTAGGCGAGGGCGATGAGCAGCACGAAAACACCCGCGCCCAGCAGGGTGGCGTTCCAGTTGCCGACCTTGCGCGCGGCTTGGCGGCCGAACGTTATCGCGATGACGCCGGACAAAATGCTGATCGCGATAAGACCGAAGTACAGGGCGGTGCGCTCGCCGATCGTGTCAGCCCTGCCGACAGAAGGCGGGTTGGCCGGGTATTTCAGGAACGGCGCAAGTTCCACCGCGATGAATCCGCCCAGGGCGAGCAAGCCGGACGTGGCGCGTGCGCCGAATTGGCCGATTCGGCCGTAGGCGAACGAGAAAGCCAGCGCGAACAGCCCTCCGACGGCGATGCCGAACACGCCGATACCCGTTGCCAGGCCGATTGTCTTTTGCACGAGGCGGCTGAAAACCACCGGTTCGGGTGGCCTGCCCGCGAGCACGGCTCGGTGTTGCTCAAAGGCGATAGCCTGGCCAACCGGGGCCTCTCCGAACAGCCAGGCCGCAATAAGGGCGAGCCCAGCGGCAGCCAGCCCAACAAGCATGCCGCGCACGAGCAAGCTTCTGACCACGCCCGTCGTTCCCCTGGCGTCTAGTGGCAGGGGAAGCCGAGCAGGTGCCGGCCGTCGTGCACGAACTCGTGCATGTTATGCCCGCCGATCATCGAGGCCGCGCCTTGTTCGACCCCGACGAAGTAGATCAAGATCAGCGCCAGCACCCCGCCGAAGATCATCCAAGGCAAGATCTCCCGGACAGGTATACGCAGCGGAACCGGCTGTGACTGCGGCGCAGGAACGGCGGCTTGAACCACGGACGGCCTCCTTCGGGCTCACGCGTCCCGGTTGATGGGGCCGCGACGACGCGGAGGTCTGACTCCCGGGCGTGCCCGGTCACAGCGGCGCGGCCGTGCCAGAGTCTCGCTGGCTTCCCCACGGCGTCACGATGTCGCCTGGACCGTACGCCAGTCGCCGCGCCCCCGTCAACCCGAACGCCGGACGACGGCAGGCTACGTCCTCATCCCATCGTGCCGGCGAATGCCGAACGGCCTGGATGGGCGATGCCCATGGCTTCGCCGAGGACCTTCCAAAAGGCGGGTGAGAGGGCGACCCAGCGCTTTAGTGGGTTGCACGCCCGGACTTCTTTGTACTGCAGAGTGTCGTGCCGGCCCCCGAAATACCGGCCAGTAACAACATTCTGGAGTACAAAGCGGCGGTTGGGGGGCCGCGTGACGGTCCGCACGGCGCGGGGCGGGCCTGGTCGACGCGCCGCGTGACGGTCCGCAGGGCGCGGGTGGTGACAGGAAGCGGCAGCCGTTAAGGAGCTTAAGAGATCTGCTTTTCGTCGTGCCCGCCGAACTGCTTGCGCATCGCAGAAAGCACCCGGTTGGTGAAATCGTCCAGGCCGCGTGAGGCGAAGCGCGCGTGCAGGGCCGTGGTCAGCACCGGCGTCGGCACGCCCTCGTCGATAGCGGCGATCGAGGTCCAGCGTCCCTCGCCGGAGTCCGACACCCGGCCGGAGAATTCGCCGAGGTCAGGCGAGGCGTGCAGCGCGCTCGCGGTCAGGTCGAGCAGCCATGAGCCGACGACGCTGCCGCGCCGCCACACCTCGGCGACCGCCGCGATGTCCATTTCGTACTGGTAAAACCCGGGATCCTCCATTGGCGCCGTCTCCGCGTCTGCCTCCTCCACCCGGGTGCCCGCGTTGGCGCCACGCAGCACGTTCAGGCCCTCGGCGAGCGCCGCCATCATGCCGTACTCGATGCCGTTGTGCACCATCTTCACGAAATGACCCGCGCCGGACGGCCCGCAGTGCAGGTAGCCCTGCTCGGCGGGGATGGGATCGCCGGTGCGGCCCGCCGTGCGCTCGGCCGAGCCGACCCCCGGCGCCAGCGCGGCGAAGATCGGGTCCAGGTGCGCCACCGCGTCCTCGTCGCCGCCGATCATCAGGCAGTAGCCGCGCTCCAGGCCCCAAACACCGCCGCTCGTGCCGCAGTCGACCAGCCGGATTCCCCGCTCGGCCAGCGGCTTCGAGCGGCGGATATCGTCGCGGTAGTAGGAGTTGCCGCCGTCGATGATGATGTCGCCGGGCGCCATGTGCGCGGCGAGCGCGTCGATGACCTTCGCGGTCGTGCCACCCGCCGGGACCATAGCCCACGCCGCGCGTGGCGGTCGAAGCTTGGAAACGAGATCCTCGATCGACTCCGACGGAGTTGCCCCCTCGTCGGCCAGCGCCTTCATCGGGCCAGGGCTTCTGTTGTAGACCACGCACTCGTGCCCGGCGCGCATCAGGCGTCGCACGATGTTCGCGCCCATTCGCCCGAGCCCGACCATGCCGAGCTGCGTAGCTGCCGCTGGAGCCATCGCCGTCTCCTCTCGCTGCCAGTCCCGTGACTCGATTACTGTCCGCGGTAAGAATTTTTATCCCTTACGGGTGGCCCGAGGCGCGACCTCACAGCCACTGCGGACGCCCGAGTGGCACCTTCAGCCAGCCTAGAGCCCCGTTCGGACCTGCAGGCCCGCGGGTCACGCGCTGGCGGGCACGCCGTAGCGGCCGGTCTCGAGCGACCAGTGGAAGTTGCCGCCCATCCAGGCGCGCAATCCGTCGATGTAGCGGCGCAGTTCGGGAACGGCGCCGCGGCGCAGCGGCGGCTCGCTCTCCAGGTAGCGGGCCACCTCGGCGTCGTGCATGGCGGCAGCGACCTTGATCGCCTCGGCCGGCGAGAGGTGCAGCTCGGCCGCGAGAACCGCGGGCAGGCTGTGTACCTTCAGGCTGCGCTGCGACTCCTTTGGGTAGGACAAGATGTCGTTCGCCCAGCAGGTCACGTTGACCGCGATGTCGGTCAGCGCGCGCACGTCGCGGCGGCAGAACTGCGCGGTGTCCAGCTCGAACCCGCCGACCACGTCGATAAGGGCGACGCAGGTCGGGACCGCGCCGCTGTGCCTGCGCATGACCTTGTATTCCGCGAGGCCCGACGGACGGTCGTCGGCGCGGTGACCTGCCTCCCAGAACTGCGCCAGCAAATAACCGCGAACGGCGCTCAAGAAACGGAATACCTGCCTCCCGCTCGCGGCCTCCGTAAGGCGGTCCATAAGATCGCCCAGCGCGGCGGTGAACGGATCAAGGCGTGACCCGGCATCAGCCGCGCTGTCGAGGACGCAAACGAACGAGGTGATGACCCGGCTCAGCCGTTCGGGGTGAATTCCGGTCTCCGATTCGTCACAATAGCGGTCGTCGAAGATGAACAGCCACATCTGCCAATCGGCGAGCAGGCGCAGCGCGTCGGTGTCGCTTCGCGGGCTCGTGCGCGCCGCGAGCCTGCCGACCTTTGCCCGGCCGAACCGGTCGATCTCCGCCTGGTCGGTGAGCAGGGCGAAACTGCGTGCCCAGTCAAGAACGTGGCGGTCGACCTCGTCGGCGTGCGGACTGATCTCGCTGCCGAACGGGCACCGAAGCGCCGGCAACCTGACCCTGCTGGACATAACGGACACGGGCCTTTCACTACGTTCAGCTTCGTGTGAGGGTATACGCAATGCTGAGCTGGCGGAAAGCTTCGCATAACCGAACGCGGCCATGGTGAATGGCGCGTCTTAGCTTGAATGATCGCCGCTCTTGATGATCGCGCTCGGGTGATCGTTGCGCGCTTTTGATGTTGCGTTCGCAACATCAAAAGCGCGCAACGATCATTCAACGCCGAAGGAATGAGCCGCGATCATTCCTTCGGCGTTGCCTGATTGGATCTCATCCCGCGACGGGGATCATAAGGTGGAAGCCGCCCCGTCCAGCCGCGCGACGAGCAGCGCCACGTCATCGCCATGGCGGGGCGGCCGACGCGGGCTGTTCAGTAGATCATCCGCGAGCGTCTCGAGATCGGCCGTCCTACCGTGCGCCAGGACCTCGAGCAGGCACCGAACGTTGTAGTCGGCATCGCCGCCGTCGGCATCCAGCAGCCCGTCGGTGGTGAGCACCAGGACCGATCCCGGCGGAACACGCGCCTCGACCGTGGCGTACCGCGCGCCGGCGTCGATGCCGAGCGGCAGGCCGCCGTCACAGTCCAGCACCCGCGGTGGCGCATCCGGCGTCACAAGCGCGGGCGGATGATGACCTGCCCGGCACATCGCGAGCTCGCCGGTGGCCGGGCGGAGCACGACGAAGCAGCACGTCGCGAACAAGGCCCGGTCCGGGTCGGTGTTCAGGCCGACGAGCCATTGATTGGTGCGGGCCATCACCTCGGCCGGGCCGTGGCCCTCGCGCGCATACGCGTGCACCGCTGTGCGCAACCGGCCCATGAGCGACGCGGCGAACAGGTTGTGACCCTGGACGTCGCCGATGACGAGCGCGACCCGGCCGTCGGCGAGCTGCACCACGTCGTAGAAGTCGCCGCCGATCTCCATCCCCGATGTCGCGGCCTGGTAGCGCGTCGCGATCGTGAGCCCGGGAGCGGCGAGCTCGCCGCGGGGCAGAAGGCCGCGTTGCAATTCCCTGGCGAGCGCGTGTTCGGACTCGTATATGCGGGCCCGCTCCAGGGACTGGGCGAGCAGGCCAGAGGCGGCGAAGAGCAGGGCGCGTTCCTCGGGAGGAAACTCACGCGCCTGTCCGAAACCGAAAAGGCAGGCGCCGAACCGGCCCTGGGAGTCGGGCACAGGAAGCGCCACCCAAGCCCGTTGCGCGCAGCGGCTGACCGGGTCGGCCAGATGCGGGTAGTCGGCGGCAAGCGAAGCCGGCGAGCAAATGTAGACCGGCATCTCCTGCTTGATCGCCGTTGATATCGGCGTCTCAGCCGCGCGGTCGATGCCGGTGAGTACCTCGACGCTTTGGCCATCGAATCCGCACGAGGCGACGACGGTCATCCGGCTGTCTTTTTCCGCGACCACGACGAAGCTGTCGGCGCCGTAGGCGCGCAGGCCTTCCCGCGCGGCAGCGACAATGGCGTCGGCGCTCACCGCGGAGGCGAGGGCGGCGGTGAACTCCTGCGTGCGGCGGGCGCGGTCGGCGCCCTCGTTGAGGCGGCGCCTTTCCGCGTCGAGCCTGGCTCGCACGGCGGTGGTATCCATCGCCAAGCCGATCATCCGGACCGGGTGCCCGTCCGGGCCGGGGAGCACACGGCCGCGCGCCTCCATGGCACGCAGGCTGCCGTCCTCGCCCTTGACGCGGTACTCGATCTGGTATGTGTCGCAGGACGCCATCATGCGCTTCATGGCCGAGATAACGCCGGGCAGATCGGTTTCCGGCACACGGGAAAGAAAGGTGTCCATCGTCGCGGACCGGTCTTCGCGCAGGCCGTGCAGCCGGTAGGTGACTGGCTCGCAGATCACCTCGCCAGTCTCGATTTCCCAGGTGAAGAACCCGGCGTCGACGCTTGTCGCGTTCGGCTTGAAGACGACGAGCGGCCAGCCGACCTCGGCACCCTCATCCGGCCGGGTCACCATCTACCCCATCACCCTCCGCCATTCACGCCACCTCGGGTGAACCTAACGCTCACGAACCGGCATGATCCAAAGAGCCCAAAAACGCGACTCGATGGCTAAATATAACCATCTCAAGTAAGCATTGCCAGCGGAAACTACGAATCACCGGCAGCCGCGGCGATCCATATGGGCGGGCTCAGGCGCACATTTTGATATGTCCGTAAACCGCATGTGTGTTGCGCCGCCGCCGACGGAGCCGTCCTGCGCTGGTGAGCCCTATGTGGCGCGCCGGCAATTTATCCGTTATTTCTATTTCATCCATTACGGTATTCTTCTGCGGCTCGTCTGTCATTGGTACATTTGCGAGACAGCCACCTGCGTTATCCTGGCCATCACCGCCGACACCGGGAGAACCGCAGTGACCGACGACGGCTGGCACCGGCCGCTGGTGCACATACGTGGGCGCGACCTCGGCGCAGACACCGCGCAGACGGGTGGAATGACCCGGTTCGAGGCGATCTCCGGCAAGACCGCGGGATCCGAAAACATCTGGATGGGTCAGACCCACGTCGCGCCGCGCACCAGTTCTGGAGACCATCACCATGGTCACGTTGAGACGGCGATCTATGTGCTGTCCGGGCGACCGGTTTTCGTCTTCGCGGAGGGCGACAAGGAGGTCCACCTGCGTTGCGAGCCCGGCGACTACATCTTCGTCCCGCCGCACGTGCCACACCGCGAGGAGAACCCCGGTGACGAGGAGGCCGTCGTGGTGCTCGCCCGCAACAGCCAAGAAGCCGTCGTGGTCAACCTGGAGAGCTTGCGGTCCCGGCAGGACCCGCAGTCACCGGCCTAACCGGGTCGGCCCAGGCGCCCAGGGATGCCGCGTAGGACGGCGCCTGGCTGGCCCGCCAGTCCGCGATCCGGACCAGGGTCTCCAGGAACGCGAGGCGGAACGGCCCAACGTCCGGCCGGTCACGCAGCGCGCTCATCCGGGCGGTCCATGACAGAGGGCTGCCACCTGCGCCGCCGTTCACAGCCAGGCCGAGCGTTGCGGTGTCCAAAATCAGCGGCGGAACCTCGGCGCCGTCCCACAAAGCCAACTGCGGCAGTCCATCACCGTCCTGCACACCCATGATCCGGGGCGGGTCGTGGCCGGATTCGCCCGGGACGGACCCCACGCGCAGCCGAACCTTGCCGTGATGGGTCGCGGCCAGGTACACGACAAGGTCCGGCTCCTCAACCCCGTCAAGCAGCCCACAGTCCGGGTGAAGTAGCGCGAGCGCGGTGACCAGTTCATGGCGCAGGTAGGGTCGGTACGCGTTGCGACCGCCGCGTCCCGTCGACTTGGCCCACGGCCCATCGCCGGGCGCCCTGTCGGCCGCGCAGTCGCGCAGCCAGTCCTGGAAGGGCCCGAACGCCTTGCCAAGGTCGTGAAACCGGGCCGCGAAGGCCGCCGCCTCAAGCTGATCCAGCGTGAGCCCGGCCGGCCCAGGCCCGGCCGGTCCGCCGTCCGGCCCCAGCCCGGCCGGCCCGCTGTCCGGCTCCTGCCCGGAGCGCCAGTCCTCGGTCAGCGCCCGAAGCTCCCGCTCGGTGTCGGCCAAGTGGGTGCGCAGGTCCACCCAGCACCCCGTGAAGGACGCTGGGTCGCGGTCCACCGCGTCCTGGGCCGCCGCCTGCCGAACCGGCGCTGCGGGCGCTCGCGCGCTTGATCGGGGGGACCAGCCGCGATCAGCCACATAGCCACCTGCCGCGGCGTCCGCCAGCACGACCGCGCCCGGTCTGACATCGGCTTGCCCGCACCGGCGCCACTGCCCATCGACCTGGTCCCAGATCCAGTACTCGCTGGCACGCGCGCGCACAGCGTCGAGCGGAACAGGGCAGAGCTCGTCGCCCTCGGGCGCGGGTTCCGCCGCCGCGGGCACGCCGTCGGGCCAAAAACGCCAGGCCACAAGCACCGTCATCGCCTCACCGTCGCCGACCCAGGGCGTGATGTCGATTTCGGGGCCGCCGAGCTCCGGCGCGGCGCTGTCGAAAAGCAGGAGCAGGTCCCGCATGCGCAGCGCCGGGCGCACGGCGCGATCCGCGAGGCGATCCCGCGGCGAGCGGACCTCGAGGCGATCGGCGAGCTGGCTGGACGTGACCGCGACACCCTCCAGGGACTCAAGCGCCGCGTGGGCGGCCGCCATGCCCCGCTCGTCGTACGGCGCGGCGCTCCAGCCCGCGGCCGACGTCCCGGCGGGGGCGCCGGGAGGCCGTGCCCATCGCAGCACCGCCCCTCGCCGATCGCCGCCACGGTTGCACCGCCCAGCGCGGTGCATGATCGAACTCCACGGGGCCAGTTCGGTAAACATCGTCTGGCATGAGGTGTCGACGCCCGCCTCGATCACCTGCGTGGCCACCACAATCCGGCCCGCAGATGGGACGGCGGAATCCAGCAGCGCAGCCGTTAGGGACCTTTCTTGTGGCCGGAAGCCCGCGTGGAGCAGCAGCAGATCGGCCGCGTGCGCCGCCCGCTCGAGCGCGTCGTACACCGCCACTGCCCGTTCGGCCGTGTTGACCACGGCGATCGTCGCGGTGCCTGGAACGTGCCAGCCGGCCAGGGCGCGGGCCAGCTCGCCGGGGTAGAGCGCGGGGTCTTGCGTGAGCGCGGCGCGGCGCACGGTTCGGGTCGCATCGAGCCGCTGCGCGAGCCGCTCGTCGGCCCGGTCGGCGGCGCCAAGTTCGACCACCCGAACCGGCTGCCGGTGATCGGGACTGACCAGATCGTCGGGGTTCGCCGTCGCCGACATCCACATGGTCGCGCACCGTCGCGCCGTGCCGAGCGCCTCGCGCAGCCCCTGCAGCTGAAGCGATGTGCGCAGGGCTGAACCGAGCAGCGCGGTTTCGTCGAACACAAATTGTGAAGCGCAATGCAGCAAGCCGAACGTCACCGGCCAGCATGCCTGCTGCTCCCCGTACCCGCGCATGAGCAGCCGCGAGACGACCATGTCCTGGGTCCCGATCAGAATCGCCGGATGGCGGGGATGCCGGCGCCACCCACCGCCGCGGGCAGATTCCCCGCCGGTGAGCGTGACGACCGGCACGGTGGCGCCCAGGCCAAGCCGGTCAAGCCAGGCGGTGACCTGGCGCGCGGTCGGCTCGACCATCGAGCGAAGCGGCAGGACATAGACCAGGCGGTCATGGATCGCGTTGGGGTATCTCATCCGGCGCCAGAGCCAGGGCAGGACCGCCGCGGCTGTCTTGCCCGCACCGGCCGGAACGCGGAGCAGCTCGGGCAGGCCGTCAGCGGCCAACCGCTGCTGGTACGGGTACGGGCGGCGGCCCATCATCGCGTTGCAAGCGAACTCGGTGAAGTCCGCGAACCCGAGGGTCCTTACCGCCGTCATCTCATCTCACGCCCTGCTCGCCGCGCACGAACATACCAGCGCCCATAATTGTCCATAACGGCTCACGCTGGCGTGTCGCCGAAGGAAAGATGACGCTGGCCTCGGCCGGGCTCAACCGCGGCTGCCCGCGCCGGCCGGGCCCAGCCCCAGTTCCTCGATCGCGGAGGAGCGCAGTTCCACCTTTCTGACCTTGCCGCTTACCGTCATGGGGAACGACGCAACCGCGCGGACGTACCTCGGGATCTTGTAGTGTGCCAGCCGGTCCCTGCAGAACTCGGCGACCTCTTCCTGGCTGACGTCTTCCGCGGGCTCCCGAAGGATCACACATGCCATGATCTCTTCGCCGAACCTCTCATCCGGCACCCCGACGACCTGGACGTCGGCGATCTTTGGGTGGGTGTAGAGGAACTCCTCTATCTCGCGCGGGTACACGTTCTCGCCGCCACGGATGATCATGTCCTTGATCCGCCCGACGATATTGATGTAGCCGTCCTCGCGCATCACGGCGAGGTCACCCGTGCGCATCCAGCGGGCGGCGTCGATCACCTCGGCGGTCTGTGCTTGATCGTTCCAGTAACCGAGCATGACCGAGTAGCCGCGGGTACACAGCTCGCCAGGCTCGCCGCGGGGCTGCGTCGTTCCGGTGACCGCGTCAATGACCTTTATCTCCACATGGGGCATGACGCGGCCGACCGTCGCGGTCCGCCGCTCCAGGTCGTCGTCCCTGCGGGTCTGCGTGGAGACCGGCGACGTCTCGGTCATGCCGTAGCAGATGGCGACCTCGCTCATGTTCATCTCGCTGACCACGCGTTTCATGATCTCCACCGGGCACGGCGATCCCGCCATGATGCCGGTCCGCAGGCTCGACAGGTCGTAGCCGGCGAAGTCCGGCAAGCCAAGTTCGGCGATGAACATGGTGGGCACGCCATACAAGGAGGTGGCACGCTGCTCGGCGACCGCGCTCAGCGTCGCCGCGGGGTCAAAGGACGGGGCGGGAATCACGATGCAGGCGCCGCGGCTGGTCGCGCCGAGGTTCCCCATGACCATCCCGAAACAGTGGTAGAACGGCACCGGCAGGCAGACGCGGTCCCGTTCGGTGTAGCCGAGCAGGCCGCCGACGAAGTAGCCGTTGTTCAGGATGTTGTGGTGCGAGAGCGTGGCGCCCTTCGGGAAGCCGGTCGTCCCCGAGGTGTACTGAATGTTGATCGGGTCATCGCAGGACAGCAGCGCCTCCCGCTCGGCCAGCGCCGACGCCGGCACGGCCGCGGCCCCGGCGATGAGCTGGTCCCAGCTCGGGTCGTCGATGTAGATGACCGCCCGCAGCCGCGGGCATGCGTCCCGCACGCGGCCGACCATCTCACGGTAATCGCTGCTCTTGTGCGCCTGGTAGGAGACGAGCACGCTGATGCCGGATTGGTTGAGCACGTACTCAAGCTCGTGTACCCGGTACGCGGGGTTGATGTTCACCATGATCGCGCCGATTCGCGCCGTGGCGTACTGAACAAGCACCCATTCCGGGCAGTTGGGCGCCCAGATGCCCACGCGGTCGCCCGTTGCGACGCCGATGGCGAGCAGCGCTCGCGCGAGTTCGCCCACGGCGGCGCCGAACTCGGCGTAGGTCCAGCGCCTGCCGCTCGGGCAGTCGACAAGCGCCTCGCGTTCGGCGAACGTGGCGAGCGCCCGGTCGAGGTTCTGGCCGATCGTGTCGCCGAGCAGCGCGACATCAGATGTGCCACTGGCATATGAGTTCATCGCCCGCCTCCCTGCGGCCGGCCACGCTCGTGCCGGCCGGCCACGCCCATGCCGGCCGGCACGCCCCGTGCCGGCCGGCCACGGGCGGACGCTAACCCGGGGCCGCCCGAGGTTCAAGTGCCTTCGCTCACAGGCCCGGTTCATCGGTCGCAGCGGCGCTTCACGTGCCGTCGGTCACCCCGGAGAGTTCAGGCGCCTTCGATCACAGCAGAGGTTCACGCGCCTTTGATCACAGCAGAGGTTCAGGTGCCCTCGGTCACAGCGCGGCGTTGACCGCACCGTTCCTGCCCACCACGTTGCCTATGGCGGCTTTGTACTTCAGAGTGTTGTCCCAGCCCCCGAAATACCGGCCAGTAACAACATCCTGGAGTACAAAGCCGCGGGCCTTGGGCCTCCGGCGCGGGCCTTGGGCCTCCGGCGCGGGCCTTGAGCCTCCTCCGCGGGCCAGCGCCGCCGCCTCCGCCGGGGCAGCCTCTCGGCTACGCCGCCGCCTCCCCAGGCGAATGGACCCAGCCCCGGTGCGGTCGTCCGGCCACCCGGACGTGGACGAGGGGCTCATAGGTCCGCTTGTCGATTCGGTTGTAGCCCTGCCACACGATCGACCAGAAGATCTCATCAGAGACCACGAGCACGAGCGAACCCGTGGTGCGGCGAAGCCTCTTGCGTACTGGCGGAGCGTCGAGCAAGCGGAACGCCACATCGAGCGGCTCGCCAAAGAAGCCGTTGCCGTCGTCGTGGACCTCGCCAGCGTGGACGACCGTGCGTAGCCTGAGCTGGCGGGCCGGATGCGAGCGCGGGTGCGCCTAAGTTGTAGTCGGACAACAGGGCGGCCAGGGTCGGGATCAACGGATCAATCAGCAGCGTTTTGGGAATCTCATCGGCGGGCCTGACCAATGCGAGCACGCCATCACCGCGATCGGTCAATCGATCGAGGTGGTGATCGCCAATCCCGACCGCGCGAAGTGCCCGCGCCAGCACCCGATAGACGGTCCCCCGCAGCTCTTCCTTGATCGGATTGGTGCGCGACGTAGAGTCCTCGATGTCCACCGCGACGATGCCCCGGTGAACCGGGGTGGAGACCAAGCGCCGCCGGGATCGCGAGGACCGCTTTGGGGGCCTTCTAGCCGGGGGAGCAACGGGCGCGCCGAATCGCGCAAGGCCAGGTTCGCGGCCATCGGCGGTGCCGAAGGCTGGTGGAGCACGCGGCCATCGACCGAAGCGGTTGAGCCGCGGGTGCCGGGCTCGGCTCGTTCCATGAGGGCCTCCACGAAACGGCGGCCCGGCGGTCGCGGAGCTGGCAGCCGCATACGGTGAGCTGACCGCTCGCCGCGATCTGGATGTGGTGCCGACCCGGTGGCTGCACCAGACGCTCTACATGCTCGGGTCGGCGCCGGGCGTGACAGCCGCCGAGGCGGATCAGATGATCCGCTGCGTGCAGGCGGCAGCCCGGCTCTGGGAACCGATGCGGGTAACGTACGGTCCGGCGGTGATCTCCGCGCAGTCAGTCACCCTGCGGGTCAGCCCGGTCGAGCCGGCCGCACAGCTGCACGGCGCCGTGCTGACGGCGGCAGCCGCGGTCATCGGCGACCGGGCGCCCCCTCCGCCGAACGTCCCTTATTGGGGTCACATGACACTCGCCTACGCGAACTCCGCCATTGACGATGGCCCACTGCTTTCCTGGCTCGCCGCCCATCCGGTTGAGCCAGTCACCGTCACGGTGCGTGCCATCCACCTCGTCCGCCAGAGCTACCGCGATCGGCTGTTCCGTTGGGCGCCGGTCGCGGCAGTCCCGCTCGGCCGCAGCCAGTAGCGTGCTGCGCATGGACCTTGGCTTGCAGGGAACGCGCGCCTTGATCACTGGCGGTAGCAGGGGAATCGGCTTCGCGGTGGCCGAGTCGCTCGCCGCAGAGGGCGCGGCCGTTGGCCTCATCGCCCGCGACCGTGATGGCCTGGCCGCCGCCGCCGAGGGCTTGGCCTCCCAGGGCGCGCGGGTGGCAACCGCCGATGCCGACGTCACAGACCCGGGCATGCTCGACCGGGCGGTCGAGCGGATCGCCGCGGCTTTGGGCGGCTTGGATCACCTTGTGGCCAATGCCGGCGGCACCGTCGGCGCCAACCTCCGCGACTCCACCTGGGACGACCTCGCCGCCACGTTCGCACTGAATGCCGGGCACGCCGCTGAGCTCATCCGGGCCGGACTGCCGCACCTGCGGGCCGCCGGCGGCGGTGCCGTGGTCATCGTCTCCTCGATCACAGGCTCACGGCCGGCGCCGCGAACCAACTACGCGGTCGCCAAGGCCGCGGAGATTCACCTGGCTGCGGTGGCCGCCCAGGAGCTTGCCGACCTCGGCATCCGCGTGAACTCAGTCAGCCCTGGGTCGATCATGTTCCCCGGTGGCAGCTGGGCCAAGTTCCAGCAGGAAAAGCCGGAAACCTTCGCCGCCTTCCTGCGGACACAATTTCCACTGGGCCGACTCGGCCGACCCGAGGAGGTAGCCGACGTCGTGGCGTTTCTGCTGTCCAGCCGGGCTTCTTGGATCACTGGCGCCGACATCGTCGTCGATGGCGCGCAGCTCTACCCGAGCGCGCGCCGCTTCGACGGCGCCTGAATCTCGACACGGCACCTCAATCTCGACAAAGGCCGCCGGATGAGAAGCTGAAGACGTGGTCTGGCGCAGTGGTCCGCGGCCGAGATCCGGCGACGGGCGAAGAACACGCGCGCGAGTGCCCAGGATGACCCGCCAGCCAGTTGTCTACTGGCCACTGGCGCGGCCCTTCCTCGCGGTCGCGATCCTCGCGGCCGTCGCGCTCGTGGCCCTGCTGCAAGTCGGGATAGTGACCTATGCCTTCCGCAGGCTCGGCATCGGACCTGACTGGGCGGCTGTGGTCTTGCTTGTCAGCCTGCTCGGCGGCGCGGTCAATCTTCCTGTTGCCCGGCGCCGGGGTGGCCTGGTGAAGGTGAGCCGGTCCGTAACGGTGTTCGGCATTCGCTATCTGGTGCCCGTCCTCGCCCACCGTGACACGATCGTCGCCGTCAACCTCGGCGGCGCGCTCGTCCCCGCGGCCCTTTCCTGCTATCTGATCGCGCATGATGGACTCGGCTGGCGCGCGCTTGTGGCCGTGGCAGTCGTCGGCGTGCTCGTGTACCTCGTCGCCCGCCCGGTGCCCGGGCTCGGCATCGCCGTGCCCACGCTGCTGCCCGGCGCATGCGCCGTCCTCGTCGCGATCGTGCTGCATCCCGCGGCGCTGGCCGGGCTCGCCTATGTGGGCGGCACCCTTGGCACGCTGGCCGGCGCGGACTTGGCCAACCTTCCGAAGGTACACCGGCTCGGCGCCCCAGTTGTGTCGATCGGCGGCGCGGGGACCTTCGACGGCGTTTTCATCACCGGCATCATCGCCGTCCTGCTCGCCGCCCTTATCTGAACCGCTAGCGCCGCGCCAGCCGACGGCCCGAGGCGGACGGCTCGAACCGCCTCCTGCCTCGCTCTGGCCGACGGCCCTGCCACACACGGGAGGCGAACCACTGGCGCAGGTGGCCAGGCAGCCATCGCCGCGGCTTGACGATCCATTCGCCCACGCGAAACATGCGCTGCCGGGCATTCGCCCACCAGGTGGCCACCACGTCCACGCGGGTGTTCGCCTGCGCGCACGCGTGAAAGTGCTCGCGCAGGTAAGCGCCATCTAATGCCGCCCGCGCCTGGCGGGTGAGCGCGGCACTCGCGCGCGGCGACAGGGCGAGGTCGCGACCGACCGCCGCAACAGGTTCGCCCTCCACGTCGACCCGCCACAGCAGGTACTGCCATCGCGACGGGAGGCTGGCAAAGGCGCGCCGGATCAGGTCGCACTCCGGAGCCTCGGCCCGATCGAAGTTCTCGCCGCCACAGAAAATCCCGCGCGCTGACGGCGTGGCCTCGTGGCTGCGCTCGTACGCGACGCTGCGCATGGTGGCCGCCAAGTACGGCCATAAGACCGTCATCGGCCCGCAGCCTCGCCTCAGCGCACCGAGCACTCGCATGAAGGACTCGGTGACCAGGTCCCGGGCCGCCGACTCACCGATATGGCAGGATCGGGCATATCGCAGGGCATCGGCCACGTGCCGCTCGTATAACCATGCGAAAGCGGCGGGGTCGCCGGCCTTGGCCTTCGCAAGAAGGGTCGCATCATCCAGCGATGAGATGCTCTGGCAATCGTCACGCCTCGGCAAACGGCTCTCCTTCCCCGCGGTGGAGCAGCCTCTGCTGTACGGCGCGGTCAATGCCCTGACCACCATCTGCCGTCCGAGCCTGCTCTGTGGTTGCTTGCCTGTGACCCGGTAGAATACGGGCCGTGCGGTCTTTTTTATAGCCCTTGGCGAGCAAATTTTTCGGCCATTTACTGCGGGCGGTGATGAATGACTTTCGCCGCGACCGCACGCTACGGCTGCCATGAGTCAATGTGCTGATAGATTGGCTGGCGCGCCCAGCCCACTCCACATTTCGCCATAAATGACCGCAATGTTCGTCATGTATGGTTTGCGTCTTTGTACGCCCGAGTGGACGCTGTTGGCATATCCGGCTCGTTCGCTGAGGGGCGGCCGAGGTCAAGCGAGGGGCGCAGGGCCGAGGTCACGCGAGGGTCAGGGCGAGGTAGCAGCCGTAGATGAGCACGAGCACAAGGCCGGCGCCGCGGCCCAGCCGGTTGAACCGAAGTGTCCAGGCGGTGAGCACAGCGGGCAGAGCCGCTGCCAGCCAGGCCTCGCCAGAGATGCCGCTGACGGAAAGTGGGCGCACCAGCGCCGCGACGCCGAGGGTAGCGGTGGCGTTGTAGGCAGCGGAGCCGAGCACACCGGCGAGGGCTAGTTCGTCCACGCCCCGCCGCGCCGCCGCCCAAACCAGCGCGAACAACTCGCAGGTCGTGGCCAGGGCGACAAAGCTCAATCCGACCACCGACTCGGCCAGCCCGAGCGAGGTGACGATCCGCTCAGCGCCGGCGACAGCCAGGCGGCCGCCCGCAGCCATCGCGATGACACCGAGGACCACGAGAGCGGTGGCGACCGTGCCGCTCTGATAGGCGCGCGAATACCAGGACGGCCGGGAGGGTTGGGAGGACTGGGCCGACGCCTTCATCTGGTCCTCCGCCAACTCCGCAGCCTCCCCGAATGCCGGCGGCTGGCGTTCTCGCCACCAGACGGCTGCCACGCCCAGGACATAGAAAGCGGTGAGCGCGCCACCGCCCACCCTGCCGACGCCCCCGCCAGCGAGCGCAAGGCCCGCGGCTACCCCGGCGGCCGACGCTGCCAGCGCGTACGGCCGCACCCGGCCGGCGAACCGCAGCGGTCGAGCAAGCGCCGCCAAACCGAGCACCAGGGTCAGCATGGTGATGTTCGCACCGATCGCGTCCCCGGCCGCAATGCCTGGATGATGCTGCGCGGATGCGAATATCGCCGTTACCAGTTCCTCCGGTTCTGCGCCCGCAAGGACAAGCCCGATCGCCAGGACGCTGACCCCGAGTCGCTTGCCTGCCGCCCCCGCATACTCGGCGAACAACTCGGCGCCAGCCGCCAGCAGCGCCGCGGACGCCGCGAGAAGCAGGAATCCGACCACCGCCTGAGCGTAGCCGGGTGCCCGCGCGACCGCCCGGGCCACGGTCGACGCCCGGCGAAGCGGACAATGGCGGCTGCTTAGGGGTCGAGCGGGAACAGCGGTGGCCCACCGGTGTTCCTTGGTAGGAGCAGCGGTGCGCCACCGGGGGTCCCATAGCAACAGCTGAGGTCCTCCGCTGTTCTAGCCCAGAACAGCGGAGGGTCACCGAGCGTCCTGGCTCCCGACGTCGGCCTAAGTACACGAAGACGCACGCGGTCGCGCGCCGTGGTCGAACGAACCTCCAGTACGGGTCAAACGACGTGGGAACCTGCAGCGATGTAGGAGATCATCACCAGATACGATCCGGCGATCATGAATGGCCCGAACGGCATCTGCTGACCCCGGGTCGCGCGGCGCAGCACCAGCAATGTCGCCGCGTAGATCGCCGCAAGGATGAACCCGGCAGCAGCACCGGCCAGCAGCGTGTTCCAGCCGAACCAGGCAAGCACGGTTCCGAGGCTTGCTGACATCTTGCTG
>WNGE01009100.1_pt1 | contig 21767 bp, 17 predicted proteins | sample 5400651 | NCBI WGS metagenome assembly WNGE01 (sample SAMN13153370, study PRJNA577476) | soil metagenome | isolation source: 60 cm soil or saprolite under grassland replicate 2 | place: USA:California | collected 2016-06-15 | reverse complement strand
CCGGCTTCGAGAAATGGGAATCGGACTACAATCCATCTGAAACAGGATTGCTTTATTGCGATCATTGCGTGGGCAACGTCGGATGGAACCAAATGAATCCGTGGGTGAAATTTTACGAAGATGTCATGGGGTTCAAAAATATCCTGACCTTCGATGACAAGGATATCTCGACCGAATACTCCGCGCTCATGAGCAAGGTGATGAGCAACGGAAATGGGTTCGTGAAATTCCCGATCAACGAGCCGGCCGAAGGCAAAAAGAAATCGCAGGTGGAGGAGTATCTCGAGTTCTACAATGGCGAAGGCGTGCAACACGTGGCCATTGCGACCAAGGACATCGTGAAGACCGTGACCGAGATTCAGAAGCGCGGCGTCGAGTTCTTGAATATTCCATCAACCTATTACGATGAGTTGCCCGACCGCGTGGGTCACATCGATGAAGATCTAGAGCCATTAAAGCGACTCGGAATTCTGGTCGATCGCGACGATGAGGGGTATTTGCTCCAGATCTTCACCAAACCGGTGGAGGATCGGCCGACGCTCTTCTTCGAAATCATCCAGCGCAAAGGGGCGAAGAGTTTCGGCAAAGGCAATTTCAAAGCCCTGTTTGAGGCGTTGGAAAAAGAGCAGGAGAGGCGAGGTAATTTGTAACTAATGCTGTCATGTTGAGCGAAGTCGAAACATCTCTAACTATTCTCTGGGCCTCGCTTCGTTCGCGAATGTCGAGAGATCCTTCGACTCCGCTCAGGATGACAACCTAAAGGAGGGAAGGACATGCCATTTTATCAAAAGCTCGGTCAGATTCCGCGAAAACATCACATTTGGTTTCATCGCAACGGCGCGGCCCCAACGTTTAAGAACGAAGGCATCGCTTACGAGCATGTCATCACGACGGAGGGATTCAACGAAGCCTACTCGATCATGTATCACCTGCGTCCGCCGACGCGGGTGCGCAGCGTCAAGCTCCTGAAATGCGAGGAGTTGAAGAAGGCGGCCGACAGTCCGTTGCGTCATCATCATTTGCGCACGGCGAACATTCCGCGCCGCGGCGATCTTTACAGCGGTCGTATCCCGATTCTTTTCAATCAAGACATGACGGCGTGGCGGGCGCGGCCGGAGAAACCGTACGGCAAGTTCGAGTATTATAAGAATGGCGGCGCTGACGAGATTATCTTTGTCTTCAAAGGCGGGGGCACACTCGAGACGGTATTCGGAAAACAACGCTACCGCGCCGAAGATTACATTGTCGTTCCGCGAGGCATCACTTATCGGCTCGTTCCGGATAAGGTAGAAGAGGAAGATTATCTCATCCTCGAATCAACCGGTCCGGTGCGTATTCCGAAGCGTTATTTGAATCAGGAAGGCCAAATCAAAATGGGCGCACCGTATTCCGAGCGCGATTTTCATGGACCGAGCGAGCTAAACACAATCGACAAGGAAGAGGACACGGAAATTCTGGTCAAGGACGGCCCACGCTGGACCTGCGTGACGATGGCGCATCATCCCTTCGATGTCGTCGGCTGGGATGGCTACGTTTATCCGTTCACGTTCAACGCTCAGGATTTCGAACCGATCACCGGCACGGTTCATCAGCCGCCGCCAATCCATCAGACATTTGAGATTCGCGGATACGTTGTCTGCACGTTCGCGCCGCGATTCTTGGATACGCATCCGGAAGCGGTGAAAATTCCGTGGGTGCACGACAACGTCGAGGCGGACGAAGTTTTGTTTTATGTGCGCGGAAATTTCGGCTCCCGCCGCGGCATCGAGCCGGCCTCGATCACATTGCATCCGCGCGGAATTCCGCACGGGCCGCATCCGGGGACGATTATGGCGAGCAAGAACGCGACGCGCACGGAAGAACTCGCGGTAATGTTCGACACTCAGCACACGCTCGAGTTGACCGAAGCGGCTGTCGCGCTCGACGACGAAAAATACCCACTCAGTTGGCTGGATTGACCGCGTTGTGCCGTGGTGCAAGTGGCGATCGACTGTTGTTGTAGCGTTTCACTGCTTTTTGGTCGCTCTTTCCAGTAAGGCGCAGGCCGAAGGCGGATCGTGGCAAGCTCTTGCGCCGATGCCCTTGGCCCGGCAGGAATTGGCGACAGCCGTTCTGAACGGAAAGATTTACGTCATAGCTGGGTATGATGCAGGCGGCCTATCAACCAAGAACGTGCAGGTCTATAATACCGCTACAAATATCTGGTCTTCGGCGGCGAACAATCCGATTCCCAATAACCACAATGCCGCCGCCGTTGCGGCTGGCAAGCTTTACAGCTTCGGGGGCGTTTCGAATCAGGCATTTGTCTATAATCCTGTTGGTAATTCATGGTCTGCCGTCGCTTCGATGCACTCTCAACACGGTGGCACCCCCGCGGTCGGAGTAATCAACGAGAAGATCTACGTGGTTGGCGGCACCAAGGGGACAGAGAGTTTGCGAAATCTCGAGGTGTATGATCCGGCAACAAACACCTGGACGCTGCTGGCGTCGATGAGCGTGGCGCGGAATCATACGGCTGGCGCTTTTATCGAAGGCAAGTTCTACGTCGTAGGAGGCCGCGGTTCCTCTTCCGCTCCTACCGCCCTCGAAGTTTACGATCCGCAAAGCAACACTTGGTCAAAGCGCGCATCTATGCCCACGGGGCGCTCCGGCATCGCGGCCGCAGCCGTTGACGGCGAGCTCTACGTGTTCGGCGGTGAAATTCCCCACATTCACGGTGAAGTCGAAGTTTATAATTCCACTAGCAATAGCTGGCGCCAACTGCCGAACATGCCGACGCCGCGACACGGTATTTGGGCATCGGTCATCGGTACTAAGATTTATCTTCCAGGCGGCGCGGTCGAGGAGAATATCGCTCCTACCAACATCAATTCAGTCTTCACCGTCGCAACCAAAGCGACGTTCGCTAACCTTTCCTCGCGTGCCAATGTGCAGACCGGCAATGACCTCGTCATAGGTGGATTCATCATTAGCGGGAATAGGAACAAGCGCCTGATCGTCCGGGCGATCGGTCCTTCGCTTCCAGTTCCGGGAAAACTGGCCGATCCCGCGCTTAGCTTGTACGATGGTGCCGGTAAAACCATTGCGGCCAACGACAATTGGCAGAATGCCCCCAACAGGCAGGAGATCATTGATGCTGCACTCGCTCCACCAAATAATTCGGAGGCAGCTATTCTCACCACGCTCTCACCAGGTCCCTACACTGCCGTCGTCCGTGGAGCGAATAATTCAACCGGCGTTGGCTTGGTCGAAGTCTACGATCTGGAGTCGGCACCGGATTCAGAGCTCGGCAATATTTCCACTCGCGCTCTCGTGCAAACGGACAATAACGTTTTAATCGGGGGGTTTATCGCGACTGGAGCGGATCCTCGCCATCTCATTGTGCGCGCCCTCGGTCCGTCAGTACCGGTCCCTGGCGCACTGGCCAATCCCAATCTTGCGGTCTACGACGCGCAAGGCACGCTCGTGGCGGCAAACGATAGCTGGCGCAATGTGCAGGAAGCCGAAATTATGGCTACGCATCTGGCGCCGGGGAACGATCTTGAGTCGGCCATCATTCTCACGCTCGCGCCAGGCGCCTACACCGCGGTTGTGAGCGGCTCGAATGCCACGACCGGTGTTGCGCTCGTCGAGGTTTACGCATTGGAATAATAACGAGAGCCGCTTAAGTTGCCGGCGCGCGGGGAACTGGCGCTGGTTCTTGTATAGTCGCCAGCCGACGTTAGTTTACTAAATATGCGCGATGGTGAATCTGGAGTTGAACTGGGCGAACGCTTCACTCTTTCCAGCCAACGGCTGACCGATGAAAACATCGAGACATTAGCCGACGCTTATCGTGAGATCCTGGAAGCAGTTGGCGAAGATGTGGATCGGGAAGGATTGCGCCGCACGCCGATTCGAGCGGCTCGTGCGCTGGAATTTCTGACCCAGGGCTATCGGCAAAATCTGGATAAGATTGTTAATGACGCGGTCTTCGATTCTGACGCGAGCGAAATCATTCTGGTTAAAGACATCGAGCTTTATTCGATGTGCGAACATCATCTGCTACCGTTCATTGGTCGTGCCCACGTCGCCTACATCCCAAATGGCAAGGTGATTGGCCTTTCAAAGGTCGCCCGCATTGTCGATGTTTTTGCGCGTCGATTACAGATTCAGGAAAACTTGACCACGCAAATTGCAGAGTCGCTCATGAAATGTCTGGAACCCTCCGGCGTCGCTGTGGTGGTGGAAGCGAAACATCTCTGCATGATGATGCGCGGCGTCGAAAAGCAAAACTCGGTGATGAAAACGTCCTGCTTGCTCGGCACGTTCAAAGAGGACGCGCGCACACGTTCCGAATTTCTCTCGCTCTTGAAAGAATAATTGTAGAGCGTCTGTGTCAGACGCCGTTGATTTAGAGTGCCGTCTCGTAGAGACGGCCTACAATTTTGTTATGCTCCTCACCGTCAGCAAACGCGTCGAATTCTCCGCTTCGCGGCGGTTGTTTGCACCGAAATTCTCGGCAGAAGAGAACCGCAAGCTTTTCGGTGAAGAAAGCACCGCGCGCTACGGCACCGGCCGCAACTATGTGGCCTACTTTATTTTTACCGGTCAGCCCGATCCTACCACCGGAATGCTGATCAACATCAGCGAAATTAAGGAACGCGCCGGTGAAATCATTCACGATCGCTACGACCATCGCTTTTTGAACGAAGATAACCCCGCGTTCCGGGACAAGGTGCCGACAGCCGAGAATGTTTGTTGGCAACTTCTCGATGATGTCGCACCGCTTTTTGACGGCAATCGGGCAAGGCTTGTTGCCGTGCACCTGCGAGAAACTCCTGAGCGCAGCGCAACCGCTTATGCTGACGGCCCGATTGAAGCAAATTACTGGTTCAATTTCTCGGCGGCGCGCCGAACGATCTCTCCGCATCTAAGCGCGTCAGAGAATGAAAGACTCTTCGGTATTTCGACCGGCGAGCACGGTCACAATTATCGGGCCCGACTTACTCTTCGGGCGGACTCGACTCCAGCAGAACCGGCACTTGGGAGGCAGGAGGAAATCTCGACGTTGGTCCGGTCGCTACGAGCCCAGCTCGATCACAAAAACCTGAACCGCGATGTCGACGCAATTCGCGGGAAGCCGATTACAACCGAATCATTGGCTTGCTTCATTCTTCAAAGCGGATCCTCCAACAGGCTGCCATTGGCCCGGGTTCGCCTGCATGAACGAGATGATTTTTTTGCGGAAACTTGGAGTGATGGCGGAATGTTCTTGGGAATGCGCGAAACGTTTAGCGCTGCGCATCGTTTGCATGTGCCTTCTTTTTCCGATACGCAGAACGCGGAACTCTTTGGGAAATGCAATAACCCGCGCGGACATGGTCATCGTTACGTCGCAGAGGCGACAATTGGCGGCGAATACGACGAGCGTTCGGGTGCGCTGGCGAATTTTGAAGAACTGCGCAACGCTCTGGGGCAGGCGGTCGCGCCCTGGCGTGACAAACATCTCGACCTCGAGACCGAGGAATTTCGCGATAAGCCGTCCACCGGCGAAAATATTGTGCGCGCCCTCTGGCCGAAAATCGATAACGCGCTTCAGCAACGTCTGGTGCGCTTGCGATTATGGGAAACGGCGAACAATCGTTTTACTGTGCGCAGAACGTAGCACAGCCATCTGAAGTGTGAGGCCAAGTTGTATGCGCTAAACGCTGTGGAGGGACCTGCTTCTGCATGTCTGGACGCACAGAAGTGCGTCCCTCCGTGCCGCTGCATTTGCTCCGTCAAGGACGGATGCTGGCGCCGCATAGGCTGGAAACCTGCCTACGCTAAGGGCTTTCAACAAAGCAAAGCTCGCTCTACGTTCTAGACGCATATGATCCAGGGACTCAGCGGTGACGTTACTGTTAATGTAATCGCGTCGATCATCGCTTCGCTCGTCCTGCTGGCCGCCGGTTTTCTTTGGGGAAAATACAAGGAGCGACGCAAGTACGGTCGCAATCTCGAGGACTACGATTTCTACCCGTTCACGATCAACCGCGAAAACTTCCCCGAATTCAATCTCAAGGATTTCCGCCTCGGGATGCACTATTTTCTGAGGAACAACGACTACACCGCGGCACGGCAGTTGATCTTCATTGGCGAACAAAACAACGTGCGCGCTCAGCTGGAACCTTCAGAGCAAAAAGTTTATGCCAGGCTTTTTGAGAAATATGACGGCAAGAAAATCGCCGACGACACGGCCGAGTATTTGGAAAATTACGTCCGGATCGTGCGTTTGATCGGAAAGTCATTTCCGAATTCCGGGATCGAGATCTTGCTCCACAACCTCGCCGACCCGTCGCACTCACTTATTGTCTTGGAAAATAACGTTACCGGCAGGCATCTGCGCGATGGCACGACCAACTTGCTGATCGATCTGAAGAAGCGCCAGCTCCTGCACGAGGACAAGCTGAACTACGAGCTGAATATTGGCGCGCGCAGATTCAAGTGCACGACCATTCCGATTTTGCGAAAGGATTTCGGCATCGTCGGCGCGATATGTATCAACATCGATGCGAATTATCTTACCGATGAAGTGATGCAGACCAAGGAGCGGATCGAAGCATGGTTCAAGAATTTCTGCCGAACCGACAGGCAACTGGATGAAAACATCCTGAGTAAGGATGAGTACGCCAAGGCGATGAAAGGCCAGCGTCACTTTAAAGACGAAGCCTTTTAAGTAATTTCCCTTCGGCTTCCCTCTTCATCTCGTTGCCAACTTAGTTTGGTATCTGTTTAGCGCCGACTGACCCTGAGAGAGTTTCAACCGCTTCAGCGGTTTTTTTGTCACTAAACGAGTAAACCGCTAAAGCGGTTGCGGTAGCAGACTCGGCCATGCACCTCGCTGAAGCGAGGTGTTAATGAAATAGATATAGCACAGCAACGCTAAACGCGTACTCAGTTTGGGAACCAGAATGCAAGATCGCTCCCAAGAGATGAAACGTTACCTCATCACTGGCGCCAGCCGCGGCATCGGCCGCGCCGTCGCGATGAAGCTCGCCGCGCCAGATGTGATGTTGTTATTGCATGGGCGCGACATTGTTGCCCTGGCCGAGACCTGCCGGGCGGTGGAAAAGAGCGGGGGAAAAACGGCAAAATTAATTCACGATCTCGCACACTTCCGCGGCATCGATGACCTGGTCGCCGAGGTCGGGCATAAGCCGATTGATCTCTTGGTGAATAATGCCGGCATCGCGGTGGTAAAACCATTTGCCGAAATCACGCGCGAGGAATGGGAGCAAACCATCGGCGTGAACGTAACCGCGCCATTTTTCCTGATCCAACATTTCGCGCCGCGGATGCCGCCGGGCTCGAGCATCGTCAATATTTTGTCCATCGCAGCGAAAACTGCTCATCCAAACTGGAGCGCGTATTGCGGGAGCAAGTTTGCCTTGGAAGGATTGTCCGCTGCGATCCGTGAAGAACTTCGTTCACGCAAAGTGCGCATGCTGAACATTTACCCAGCGGCGACCGATACCGATATCTGGAATGCTGTTTCCGGTGAATGGCCACGCGAGCAAATGATGTCGGCCGTTGATGTCGCCGATGCCGTGGCTTTCGCTATTAATCAGCCGCCCGCGGTAATTATCGAGAATATCACCCTCTCAAATACCACCGGGACGCTTTGATCCAAGCGCGCCCGTAGCACGGCCATCTTGGCTGTGGGGCCAACGGGCATCTTGCCCGTTGTGTCTTCCGCGGATTTTATCAGTTAGCCTGTAGAATTTCTCGTGCGCGTTCAAGTGCCGCGTCAATATTGGCGCAAATATTGTCGAGACCAATTCGATCAACAAAGCCAGAATGAAACAGCACTTTCATCGGCTGCGGTTGCACGCCACTGAGAAGAAGTTGGGTACGTTTGCGATGAAATTTTTCGAGCGCAATCTCGAGCGCGTGCAATCCGGTGGCATCAATTGCCGGCACCGCGCGCACTCGAAAAATCACGACCCGCGGCACACGCAAAGCGCGCGCGAGGGCGGACTCGAGCTTCTCCGCCACGCCGAAGAAAAACGGACCTTCGATCCGAAATACCAGCACGCCGTCCGGCACATTTTTTTCCCGAATGGAATCGCCCCCGAGCTCCAGCTCGCTTTCGGGAGTAACCAGTCTGATCTGGGTGATTTCTTCCATTCGCTTAACGAAAAGCGCGCCCGCCATCGCCAAACCGACACCGACCGCGATGGTAAGATCGAAGGTGACGGTGAGAACAAAGGTCAGCAGCAGGACGAAAAAATCGCTCTTCGGTCCGCGCGCGAGCTCCGAGAAATTGTCCCACTCGCCCATGCGGTAGGCGACAACGAAGAGCACTGCGCTCAATGCTGCTAATGGAATAAATTTCGCCAGCGGAGCGGCCACCAGCACGATCACCAACAGCGCAACGGAATGGACCAGGCCCGCGACGGGTGTCTTTCCACCGCTGCGAATATTGGTCGCGGTCCGCGCGATCGCTCCGGTGGCGGAGATGCCACCAAAAAATGGCGTCACGATGTTGGCCAGACCTTGTCCAATCAATTCCTGGTTCGAATCATGCCGCGTTTCGATCATTCCATCAGCGACCATCGCTGAAAGCAGCGACTCAATTGCACCGAGCACTGCGATGGTGAGAGCAGGCGCCATCAGTTCCTGAATCTGCGCAAATGAGAATTGCGGGAGGCTCAACGTCGGAAATCCGGAAGGGATGCCGCCGAATTTCGTGCCGATGGTTTGCACGCCGGGATGCATCGCCACGACGACAATGGTCGGCACAATCACCGCGACGATCGACGCCGGCACGGCCTGCCATTTTTTCGGCCACAGAATCAGGATAGCCAGTGCAAGTAGACCGAGCGCCAGGGCCGGCCCGTGGGTCTCGCCCAGGTGTTGCGTAATTGTCCAGATTTGCTCAAGGGTGTGACGGGGCATCTCCGCATTAAGTCCGAGAAATTCCTTTAATTGCCCGACGAAAATAATGATGGCGATTCCGCTGGTGAATCCCGCGATCACCGGGTACGGAATAAACTTGATCAAGCTGCCGAGCTTGAGTGCGCCCATGGCGACGAGAAAAATTCCGGCCATGATGGTCGCCAGTGCGAGACCGGCGTAACCATGAATCGCGACGACACCGGCGAGAATAGGAACGAACGCGCCGGTCGGTCCGCCGATTTGCACTTTGCTGCCACCGAGCGCGGCGATGATCGCCCCGGCAATGATCGCAGTCCACAACCCTTGCGCTGGCGTGACGCCCGAAGCGATTCCGAAACCGATCGCGAGTGGCAGCGCGACGATGCCGACCGTTACGCCTGCGGCCAGATCGGCGAAAAAAGTCCGGCGATCGTAATCGCGCAAACACTCGATCAGTTTCGGTTTAAAAAACTGCATTGTAATTTCGCGGCTCCCCAGAAAAACTGTCATTCCGAGCGAAGTCGAGGGATCCGTTGCGGAACCCTTAAGCTAACTTCAGCCTCTGTCAGGCAGGGCTTTTAGACTCGGTCGCCCAACCTTGCATGACGTTTGCCGGGGGCTATGGCTGCAAAAATCGTCGGCGGTCATAGACCGCCGCTACAGGAAAAGCCCCCGAATCTGGACGTCACTTGGGCCGTTATGGCTGGATTCGCGCGTGTGCCGGGGAACATGAAGTGATTACAATTTTGAATTCGTGGCCCTGTCTTCCGTGCGACGAAAGTGCCAATTGAAGGGTGACGACGGAGAGCGCTTGCATGAAAATGCGGAATGACTTCGACTCTTCCGGACACACAGAAAACGACTGATGAGCGCTGGCGATTTTGGCGCGATGTGCTCGTCTTCGAGCTAAAAATGTTCATCGGCAATCTGCGCGATTTCGCGCTCATGCCCGTGTCACTGGGGGCGGCGCTCATTGACTTGGTTAGCAAAGGCGAGCGGGAAGGATCACTTTTTTACCGGGTACTGCGTTGGGGCGCGCATAGCGAGGAAGTTCTCGATGCCTACAGTCCGATTAGAGACGAGCTGCAAGATCTGAAAATCAACCCCAACTACACAGTGGATGCGATCGTGTCGCGATTGGAAGATGTGCTGGTGCGCGAGCACGAGAAAGGGGGAACGGCGGCGACGATTAAAGCAGCGCTGGATCGCACGATCGATCAGTTACACCGAGAGACGGGAGAACATCGTGAGCGGGCGCGAACCGCAGTCGTGAAAGCATTGGAACAAGGAAGAAGGTTGACGGAGGAAGTGAGGAAGAAAGAAGAGTGAAGCGCAGTGCGCTTATCTGGTAGCGCCAAAGGCGCAAAAACTGAGGAGCAAAGCTCAGCCAGCGCCTTGATCTTTTGCGATAAGAGCCTAGTGATGGTCGTAATACGTTCTTCCGCGATCAGCTTCGACGGCGCATTCGGACTGACGCTCGGCGAGGTCATCGAGCCGCCGGCGGGAGTGAAACAGGGGATTGCCGACGTGGGCCTGCCCTTCGCGATGACGCCGAAGAAGCCGCTCCCTGAGGGCTTGCGTGCTCAGATAATGGTGACGAAGAAGACGCACAAGCTCATGACCATTTATCTTGAGAGCAAAGCACTCTCGGACTCTGAGTGGGAGGCGCTCAAGTCCGCGCTGACCAAAAGGCTTGGCCCGGTCGCCCCCGACGTGTTGGGCACAAACAGTCCGACATGGCAACAAGGCCTTTATCGCAGCATCTCGCTGGATCGCACGCCGGACGTTGCTTTTTTGATGTGGACCGACATGCAATTGACTAGCCAGGCGTTGGACGAGACCAACGAGAAGTAGTCTTTGGCGCCCTTTGTGGAGCGCATATCCATCAGTCTTTATCATTCTTATCTTGGGTGGCGCCCTGCTTTAGATACAAGCCGGTGCAACCCGGGAAGAGCAAGCGCCGCCGCCGTGCGCCAAGTAAATTTTTCCTTCGCTCGGAACGACAAAAAAGCGGAGCTATTTCGCGTGGGCGGGCGCGCTCCAAGCGCCTTCCTTGTGATAATCAACCAGTCGGAAGCCCCAGCTGATCAAGGTTTCCAAGTCCTTTGTCGCCGCTTTCTTATCGTCCAGGAATTTTTGGATTTTCGCCTTCAATTCCGGCTGCTGATCGGTTGTCTCGAGAATTTCAAAGATTCCCATCGAGAGCAGCCAATCATCGGGGTGTTGGGCCTGCTGCGTTTCCCAAATTTCCCCCAGCCGTTCGTAACCAACTTTGCGTTCGCGAATGTCGCGCACCTGTTGATACAAGCTTTCCAGCTTCTTTCGCTTGGCGTCGGATGGCACTTTGATCGTGCGCTCCTTCGGCACGAGCGCGACGTCAAGAAATGCGTCCTTGTCTGCGGCGCCATTGAAGACCGAGCTGATCTCTTCTCCGACGGCCATGTCGAACTCGCCCCATGACGGATCGAATAAAACCTGATCTCCACGTTTCACGGTGCAATTCGAGAACGTGATCAAAAGCAGCTTGTTATCCTGCCGAACAATTTTTTCGATCCGACCTGACCCGATGACGCCGCTTTCAAATTCGATCGTCGCTTTCCTTCCTTCGACAATGCCGATGCTATGCAGTTGGTCGCTAGAAAGATTTTCCGGCGCGGCATGAACATTTCGCCAACGGCCAATCGGCGCGCCGAATCCTTCCGCGTGCCGGTCCTTCCCGTGCCCAGTCAGTTCCTTGTTTCGAAATGCGAGCGCCGTAGGTCCCTTCGATTTGAAATAAATTGGTTGCTTGTTTTCGTCAGCTAACACCTCGCAAAAGACGCCGCTCACCTGCAAGCCCGATGAGTATTCGCAGGTCGCGATGTTATTGCACTCGATCGCCTTGCTGATTCCCTCGAGGCCGCCAACCCGATACGCCATGGCGCTGGCAAATTCCTCGAGCACATCGCGCAGATGATTGAAATCACGGCAGACGAAAAGTTGCGGCTGCCGCGTGGTGATGTCGAAAGGCGTATTCTGGGCATCAATCGAGTACGGAATTTTTTTCACATTCGCTTCCAGACACGAAACCGATTCGCCGATAGACGAGAGCAAGCCAGCGCCGTAGATTTTTGGTTTATCGAGGGTGCCGATCAGTCCGTACTCGACTGTCCACCAATGCAAGCGCGAGAGCAGCGCCATTTCAGACGGTTCACCCAAATTCTTTTGCCGGCGTTCCACCTCGCGAGTGGCTTCTTCAACTTCTTTTGGATCAGAGTTTGGTAATTCCTTCAAAATCGAGAGATGCCGGATCGCTTGATAAAGCTCGAAATCCCGGCGCGATTGCATCGCTTTCGCGCCGACTTCGCCGAAGCGCTGCAAATAATTCGAGTACTCCCGATCGACAATAATTGGCGCGTGCCCAGCCGCCTCGTGCACGATATCGGGCGCGGGCGTGTATTCGATGTGATGGATCTGACGCATGTCGCACGCGATTACGAGAACTTTGTAAGCCTGAAATTCCATGAACGCGGCTGGCGGAATAAACCCGTCCACCGCCACCGCGCCCCAATCGATCCGGCCGAGGATGTCGTTCATTTCTTCGATCCGTGGAATGCGTTCAAACGAAATGCCGGTATCGAGCAATCCCTGGAAATAGACTTTGTGGGCGTACTCTTTCAGGAAAAAAATGTTCTGGCGCATGATAAAACGCCAGACCGCGTGATCGACCGACGTATATTCTTCGTAACGTTGATCGACCGCGAATTGCAGGAGATGTTTCGGCAGCGATTGCACCGCCTGGTTAGTTCGGCTGAAAGGTTGAATACTCATCGGGTTTCCTCCGTGCGCACCCGCACCGATTCTATTTTACGATGCTTGGATGCTTCGAGCAACATTGGAGGGGTAGGTGCCTGGCCTACCTGGGAGGGGCGATTTCTCTCCGAGCTGTCGGGCTCTACGCAGCCAGAGTCCAAATCGCCCCGCAGCCGACACGGCTGCCTCTACAGGTGTCGGCGTGACCGCCGATCGCGAGTGGCGGAACACAGACTTTCCAGTCTGTGCGCCCAGCGGAGTTGCACTCCGCTGCCTCAGCAAATGGAAAAGCGGACAGAATGTCCACTTGGCGCACAGGCCGCAGGCCCGTGTTCCTAGTTCTCGCGATGGCGGCGGGAGCGGCGGATGCCGCGGACGATGCCGATGGCAGCGGCCAGCGCGATGCCCCATGGCGCCAGAAACGCCAGCGCAACACCAATCATGCGCACGCTCCACATCAACGCGCTTGCGCCTTGCTCGATGGTGCGCCGCATGGTCGCGGCCAGACCGGAACCGTCCGCTACCAGATTTCCTTGGGAATAAACCTGGATGGAAATGTCGGCCGGCGCTTTCTTCTCGTCGATTTGCGAATTCGGTCGATCGTCGCGACGCACACTCAGGTTTTCCGGCTTCCAAAGCGCATTCAACGATTGCATGAGCGCGTCGTAATTTTGTAACGGCACACGCACGGCGACGTGGGAGTACTCGCGTCCATTTGGGTCGCGCGAGAATGACGAGCTGCGAACGCGGCCGCCTTGTTTTTCCGCCAACTCGCGCAATCGCCTGGACTGCTCGGTCACATTCGATGCGCGGATGCTAAGTGACGTTTGCTGCCGCGCTGCCTCCTGGTCGTCCTGCGAAATGGTGATGTTCAACTCCACCTTGTCGCGCTCACTCTTGGCGTCCTGCGACATTCCCTGGCCGCCCCGCGCGACGCGCTTGCTTTGCAGCTGATAATTCTCGACTCGTCCCAGCAATTTCACTTTTGCAATCACGCCATCGGCATTCTCCGGCGCGATTAACATGCTGATGCGCGCGCTAATCCGGCCGGCATCGTCATGATCCAGCGTTGCGTTGGTGATCTGAACGGTAGGCGAAGCGAGCGCTTTAATATCCGTGTAGACTTTCTCCACCTCGGTAGCGAAGAGCGAGAGTCGAACGCTTTCCTTCAACAGAAACCCCGCCGGCGTCTCCATGTCCTTTTCCGCCAGTGAAATTGTGACGGTGGCGAAGTGTACCTGCGTGTCGATGAGCTTGAGCTCGCCTTGCATTTGCTCGATTTGCTCGCGCACCCGCCCTAGTTCTTTCTCGACTTGAAGGAGGTCGGCTACGCGGCCCGCGTTTTTTTCCAGCAGCACGATTAGGCGTTGTTCGACGATTCGCGCGTTCTTTAAGCGCGCATCGATATCGAAATATTGTTTGGTTACATCCTCGGTTGAGAGCATTTGATTTTTCAGGTCGCCCAGCTTTCGCAGCCTGATGAGAAAGTCATCGAGGTTCTCAGGAAGAACCTTAACGATAATCTCGCCGCGCAATTTCCCATTTTCCTGTTTCTCCGAACTTGTGGTCGCCACGTAGCCGCGTCCTTCACTCGCGAGCGCCGTGATATTTTGTAACGCTTCGTCGAATCTCTTCACCTCGAGATCGACCTTGGCATTGCGAACCAGTTTGCGATTGTCGACAGAGGCAACGGACCCAATTGGCGATGGGCTAGCTTCCGCAGGCGGCGGACCAGTTTCCTCCGAGGTCGGTATATTCGAACCGGTTACAATTACTCGCTCGTGTTCGGCTTTTTGCGAAATGTCCTCGGTTCGATATGTATCGACCGGGTTCGCTTGCGCCGTACCAACTTCCTCGGCTTCTGTGCTAGAGGCGTTCTGTCCGCCTGCGAGCCCACCGCTGATTGAACTGCGATCGGTTCCTTTCCTTTTTACTTCCACCATAGCGGCCACCGCTTCGTTGCTTGGGGCACCCAAGGTTCTTGCTTGCATCGGCGCCAGAAATGCGAACGGCGTTCGGCCCAAATCCAGATCGACGTCTCCGCTAAGAACGCGTCCTATTTGCACCAGCACGATAAAGATCGCGGCTGCGCCCACGACCTGGAGCGCACGCCAGCGCAACGCGTTCACAAAAAAACCGCTCAAACGCGGAGTCCGATTCGGGGCGCGATTGCGGAACGAAGAAACCATCCGCTGCTCGAAACCCAGCGGCGGCTTGGCCCTGTCCAGTGTCGCTTGCAAAGCTTTGTGAGTCAGTTGCTCTTCTTTATGCAGCGAACGGCACTCGGCGCATTCCATCAGATGAGTGTGCAATTCTTCACGCTCGGGGTCGCTTAGCTCACCGTGCAAATCCGCCGCGAGAAGCTCGTTAATGTTTTCGTGAATCGTGACCATAGTGTTCAGGAGAAAACTTTCGTGCTGGTTTTCAGACGTTTTCGCATCGCTGCGAGGGCGCGCCCGAGAATCCCGCGTAGTGCGCCATTGCTTAGCCCGAGCGTGCGTTCGATCGTCGCGTAATCCATTTCCTCCAGATAGCGCAGCGCGATGACGCTCCGATATAATTCGGGCAAAGTGGCAAGCGCAGCGTGCACCTGCTGAAAGCGCCGCGATTGCGCACAATCGTGGCGATCCAGGCCGGAAATTTCTCTGGATTGTGCACCTGCCAGCGCGCTTTCCAGGCTTTGACGAATGCGTCCTGCACCACGTCTTCGGCTTCGTCGCGGTTTTGCAACGCGCCAAACGCAATGGCAAAAAGTGGACGACTCATTTTTCGAATGACCAACTCAAAAGCTTCGAGATCGCCGTGAATGGCAGCTCGATACATTTCATGGTCGGCGGGCTCCATCGGTGCGATCAAAGCCTAGACGGTTGAGTTTTAAATTCCGCGCGAAAAATTTGAAGAAATTTTGTAGCCGCGGTCGCTGGCCGCGGCGGAGCTTAGCTGGGAGGGGGACTCCAAGTCGCCAACTGAAAATCGGTAGGGCGACGCTCCGCGGAGCCACGATGGCTCGACAGAGTCTCGCCCTACCAGACGAATGTTGTAGCTGCCGCTGTCTCGAGCGGCAGAATCGAGAACTGCCGCCAGCGACGCGGCAGCTACAACCTTGTGCCCGTTGCGATCTTTGTGCGATAGGTCGTTTGATCATGGGAACCCTACACCTCGGAGTTAACATCGATCACATCGCGACGCTGCGGCAGGCGCGCTACGCCACCATGCCCGATTCAAAAAACGCTGAGCCCGATCCGATCTCGGCGGCCTCGATTTGTGAGCGTGCCGGCGCCCATGGCATCACCGCACATTTGCGGGCGGACCGACGCCATATACAGGACCGCGACATGGAACGTCTGCGCGCCAACATCATGACAAAGCTGAATTTTGAAATGGGGAACACACCTGAAATTCTCGACGTCGCGATCCGGATTCGACCAGATGAAGTTTGTCTTGTCCCTGAGAAACGCGCGGAAGTGACAACGGAAGGCGGGCTGGATGCCATCGCTAGCCGTCGAGATTTGTTCAATACCATCCAGCGCCTACATGCCAACGGCATTCGCGTCAGTCTTTTTATTGATCCCGATGAAAAACAAATCGACTGCGCGGCCGAACTCGGGGTGGAAATGATTGAATTGCACACCGGCAAACTGGCGAACGCGTTCACAGAAAAAGTTGAGGCGCAGGAGCTGGATCGCCTTTGTCAATGTGCGCGGCATGCGCACGGCTCAAAACTTCAGGTCAACGCTGGCCATGGCATCAATTACCGGAACATCGCGCTCATTCACAGCATACCGCATTTGACCGAGCTCAATATTGGGCACGCCATCGTTTCGCGCGCAATTTTTTTGGGTTGGGAAAACGCCGTGCGCGAAATGCTCACGTTAATGGAGAATTACAGCGGGTGAGTGCGCAATATCGATCGAACTATCCGAGTTTGTTTCTGTTCGCGTGCCGCCAGCGGAGGGGCACTCATTCCTCGGCCCGTTCAAAAGCGCCAGTGGGCTGGCGCACTCCAAGACGCTTCGCGAATTGGAAGCCCGGTCCGAACATGCGCCAGCTTTTGGAGTGCGGTCCCGCAATTGCGGGACCGCTTTGGGAAGGGGTACCGAATCGTCGATGTTTCCTGTGGTGGCAGCCGTGTCGGCTGCAGAAGGATCAGCCAATGCAGGCGATACGCCTGCCTCTACAGAACCACCCACTCAGCGCACCGAAAACTGCACGATGAGCATTCTCGGCATTGGCGTGGACATGGTCGAAGTCGAGCGCATTCAGCACTCGCTCGATCGTTTTGGCGAACGTTTCATGAAACGGGTTTTCACCGAGGGCGAAATTGCTTACTGCGTGTCGATGAAATTTCCCGCGCGCCATTTTGCGGCCCGGTTCGCGGCGAAAGAAGCGGTGTCGAAAGCATTCGGCACTGGCATTGGAAAAGCGATGGGCTGGCGCGATATCGACGTGCATAAGAAAAAAAGCGGCGAGCCATTCCTGGTCCTTCACGGCGGAGCCCACACCCTCGCCAAAGAGCGGGTGATGAAATCCGCCTGGATCAGTTTGAGTCACACCGAGCATCACGCCGTGGCCATGATTGCGCTGGAAACCTAAACCCCTCGCCTAAATCCCCCCTGAGGCAGAGGCGGTCCGGTTGGTGAATGACGAAGCATGAATGTCGAATGACGAAAGAATGACGAAGTTCGAATAACAAAGACATTCCGGTATCGACGTTTCGTCATTTGAACATTCAGGCTTCCTTCGTCATTGGTCATTCGTCATTTTCCCTGGTTACGTGTCGATACTCAATCACCTGGACACGCTCCAGCGTCACCATTCCGCCGCTCATCATTTCTTCCAGCGCGGGCAGGAACGCTTGGATTTTTTCTTCGCTGTCCACGATTTCAATGACGATCGGCAAATCCATCGAGAGCCGCAGAATTTTTGCGGTGTGCATCCGACTCGATTTCCCAAAACCCATCGGGCCACGCAGAACGGTCGCGCCGCCGAGATGCATTTCGCGCGCTTTCAAAACGATCGCTTCATAAAGCGGCTTGTGATTCCAGCGATCGCTTTCGCCGATGAAAATGCGCAACAACATTGAATCACGTGGAACTTCCATATTCGAAAAATGCTAACGTTGATTGAGTAACATCGCGAGATAATCGCCGAGCCAGACGGCGAGCAAGCAAAGCACGAATGATCCGATCGCGTTGAGCGCCGCGAAGAACCATTCGCCGTCACGGGCAAGGGCGAGTGTTTGCAAGCTGAAAGAAGAAAACGTCGTGTAACCCCCGAGCACGCCGATCATAAAAAACTGGCGGAAACTCGGACTCGACCAAATGCGACCATCGGGGCCGGTGAGCGCGGCCAAAAAACCGATAATGAGCGAGCCACTGATGTTTACGAACAAAGTGCCCGCGGGAAATGTCTCGCCGAACTTTTGCGCAATCGCACCCGAGAGCCAGAAACGGCCGATCGACCCGAGTGCGCCACCGATTGCCACGACAAAATAGCTGAACATGAAAAAGATTCCTGACGCGTCGCCGCACATCAGGAGTTATCAGCTCTGAAAACAGTCAGCGCAGTTTTCCCAAACGAGGGACGGCAAACTCCATTGCCGGCGCAATTGGTAAACGATGATGTTGGAAATGCAAGCGCGGAGCAGCGACGGTTAGGCAATGGATTGGCTCTGGCTCAGTTTGTATCACGCGCTGGCGATGCTATGGGCGACATTCTGGGCGCTTGTGATGGGCTTCACGGTTTCTGGCGTGCTCCAGGTTTTTGTGAGCAAAGAGCGAATGAGCCGCGCGTTTGGCCAGACGAATTTGAAATCGCTTTCGCTCGCGACTGGGCTCGGCGCGGCAAGCAGCTCCTGCTCCTATGCGGCCGTGGCGGCAGCTCGGAGTGCGATTCAACAGGGTGCGGCACTTATCCCGGCGCTGGCATTTATGTTCGCTTCGACCAATCTGGTGATCGAGCTTGGGGCGGTGCTCTGGGTTTTGATGGGGTGGCAGTTTGTGCTCGCTGAAATTTTCGGTGCGTTCGTGCTTATCACAATCATGTGGTTACTGATACGCCTGTTTTTACCGAGAAACCTTGAAGCCGAAATTCGGATTCGCGCTCAGGAAACGATCCAGGGATCCATGCATTGTCATCACGAGCACCCGAGTTCGCCGGGTTCCGGCGCGGCAAGCGAGCACGAGTTCGCCGCGGGGAATCCGTCCGTCGGCGGACACGAGATATCGAAATGGACGCGAGTGGCGCACGCGTTCGTCACGGATTGGTCGATGCTTTGGAAAGAAATTCTTGGCGGGTTTTTGATCGCCGGGTTTTTGGCAACGCTGATGCCGCACGGCTGGTGGGAAGCTTTGTTTCTGCAAAGCGGGCCGCCTGTGGTTCGCCTGATCGAGAACGCACTCGTTGGCCCGATCATCGCGATGATCTCGTTCGTGTGTTCCGTGGGAAACATTCCGCTCGCTAGTCTGCTTTGGTCGCACGGCATTAGTTTCGGTGGCGTGATTTCGTTTATTTACGCAGATCTGATCGTCATTCCGATCATCATCATCTACGCAAAATATTACGGCGTGCGTGCGGCGGCCTGGATTACTGGAATTTTTTATGTGTCGATGGTTCTTGCCGGAATCATCGTCGATCTCATTTTCAACGCATTAGGATTAATTCCCAACGGGCTGCGGCCGCCGAGCGCGGTGGAGCACGCGCACATCATTTGGAATTACACCAGCTGGCTCGATCTGGTCGCAGTCGTTTTTGCGGCGTGGCTTTTGTTTTTGCATTTTCGATCGCGGGAGAAACAGAGCGCTGACGCGTGCCATTGAAACTTGGAGGGACTCGCCGCGGCGAGTCCCAAAAATTAGGGACGCGACGGCGACCGTCCCTCCAAGGGATCCCAATATTAAAATCGCGCATTGCGCGTGACGAAGCGTTCCATCACGTTCAGCACCAATGGCGAAGACGTTCTTCATCACCACGGCGATCGATTACACCAATTCGGCGCCGCACATTGGTCACGCCTACGAGAAAATTCTCGCCGACGTCATCGCGCGATATCGCCGGCTGAAAGGCGATGATGTTTTTTTTCTGACCGGCGTCGATCAACATGGGCAGAAGGTGCAGCAATCAGCCGAAAAAGAAGGCGTGCCGCCAGAGCAATTCGTCGCCGGAATCACCGAACAGTTCATCGCGCTTTGGGACAAACTCGATGTGCGCTACGATGCCTGGGCGGCGACGACCGATCCGCTGCACAAGAAATGTGTCCAGGGAATGCTGCAGCGCCTTTTCGATGAGGGTAAAATCTATAAGGACAAGCAGGTTGGTTTCTACAGCGTTCGTCAGGAACAATTTTTGACCGACAAAGATCGGAACGAAGCGGGCGAATTCGGTCCGGAATGGGGTGAGGTCGAGCAGCGCGAGGAGGAAAATTACTATTTCAAACTCGCGGAGCACAAACAATGGCTGCTCGATTTCATCGATGCGCGAAGCAAGGCCGGCAATCCTTTCGTCGTCCCAGATTTTCGCGTCGCGGAATTACGCAACGCGGTCGAAAAACTTGGCGATGACCGCCAATCCGGCTCGGATCGCCAGTCTGGCTCGGACCGCCAGTCCGGTTCGGACCTTTGCATTTCGCGACCGAAATCGCGACTCAGTTGGGGGATAGAGCTGCCGTTCGATCGCGACTACGTCAACTATGTCTGGTTCGACGCGCTGACGAACTACATCAGTTTCATCGGCTACGACCCGGCTCGATCAACCATCAGCGAGCAACCATCAAACTTCCACGAGAAATGGCCGGCGCTACACGTCATCGGCAAGGACATCATGGTTCCGGCCCACGGCATTTACTGGCCGATCATGCTGCACGCCCTCGGATTTCCGGACGATCAAATGCCGACCTTGCTGGTACACGGCTGGTGGAATATTTCCGGCGCGAAGATGAGCAAGAGTTTGGGCAACGTCGTCGATCCCGATGCGCTCATCGAGAAGTACGGTACGGAAGGGGTGCGGTATTATTTGATGAGCGATATTGTGACCGGCAAGGATTCGGATTTTTCGGAAAAGCGAATCCTGGAACGATACAATTCCGACCTGGCAAATACGTTGGGCAATTTGCTGAACAGAACGCTCACGATGGCGCAAAAGGATTCACAGGGTAAAATGCGAAAGCCGGCGAACTGCAATCCTTTCCCGCTTCAGCAAGGCGCAGAGGGATGGCAGATGGCGACCGCTCGATTCAAACACGATTTCGACGCGTTTGATCTTGCGACGACACTCGATGTTCCATTCGGCTGCGCTGTCCTTTGCAATCAATTCATCGAACAACAGAAACCCTGGGCGATCGCAAAGCAGTCGCCAAACGATCCCAAACTGACGGCTATTCTCTACCATCTTGCAGACGCACTACGCATCATCGCGATTCTGATCTCGCCGGCGTTGCCGAAAGCTGCGCACGGAATTTTCGATCAGCTGAATTGGAAGATGGAACTGAGCGGGAAAGAAGAACGTCTTCGTCTCGAGGACGCGAAGTGGGGCGGTTTGCCGGACGGACATGTGGTGGGGAACCCGGTCCCATTGTTCCCGCGCATTGAGGGGTAGGGCGACGCTCCGCGGAGCCATCGAACGCCTTGTGGCTCGACGGAGTCTCGCCCTACCGCTCCTTCACACGTGTTGAGCAATAATTCTGGGTAGCGCACGCGTCTCGCGTGTTGGCGATGACGTCTCGTCATCGCAGACTTTTCTGCAAAGATCGTTTCGGCGAGACGCCGAAACCAGCACGCGAGACGCGCGCGCTACCCGGAATTACTGCAACGCGGCGCGTCAGTTCTGGGGAGCACAGGCTGCCAGCCTGTAAGTCTCGGCAGCCTGCCGAGACTGGTTTTCCAGCGCTGCGTGAATACGGCGGAATGTTGCCGGCAGGCTGCCGGCAACTGCAGGCTAGTAGGGACTGTCGGACTTGGTCGTTGCTGTTTGCGAGAATGAGGTGAGAAAATTTGCGAAGTGACTGAACAGGGCAACCGGGAAGAAGGAAACGGGCTTTGTCAGTCGATGAGGAGCTGGAGCAAGGGAGGACATGTTTG
>WNGE01005365.1_pt1 | contig 21781 bp, 18 predicted proteins | sample 5400651 | NCBI WGS metagenome assembly WNGE01 (sample SAMN13153370, study PRJNA577476) | soil metagenome | isolation source: 60 cm soil or saprolite under grassland replicate 2 | place: USA:California | collected 2016-06-15 | reverse complement strand
GGCAGAGCCTTACCGCACTGTGCGGCGGCAAAGCCGCACTGGTTAATTGAGTGGCCCATCGGAAAGGACTGCAAAACGGCAGTGATTGATGGACTGCCGCATTGAAAAGGCAGAGCCTTACCGCACCGTGCGGCGGCAGAGCCGCACTGGTTCATAGACGGCCGCCTCGACCATCAACGCCAAGACACAAAAATGGCGAATCGACTCGGGGAGAGTTCGATTCGCCGCCAAAGTTAATAGTTGTTTAGGCGCTGGCCGACCAGGTTCGCAGTTGCAACCCGTCTTGTTCTTCCTGCAAAAACTTAACCGCCATTACTCCATACTGTTTGAGCCGGCGATAAAGCTTGCTACGATCGATTCCCAGGGCTGCGGCAGCCTTGACCTGGTTGCCACCAAACTGTTGCAGCACAGACAAGATGTAACGCTTCTCTATCTCAGCCAGCGGGACGCTATCGGTCATGTATGCCGCCAGGATTTGTTTGAGGTCGGTTGGGCTATCTACCGAGTGGGCCGGTCCAAGCTCTGGTGGCAGATCCTGAACTCCCAGGTTTTCCGACGCACCAATTGCCAGTGCATATTCGATGGCGTTCTCGAGTTCTCTAACATTTCCCGGCCAGGGATATTCGACTAACGTGCGAATTGCTTCGGGAGTGAATCGGCGCGGAGCGACGCCGTAGCGTTCTGCCTTGGTTCGCAGGAAGTGATCTATTAGCAGCTTAACATCATCGCCTCGCATGCATAGTGCCGGAAGCTGGATCGGCAGCACACGAAGCCGGTAGTAGAGGTCCGGACGGAAGCGGCCTTCAGCAACGGCTTGCGTAAGATCACAATTCGTGGCCGATACGACGCGCACGTCGATCGCGATATTTGTGCGGGCCCCTATTCTGCGCACTGTTCGTTCCTGCAGGACTCGTAAGAGTTTTGCTTGCGCCGCCAGGTTGAGCGCATCGATCTCGTCAAGAAAGATCGTGCCACCCGAGGCCTTTTCAAACAGCCCGCAAGTATTTGCCATCGCGCCCGTGAATGCTCCACGCTGATGACCAAACAGTTCTGCTTCAATCAGAGTTTCGGGAATGGCAGAGCAATTGATATCCACGAATCTGGCGTTGCGGCGTGGGCTTTGATCGTGGATTGCGCGCGCGACGAGTTCCTTGCCGGTGCCGGTCGCGCCGGTTATGAGAACTGAGCTATCGGTCGGAGCGACGCGACTGATAACCGAGAGGACCTTTTGCATTACCGGCGACTGTCCAATGAGAACAGTTCCACCTGGTTCCGGGACTGAAGAATCCTGGACTGACCAGGTGTTTACCGCCCGGGATGTTCCGCTGGCTTCAGGATAGTTTGACGTAGACGAGGCTGAGTGGGGCATAAAACAAAAACACGCCTGCGCATTGGGGCTTGAATCCATCGTGAATCTTAAGACGGGGGTGAGAATCGCGACGGATTGTGCAGTTGCGGGGGCGACCTCCTTTTTCTTGGTAGTGGGGTTCCGAAGAACCTTAGCTAGAACCTGAGCGTGAATTAGAGACGCGGAAAAAGCACCCTTGCTGATTAAACTCAATGGTTGATGTTCTAAAACCCTGAAAAACTTTGCGGGAGCAGGGTCTTAACTTCTCTGCGAGCTTGGGGCACCAAGCATAGGGAGAAGGGGTCAAATTGTATGGCGCGAACATATAACATAACAACAATTAAAATGCCACAAAACTTTTATGACATAATCCGGCAGATTGAAGAATTTCGACTCTTGCCGTATTTGGACTAAACGGCGAATTGCCGCAAAATGCTGGAAAAAAGAGAAAGTTTCAGGGGAGAGGGTACTGACTGGCGCGATAAAATATTTTTTCTCAAAGTGACAGATTCCGGCACCAACCCAAAAAAAGCGGCCTCGCCCGTGTGAGCGAAGCCGCTTTTTGATCGCCGAAAGCGAACCGAATTACATTCCCATTCCACCCATTCCGCCCATGCCGCCAGGCATAGCCGGACTTCCTTTATCTTCTTCCGGAACGTCAGCAACCATTGCTTCAGTTGTGAGCATAAGCCCCGCGATTGACGCGGCATTCTGCAATGCCGTGCGAGTCACCTTGGCAGGATCGATAACACCTGCTTTGACAAGGTCTTCGTAGATCTCAGTTTGCGCATTGAAGCCAAAGTTATCGTTCTTTTCAGAGCGAACGCGCTCGACAACGACGGCGCCTTCTTTGCCGGCGTTCTGAACTATCTGGCGTAGAGGCTCCTCGAGTGCGCGGCGAACGATATTCACACCAATCTGCTCATCCGCATCGCCCTCGCCTTCCTTGTTGATCTGGAATTTTTCGAGTGCCTTCGAAGCACGAACCAGGGAAACACCGCCGCCAGGTACGATGCCTTCTTCTACCGCCGCGCGCGTTGCATGCATTGCATCCTCAACTCGCGCCTTCTTTTCCTTCATCTCCGTTTCGGTGGCTGCACCGACTTTGATTACGGCGACGCCGCCAACCAATTTCGCGAGACGCTCTTGCAGTTTCTCGCGATCGTAGTCAGAAGAAGTTTCTTCGATCTGCGCCCGCAGGGTCTTAACCCGACCCTCGATGTCGCTTTGTTTGCCCGCGCCTTCGACAATGGTCGTGTTGTCTTTGTCGATGGTAATTTTCTTAGCGCGACCAAGGTCTTCAAGTTTGACGTTTTCCAACTTGATACCGAGATCTTCGCTGATGACCTTGCCACCAGTCAGGATCGCAATGTCTTCGAGCATCGCTTTGCGACGATCACCGAAACCCGGGGCCTTGACGGCCGCGATGTTCAAAGTGCCGCGAAGCTTGTTAACGACCAACGTTGCCAACGCTTCGCCTTCGACGTCCTCGGCGATAATCAGCATCGGCTTGCCCATCTTTGCTACCTGCTCCAGCAAGGGCAGAAGGTCCTTCATCGAGCTGATCTTCTTCTCGTGAATAAGGATCAGCGGATTCTCGAGCACTACTTCCATGCGCTCCGGATCGGTAACAAAATAGGGGCTGAGATAGCCGCGATCAAACTGCATACCTTCGACAACTTCAAGCGAAGTGTCCATCGTCTTCGACTCTTCAACGGTGATAACGCCATCTTTGCCGACCTTATTCATGGCTTCGGCAATAATGTTTCCAATCGTCGCATCGCCATTCGCCGAAACTGTTCCGACCTGAGCAATCGCATCACCTTTAACTGGTTTTGCCAACCGCTTGATCTCTTCAGTGGCGCGCTCGACCGCTTTGTCGATGCCTCGCTTGAGAGCCATCGGGTTCGCGCCGGCCGCGACGGTCTTAACGCCTTCGCGAAAGATAGCTTGTGCGAGCACTGTGGCGGTCGTGGTGCCGTCGCCGGCTACGTCAGAAGTCTTCGACGCGACTTCGCGAACCATCTGCGCGCCCATGTTCTCGAGCGAGTCCTTGAGTTCAATTTCTTTCGCGACTGTAACGCCGTCCTTGGTAATGGTGGGTGAGCCAAATTTCTTATCAATTACCACGTTGCGACCCTTCGGCCCAAGCGTGATCTTCACTGCGTCGGCGAGTTGATTGATTCCGCGCAAAATCGCCGCGCGGGATTCCTCGCCATGAACTACTTGCTTTGCCATTTCTGTCTTCTCTCCTGCTGAATTGTGATTTAGAAACAAAAAAGCGGCCGAGTCGTTAAACTACTTGCCGCCCTTCTTGCCGCCTGTGGCCGCGCCTGCGCGCTCGATGATTCCCAGGATCTCGTCCTCGCGCATGATCAGCAGCTCTTCACCGTCAATCTTGATTTCAGAACCACTGTATTTGCCGAAAAGAACTCGATCACCCTTCTTGACATCGAGGGCTTGTCTCGTTCCATCTTCCCGGTATTTGCCCTGTCCGGCCGCGACGATTTCGCCTTCCTGCGGCTTCTCCTTAGCCGTATCGGGGATGATTATTCCCCCACGAACCTGCTCTCCCTCTTCAATTCGGCGCACGATGACGCGGTCATGTAGAGGTGTAATGTTTGTTGACATGCTTTAGAGTTCTCCTTTCAGTTTCCCTGTAAATTTACGTATTTTTGAATTAGGACTTCCGCCAACACCTTTCGGTTTAGCACTCTGACTGGATGAGTGCTAAGCATAATTGGCTGCAGGAATATTGTCAACTTCAGCAGCCGAAATCTATGCGACTTGCGCGACAGGAGGTTACCAGTCTCCTCCCGTTTTCAGAGCCGATGCCGAGGGCACTGAGGTACACAGCGCCGGCTTCGCCGCAACTCAACAAGGCTGATGTGTGCTTGTTGTCTGGAAAACTAACCTGGTGTAGAAGTCAGCGAGTTCCTGCGCGGGCAGTGCGGGCGAGTGGGCGCTTTACTCTTTTGTAGCCGGCAACTCGCTTCGCGATAGTGTTTCGGTGAATACCCAGCGCCTGGGCGGTTTTCGAGAGATGTTCCTGGTTTCTGGAGAGGGCTTTTTTGATGTAGAGCTTTTCGAATTCGCTAACAGCTTCGGCCAACAGAATATGACCATCCAACATCTCGTCAATTAGTGCTTCAAGTTGGGCACGCATACTTATGAATTCCCGATCGACGGTGATCGACCACAGGCAGTCTTAGAGCTCTTTGCCGGTTAGCAGCCGATAGGCTTCCAGGTAGCGAGCAGTTGTGGCTGCAGCGACTTCAGCGGGAAGCGGCGGAGCAGGCGGCCGCTTGTCCCACGTAAGCGTCTCCAAATAATCACGAACAAACTGCTTGTCAAACGACGGTTGCGATTTACCGGGGCTGTAACTCTCCGCCGGCCAGAATCGAGAAGAATCTGGAGTCAAGGCTTCGTCAATTAGAATGATTTCGCCCTTCTGGTCCCGTCCAAATTCAAACTTAGTGTCGGCTATTATTATTCCCCGGCTGCGAGCGTAGCTGCGTGCTTCATTGTAAAGACGCAGCGACGTCTCGCGCAGATAGTTTGCTGTCTCTGTTCCCACCAGGTCACGCACTTGTTCTTCGCTGATGTTTTCGTCGTGACCTTCTTCCGCTTTCGTTGACGGAGTAAAGATTGGTTCCTCAAGCTCCGCTGATTCAAGAAGATCTTCCGGAAGCTTATGGCCGCAGACTTCGCCGGTCCGCAGATAATCTTTCCAGCCTGAACCTACGAGATAGCCTCTTACAACACACTCCACTGGAAAAACGTCAGTCTTGCGCACAAGCATCGATTGCCCTTTAAGATTCGGTGCTCGCCGTACAACCTCAGGCATCTCGTCGAGGTCGGTTGTAATCAAGTGGTTTGGAACAATGTGTGCCAGCTTTTCAAACCAGAACTGCGAAAGCGAAGTTAACACTTCACCTTTGCGCGCTATGGCGGTAGGCAGGATGCAATCGAATGCAGAAATTCGATCGGTTGCGACGATCAGGAGACGTTCGTCATCCACAGCATAGACGTCGCGCACTTTTCCACGCTTGACTAATTTCAGATCAGGAAGAGATGTTTGTGAAAGAGCGACCGATTTCATCATCGACGTTTTCGCAGCCTTCCTACTTCGATGCCAGTATGGCAATGCTTGAACAGATTATTTGGGATATGTGAGCGAGATTTTGCTCGCGCGAAAAAGCTTTGTCAAGATAGTGATAGTTTTAACTTCGTAGCCCTGGAGATGTAACGCTTATCGAATTTGGTCCTGCTTGCGGGTATTGGTTCAGCACCGTTGCTTTTAAGTCAACCGATTTCCATGTAACAATGGCTGCAACCCAAATCCTGAGAATGATCGGAATACTTGTGTTCCAGAATGTCCATATGGGACCAAGCCGTCACACTATCTGTTGGGGAGTTGTTATATGAATCGGTATCTTATTCGTCGCGAGCTTTTCGCTCTCTCGTTAGCTCTAATATTAATCGTCGCTCAGATTTCATTTGGGCGGGCTATTCCAGATCTTGATAAAACCCTTCAGACCGCACAGCAGTTACGGCCCTTCCCGCCGACCCAATACATTCCTGATCACGACTTCGACATTCATCACGTTGCTTTGGATGTGCGCTTTGATTGGGAACGTGAACAGTTAATTGGGGTTGAGACGATGAGTTTCAAACCGTTGCTTGCGAATCTAAAAAGCATTGAACTGGACGCCGCCGACATGACGATCACGTCAATAAAATTTCTCAATGGCGGCCCGCTGCAGTTTGAGATGGATCCCGCGAAGCAGAGATTACGGATCGCGCTCGGCCGCGGATATCAGCCTGCTGACGAACTGACGATAGTCACTGAATATCATACTAATGGCCCGCAAAATAGGATTCCCGGGCTGGTAGGAGCGGCCCTGAGATTTATCAAGCCGTCGCCTGACGACCCGACACGTCCTAAGCAAATCTGGTCGCAGGGAGAAAGCGAGTACAACCACTATTGGTTTCCGGTTTACGATCATCCGAATGATTTCTTCACATCCGAAATTACGGCCACCGTTGAGAAGCCGCTGACGGTCGTTTCCAATGGAAAGCTGCTCGACACCAGAGACAACAATGATGGAACTCGGACATTTCACTGGAAGATAGACCAGCCCCATGCGAGCTACCTGACTTCAATTATTGTCGGCGAATACACACCGATCGTGAGCGAATACGAGGGCATCCCGATAATTACGAACGTCTATCCCGATGAGGTCACGGAGGGCAAAGTATCCGCCGCCCGCTTACCGGAGATGGTGAAGTTCTTTTCCGAGAAGACGGGTTTGAAATATCCCTATGCAAAGTATGCGCAGACTACAGTCCGGGATTTTGGTGGCGGCATGGAAAACATTAGTGCGACAACGCAAACGGACAACATGATTCATGACGCGCGCACTGAACTCGATTCAAACACCGACGGTCTTCAGTCGCATGAGCTCGCCCACCAGTGGTTTGGTGACTATGTCACCTGCCGCGATTGGTCTGACATTTGGCTAAACGAAAGCTTTGCTACTTATTTCCAGGGGATGTGGGATGAACACAAATTAGGAGCGGACAACTTCCTCTACTCGGACGTCAAGGCAAATCAGGATGCGTATCTCAACGCCTGGAGGCAGGGTAACCGTCATCCGATTGTGACGAAAAACTACGCGAGCCCGGATTCGGTTTTTGATACTTACGCCTACCCGCGCGGGGGTGCGGTTCTTCACATGCTGCGGAAAACGCTCGGCGAAGATAATTGGTGGCGAGCAATTAATTACTATCTCCGCAAGTATGCAAACCAGCCGGTGGAGACTGAACAATTTCGGATTGCGATTGAGGAGTCAACCGGACAGGCAATGGACTGGTTCTTCGATGAATGGCTTTACAAGATGGGTCATCCGATTTTTCGAGTGAAGCAAAACTATGACCCGGCTACAAAAGCTCTCAAGCTGTCAGTAGAACAGCTTCAGACGATCGATAGCAGTTCGCAGTTTCCCCAGGTGGCCCTTTTTCAGACGCCGGTAGAAATAGAAATAGGCACGGCTTCAGGTACACATCTTGAGCATGTTCAGATCCTGCCCAAGAAGGAGCAGACCTTCACGCTCACTGTTGATTCAAAGCCTTTACTCGTCAATTTCGATTACCGTGGCACACTGATTAAAGAAGTGCAATTCGAGAAAACGACTGAAGAACTTGCATACCAATTAACGCGTGATGAAGACGTGCTGGGACGAATATGGGCTCTGAACCAACTTGCCGGCCGCGTTACTGGTGCGACGACCGCGGCGGTTGAGAAAGAACGGATCGCAAACGAGCTAGCTAACGTCGTATCGCGTGACAAATTTTGGGGAGTGCGACTCGATGCGGCAGCTGCACTCGCGAACGTAAAAGATCCCAGTGCTCGCTCGGCTCTCGTTGCCGCCACCAGGGATTCGGACGCTCGCGTTCGTGCCCGTGCGGTCACTTCACTCGCGGTTTCTAAAGACCCTTCGCTGGCCAGTTTGTATGAAAGGCTACTGAGCGACCAAAGTTACGCGGTAATCAAAGCGGCCGCAGTGGCTCTTGGTGAAACGCGAAGCTCAGGTACTTTTGAATCACTCGCAAAGCTGCTCGATACTCGCTCCTGGCGAGACAACATAAGAGTTTCGGGATTGTCTGGCCTGGCAGCGTTACAGGACAAGCGTGCCCTGGACATCGCTTTCCGTTACAGCGAAAAAGGGAATCCGCTTCCGCTCAAGGCGGCGGCGTTGCGCCTCCTGGGTAAAATTGGCCGCGATGATCCGAGGTCGTTCACGTTGATTGCGGATACGGCGGCAAAGGCATTCGCCCATGGCGACTTTAATTTAGCGACAGCTGCGGGCGAGGCTCTGGTGAGCTTGGGTGATCCTCGAGGCCTCGGAGTTTTGGAGCAAATAGGTCAAGACGCTTCGATCAGCAGGAGACTTAAAGAGCAACTTAGTCAGTACCAGCAACTGTTGCGAAAGGTGGCGGCTGGGGCTGCCAATCCCGGCGTGAAGCAGCCTTAGCCGGAACCGCCAGATGGCTTGGCTGGGTCGCTCGGCGAGGAATCCCGAAACCGGCGTTGGTTAGACAAATTTTTTGGGATCTCGAAGATATGGCGAGTCGCCGCGGTCTTCTGGACTTGAAGTTTTGGACCTCCATTTTTGAGGACTTTCATGGCTTTGACGTTGAGCCAACAAAACTTAGGGCTTGAGTTTGCAGGGCTTGTCCTGTACTATTCCTTCGCCCGAGTGGCGTCATACCCCATTACGTCAAACCTCCTAATCACCTGCTTGTCAGTTTCTAACGAGTCATTCTGATGACAACCACTGCTACTGACAAACAGAAATCTTCCAGGGAAAACAATCAACCGGCCGAACCGACCGAGCGCAAGATTTCACTGCTTGTCGTCGAAGACGATGAAAATATCTCGAGCGCTATCAGCGAGTATTTCTCCCGCGCAGGTTATAACGTGAAAACCGTTGAAGATGGCTTGATGGGTGTGAAGTCAGCTCTGGACGATGCTCCGGATGCTGTCGTCCTGGACCTCATGTTGCCAAAAATGGATGGTTTGGCTGTTTGCAGAGAGCTGCGGGAAAAGGCCGGTCATCTGCCTATTCTCATGCTCACCGCCAAGGACGATGTGGTTGACAAAGTGCTTGGCCTGGAAATGGGCGCGGATGATTACATCACCAAGCCTTTCAGTCTGCGCGAACTTGAAGCCCGAATTAAATCAGTGCTTCGTCGCAGCAAGATACCGGCGAGCATCGATGGCGCTAAAGACGAGGCGCCAATTATTCGCGGTAGACTTCGTATTGACCCGGCAAGACGAGAAGTTACTATTGGAGAGCGACAGGTGGAGCTTACTCCAAAAGAGTTTGACCTGCTGCGACTCTTCGCAGCGAACCCAGGTAGGGTCTTTCCCCGCAAATACCTGCTTGAAAAGATCTGGGACTACTCCTATGAAGGCTATGATCGGACTATTGATTCACACATCAACCGATTGCGAGCCAAAATCGAAGAGAACCCGGAAAATCCTCAGATGGTTTTGACCGTTTGGGGAATTGGCTACAAGTTTAGCGACGAGCAATAACTTCGCGTTCGTCGTCTCGCCGAACACTAATTGCTGTCTCGCGCCTGCACTTGGACTTTCCTTCCCAGCCGGCCACAGGCCCAACCAAGCCTAAAGTTTCCCGGCGCAACTTCATACCATGAAGAATTTTCTCAACCCAATTCGATTTGCGACTTTTAGTGTGGTCAATAAATCCGGCTCGCGGCTGGTTGAGGTCAGACTTGTCGCTGCCCTCGCGCTGGGCTTCGCAGCTTTCGCCTTCTTTCCTCAGCTGGCTTCCCAGGCGCAAACCACATACTTGCCGAACAAATTATCGACTGTCTCGACCCAGCCTTCAGGAAGTGGCACGTTAGTCTCGATCACAACCGATAACCCGGTAGGCCGAGCCCAGAATTGGCAGGACAGCGAAGGTTACCATTTAGTGCTTCCCAATACAGTCGCTACTGATTCAGTGAAATCGATGCGCGGTATAAGATTTCGCCGCGTTGACACATCGCTCGAACTGCTATTGCAAACCAAATCGGGCGCCAGAGTGAGTGTGCAGCCTGATGGCACTCATATTAATCTCGTTGTGGACAGCAAGTTGGACACGCGTCCGCTGGATGTGGATTCCCGGTATGAACTCAACTCCGCTGATGGGTCCCAGCTTTTTCAGGACCCACAAGCCAGGCCGGGACGACCTGATAGTGCTTCATCAAATTTTTCGACACCGGTCGAAGATCTATCCTTAGATTCGCGGACGCCCGCGGCCGAAACCGGCCAGACGAGCGACAACTCAAGCCCTTCGATAGTTCCAATGTCGAACCTTTCGCCCGAGCCATCCCCACAGCAGACAGCTTCAGAGTCTGGAGCGTCGCGAATAGAGGTTCAAACGGGGGACGAAGGTTTGGTAGCTTCAATCTTTTCCGGAACGGGTGTTTTCGTAGTGATGGCTTTGGGATTGATTGGTCTACTAGTCTCGCGCAGGCTTCGTTCGCGCCCAGTCGCGAAACGGACCGCAGAGTCCGAGGATGCCGAATGGGTCGAAGATCAACTAACCAATGGAACCATCCCCCAAACGAGCAGCAACCGAAGCGGCGAGGTTAGTACCAGTTTAGTGAGGTCTGGTAGACCGGCTGCCACAAACGCATCATTACGCCAGTCGGCTGTTCGCACGCCGGTTGCCGGTCCCACTTCGCTTTACGGAGCCTATCGAATAGACCAGGAAGTTGGAAAACTAATTTTTGGCCAGCCTCACCGAATGGACGTGCTCGCATCTCGCGCCGTCGACGACCGCCGCGCGATCGAAGCTTCGTTAATCAAAGGTGTCAATGCCGCTGACCTTGATGAGAGTTCTCGCCATCGGGCGCGGGAAGCCCTGGAGGAATACGGATTCGTAGCGCGCCAATGCGCGGCGTTAATTCTTGCTCCCGATGCTTTTGAGCGCACGTCGGCGGCACGTACTCTTGGGGAAATCAAATCCGAGGCAGCATTGCCATTCCTTCTCGAAGGCCTTTACGACTCGGAATCGATCGTGCGCAATCAGGCCGTAGTGAGCATTGGCGAGTTAAAGCTTCCCGCGGCTATTGGCGCATTGTTGGACATTGCCCGAACCCATCCGGATGTTCCCAGAGCTTTATTGAGCCGCACCCTCAGCGCCTGCTCGGTTGAAGGATTAGATTTCTTTGATGCGGTGATTCCGGAATCGTCACCACTGGGAACTGGTCATGACACAAGCATAGTTGAACAAATTACTAATCTCGAACCTTGTTCCACGGTAGAAGAGTTACCGGAAGATTGCGACGACGAACAACTGGCAAAGACTCTTTCGATATTGGCAAGCGGCGACGTGCATGAACGCTCCGAAGCATTGAAGAAGTTGGCTCAATTTCGAGTTCAGAGTTCCGTCACGGCGCTGGCGCTCGTTGCTCGCAACGACTCAGAGCCGAACAACCGCTCGATCGCGATATAGTGTCTGGGTTCGATAGATCACGAATCAGTCTTCCCGGCCATTTTGATTGGTATGGCAGATGACACGCGGGAAGTCAGGGCTGCCGCGGCACGCGCGTTGAGCCGCTTGAGCTTCGATCGCGCTGACGCTTACGTCCGCGTCATTGAAACCAACGATCAAGAGACCATTCGCGACGTGGCCGGTGCATGCGTTCAGGCTGGAATCGTCTCGCAAAATCTTGATCGGCTTGCCAGCAGCGACCACCGGCAGGCCTACGAAACATTCTCGCTTATCTGCCTGCTGGCCAAAGCACATATGAGCGATCCAATCCTGGATGCAATCGCCAGTCATCCAAACATGGACGTCCGTCTAAAGGCGGTGCACCTCTTCGCCTCTGCTGGTCAACCTGGAATATTTGAGCAGTTGCGAGAGCTGGCAGTTCGAGACGGAGTGTGTGAGGAAGTGAAAACGGTGCTGCTCGAAGCAATGTACAAATTGGATCAAAATCAGCCTCGGCAAGCGGAAACTATTGAAGCCTTCCAGCTTGAGGATCAACCGCCACTCGAAGCGATCGAAACAGAGACAGTTGAAGCTCCGACTGGTTCGAAATTGGGATTTGAGTTCAAACCAACACCCGGACCGCAGGTTGAGCCCGCATTTGAGGTGGAGGTTGAACCGAACCTTGACGAGTTGGAAATGTGATTTTTTGTACTGTAAGCGACGAGGATGGGATAACGAGATTGGCGAGTTCCCTTCATTGCCCCAATGAAAACCAGATTCTTCAGATCAGCCGTTCTGGAAAATAAAAAGCATGGTGCCATGGCGTGCTTGATGTTTGTCTGCCTGATCTCAATTGACCTCACCTCAGTAGGACCTTGAGTCCTTTTGCAAATTTATGCGGAGCTTGGAATCAAGCTTGCACTCAAGGACAATGATCCCCTGCAAGTAGATTCGCCAAAAGGTGCTTTAACAACTTCTTTGCGAGATGCTCTGATCGCTCACAAACCGGACCTGATTGCCATTCTTAAGGCTAGACAAGGACAGGACTCTCACCCGCCTCGAGCTACCAATCTTGCCGATGACTCAGAGGTCACGGAAAGTCGGCCTCCCGCCCGCACTCCACAGACTTCCCCGGAGCACTCTATGAACTCGGACCCGACCGCGCCGCTATCTTTACCAGGGTACTTCGTGATGGCGCACCCGAACGCCGACGCAAAATGGGACAGGCATTAGCCGCCTGCGGGCTCGCCCAAGAGGCCATCGCAAACCTTACGGGCGAAAGCCGCGAGAGGACTTATGACGCATTTTCGTTGCTATTCCTGATGGCCAAGGCAGGTGGGGTTCAACCCCTGATGCGGGCAATCGAAGATTATCCCAATCTTGAAGTTCGCATCGCCGTGGTTAAGCTCCTTGCTCTAAGTGGACAGCCGGAAATAGTTCCAGCATTTCGTCGCCTTGCCGTTCGTGGATCAGTTCCTTCGGAAGTTCGTTCGGCAGTGATGGAAGCCATCCACCAAATTAGTAACCAGGCTCGTGAAAGCACGTCGTCGGCAGCATAAGCAAAGGGTGGCACGCCAACAGATAGAAGGGTAACGAGTAGAGGCTGGCGAAAATTACAAAGCAAATCATTAGGCCTTGGAATGAAGAAGAACTTCTTCCAAGGCCCTTTTCTTGTCCTGCGATCCGGCGGGATCACACGAGGCGTTCAACGACGTTGGTCATAACCCTTATCAAGTCAAAGGTTTGGAAGGCACAGATCTAACAAATCCGCAATACTTTTACTAGCAATCTGTAACCACTTATTGTATTCTGCGCTTCGGTTTGTACAAGATATGGGATCGGCCGAGTCGGGTTATCTCAAGGTGGACGAAATCCCGGCTTCTCCGAGTCCTCCCAACCCGGTATCCACCGGGTATGCTTCAAACGTTATACCGTACTTCGCTCTGTTGTCCTTTCCTGGCCTGGGCGTTGCAGTCAGTGTTTCGAAATTTGAAACTGGAGGGGGCGCAATGTTTTTCAATTCCACAAAAGACGCGATCCAGACTCTGGGAGTGGCATCTATCTTGATGCTCTCTGGTTCCATTCATGCGCAGAACATCGTTTCTAAGGGCCAACCTGCCGCGATAACAATCCTCGACAGCACGAAAGAACAAGACGGGCTAACTGGCTCCGTGCGGAGAGTCAGGACTGAGTCTGCGAAACTGGAACTCCAGGGAGAAAAGCTGATAGAGGGGCCACGCCAGTTGCTGGAAATCACGACCTATGGTCCCAGGGGAAACAGGGTCGAAAATGTTTCTTATCCCTCGAGTTCTCTGGTCGGCAAGGAAGAGTATAAGTACGACGACAAGGGCAACATCGTTGAAATGACACTGCGAGACGAGAGCGGCACGATCCTTAGCCGGGAGGCTTACGACTACGAAATTGACAGATTCGGCAACTGGACAAAGATGGTAACCAAGCTACTCGTTTTCGAAGGCGGCACACTGAAACAAGAGCCAATCGAGGTTACATATAGGACGCTCACCTACTATTTTGATGACCAGATTGCAAAGATCGTCGAGCCTCTATCCAAGCGAGAGACGCCCGAGATACCGGCGGCATATGAATTGAAAGTATCAAACATAGCGGTACTAGCGGATGGGCCGACTACTTTATCCGGCAGCAATACACCTGGAGCGCCATTAGTTCCTGGGCTTGATCCGCCGCCCGAATTTACTAAACCGGTGGAAGCGGAAGAGACGCCCGCACCAGCGCCGCCGACAAACAGTGAAGCTCCCAGTGGCTCCAGCGTGCAGCCCAATTTGCTCACTTCTTCATCGGCTCCAGCAAACACCCCCGCAACTGAAGAGGCGAGGGCCGAAGATGTCGCCTCCAGGGACGCGTCGCCGAGGGGAGGTTCACCTGAGTCTGGGTTTGGTTTATCTCAAACTCGAAAAGAACAAAGACGCAGCTAAAGCCTTTAAGGATTCGGTTCGATTGCAACCCGATGTGGCGGAGGCGCAATACGGATTGGGACTGGCATATTTCCGGATGGCTCGCCATAGGGATGCCGCAGATGCATTTAAACGGGCTACCATCCTTCGCCCGGACATGGCTAAAGCCCACTACGGACTAGCCCTGGCATACCAGGAACTTGGCAAAAACGAGGCATTGATTGCTGAATTCAGGATTCTGGAAACTCTCGATCCCAGTCTGGCAAAACGGCTCTCGCAGACCTTTCCCGACTCCAACCTGCCTTGCAGCTTCCAGGCGAAGTGCAAGTGAGATGCGCAAAGGGTTCCAGTAAAACCGTATCGGCTTGAAGCAAGAAGTTAAGGAGTAGCAACATGGAGAATGGCCGTTTCGTCGTATTGACGGGTCACCTAAATGATTATCCTCTATCAGATATTATTGGAATCCTTCGCCATCAACGAAAAACAGGGCGCCTACTTATCGAGTATCCAAAAGGTCCCGCCACCTTTTTCTTTCAGGAAGGAGAGTTAGTTGACGCGCAACTAAACAACCTCAGTGGGTTGCAAGCAATCTGCGTGGCCGTGGCCCAACCACCGTCACCGTTCAACTTCAACCCCCTCATTGCTTCCTCGCGAAGATCGATTGAGAACTCATTGCAAAGAGTTGTGTCAGAATTGCTGGGATGCTGGGACGAAAATGCTGTCCAGATCGAAGCTGATGCAAGAGAAAGAACGTTGCCGAAGCCCGAACGTTTCGCTATACCGGCACCGACGCCCGCCGTTCTTACAGAAGCGAAAGAGATGGCGCTGCTTGCGCCACCAGCCCTTTCACAACAGCGTCAGCCAACTAATCGAACACTTCTGATGATGGCTGCCGCGGGCCTGATGATGGCCGGTCTCTCTACGGTTATCGCCGTTACCGGCGGGTTTAGGAGCAGAGCGGAGATTAGTCCCTCATCGCCTCAATCCCTCGAGAATAAGGACCGCGCATCGATCCAAACCACCGCCGAGCCATTGGCGAATGCTCATCAGAATCAACCGCGAAGGAATTCGAGAATCCAAACTGGGACAGCAAAAGGAAAAGAGCCGGCAGCAGGAGGCGAGCAGTCTCACGAGAACAGCACCGCAGCACTCAAGGGAGACGAAAAGATTCTACCTGATCGGCCCGGCAGCATGTTGGATGCAGGGAACGAGACCATTGCCGATGTTGGAAACAAAAAGGACAAACCCAGGTCTGAGGGTCAGTCAGTAAACGTCGTTATGCAGATTGAAAATGGTCGCGTATTGAAAGCCTCAATTGCCAGTCATAAAGCCGGAATGGATAGTTACGAGGCGCTGGCCTTGAGAATCGCTCGGCAGCGCCGTTATCCGTCGAAAGCGGCCGGTCAACAGACAGTGCGGGTTATTGTCACCCAGCCAAACTAGATAATCTGCGGTGCGAAACTGAAAGGCAGGCCAGGAAGTGTCAATGTTATTCGTCGAGAGCAAGAGTCTTAGTCACAAAATAGAAGGAACGAGTCGTACTCGGTTACTTGAAGAACTACAGGAAAAGAATTTAACTCCTCTGATCCGATCGGCGAGACTTAATTGCTTCGACCATGTGCTGTTGGGCCCGGAACGAATTGGAGAGATCGAGACTGCAGTTGCCACCTGGACCGAGTCTGAAAATTGCGAACCCTATGTCCGTGGCGATTTGTTTTGTCTCAATGATCATGTTTTCTTTCTTATTTTCGATGACAAGGCAAGAGTTCCTGGGATTCGCGCTGGAATCGTTTATGAGGCTAGCACGCAAGAGCCTTTCAGAAAGCTCGACTTCTTTTGCCGGAACGTCCGTGAATTGCTTTTAGCTCAGAGCGGTGCGGAAGGTAGTGGCGCCGCAGAAGACTTTCCGCAGTGGACTCACGGAAAACCAAACATACCAGAGGGCTTTAAGCGATTCGTCGGTAAGCAGGACACCGATTCCCTGTACACCAGTCTGCGAAAGGACACGATGAGTCGGCGCATTCTTGCCGCGTCAAGCCTCGAGGATGAAAATGCGCGCGTGTTCTTGCGCGGGGCCAGAGAAGCCCACCAAGAGGGTTACTCTGCGAAGCTGCTCACTGAAAATACCGGCGAGGCACATGACTTCTCGATAGAGCGACTTGAAGACGTCGGCTTGGTGGAGCGAGAAGTGCAGGTTAGTTGTCGCAAGACCGGACATGCTCTTTTTCGATTACCGAACGCTCATGCGCTTGCTGTAGTAACCGTCAGCGATGCAACTTGCAGTGAGTGTGGCTCATCGGTCGCGGACGAGAAGGTGGAAGAAGTTTTTGCGCCAACTCGATTGGCGTCATCACTTCTTGAAGATGGCTCGTGGCTTCTCAGTCGATTGCATTTTCTTCTCCGGGAGATGGGTGTTCCCGAAAGCGAGATTGCTGTCGGCCCTTCCGAAGGTGAGGGACATGGGCAGATGATGGCCAATATATGCGGCGAAGCGTTTCTCATAGTGGCGCGAGATGGGGATCTCACTCCAGCCTTTGCGCGTTGGGCCGTCGATTTGGAGATCGAGACGGAAGCTTCTCATCTTGTGGTTGTCGCTACGGGAAGAATCCATAACCAGGCTCAGGTACTTCTCCTAAATCACTCTCGCAGCCGAGTTCTTGGAGGACGCGACTTTGAATTGGTTCTGGCTGATGGGCCAGCTTCGGCAGGTAGAGAGCTTCGTTACGCGTTTGAGAGAGTTTCGCAAAGGGTCGTTGCCGAACAGGTATGTGATCTTGATAGCAGTATAGGCTTAAGCGTAAGCCGTGTAATCATCGCGAAATTCAACCTGCTTCGCAACGCGGAAGCGGTCGAGCCCCCGAATCTCTCCAGCCAGGCGGAGCCAGGCTGGTCACATCCCGCGGCTCCTTTGACATTGGCAGCACGCGCATCAGCGAGTTCCGGAGAGGTTCCTTATTCGGCCGAGTTGATAGCGAACGATCTGACCGCCGCCGACGCGGACGAACGCGTCGAAGATGCAGAGACTCCCCTTAATCAAGGCACGCAGGGCTCGTGGGAATAAGCTCCAAATAGTTCTGGCCAGTACCTGACTCGGGACATTGTTCAACGCTTGGCTACGGCTCTGTTCCGGTTGCCTATAGTGGTTGCTGACAAGGTGACACAGCCGAACAGTCATCAGATACGACTCCCAATTTTGGCTTACAGAGAAAAAAGAAATTAGCGCCATGAAAAAGATGCTCGTGCCCAAACTTGGGAAGGGAGTTCATTTGAAGGGGCAAGGGAAATCGACCAGCCGCATTGAACAAAACCATTCGCTTGTTGAAAAGAGCGGCGTCCGCGATCAGGCAAAACTTAACGAAGGTGAGGAAGAGCGCTGGCGACGGGAGCAAGCTATCCTGCGACGAGCTGCCGAAGACCGTGCGCGCGGGCGAAATGAAACAAAAATCACACTGCCAGTGAGCGTCCGTGTTGATTCATTTGACGAACTCACGGAGGCCTTAGACGATCCCTCACCCCAGGCCCGAAGCGAAGCCGTTCGGGCGCTTTACGAATTCGATCCAGATCGTGCTGCATCGTTCTTCAACATTGCTTTACGCGAAGGTTCGTCTGCAGAGCGCCGAAACATCGGCGCGGCCCTCGCAGGCTCAGGATTGTTAGACGAAGCTATCAAGGACTTGATGGGCGATAACCCCGAAAACTCCTATTCGGCATTTTCGTTTCTTTTCCTGGTGGCCAAGGCAGGGGAAGTTCAGCCCCTGGTGCAGGTCATCAAGAACCATCAGAGTATCGAACTGCGGCTAACCTTGATTAAGCTTCTAGCTTCCAGTGGCGACGCGGAGGTTATTCCGGCATTTAGACGCCTGGCTGAGAGTAGTTTGCCTGCCGAAGTACGAGTCGCCATAGTGGAAGCGATTAATCAGACCGATCGGCAGAGAAGCAAAACTGCGCCTTCTGCGGCGTGAATTACAAATAGCGATACCTCAACAGCACGTGGTCGTGAACAGACTTAATCCGTCTTTCACGACTTTTGTTTCTTTACAAACTCCTTATTGTGGTTTGAAGAGGATGACAAGCGGGCACCCGCTTTTCATTATTCACGCGTTACCATTTACTATTTACTTCCCAGATGGCATTCAAACTTCAGTCAACCTATCAACCCAAGGGCGATCAGCCGCAGGCTATCGAGACGCTTGTGCGCGGTCTTAACGATGGATTCAAAGATCAGGTTCTGCTTGGCATAACCGGCAGCGGCAAGACTTTCACGATTGCCAGCGTCATACAGGAAACCCAGCGTCCGACATTGGTTCTCGCCCATAACAAAACGCTCGCTGCGCAGCTTTACCAGGAGTTTAAGTCGCTTTTTCCGGAGAACGCCGTCGAGTACTTTGTCTCCTACTACGACTACTACCAACCCGAGGCCTACATGCCCGCTGGTGACGTCTATATCGAGAAGGAAGCGATCGTCAATGAAGAAATCGACCGCTTGCGCATGTCGGCGACGCGTGCTTTGTTTGAGCGGCGCGACGTGATCGTTGTCGCCAGCGTCTCATGTATCTATGGCCTCGGTGATCCCGATGCTTACTACGGCATGCTGCTTTTCCTCGAACCAGGGACACGCATCAAACGCGAATCGCTGCTGCAAAAACTTGTCGAGTTGCAGTACGAACGCTCCGACATAAACTTCCAGCGAGGCACATTTCGGGTGCGCGGTGACGTTGTTGAGATATATCCCAGTTATCAGGATCAGGCGTTTCGCGTGGAGCTTTGGGGGGAAGAAGTCGACTCAATTTCCACCATCGATCCGCTGCTTGGCGAAGTGATACACAAACATACGTCACGCGTCCCGATCTATCCGAAAAGCCATTACGTGATGTCGAAGCCCTCCATCAGACGAGCGCTGAAGTCGATCAAAGAGGAACTTGAATGGTGGGAGCCCAAGCTAATAGCAGAAGGCAAACTTCTCGAAGCGCAGCGCCTGCATCAGCGCACAATGTTTGATCTGGAACTAATCAAGGAAATGGGCTTCTGTCGGGGCATCGAAAACTACTCGCGGCACCTTACCGGCAAGAAACCAGGCGAGCCGCCACCGACACTTCTCGATTATCTGCCGCGCGATACGATGATGGTAGTTGATGAGTCGCATCAGAGCATTCCCCAAATTCGCGGAATGTTTGAAGGAGACCAATCGCGTAAACGGACTCTGGTCGAGTACGGATTCCGTTTGCCTTCGGCGCTCGATAATCGCCCTTTGAATTTCAATGAATTCGAAACGCGTATCGGGCAGACAATTTATGTCTCGGCAACGCCCGGTCCCTATGAGCTAACGAAGTCGGGCGGCGAGGTCGTCGAACAGATCATCAGGCCTACAGGATTGCTGGATCCCGAGGTAGAGGTGCATCCGGTCAAGGGACAGATAGATCATTTGCTTGAAGAGTGCCGTCAGCGCGCGGAACGTCACGAGCGAGTGCTGGTAACAACCCTGACCAAACGAATGGCGGAAGATCTGACGGAGTACTTCACTGAGGTTGGCGTTCGCGTTCGTTATTTGCATTCCGATATCGAAACACTCGAGCGCATCAAGATTCTGCGTGACCTGAGGCGCGGTGAATTTGATGTGCTGGTCGGAATCAATCTCTTGCGCGAAGGCCTGGACCTGCCTGAAGTTTCGCTCGTGGCTATTTTGGATGCGGACAAAGAAGGGTTTCTGCGTTCCGAGCAGTCGCTTATCCAAACAATCGGCCGCACTGCGCGCAACTCGAAAGGCAAGGCGATTCTCTATGCCGATCGCGTCACCGACTCAATGAAGCGCGCTATCGACGAAACGCGGCGACGGCGTTCAATTCAAGAGAGTTACAACCAGGAGCAGGGCATCACGCCTATGACAATCGTTAAGCCCATTGAGTCAACTTTGATTAGCGTTTCTGAAGCCGACTATTTCAGGGTGCCCACCGAGCTTGACGATAGCGAAGACTATTCGCGGGCGAACATTGAAGCAACGATAACCAGGCTGGAAGTGGAAATGCGTGGAGCGGCGAAGCGCTTTGAATTTGAGCGAGCGGCAGAACTTCGCGACCGAATCAAGGTGCTACGCGAGCGCGAATTACAGTTGGCCTAGAGGAATTGCCAAAGAGACACAGAGACACAAGACATGATTCAGCGAGGAAAGGCTCAGGGTTGGGAAGGGCGGCTTGCCCCCGCCCTGTTTGAGCGCCGTTCAACGAGCGGGGGTAAACCACCCTTCCTAACCTATGAGATTTTCTACGTTGGGTTATTCCATTTTAGCTTGAGTAATTTCTCTGAGCCTCTGTGTCTCTGCGGAGGCTGACACCATGCTCATCAAGTCCAATCCCGACGAAATCCAATCCTTCCTGGCTGACGCGAGTCACATGCGCGGCGGTCATGCGGAGCGCGTCGTATTTCCCGAAAGCACGGAAGAAGTAGCAGAAGTTCTATGCGCGGCGACTCGCGATAAAACTTCTGTCACAGTATCCGGCGCGGGCACAGGCACGGTCGGCGGCCGCATACCCTTTGCCGGCATCGTGCTCGCAACCGACAAGTTGAAACAAATAAAAAGTCTCGTTCACGAGGGCCCTGGTGGCAGCGCTGTTGCGGAGGCTGGCGTCAGGCTTTCCGACCTACAGCGCTTCGTTGAGTCGGAGGATCTTTTCTATCCCCCCGATCCAACCGAGCGTAGTTGCTTTCTCGGCGGTACAGTAGCGACGAATGCTTCAGGCGCGCGCACGTTCAGGTATGGGCCGACAAGAAACTATGTGCGCCGGCTCAAGATCGCTCTTGCGACCGGCGCGGTGATCGATCTGCGGCGCGGTGAATTGCATGCTGACGCGGACGGAGGAATCCATCTTCCGCTGCCATCCGGGCGTTTCCTCGAGGCACACTTGCCGACTTATGGGCTGCCGCAAACGCGCAAGCACGCTTCCGGCTATTACGTTGCGCCGGAGATGGATGTTATCGATCTCTTTATCGGCAGCGAAGGTACACTTGGTGTGATCGTTGAGATTGAAGTTGCATTGCTGCCAAAACCGGAAGGGTTGTTGAGCGGGATAGTATTCTTTGCCACAGACGAAAACGTTTTATCTTTTGTTAGCGAGGCGCGAACGGCCTCGCTCGGCAATCGCCGTTCGTGCGATGGAGAAGGAAGACGCTTGGGACTGCTTATTGAGAGGGCTTTGGAAATAAGCGATCGGCAAGCCAGTCGCGCCGCTTCGTCCAACGAGCCAACCAACAACGCGATCGACGCCCGTGCCTTGGAGTATTTCGACGGTGAATCGCTGAAGTTTTTGAGCCAGAAATACGATACGATTCCCGCCGACGCCGTGGGAGCGATCTTCTTCGAACAGGAAACAACGCCGGCGACTGAAGATTCGTTGATGACGGAGTGGCTTTCATTGCTTGAGCGACACCACGCTCTGATTGATAACTCGTGGTTTGCAACCAATGAACAAGATCAGGCAAAGCTCCGAGAATTT
>WNGE01003524.1_pt1 | contig 21784 bp, 17 predicted proteins | sample 5400651 | NCBI WGS metagenome assembly WNGE01 (sample SAMN13153370, study PRJNA577476) | soil metagenome | isolation source: 60 cm soil or saprolite under grassland replicate 2 | place: USA:California | collected 2016-06-15 | reverse complement strand
CTCAAGCAGAGAAATATCATCGGCCGCTACGAATCACCCGAGCGCAAATATTATCCCGCCGAACTCAAAGATAAGGAAGGTTACTGGGCGTCTACTTTTCAAAATACATTTGTGCTGGCTTATAACAAACGAAACGTAAAGCCTGAAGATGTTCCGAAAACCTACGAGGACTTGCTCAAGCCCATGTGGAAAGGCCGGCAGATCATCAACGACACGGATAATTTCGAGTGGTTCGATGGTCTGCTCAAATTTTGGGGTCGGGACAAAGGCCTCGCTTATTTTCGTCGCTTGGCCCAGCAAGATCAGATCTTTCAGCGCGGCGCGCGCGGTCGTATTCAACTAGTAGCGGCGGGCGAAGCGCCGCTCACGATCGGTTATGGACCGCACGCCCAAAGTTTTGTCAATCAAGGCGCGCCGATCGAGTGGGTGCCGCTGGAGCCGGTGGTGGTGATCGTCAACAGCGTCAGCATCGCGCAAAGAGCGCCGCATCCCGCAGCCGCGAAGCTTTTTATCGACTTTCTTTTCTCCAAGCCCGCGCAATTGAAACTGCGCGAATTGAGCCGGATTCCATCGCGCAACGACGTCGATGCCGATCCGCCACGGCTAATCAAAGGATTCAAAAAGGTCGTTCAAGACATCGAGAACGAAAATATGGCGGAGTCGATCAAGCTCTTTCAGCAAACGTTCAGTTTAACGCCGTAGTCGAGAAGAAATTTAACCCCGCCCCGAACCTGGATTCCGGCTCGCCGGCCGGAATGATGATTCGGGTACGTTTCAGCCGAAGCGCTGATCCGTCCTATGCCGGATGCGCACCGTATTTAATTCACCACGCAGGACACCCCCACCTCTTTCCTCCCCCGCACGAGCGGGGGAGGATGAAGTAGGGGGACTACGCGAACTTAGCCGTTGCGGTCATGGTCACGTTGCCATTGGAGTCGAGCGACCACAGCGTCGCTTCGCGCCCGTCGGTGCTTGGCGTACCCGCGATAGTAAAATTGCCGCTGTCGTAAGTCTGGCGCGCCGTCTGAAATCCAAAATAGCTTAGCGGGCGGCTTGGCACTTCGGTGCGGCACATCTCGATCATCAACTGGCAGATGAGCGAGGTCTGCACCACCAGGCCCGGAAGTTTTTCTACCTTGGTGACGTAGTCGCGATCGTAATGGATGCGGTGGCTATTGAACCGGATCGCGGAGAAACGAAATAGCAGCGATGTCTTAGGTTCGAACACGCGTTTCCATTTGGCCTCAGCTGGAACTGCCGGCGCAGCTTTAGGCGCCGCGTCGGCTCTTGCTTCACTGAGCATCATCATGTCGCGCTCCTCGACGACGCCGAGGCCGCGGCTGCTCGATATACTGCTCTTTTCGATTATGGTGACCATGGCGCCGCTCGGCCCGTCATCGATTTGCATGTCGGCGATCTCGGTGACCTTCTTGATCTCGTCACCGACGCGGAGCGGTTCGTGAAAGGTCATGCGGGTACCGCCGATGCGCCGGCGTGGTAACGGAATAGCAGGTATCAAACCACCGCCGGAAGCCTGGCCGTCCTCACGCATCTGCGTCGGTCGATGTGACGGCGGAAAAAATCCGCCATGCCAGCCAGGCGGAACTACCTCTCCTTTATCCGTCGGCGCCTTCTCCAACCCAAGAGTCGCGGCGAATTTTAACATCACCGACCCGGTGACGACGTCGATCGCCGTTTCGCTTTTGCCGATATAGCTTTTGAAGCTTTCCAAAGATTCCGCCATGGCGACACCTCCGTTTGATTTTGTCTGTCGCGAAGCCTAGTCCTCTACCGTTTGCTATGTCAAGGCATTGAGCAGTCGAAATTTGCGAAAAAAAAATGAAGCTGCATGCTCTTTCTCTGTATGGTAGGAATACGCGACTGGCCGTTTCAAACGGGGGGTTGTTTAAGATGAAAACAGGTCTCAGGTTGTTGTTCGCTGCGTTAATCGTCATTGCCATCGGCTGCGCCGCCTCCGGCACTACACCGTTTGCAGACCCGCGATTCGTGCGACACGCGATAGTCTCCGGAAGCGATCCGGGCTGTGAACAGGCGACTCTGGTGTCGACCGGCGGTGCCTTTCCCAAAGACTCGCGGACGTTGGCGATCCGGTGGACTGGCTACACCAATTACGAGATCGTCTACAATAGCCAAATTATTCTGCTCGATGCCCATTTCGATCGGGGCAGTATGTTCCCGCCGCTTGGTTTCACGGCGGCGAGCGAACGTAATTTTGCTGGGCCATGGACATCTCGATCATATGTCGGACGCTGCGTCAGTGGGAGCGAGAACCGGCGCGCTTGTCGTCGGCGGTGACGACAGATAAGATGAAAACGCAGTCGATTGACGCGAAGCAGATAAAAACCGTTACTGGTCGCGGCGGGGAGCTGCTCGAATTTCCTGGATTCAAAGTGGAGCCGATTCTGGGGAGACACGGCGAACCGCCAAAGGATGTGACCGCGGCTTTCGAAAATGCGCTGAAGGCAGTCGCGCCGAAGCCCACGGCCGAACAAATCGCGGAGCGAAATGAGATTCGCCAGCGCGGCACCAACGATTCGCGCGTTGTGACCGAAGGAACGATTGCCTATCTGATTACGCTGGATAACGGCTTCCGCATCATGTTTCGCGACAGCGGCGGAACGGTGACGGACTATGAGAAGGCTGTGATGGAGCGAGTCGGCCGTGTGGATGTCGCCCTGGTCGCCGTTTCCGCATCATTCCTGCACACCCTCACAGCGCAACGCGCGCTCGAGCATATGCGCGCGTACAAACCTGACGTATACATACCCGGCCATCACGACGCTTCCTTCAATGGTTTGTGGAGAGCGACGGAGCCGCTCTTCCAGGCGCTCAAGGACGAGAATCCGAATATCATTACGGTCTCACGCGGGTATCGAGAGGCGATTTGTTTCGATACCGAAAATAATATTCAGCGCAGGCAAGGCAGGTGAGATAGATAGCGGAGTCGCAATAGTCTGTGGCGGTCCTCGTTCTGTCGTCTACCGCGTTCGATTGTATTCGTAGTCTTCACGCTCACCTCTGCCCGTGCGCAGTTCGGGAGGGAGGGGTGGACGAGTGGCGTTCAATTTCGCGTGTGCGTCCAAGGCTGCCTGGTCGGTCCAGCGTTCCAGGATCGTCAATTTGTCGGGATTAACGACGCTTTGAAAAACTTCGAATTGTTCGCAGCCGGGCTCTTTCATTATCTCTGCGCAGCGCGCCTTGTATAAAGGTGCCAGCTCAGAGCCTTTTCCCGGTGCCGCGTTGATCGTTACGATGAGTCGGATTGCCATATTGTCTCCTCCGTGCGCCGCTGTCGGCGAATTACTCCCCTCTCCCACTTCGTGGGCGAGGGGATGGGAAAAAGAAGATCCAGGAATATGCTGTGCTGCTTCCGCGCAACAGGGGAGCGGATCGCAAAGCGAATGTGTGTCAGCGCATCGACCACCAGCCGCGGTCAATGGTGCGCACGCAAGTGCGTTGAGCCGCTTCGATCGGAGCTTTGTTGCCGTTGATGTAAGCGGTCATTTCGAAGCAGACTTCTTTACCGCTCAGACGGTAACTATCGATGGTATACAGCAGGATATTGTTCGCCCCCAGGGACAACTCGGCTTGCTTTTCCAATGTGATCGGCTCGGTCTTACCGTCTTCGACGATCGCTACGATCGCTAGGGTGGCGTGACAGATATCCGAACTGTCGGAACGAATGATGGCGCGCCATTGATCGATTTTTCTCGCTTCGGGCAGAGGGTCGGGAAACATCGTCAAAGACTCCAGTTCAAGCTTTGGCGTCTTGCCGCACGAGCCTTGATGGGGAGTTTGCGAGGTCGCGCAACTCTGAAGAATCAAAGTCGTGAGTCCGAGCACCATCGCTGCATGCTTAGCTTTCTTCACGTGGCTTCCTTTCGACGTTTCAGAGAAGGACATCACTTGAGCAAGGAACGCAGGATCGGCTCCAGAACCTTCCACACGTTGGCCGCGACGATTTCGTGTCCTTTGGCGGTCGGATGGATGCCGTCGGATAAATTGAGGTCACGCACGCCGCCGACGCCTTCGAGGACGAAGGGGATGAGCGCGGCTTTGTTTTGCTTGGCAATATCGCGAAAGACCGCTTCGAATCTTTGTCCGTAGTCGCGTCCCATATTGGGCGGAACCATCATCCCGGCTAGAACAATTTTTGCTGCCGGATACTTGGCGCGGGTCCGATCAATAATTGCCTGCAGATTTTTTTTCGTCGTCTCCGCTGGCAGACCGCGCAAACCGTCGTTGCCCCCCAGCTCCAAAACCAAGACGTCCACGCGATTTCTGAGAAGCCAATCCATTCGGCCCAAACCACCAGCGCTGGTATCGCCGCTCTGGCCCGCGTTCACGACTTTGAATTGCCAACGCTTGGCGTCTATTTTTTCCTGAATAAGCGCCGGATACGCCTGCGACGGCTCGAGCCCGTATCCCGCCGTAATACTATCGCCAAGAAACAGGATGACCTTAGGTAGGGGCGCGGCGAAGGCGAGATCATCGACCACGGAGGTCAAGCAGAGAATTAGCAGCCCAATGGTCGCACGGCCGCGGCTGTGTTGTTTAGCTTTTGTAAACATTCTACAGTTTGAACGGATGCGGCATTTTCATTCGACCGATTACATTACTATAGGTTCGCGATCTCATTTCAACTATGAGCAACCATTATGTCTTAAGCGTAGAGCATTTGAGCAAATTTTTTAAGAGCGGCGATCAAACCCTATCGGTTCTCCATGACATTTCATTTGCGATCGAAGAGGGCGGCAGCTGTGCCATCGTCGGTCCGTCGGGAAGCGGCAAAACGACGCTCATCGCGATTTGCGCCGGGCTAGAGCGGCCGAGCGAAGGATCGGTCGACTTCAATGGCGTTTCTCTGCACCGCGCCAGCGAAGACGAGCTTGCGCGCATACGCAACCAGTTCATCGGCTTCATTTTCCAAAGCTTTCAATTGCTGCCGTCGCTGACGGCGCTGGAAAATGTCATGGTGCCGGCGGAGATTCGCGGCGAGAATCATGCGCGCAGTCGGGCGACGGATCTCCTGAAACAGGTCGGGCTCGACGGTCGCTTGCAGCACTATCCGATTCAGCTTTCCGGCGGCGAGCAGCAGCGTGTGGCGATTGCCCGAGCGTTCATGAACCGGCCGAAAATTCTCTTCGCCGACGAGCCGACGGGAAATCTCGATGGAGAAACCGCCAAAGAGATCGTCAGGCTAATTTTCAATCTCAACGCGACCGCCGGCACCACTCTGATTTTGGTCACCCACGATAGCGATTTAACCCGACAGGCGGGGCGCGTGATAAGTTTGAGAGCCGGTCGTTTATTGTCCGATACGCTGACGATGGTTGCGAGCACGCCAAGTCAGTAAGCTTAGCTAGCTATGAATCGGCTCGTTACGAAATGGATTTGGCGGATGGCGCTGCGCGACAGCCGGCGCGGCTCGAGACCGCTGTTGCTTTCCATGTCCTGCGTCATATTGGCAGTCGCCTCGGTCGTGGTGGCATTTTCTTTCCGTGAAAACCTGCAGTCGAGTATTCAGGCGCAATCGAAAAGCTTGCTCGGCGCCGATCTCGCAATCGATAGCCGCGAGCCATTTTCACCGGAAGACGAAGCGTTATTTCGCTCGCTCGCCGGTGATCAGTCGCGCCAGATCGGTTTTACTTCGATGGCCTACTTTCCCAGGAGCGGCGATTCGCGGCTGGTGCAGGTGCGCGCGATCAGCGGCGGCTTCCCTTATTACGGAGCGCTGGAAAGCGAGCCAGTAATTTCGATGGCAAGCTTTCACCGTGGTCCCAACGCGTTAGTCGATGAGAACGTGATGTTGCAATTCAACGCGCAGGTGGGCGACCGCGTCAAGATCGGCGACTATGAATTCCAGACCGCCGGGAAACTGCGCAAAATTCCCGGCGAGAGCCTGGCCTTCTCGCTGATCAGCCCGCGAATTTACATCCCGATGGAATATCTGGACCGTACGCAGCTCGTCCAGAAGGGCAGCTTGGTGCGTTACCGCGTGTTCTTCAAGTTTTACCGTGACACTGACGTCGATCTTTTGGTCGCCAACCTTATGCCCGAGCTTCAACGGCTTCATTTGGAAGCCGACACGGTGAGCAAGCGCACGGCTTCGATTGCCATATCGATGGCCAATCTCTCGCGCTATCTCGAGCTCGCCGTATTCATCGCCGTGCTCCTCGCCGGCGTAGGAGTGGCCAGTGTCGTGCACGTTTATGTCAAAGGAAAGGTTCAGTCGGTGGCACTGCTTCGGTGCATCGGCGCGGCATCGCGCGAAACCGTTTCCGTTTACTTGATTCAAGTGCTGCTGCTGACACTGATCAGTTCGTTTCTCGGGACCGTATTGGGTATCGCGGCGCAGTTCGCGTTGCCGTACGCGCTCAAAGACTTTTTGCCGGTAACGACCGTCGTTACTCTTGCGCCGGCGGGTATTGGCGCAGGCTTGGCCGTCGGCTTAGGGACGGCGCTATTGTTTGCTTTGATTCCGTTGCTGCCGCTGCGCAAAATCTCGCCGTTGCTGGCGCTGCGCGCTTCCTTCGACAACGAGTGGCCCGCTCGGGATAAAATGGTGTGGATTGTGTTCGTGCTCATCGTTGCCGGCATCGCTACGTTTGCTGTGGCGACGACCGGCAGCAAGACCTTTGGTTTATGGTTCACGGGCGGCGTTCTGGCAGTATTCGGAGTCTTAATTTTGCTTGCGCGCAGCGGCTCTCTACTAGTGCGTAAGTTCGCACCGAGCGTTTTGAATTTCGCGTGGCGCCAAGGACTGGCGAACCTACATCGTCCTAACAATCAGACCACTGCAGTGATTTTGGCGATCGGCCTCGGAACATTTTTACTGGTAACGCTCTACAGCGTGCACAATATGTTGGTGAATCAGGTCGCGCAGCGAAGCGGCCAAGGTGAACCGAACCTCGTGCTCTTCGATGTCCAAAGAGATCAGCGGCAAGGCGTCGCCGATCTCTTAAAGTCATTCCAGATTAGGCTACATGCCGAGGTTCCCGTCGTCACCATGCGTTTAAGCGCGGTGAAAGGGAGAAAAGTCGAGGATCTGCGCGGTGATTCAGAAGCGAGAATTCCGTCGTGGGCGCTGCGCCGCGAATATCGCTCGACTTATCGTTCGGGATTGACGAGCACCGAAGAAATTATCAAAGGCACATGGCAGGGAAAAGTGGCGGAAAATGTGCAGCCGATCCCCGTCTCCGTCGAAAAGGGCATCGCTGAGACGTTGAGAGTCGGCGTCGGTGACGAGTTGCAATTCGAGGTCCAAGGAGTCCCACTATTCACCCGCGTTGCCAGCGTGCGAGAAGTCGATTGGCAGCGGGTACAGCCGAATTTTTTTGTCGTTTTCCCTGAGGGCGTGCTCGAAGGCGCCCCACAATTCTACGCCATCGTCGCGCGAGCTGGGTCCAATCAAGCGTCGGCCCGTCTGCAGCGCGCGGTCGCCGAGCAGTTTGCTAATGTCTCGGTGATCGATCTGAGCTTGATTCTCAGCACGCTCACTTCGATTCTCGCCAAAGTCTCCAGCGCGATGCGCTTCGTCGCGCTATTTACTATAATTACGGGCTTGGCCGTGCTTGCCAGTGCGGTGCTCGGCAGCCGGTCACAACGGTTGAAGGAGAGTATTCTCTTGAGAACCCTAGGCGCATCGCGAAACCAGATCATCCGGACCATCGTTGCGGAATATCTCTTCTTGGGCGGCATCTCCGGCGCAGCCGGCGCGATTCTCGGAATGGCCGCGACCTGGGGCTTGGGTTTTTACTTTTTCGGCACGCCGGTGACCATTTCATTTGTCCCGGTGATCGTCATTCTACTTTCAGTCACTGCAGCGACAGTTTTAGCCGGCGCCATCGGATGTTGGGGCATCTTCCAGCGCTCACCACTCGAAGCGCTGCGGGCGGAGGCGTAAACCCGCTCTTGCCAAGGCACTCGGGGCAGTGGTTGATTTCGCGCAAGAATAGACGCCACGAATTTCGCTTTAACATGAGGAGCCGCAATGCCAGCACAAAAACCCCACAGATTGCCTTCGACAGTCACGCCCGAGCGCTATGAGATCAGGTTGACGCCAGATTTATCGAACTGGACTTTCGCCGGCGAGCAAAAGATTTTGATCCGAGTTGTTGAGCCCGTGCGCGAGATCGTTTTTAACGCCGCGGAACTGGACTTTCACTCTGTGTCACTCAAGCTGCGGGGTGGCAAAATATTGCCTGGGACCGCAAGGTTTGACAGCGCTAATGAGCAAGCGACTTTGGATTTTCCGGAGACGCTGCCTTCTGGCCTCGGCGAATTGCAGCTCAGTTTTTCGGGGATTCTCAACGACAAGTTGCACGGCTTCTACCGCAGCACATACAAGGATGCCAATGGCCGAGAGAAGCCGCTGGCGTCGACGCAATTCGAGTCGACGGATGCGCGCCGCGCCTTTCCTTGTTGGGACGAGCCAGCTTTCAAAGCGGTGTATCAGGTCACGCTTGTAGTCGACGAAAACGTAGCGGCGATTTCCAATACTCGGATATTGCGCGAAACGGTTTTGCCGGGAACCGGAAAGAAGGAAGTTGTCTTCGCCGACTCAATGAAGATGTCGACCTATCTGGTTGCTTTTATCGTCGGCGAATTCGAAGCAACCGATCCGGTAATGGTTGGCCAAGCGCCGCTTCGAGTTTGGGCGGTGCCGGGGAAAAAACATCTGGCCAATTTTGCCCTCGATATCGGCAAGGCGTCCTTGGAACATTTTAGCCGCTATTACGGCATTCCCTATCCCGGCGATAAGCTGGATTTGATCGCGATTCCCGATTTTGCCTCCGGTGCCATGGAGAATCTAGGTGCGATCACCTTTCGCGAGACCGCGCTGCTCGTCGATGCCAAGAATGCGACGCGCGCCGAGCTTGAAAGGGTGGCGGATGTTGTCTCACACGAGAATGCGCATATGTGGTTTGGCGATCTGGTGACGATGCGCTGGTGGAACGGTTTGTGGCTCAACGAAGCGTTCGCGACTTTCATGGAAATGCTCGCCGTCGACGCCTGGAAGCCTGAATGGCGGCGCTGGGATAGCTTTACGGTCTCGCGCGCCGCGGCCATGCAAGTCGATGGGTTGAAAAGCACGCGGCCGATCGAGTTTCCCGTCGAAAGACCGGAGGAAGCTGCCGGCATGTTCGACGTGTTGACCTACGAGAAGGGCGCTTCGGTGCTGCGCATGTTGGAACAGTATCTGGGCGCCGAGGCCTTTCGCGAAGGCATTCGCTTGTATCTCCGACGCCATCAATATGGCAACGCCGAGACTACCGATCTCTGGGATGCGCTCGAAGATTCCACTAAGCAGCCTGTGCGGGCGCTGATGGATACGTGGATTTTCCAGTCTGGGTATCCGCTCATCAGCGTTAGAGAAGACGGGCCTGCAATCCGCCTATCGCAGCAGATCTTTCGTTATCTCGCAGACGGCTCCGACCAGGATCGCAGGTGGCATGTGCCAACTTTTTTGCGAGCGGGTACAAAAACCGGGTTGGTCGAGCGGACTGTTTTGTTAACCCATCAAGAGCAACGGGTGGAGCTTGCCGATGCGGTGGACTGGGTAGTGGTGAACGCCGGCGGGCATGGATTTTACCGGGTACGTTATAGTAATGACCTCCTCGCCGCACTCAAGCAAGGATTGTCAGAGAAGCTTTCTGCAGTCGAAAGATTCGGTCTGGTAAACGACACGTGGGCTTCGACACTTGCAGGGCTGACGTCGTTGCCTGATTATTTGGGCCTGATCGACCTGTTGCGCGACGAAACCGATGTCAACGTTTGGACCACGGTGATCGCTTCTTCTCACCATCTGCACAGGATTCTTGATGAGGAGCAGTGCGCAATTTTGCAAAACCGCTTGCGCGAACTTCTCACTCCGGCCGTGGCGCGCTTTGGTTGGTCCGTCAAACCAGGTGAGAGCGAACTAGAGAGCCAGCTGCGCGGCGACTTGATCGCTGCGCTCGGCACCATTGCCGAAGACAGTACGTGCCAAGCTCGCGGGCGGGAGATGTTTGCTCAATACGAGAAAGCGCGGGAGAGCGTCGATCGGAATCTGATTCCGGCATTGGTCTCGATCGCCGCTCATACGGGAACCGCGACGGACTATGAAAATTTCTCCAGCAAATTTAAAAACGCCGTGACGCCCCAAGAGGAGACCCGTTATCTTTTCGCGTTGGCGAATTTTCGGAATCCTGAGCTGATTGATCGGACTTTAGAGTTAGTGATCAATGGCCAAGTCCGCACGCAAAATGCACCGTATCTGATGCGCGGGATCCTCCTAAATAAGCGCGCGCGTGAGAAGGCATGGTCATTTGTGAAAGCGCATTGGGACGAGATGCTGCGGCAATATCCCGATAATTCGATTCCCCGCATGTGCGAGGGCGTGATCGGTCTGGTAGATCCTGCACTTGAAGTCGACGTGCGGCAGTTTTTCGCCACACATCCCGTGAAGCAGGGAGCAAAACAGATCGAGCAGCATTTGGAGAAGCTCCGAGTCGCCGTGACATGCAAAGAGCGGTGGAGGGAGTTGCTGCGCGACTAGCCATCGGCGGCTTGCAGAGGAATCCTCAGAGTCCGAGCTTGGTGCTCGCAAAAGAGGCCGATTGCCGTTTACGCCTGGGACTCGGTGAGTGTCTGCAGACGTACTGCGACTAGATCAGGCGAGAGATTTTTTCGCTCAGGGATGTCGGATTTGTCGATGGGGATCCACTGATTCATGTCAGCGTTCGACTAGACTTTCTAGGAACATTTCTGGGTTCTAAAAAATCCATGGTTTGGCCTTGACAAAATCGGTAAGTAAATGCTAACTAACCTGCGATGTCAAATGCGCCACGGTTGACTGCGGAAGCGCGCAGGGAGGCAATCGTCGATGCCGTTCGGGATGTTTTTGCCGAGAAGGGTTTCGACGGAACGACCACGCGGGAGCTAGCAAGGGCAGCCGGAGTGTCCGAAGCGCTACTCTATAAACATTTCCCCAGCAAAGAGTCGCTGTACGCGGCCATGCTGGAGGGCTGCTCAAAGGGTCCGACTTTCGCCGAAGCGACGCGAATCCTGGAACTCGAGGCATCAACGTCGACGCTGGTGGTGATGGTCCATTTCATGATCTCCCACTATGTGCTTGGACGTCCCGGGGACACGCATCGGGCCGCGCTGAATTCTTTGTTAGTCCGTAGCTTGCTAGGCGACGGCGAATTTGTCAGGCTAATGCATAGAAAGCTCACTGCGGCGTGGGTCAAAAAATTCGAAGCCTGTTTGCATGCGTCTGCCAAAGCCGGTGAGATGCACGAACTGCCGATACGTCGCGATCTTTCTGTTTGGCTGGTTCAACATGTGGCATTTTCTTTAATGCTTCATCTGCAACCAAAGATCCCGGCGATTAACTATAAGGTATCGAAGGAAGAACTGGTTTCGCAGGCCACCTGGTTCGCTCTCTTGGGGATCGGCGTGAAGCAAGACGCGGCGCGTCGTTACTATAGTCCGAAAGCGCTGCACTTGTTGGCCAGTTGATGAAGGGCTTTCATCCGTAAGTGAAGATTCACTAGTTAATTTCTTTAAACCAATACGGAGGGGGAATGTTACTCAAGGACAACAACAATAATAACGGCGGCCAGAGGACCGCCGGCTTGGATGAGAGGGTCGGTTCGCTCTTTCAGCCGGATACGCTCTTGGGGGAAGATTATGCGGCGAACTTTCGCAGAAAGTTTCCGCTCGAGCCGGAACGCACCCTTTTGCTGGCCGTCTTAGAAGACGGCATCCGTTGTTTTCAGGAAAATCTCTTTGCGGCGGGCGGCAAAAGGCGGACGCTTTTCGAAGAAGCCAAAGAGTGGTTGTTTAGCGACGACGCCGATTGGTTCTGCTCGTTCATTTCTCTTTGCACGCTATTGAATCTCGAGCCGAATTATATTCGCCGCGGGTTGCGCCAGTGGGAAGCCCAGGCGCGCAAGGCAACGCAGAAAAAACACCCGGGAGCTATCAGAATCGATCAGCGCCTCGTCGCCTAACATCGAGGTCTTCGTGGCATACTGCAGTGAGACGCGGCATTGTGCGTCACGCGCAATGTTCGGGGTGGTATTGTTTGCCGTTAGCCTGTCCGTGGGCTGCAGCAAAAAGTCTCAACCAACGTTTGAGCGGCCGCCGGCGCCGGTGACCACCGCCGCGGCGACGGCGCAGGATGTGCCGCTCTACATCGATGCCGTCGGCAAGATTGTCGCTCGCGAAGTCGTCTCCATTCAGCCACAGGTTTCCGGCCGTATCGTCAAGATTCACTTCACCGATGGCGCCGATGTCAAGATTGGTGACCTGCTTTTCACGATTGACCCGCGACCTTATCAAGCTCAATTGAATCAAGCCGAGGCAAATCTTGCCCAAGCCGAGGCGGCCTTAAATCTTGCCAAGGTCAATTTCGTCAGAGTGGAGACGGTCAGCGATCCGCGCGCCGTTTCGCGCCAAGATTTCGACGCAAAAAAAAACGCAGTGGAAGCCGCGGAGGCGCAGCTTAAATTGAACCGCGCCGCGGTCGAAAACGCGCGTTTGAATCTCGAGTACTGCACGATCCGCTCGCCGATCAACGGGCGCGCCGGGCAGCGAAACGTCGATGCCGGTAATGTTGTGTCGGCTAATAACAGCTCGCTTTTGGTGATACAGCGGCTCGATCCGATTTACGCGGATTTCACAGTGACGGAGAACGAGCTCAGCGCGGTGCAACGCAGCATGAGCAACCGCCCGCTCAAAGTTGAAGTACGTTTGCCGGACGATTCCGTGCCATCGCGCGAAGGCAAACTCACTTTTCTCGATAACGCCGTACAAGAGGGCAGTGGCACGGTAAAGCTCCGCGCCACGTTGGCGAACGGTGACCGCCGGTTTTGGCCCGGTCGGTTTGCCAAAATCCGGCTCGTCTTAGAAACTCGCAAGGATGCAGTGCTGGTGCCGGCAGAGTCCCCGCAATTATCAGCCCAAGGTTCGTTTGTCTACGTCATCGATGGCGATTCTTCCGCTGAATTGCGACCGGTGAAAGTCGGTCAACGCCAGGGTGATTTGGTCGTCATCGAAGAAGGCGTGCGCTCCGGCGAACGCGTCGTGGTCAATGGACAGCTGGGCGTCACGCCCGGCGGCAAAGTACGAATTCTGCAACCGGCCAATCCAACAAAGGCGGCCGTGCCCGCAAATCCAGCGGCCAAGTCGTGAACTTCTCGGAACCATTTATCCGGCGGCCGGTACTGACCACGGTGCTGACCGTAGCGGTGATCCTGTTCGGCGCGCTCAGTTATTTTCGTCTGCCCGTCAATGACTTGCCGGCGGTTGACTACCCGGTGATCCAGGTCCAAGCCGATTATCCGGGAGCGAGTCCAGAGACTATTGCCAATAATATCGCCACGCCTCTCGAGCGCCAGTTCATGCAGATTAACGGGCTGGAGCTGGTGACCTCGAAAAGCACGCAAGGCCATACGAGCCTCACACTCCAGTTCGCCCTGAGCAAGAGCATCGACGCTGCCGCCACCGACGTGCAAACCGCAATCACACAGGCCACCGGCAGTTTGCCGGTAGATCTGCCGTCGCCGCCGACTTTTTCCAAGACCAATCCCAACGATCAGCCGATCATGTACATCGCGCTCACCAGCGACTCGGTCACACGCGGCCAGCTGTACGATTATGGCAGTACGCAAATCGGCCAGCGCATCAGCATACTGCCGGGGGTCTCTCGCGTGAGCGTCTTTGGCACCAAGTCCGCCATTCGCATCAAGGCCGATCCATCGGCCATGTGGGCGCGCAATATTTCCGTAGATGATTTGTCGGTGGCAATCAAGAACGGCACGAGCTACGCGGGCGCCGGGCAATTCGACGCGGAAAGCGGCACTACGTTGCTGCGGCCCCAAGGGCAGCTCGATAGCGCGCAAGGGTACAGCGATTTAATCGTCGGCTCGAGCAACGGCGCACCGGTTTATCTGCGCGATGTGGCCAAAGTGCGCGACTCGGTACAGGATGAGCGGCTCAACATGCGCTTTTGGGCGCGCGGCTATCCGGTACCGGGCGCCACTGTGGTGCTGGCAGTTTACCGTCAGGCCGGCGCGAACGCCGTCGAGGTGGCCAACAGCATCAGAGCCTTGCTACCGCAGGTCAGCGCGGAATTGCCGGGATCGGTGCGCGTCACGCCGCTCTACGACCGCTCGCGCAGTATCGTCAACTCGGTCAATGACGTCCAGATGACGTTGGCGATTGCGTTTGTCTTGGTTGTGCTCGTCATCTTTCTTTTTCTCGGCCGTGCCACCGACACGTTGATTCCGGCGGTTGCCTTGCCGATTTCCCTGCTGTTGACGTTCATGGCCATGCAGCTGCTGGGCTACAGCCTGGATAATCTTTCGTTAATGGCGCTCACGCTGGCGATCGGTTTTCTGGTGGACGACGCCATCGTGTTTCTGGAAAACACGGTGCGCCGGATGGAGCATGGTGAAGCCGCGCTCGAAGCGACGATGCACAGCGCCAAGGAAATCAGCTTCACGATTCTCTCCATGACAATCTCGCTCGCCGCAGTTTTTATTCCGCTGGTTTTTATGTCCGGTCTGGTCGGCCGCATCTTCCGCGAGTTCGCGATCACGATCGTGGTCGCGATCATCGCCTCCGGGTTGGTTTCATTGACTCTCACGCCGCTCATGTGCGCGCGGCTGCTCAGCGGTCGAGGAGCCGGATCCAAGCGTACGTGGATGGAACGGGTCATCGGTGGCGCGGAAAGACGTGTCCTAGGGGGGTATGGCAAGCGCTTGACGTGGTTCCTCGAACACCGATGGATCTCGGCACTCATTTGGGTGGCTTGCCTGGCGGGCACAGTCTGGTTTTTTCTCGTCGTGCCCAAGGCCTTTCTGCCGCCGGGGGACAGCAGCGTGGTAACCGGGGTATTTATTGCCAGGGAAGGGTCTTCTCCGGAGCAAATGCGCGGTATTCAGGAGCGGGTTGATGATGTGCTCTTGAAGGACCCAAATGTCTTGGCCACCATTGAGGTCACTGGCCTGAGCCAATTCATCGCCTCAAACCAGGGCATTATGTTTACGTTTCTCAAACCACCCGACGCGCGCCCGCCGATTCACGAAGAAGTAGCGAAGCTGATGGGGACCATAAGCTCGATTCCGGGGGTGATGGCGTTTCTGCGCCCTTTCCCGGTGCTCGAAATCAGCACCGGCGCAACCAATCAGAATCAGGGGCAGTACGCATTTTCCGTTTCAGGCGTGAACCCAGCGGAAGTCTACGACGCGAGCGCCAAGCTCGCGGCTAAGCTGCATGAGTTCCCGGGATTTCTCACGGTACAATCGGACTACTATAACAATACGCCCAATCTCGACATCGAAATCCGCCGTGAACAAGCCAAAGTCAACGGCGTCTCCGAAGCACGCATCCTGGCGCTGTTGCGCAACGCCTATTCGCAAAACTATCTCTACTTAATCAAGAAACCCGCCGACCAGTATCAGGTGATTCTCGAGGCGGAGGACCGCGCGCGCGAAAATTCCGACGATCTATCGTTGCTTTATATTAAATCGGATGACGGCAAACGCCTGGTGCCGCTGAATTCGCTGGTGACTTGGAAATCGACGATCGGGCCACAGGCGGTCAATCACCTCAATCAATTCACGAGCGTAACTCTGAACTTCAACCTCAAACCCGGTGTCGCCATCGGCGATGCCACCGACTATATCGCCAAGGCGGCGGCTGAAATTGTGCCGTCGACATTGCGCGCCGGCCTGCAGGGCGAAGCGCTGACCTTTCGCGATACGGTGCGGGATTTGACGATCCTCATGGCACTAGCGGTGTTCGTCATGTACGTGATCCTGGCCATTCTCTATGAGAGTTATCTGCATCCTTTGACGGTGCTGTCCACACTGCCCACCGCTTTGGTCGGTGGGCTGGCGACGCTTTATGTGTTTGGCGAGCAGGCTTCGCTCTACGCCTTCGTCGGCCTGTTTATGCTGATGGGGATCGTCAAAAAGAACGGCATCATGATCGTCGACTTTGCACTGCAGCGGGTCGACATCGGCGAGTCGGCGGAGAAAGCTATCCACGACGCGAGCATGGACCGGTTTCGCCCGATTCTCATGACTACGCTCGCGGCTGTGTTCGGCGCGCTGCCGATCGCTCTCGGGTTCGGCGCGGACGGCGCGTCGCGCCGGCCTCTCGGTCTTGTCATCGTCGGCGGGCTGGTCGTCTCGCAATTTATTACCCTGTTCATCACACCGGTGATCTATCTCTATCTCGAGCAGTTTCAGGAAAAAGTTCTCGACCGCACCTCGTTCTTCCGCTCAGCCCGCGCCGGCGCAACGGCCGGTTTACCCCCGTCAGGGCGTGCGCAATAAACCGTCAAAAAATTCGGACAGGCATTTGTGTAAGGTCTCTTCTACGTTCTTACCTGTGCCGCTGATCCCGTAAACGATCCTCGGATTCCGTGACCCCGGGTTGTGCGGTGCCGAGGAAACTGCTAGTACTAGAATAGTTTCCAAAGTATATGACCGCCCAAACTACAAAACCAGCGCTGTCGGCCAAGGTCGCCTTGGTGGAGAATTCCGCTGCCCAACGGATCGTTACGGCCGCCCGGCGTCATTTCTTTGCCCATGGCTTCCGCGGCGTCACCATGGATGACCTAGCGGAAGAGCTCGGCATGAGCAAGAAAACCCTCTATGCCTCGTTCCCGAGCAAGCTCGATCTGCTGCGTACCGTCCTTCTCGATAAATTCCGCAGCGTCGAAGCCGATCTCGATCGGGTCATGTCGGCGGCATCGAAAGATGTTCTTGCCACGCTGCATCAACTCTTGACTTGTATGCAGCACCACACCGAAGAGATTCAGCCCCCGTTCGTGCGCGACATCCGCCGAGAAGCGCCGGAAATATTCCAGGTGGTGCAGAGCCGGCGACGCGACTTGATTCAGCGTTATTTTGGAAAGCTTTTTGAGGACGGTCGAAGGTCCGGAATCATCCGCAAAGACGTATCCACCCGCTTGATGATCGAGATGTTCGTCGGCGTGACCGAAGCGATTATGAATCCGACGAAGATGGCGGAGCTAGGGCTCACACCGACAACCGGATACATCAATATTATCAAGGTTATGCTTGAGGGATTGCTCACCGAAAAGGGGAGATCCAAATGATTGGCTCCATGGGTTTATGCAGCGCGGGTGATTTATGAAACGAGCCGTGCTGGTTGTGGCATTGATCGGCGGTTTGGTTTTGGTGGGCGGTTTGATTTGGTGGCTCACGCAGCGCGCTCATGAAGCTCCGGAGCTCGTGCTGCATGGAAACGTGGACTTACGACAGGTGGAACTGGCGTTCAACAATAGCGAACGGATTGCCGCTGTTCTCGTTCAAGAAGGAGACCGGGTGCGCCGAGGCCAGGTCTTGGCCCGTTTGGATACCAGCCGCTTGGAGCCACAGCTAGCGCAGGTCGAAGCCCAAGCCGCTGCTCAACGGCAGGTCGTCCAGAGACTTCGCACCGGCAGCCGCCCTGAAGAGATTGCCCAAGCGCGCGCCAACGTGGAATCGGCCAGAGCCGATGCGGCAAATGCCCGCGCGCAATACGAACGCTGGCAGAGCGCCGCATCAATCTCCGGCGGGCGCGCGGTGCGACAGCAGGACGTCGATAATGCCAAGACAGCCTTGCAGGTCGCCGAAGCCAAACTCATAGTCAGTCAAAGAGCCCTCGATTTGGCGCTCGCCGGCCCGCGCAAGGAAGAAGTGGCCGAGAACGAGGCGCGTTTTCGCGCCAATGAAGCTCAAGCAGCTCTGTTGCGTCAACAATTGGCGGACTCGCAATTGGTGGCTCCGGTGGATGCAGTGGTTCGCACCCGAGTCATGGAACCGGGTGAAATGGCTTCGCCGCAGAAGCCCGTGTTCTCACTCGCGATCACCGATCCGAAATGGGTGCGTGTCTATGTCTCTGAGCCGGACTTGGGAAAAGTGCGTCCGGGCATGACTACATGGGTTACGGTCGATAGTTTTCCCAAACGGCGATTTGAAGGTTGGGTGGGTTTTATTTCTCCAGTCGCCGAATTCACTCCCAAGTCCGTGCAGACGGAAGAGTTGCGGACCAGCCTAGTTTATGAAGTCCGCGTGTTCGTCAAGGATCCGGCGGACGAATTGCGTCTGGGCATGCCGGCGAGCGCGTATGTGTCGCCGGAACAGAAGGCGCCGAACACTACAGCGGCAGATAGACACAGTCGATGAATGCGGTTTCGCAAAATTCCGTCGCGCTACAAGGCCGGGATATCAGCAAGTCGTTTCTGCGTGAAAACGGTGAAACGATAAAGGCCCTCGACGGCGTGACGTTAAAAGTAGCGCACGGCACCCTGACGGCTCTCGTCGGACCGGACGGTGCCGGCAAGACGACGCTGATTCGCTTGGCCGCGGGCCTGATGCGCGCCGATGGCGGCGAGTTGACGGTTTTGGGCGTGGCGGTGGCGGCCGAACCGCAGCAGGTGCAAGAGCGTATCGGTTATATGCCCCAGAAGTTCGGCTTGTACGAGGATCTCACGGTACAAGAAAACTTGGATCTGTACGCCGATCTTCACGGTGTCAGCGTGGAAGAGCGGCGCGAGCGCTATCCCAGGCTCATGCAGATGACGGCGCTTGGCGCATTCACCGGGCGCTTGGCCGGACGATTGTCGGGCGGTATGAAACAAAAACTTGGACTTGCGTGCACGTTAGTGCGCGCGCCGGAATTGTTATTACTCGATGAGCCGACGGTCGGAGTCGACCCGCTATCGCGCCGCGAATTATGGGAGATCATTCATCAACTGGTGAACGAGCAGGGCCTCACGGTGCTCCTGAGCACTTCCTATTTGGATGAGGCCGAGCGATGTGATCACGTCGTTGTCTTGCATCAGGGAAAAGTGCTGGCTCAAAGCCGTCCAAGCGACGTTAGCGCATTGGCAGAAGGGCAGACGTTTGTTGCCGAGCCTGGTGCGGGACAGACGGCGGGCGGATTCCAGGCGCGCTTGCTCGATGATCCGGCAATACTTGATGCCGTCCCGGAAGGCGGTCGCGTGCGGTTTGTCACCAGAGATAAAGGACAACGCATTACGGATACTTTCAGTCGCAAGACAGCGCTTGCCGGCACCACTATTTCGCCGGTGCCGCCGCGCTTCGAAGACGGATTCATGATCTTGTTGCGGCAAAGCACAGACAAGGAGAAAAGGGGACAAGCGGACAGCGAGCGCTCCGTGGCCCCACGTCTCCCCGTCTCTTTGTCTGCTAATTTTCAAGGCGCCGAAGCCGCCGTGCAAGTGCGTGATCTGGTGCGGCGCTTCGGAACCTTTACCGCGGTCGATCATGTCACCTTTGAAGTCCGGCGCGGCGAGATTTTCGGCTTGCTCGGTCCCAATGGCGCCGGTAAGACAACCACGTTTCGCATGCTCTGCGGATTGTTGCCGGCTTCCGCCGGCACGCTGCGCGTTGCCGGCATGGATCTCCGGAGAGCCCGCGCCTCGGCGCGTCAACGCATCGGCTACGTCGCACAAAAATTTTCTCTCTATAGCCAGCTGTCCGTCATCGAGAATCTCGAATTTTTCGCCAGCGCGTATAACTTACGCGGCGAGCACAAACAGCAGCGCATCCGTTGGGCTTTGGAGCAGTTCGATCTCGGCCTGCTGGCGAACCTCCCAAGCGGCCATTTGCCCGGAGGATACAAGCAACGTTTAGCCATGGCGACGGCGCTTGTGCACGAGCCGGAGACGCTATTTCTCGACGAGCCGACCAGCGGCGCCGATCCGCTGGCGCGCCGCGAGTTCTGGCAACGCATCGTAGCGCTGGCCGAGCAAGGCGTGACCGTTATCGTGACCACTCACTTCATGGGAGAAGCCGAATACTGTGATCGGATCGCAATTATGGATGCCGGGCGTGTGCTGGCTCAAGGCACGCCCGCCGAGATTCGCCGGCGCGCGCGGCTCGAAGGCGGCGAGCCGAGCATGGAAGATGCGTTTATCGCCATCGTCGAAGACGCGCGCGAGTCGGCAGAGAGTGGAGCGGCGGCATGAGTACGGCAAGCTCTCCGCGCGCGAGTTGGCTTTCAGCGAACAAGACCCGGCGCGTCTGGTCGCTGGTAAAAAAAGAAGCGCGCCAAGTCGCGCGCGATCCCAGCAGCATCGCCATCGGCATCGTTTTGCCGGTCATTCTGATTCTCCTGTTCGGCTACGGATTGTCGCTCGACGTGACCAACACGCCGGTGGCAGTTGTCTTGGAAGATCCGTCACCCGCGGCTACTGATCTGGCGGCGAGCTTTCGGTTGTCGCCCTATTTCGACGCACGACTGATGACCTCCATGCGCGAGGCGCAAGAGTTAATGCTCGCACGAAAAGTGGACGGCATCGTGCGTATTCGGCCGGATTTCGGCAGGCGGCTGAGCCAGGGAGATGCGGAAGTGCAAGTGCTCGTCCACGGCGTCGACGCCAATCACGCGCGCATCGTCCAGAGCTATGCGCAGGGCGCCGTCGGTCAGTGGGCCGCACGGCGCGGTGCCGAGGGAAAAGAAATTTTGACCGGTCCGGTGGTTGTGCAAAGTCGCCTCTGGTTCAACGAAACCAATGAAAGCCGCTATTTCCTGGTTCCCGGCCTTATTGTCTTGATCATGACGCTGATCGGCGCGTTGCTGACCTCGCTGGTGATGGCGCGCGAATGGGAACGCGGGACGCTGGAAGCTTTGTTTGTCACTCCCGTCCGGCCGGAAGAAATTCTACTCGGCAAAACGATTCCTTATTTCATTCTCGGCATGATCGGTTTCGCGCTCTGTCTGCTCGCCGCCAAATTTCTTTTCGACGTGCCGTTTCGTGGTTCCGTCATCGTGCTGACCGGAGCGTCGATGCTGTATCTATTAGTGGCTTTGGCGATCGGGCTGCTGATCTCATCGGCATTCAAAAGCCAGTTCGTGGCGAGCCAAATCACGCTGCTGGTGACGTTTCTTCCCGCCGTTATGCTGTCGGGTTTCCTTTTCGACCTGCGCAGCATGCCGGCCGCGGTGCGAGTGATTACTTATCTACTGCCGGCACGGTACTACGTCACATTGTTGCAGACGATCTTTCTCGCCGGCGATATCTGGGTCGTCATCTTACCCAACGCCGCGGTGCTCGCGGGCATGATGATCGTGCTGCTATGGCTCACGCGCCGGGTCACCCAGAAGAAATTAGCCTGAGGCGAATATGCTCGACTCGATTGTCCGTATTATCGCGCTCACGCGCAAAGAGCTCTTGGCGATTCTCAAAGACCCGCGCAGCCGCTACAGTTTGCTGCTGCCGCCGATTCTGCAATGTCTGATTTACGGTTACGTGGCGACCTATGATCTGAACGACGTTCCTTACGCGGTGCTCGATCAAGATCGCAGCGCCGCTTCTGGCCAATTGCTGGCGCGTTTGGACGGCTCGAGAGTGTTTCGCCGCGTCGCCGATCTCAACCGCGCGGCCGATATCAGCCGAGTGATCAACGAACAGCGTGCGTTATTGGTGATCCAGGTCAATCAGGATTTCGCGCGTCAGCTGGTTAACGGCGCTCAAGCCGATATCCAGATCATCGCCGACGGCCGCAACTCCAATACCGCGGGAACGGCAATGGGATACGTCAATGCTATTGTCGAAGCGTTCAATGCGGACTGGCGCGCGGCGCACGGCCAAGGCGCGCCGCCGCTTAGACTCACGACGCGGGCTTGGTACAATCCTAATCTAGAGACGCGGTGGCATATGATTCCGGCGTTGATCGGCACGCTCACCATGCTACAGACGATCCTTCTTACGGGCTTGTCGGTAGCT
>WNGE01009141.1_pt1 | contig 21795 bp, 21 predicted proteins | sample 5400651 | NCBI WGS metagenome assembly WNGE01 (sample SAMN13153370, study PRJNA577476) | soil metagenome | isolation source: 60 cm soil or saprolite under grassland replicate 2 | place: USA:California | collected 2016-06-15 | reverse complement strand
CCTAACGAACCAAGCTAACCGGCGCGCCGGAAAGGCGGGCGCGCGAGAATGTTCGAGCGCGCGCCCGCCGACGGCGCGTCCGGGTTGAGCGAGAGGTTAGGGCGCAACACGATTCTGACGGCGTAAATACGTACGCATGCGAGAACCAAGCCAGGCAAATAGGGCAACACCAAGCATGGACGTCCATACCTCTGGTAGGCTCCATTCCCACAAGAAGCCGGCCAAGCCCCATTCTCCGGGCAAGTTCCAGGCTGACAAGAATTCAGAAAGACCGTATTCCCCGGCTAAGGCAGAGACAAGCCTGATACCGATTGAGGTAATTAAAAAAGCCACCCATGCGCGCGCCCAATGCGACCTTGCCAGTAAGCCCAGCGGTAAGCCGAAAATGAGACCTGATACGACAGCCCAGATAACCGTCCAGAACACTCGATTGATGATCTTGAATGTGGCGCTCTCGGTGACGCCAACGGTCCTGACTGCCTCGACCATCGGCGACGCTAGCAACGAGAGGTAAGGTTCGAGCGCCAGCAACACGAAGAAGTAGATGCAGCCGAATAAGACCGCCAGGTAAAATGCGCTCGATAAGCGATCGAGTGGCACGTTCATGTTGCGCCCTAACTAAAAGTAGCCGTCCCAAATGTGACGAGGGACAAACGCGGCAGTAAGGCGCGTAATCCATTCGGATGAGTTTCAACCCCTTGTTTCGCCATAAAGTGCCTCTACAAACGCCCCCCAATGTTGCCGACAAATACACCTGTGACCTTGCCGCTCCCCTCCAACGCCGAACGCCTGGCGGCCGATGCCCACGCGCCAAAGCTGCTCGACCAACTGCGGGCACGCATTCGGGCAAGACATTACTCTATCCGCACCGAGGATGCATATGTCGACTGGACGCGGCGCTTCGTTCTCCATTTCGACAAGAGGCATCCGCGCGATATGGGGAGCGTTGAGGTCGAACAGTTCTTGAGTGATCTGGCGGTGCGGGGCAATGTCTCCGCCTCGACGCAGAACCAGGCGAAGTCCGCACTCCTTTTTCTGTACCGCGATGTGCTCGGTCAGGAACTGGATTGGCTGCGGAATATCACTCAGGCACGCGTGCCCCAACGGCTGCCGATCGTGCTGACCGAAAAAGAGGTGCATGCATTGTTGCGCCAACTGTCAGGATTGCACTTGTTGATGGCGCAACTGCTCTATGGCTCCGGCATGCGGCTGATGGAATGCGTACGGCTCCGCGTGAAGGATGTCGATTTCGATCAGCGGATGATCGTCGTCCGCGATGGCAAAGGCCAGAAGGATCGGGTGACCATGTTGCCCGGCGTGTGCGTCGCTCCGCTGCGGGGCCATCTCGGTGCCGTCCGCCAGCAGCACACCGAGGACTGTGAACGGCGACATGGCGCCGTCTACCTGCCTTTCGCGCTGGCCAAGCGCTATCCCGCGGCCGCCTGCGATTGGGGCTGGCAGTACGTCTTTCCGGCAACGAAACTTTCCGTCGATCCGCGCTCAGGCCTCAAGCGACGGCATCACATCGACGAAAAAGGGCTGCAGCGCGCGCTGAAGCAGGCTGTTCGCGACGCCGGCATCGTCAAGCCCGCGACGCCGCACACGCTGCGCCACTCGTTCGCGACGCATTTGCTCGAGTCAGGCTACGACATTCGAACCGTACAGGAGCTTCTTGGCCACGCCGACGTCAGCACGACCATGATCTATACCCACGTTCTCAACCGCGGTGGCCGGGCCGTGGTGAGCCCACTGGATCGGCGCTAGGTCTGAGAGTCGCGCTCGGGTATGCTGACGATGATCTACACGCACGTCCTCAATCGTGGCGGACGTGGCGTCGTCAGTCCGCTCGATGGCCGCTGAGCGTGGCTATTTGCGTCCGGCAACAAGTAGCACGATCCCGGCGACCATCACCCCGAGGCTGACCCAGCTCGGAATGACGGCGGTCTCCTTTTCGGCAACCGAAAAACTGAATGGTCCGAACTGGCCCTCGTGTGTTTCCTTGGTGTACTCGAAGTGGCCATAGAACAGGCCCAGAAGGCCGCCCACCAGGAGCACGATCCCCAGTATTTTTGTGCCGCTCATACGTTTCCCCCTTGGGCTGACTTGTCGCTCAGCCCTCCAATGCCGGATGTTCCCGCTTGCCGAAGAGCGCCATCGCGATCGGAATCGTCGTCAGCGCGCCGATGGCGAGCAGCGTCCAGCCGAGTGTGCGCCGTGTATCCGGGCGAAGCAATCCGGCGAGAAGGAGGCCGGCGCCGGCGCCCGCTATGCCGCGGGTAGCGGCGACGATGGCGATTTCGGGGACAGTCACGTTGTATGTCTTCATGGGCATTTCCTTTCTACAATCCCGGGTATGCGCGCCCGCACCAAATCGCTGAACCCCGCCGGTAAAAAGCACAAATTCGGCAAGGCCTGGATGCATGAGCACGTTTCGGACCACTGGGTGCACGAGGCGCAGCGGCTGGGCTACCGGTCGCGCGCCGCCTTCAAGCTGATCGAGCTGGCCGCCAGGGACAAGCTCCTCCGGCCGGGCATGTCCGTCGTCGACCTGGGCGCCGCGCCGGGGAGCTGGTGCCAAGTGCTTCGCGGGCAGGTCGGGCCCCGGGGCCGGATCGTGGCGCTCGACTTGCTGCCCTTGGAGCCGATCGCCGGTGTCGCCTTCGTCCAGGGCGATTTTCGGGAGAAGGCGACGCTCGAGGCGCTGGAAGCGGCGCTCGCGGGGCACAAAGTCGATCTTGTGCTCTCCGATCTGGCGCCCAATATCAGCGGTATCGAATCCGCGGACCAGGCGAGGAGCGTATATCTGGGTGAGCTGGCGCTCGAGTTTTCGTTTGCGTGGCTGCAACCCGGGGGCGATCTGGTCGTCAAAGCCTTCCAGGGAGAGGGTTTTGCCGAGCTGCAGGGCGCTTTCCGGGCGCGGTTCGACAGAGTGCATGCGCGCAAGCCCAAAGCCTCGAGAGACCGCAGCCGGGAGGTTTTTCTGGTTGGTAAGGGCTTTAATCCGGCGTAGTGCGGGCGCTGGCCCGCATCCTGCTAGAATCGTTGATGTAGTCGGCGCCCTGAGGCGCCTGAAGGAAAAACGTTGAACAACCTGCTCAAGAACCTCCTGATCTGGCTGGTCGTCGGCCTGGTCGTGCTCACCGTCGTCAAACAGTTCGATGCCCGCCCGGGCACCAAGGACGCGGTGCCTTACTCCGAATTCATGGAGCAGGCCAAGCAGGGCCACGTCGAATCGGCGTCGATCGAGGGCCGGACCATCAAATGGGTCGGTACCGACAAGAAGCCCAATCTCACCTATAGCCCCGGCGACCTGTGGATGGTCGGCGACCTGGTGAGGTATGGCGTCAAGGTCCAGGCGAAGCCCGAGGAAGAGCAGAGTTTCCTCGCGCAGGTATTCATCTCCTGGTTCCCGATGCTCCTGTTGATCGGCGTATGGGTCTTCTTCATGCGCCAGATGCAGGGGGGAGGGCGCGGCGGCGCGTTCTCGTTCGGCAAGAGCAAGGCGCGCATGATCGACGAGTCGAACAACACGGTGACGTTTGCCGATGTCGCCGGCTGCGACGAAGCCAAAGAGGAAGTCGGCGAGCTGGTCGAGTTCCTGCGCGACCCCTCCAAGTTCCAGAAGCTTGGGGGCCGCATCCCGCGCGGCGTGCTGATGGTCGGCAATCCCGGCACCGGCAAGACGCTGCTCGCCAAGGCGATCGCCGGCGAGGCCAAGGTGCCGTTCTTCTCGATTTCGGGCTCCGACTTCGTCGAGATGTTCGTCGGCGTGGGCGCGGCGCGCGTGCGCGACATGTTCGAGCAGGCGAAGAAGAACGCGCCCTGCATCGTGTTCATCGACGAAATCGATGCGGTGGGCCGCCAGCGCGGAGCGGGCTTGGGCGGCGGCAACGACGAGCGCGAGCAGACCCTCAATCAGCTTCTGGTCGAGATGGACGGCTTCGAGGGCAACTCGGGTGTCATCGTCATCGCCGCGACCAACCGGCCCGATGTGCTCGACCCGGCGCTGATGCGTCCGGGCCGCTTCGACCGCCAGGTGGTCGTGCCGCTGCCGGATATCCGCGGCCGCGAGCAGATCCTGCTCGTGCACATGCGCAAGGTCCCGCTCGCCGGCGACGTCAAGGCCGAGCTCATTGCGCGGGGTACGCCGGGTTTCTCCGGCGCCGATCTCGCCAACCTCGTCAACGAGGCGGCGCTCTTCGCCGCGCGCAAGAGCAAGCGTCTGGTCGACATGGACGATTTCGAGATGGCCAAGGACAAGATCATGATGGGCGCCGAGCGCAAATCGATGGTCATGTCCGAAGAGGAAAAGAAGAACACCGCGTACCACGAGTCCGGCCATACCGTCGTGGCGAAGCTCCTGCCCAAGTCCGATCCGGTGCACAAGGTGACGATCATTCCGCGCGGACGCGCGCTCGGCGTGACCATGCAGCTGCCCGAGCAGGATCGCTATTCGTTCGATCGCGACTATCTGCTGCAGCGGATCGCGGTGCTTTTCGGCGGCCGTATCGCCGAGGAGATCTTCATGCACCAGATGACCACCGGCGCCGGTAACGACTTCGAGCGCGCCACCGCGATGGCGCGCGACATGGTCACGCGCTACGGCATGTCCGACACGATGGGGCCGATGGTCTACGCGGAAAACGAGGGCGAGGTCTTCCTCGGCCGCTCGATCACCACGCAGAAGAACGTCTCCGAGGCGACCATGCAGAAGGTCGACCAGGAGATCAAGCGGATCATCGACGAGCAATACGCACTGGCGCGCAAGCTCATCGAGGACAATCGCGCCAAGGTCGAGGCGATGGCGCAGGCGCTCCTCGAATGGGAGACGCTCGACACAGACCAGATCGAGGACGTCATGCAGGGCCGCCTGCCGCGGCCGCCGAAGCCGACGTCGACGCCGGCCAATCCCACCTTCGGGCCGGACGCGGGACCGGACGCGAAACCTGCGGCGACGCCGGCGTAGGTGCGAATTCATTCGCACGCGTCGTAGCCTAGCCGGTAGGTGCGAATTCATTCGCACGCGTCGTAGCCTAGCCGGTAGGTGCGAATTCATTCGCACGCGGCGTACCATGATCGTCGTGGGAGCGGATTCATTCGCACGCGACGCATCATGACCGGACGCGGCCGAATGAATTCGGCCCTACACCTCCTGACCCTCGGGTGTCACCGCCTTTCTCTCGACCGCCCGCTCGTCATGGGCGTCCTCAACGTCACGCCCGACTCGTTTTCTGATGGCGGCCGCTTTCTCGATCCCTCCGCCGCGCTCGACCATGCCCGCAGAATGATCGACGACGGCGCCGCTATCATCGACGTCGGCGCCGAATCGACGCGGCCCGGCGCGGCGCCGACGCCCGAGCGCGAAGAGCTCCAGCGCGTCGTCCCTCTGGTCGAGAAAATCGCCGCGCTCGGCGTTCCCGTCAGCGCCGACACGCGCAAGCCCGCGGTGATGCGCGCGGCGATCGCCGCCGGTGCGGCGATGATCAACGACGTATCCGCCCTGCGCGCGCCCGGCGCGCTGGAAGCGGTCGCCGGCGCGGAAACGCCGGTCGCGGTGTGCCTCATGCACATGCAAGGCGAGCCGGCGACCATGCAGCAGAGCGCGGTGTACGGAGATGTGGTCTACGAAGTGAAACAGTTTCTGGCCGACTGTGCGGGCGCGTGCGAGGCCGCCGGTATCGTCCGCGAGCGCATCGTCGTCGATCCGGGCTTTGGCTTTGGCAAGACGGTGGAACATAATCTCACTTTGCTGCGTCGGCTCTCCGAGATCGTCGCGCTCGGCTATCCGGTGCTGGTCGGACTGTCGCGCAAGTCGACCATCGGCGCGCTCACCGGCCGCGACGTCGGCGAGCGCACGGCGGGCAGCATCGCGGCGGCATTGGCTGCGGTCGCGCGCGGCGCGAAAATCGTGCGCGCCCACGACGTGCGCGAGATGGTCGACGCGCTCAAGGTATGGTGCGCGTTGCAAAGCGGTTGAATTTGTAATCATGCCCGCGCAAGCGGGAATCCAGTGAAAGGAACTGTCTGGGCACCGGATGTGACGTCATTCCCGCGCAAGCGGGAATCCAGTGACGTGCGACAGAGAAAACAGCCATGAGCAAGAATTACTTCGGCACCGACGGTGTGCGTGGCCGCGTGGGTGAGCCGCCGATCACGCCCGAGCTCGTTCTCAAGCTCGGCTACGCCGCGGGGCGCGTGCTCGCGTCCGAGTCTGCGGGAAAGCCTGGCGAAACGCCGGCAGTCCTGATTGGGAAGGACACGCGGATCTCCGGCTATTTACTGGAAGCTGCGCTCGAAGCTGGACTATCCGCGGCCGGCGTCGACGTGTATCTCTCCGGGCCGCTACCCACGCCCGCGGTCGCGTATCTCACGCGCGCGCTGCGCTTGTCCGCGGGCGTCGTGATCAGCGCATCGCACAACCCATTCGAAGACAACGGCATCAAGTTCTTTTCGGCCTCCGGTACCAAGCTCCCCGACGCGGTCGAGCAGGCGATCGAGCGCGGGATGGGCGAGCCGATCGCCTGCGTGCCGTCGCAGGAGCTGGGCAAGGCGTTCCGCGTCAACGATGCCGCCGGCCGCTACGTCGAGTTCTGCAAGAGCACGTACCCGAACGAGCTCGATCTCAAGGGGCTGAAGCTCGTCATCGATTGCGCGCACGGTGCCGCGTATCACGTCGCGCCGCCCGTGTTCCACGAGCTGGGTGCGGAGGTGATCGCGATTGGCAGCGAGCCGGATGGCATGAACATCAACGCCGGCGTCGGCGCGATGCATCCGCGATTTCTCCAGGCCGCCGTCGTCGAACACGGCGCGGACCTGGGTCTCGCGCTCGACGGCGACGGCGATCGCCTGATCATGGTCGATGCGGAAGGCCGCTGTTATGACGGCGATCAGCTCCTGTACGTGATCGCGCTCGACTATTGGCGGCGCGGCGCGATGGCGGGCGGCGTGGTCGGCACGCAGATGAGCAATCTCGGCTTCGAGCAGGCGTTGGCCCGGCGCGGAATTCCACTGGAGCGCACGCCCGTCGGCGACCGCTACGTGCTGGAGAAGATGCAGGAGAAGGGTTGGATCCTCGGCGGCGAGAACTCGGGCCACATCATCTGCCTCGACAAGCACACCACCGGGGACGCGATTGTCGCCGCGCTTGCCGTGCTGCGCGCGCTGCGCGAGCAGGACGCGACGCTCGCCGCGGCGACTGCGGACGCGCCGCTGTTTCCGCAGCGCCTGATCAACGTTCCGGTGCGGCGCGGCTTCGACTGGCGCGCGAGCGATGCGATCCGCAGCGCCGAGCGCGCGGCGGTCGTCGCGCTCGACGGTGGCGGCCGCGTGCTGCTGCGGCCGTCCGGCACCGAACCGGTGCTGCGCGTCATGGTCGAGGCGCGCGAAGCCGCCGCTGCCGAGCGCTGCGCCCGAGACCTCGCCGAAGCGGTGGCCAAGGCCGCAATGTAGGGCCGAATTCATTCGGCCGCTTCGTTTCATATCGCGTCGCGTGCGAATGAATTCGCACCTACGAAATCATTGCCCACTCCCGCGCTGTTCGTAGGGCCGAATTCATTCGGCGCGCCGGTATAATCGCTCGCATGGTTGCCATCGTTCACGTCCCTTCTCCAGGCTCGCTGGCGGCCGCGGACGCGAAAGCGTTCGCCGCGTGGATCGACCACGTCGCCGCCGCGTACGCACCTGCCGAGCGCGCCGCGATCGGCAAGGCGCTGGACTCGGCGCGCGTTCGCTATACAGGGCTGCGCACGGCCGATGGCGAGGCGTGGCTCGATCGCGCGCTCGGCACGGCAGGCATCGTCGCCGCGCTCAAGCTCGACGCCGACTCGGTACGCGCCGCCATCTTGCTCGGCGCACCGTTCGCGCCCGGCTTCGACGCGGCGGCGCTCGCGGAATCCGTGGGCGCCGAGGTCGCACAGATCGTCGTCGGCGCGGCGCGCATGGGCGCGATTCGTGCCGCGCCCGGCAGCGCCGCCCGGGAGGATCACGACCTGCAGGCGGAGAATCTGCGCAAGATGCTGCTGGCGATGGTCGAGGACATCCGCGTCGTCCTGATCAAGCTTGCCGAGCGCACGCAGGCGCTGCGCTTCCTGGTCAGCAGTGACGATACGCCGGCCGACGCCCGCGCCCAGGCGGCGCGCGAGACGCTCGATCTCTTCGCGCCTCTGGCCAATCGGCTGGGCGTATGGCAGCTCAAGTGGGAGCTCGAGGATCTTTCCCTGCGCGCACTCGAGCCCGAAGCCTATCAGCGCATCGCGGGCCTGCTCGACGAGCGGCGCCTCGACCGCCAGCATTACATCGAGAACGTTCAGGCGACGCTCAAGCGCGAGCTGGCCGCCGCCGGCGTGAAAGCCGAGGTGAGCGGGCGCGCCAAGCACATCTACAGCATCTGGAACAAGATGCGCCGCAAGCAGAGGGGGATCGAGTCGCTCTACGACATCCGGGCGGTGCGCATTCTGGTCGACGAGGTGAAGGACTGCTACGCCGCGCTCGGCGTCGTCCACAACCTCTGGTCGCCGGTGCCGCGCGAGTTCGACGACTACATCGCCAAGCCGAAGGCGAACAACTACCGCTCGCTGCACACCGCCGTGATCGGACCCGAGGACAAGCCTCTGGAAGTGCAGATTCGCACCTTCGACATGCACCGACAGTCGGAGCAGGGCGTCGCCGCGCACTGGCGCTACAAGGAAGGCGCGCACGTCGGCCGCCGCGATCCCGGCTATGAGGAGAAGATCGCCTGGCTGCGGCAGGTGCTCGACTGGAAGGACGCGGTCGCCGACGCCGGTGAATGGCTGCAGCAGTTCAAGTCGAGCCTGTTCACCGACACGATCTACGTGCTGACACCGCAGGGCAAGGTGGTCGATCTGCCGCGCGGCGCGACACCGGTCGACTTCGCCTATGCGGTACACACGAGTCTGGGACACCGCTGCCGCGGCGCGAAGGTCGACGGCGTAATGGTGCCGCTCAATCACGTGTTGTCCAGCGGGCAGCGGGTGGAGATCGTCGCGGTCAAGCAGGGCGGGCCCTCGCGCGACTGGCTCAATCCCGAGCTGGGATACGTGCACAGCCATCGCGCGCGCGCCAAGGTGCGGCAATGGTTCAAGGCGCAGCAGGTCGAAGAGACGATCGCCCACGGGCGCGACCAGGTCGAGCGCGAGCTCGCGCGCGCCGGCATGACCGCGCTCAAGCTCGACGCTGTCGCCGCCGAAGCGGGCTACGCCAAGATCGAGGATTTCTTCGCCGCCGTGGCGCGCGCCGAGATCAACCTGCGCGCGCTGCAGAATGCGATCCGCGCCGTCGGCAAACCGGGCGCGGCATTGCCCGCCGGCGCCGTCGAGGAGCGCGTCGTTGCGCGCGAGAGCAAGGCGGCAGGCGCGGGCAGCGGCATCCTCATCGTCGGCGTCGACCGGCTGATGACCGGGCTCGCGCGCTGCTGCAAGCCGGCGCCGCCCGATGCGATCGTCGGCTTCGTCACGCGGGGGAAAGGCATCTCGATCCACCGTCAGAGCTGCAGCAACGTCGCGCGCATGCGCGAGCGCCAGCCCGAGCGGCTCATCACCGCCGATTGGGGCCGGCCGCGCGACGAGGTTTTTCCGGTCGACGTCATCGTCGAGTCGATGGATCGGCAGGGACTGCTGCGCGATATCTCCGAAGTGTTCTCGCGCGAAAAGATCAACGTCACCGCGGTCAACACCCTGTCGAAGAACCTTCAGGCACGGATGGCGTTCACGCTGGAAGTGCGCGGGCTCGACGAGCTCAAGCGCACGCTGGCCCTCGTACGCGACGTGCCGGGCGTGCTGTCGGCATCGCGGCGGTAAGAAATTCTTCAGTCGTCGTAGCCTGGGCTGAGCGCGTAGCGCGAAGCCCGGGATCATTGGCATTACTCCAATCAGTCCACGCCGCAAGGCAGCTACCGATCTTTCGAGCGATCAGCAAATCCGATCGCGAGCTTCCGGAAATACGATTGGACCTGGTGCCCGCGCGCCCATAGATTTGACTACGGAGGCGACATCGGGCGCGCCGGCTACCCGCCGCAGTGCGCCGTGGAGTGCACATGAAGGCCACCAACTTTCTATGGGACGATCCGAGTCTCGCCGGTGCGTGGGCGAAGCTGACCCATGCGTTGATATTCGATCCACTGCGGCGCGAGCGTGAGCCGGAAAATCGGCTGACGCGGCCCGCAGGCACGCGATCTTCGGGAATCTTGGAACGCATCGATCGCTGGTTCTGGCGGCCCGGGGGATGCCCGGGAACCGCAAAAGCCTACGCTCCGCGCGCCAGCGTCAACACAAGTCCCGCGCCGGCACAGGCCAGAATCACCGGTATGACGCCGACTTTGTAGCGGAACAGCGCCACCGCCGCGGCAACGCCGATCAGCGCCGAGACGACGTCGAAGCGTTCGTGTACGCCCGCCGGCCACAATACGTGGACGGCGAAGAAGACCGCGAGATTGACGATCACGCCGACGACGGCGGCCGTGATGCCGGTCAGCGGCGCGGTGAATTTCATCTGTCCGTGTGTCGACTCGACCAGCGGTCCGCCGGCGAGGATGAACAGGAACGACGGCAGGAACGTGAACCAGGTCGCGACGCTCGCGGCCAGCGCGCCGGCGAGGAACAGAGATTCCGGGCCGAACAATTGCTTCGCCCAGCCGCCGACAAAGCCGACGAATGCGACGACCATGATCAGCGGCCCGGGTGTCGTCTCGCCGAGCGCAAGGCCGTCGATCATTTGCGGCGGCGTGAGCCAGCCGAAGGTCTCGACCGCGCCCTGCACGACACGAGGAGATGCGACCAGCGAAAACGTGCATGCGGCGGCGTCGGTGTATCGTCGTCGATCACCGCCGGCCGATGCGCTGCCTCACCCGCTGCGTGCGCTCCGCCGGACGCGAACTGCTGCGGCGCGATCTTGCCACCGAGCGCACCGATCAATCCGGCGGCGAGCACGATCGCCGGGAACGGCACCGCGAACACGTAGATGGCGACGAACGCGGCCGCGGCGATCGCCCATAGCGGCGGCGAGGTGAGCGCGCGCGAGCCGATGCGCCACGCCGCGTGCAGAACGATGGCGGTGACCGCGGGCTTGACGCCGTAGAGCGCGCCCGCGACCTCCGGCACGTCGCCGTACGCCATGTAGATCCACGACAACGCGATCAGCACGAAGAGCGACGGCAGGACGAACAGCGCACCGGCGACGATGCCGCCCCAGGTCCGATGCATCAGCCAACCGATGTAGGTGGCGAGCTGCTGCGCCTCGGGGCCGGGGAGCACCATGCAGTAGTTGAGCGCGTGCAGGAAGCGTCGCTCGGAGATCCAGCGCTGCTGCTCGACGAGCTCGCGATGCATGATCGCGATCTGCCCGGCCGGACCGCCGAAGCTGATCCAGCCGAGCTTCCACCAGTAACGCAACGCCTCCGCGCGCGTCGGCGCTCGCGGATCAGCGGAGTCCGGATTCATTCGCCAACATCGGGATCGTCGTGATCGCGGCCGATGATTTTCGTAGGGCCGAATTCATTCGGCCACGACCGAACCATCGTGGCGGCGCGTGCGAATGAATTCGCACCTGCGAGGATAGCGCGGTGATTTTCGTAGGGCCGAATTCATTCGGCCACGACGTCAGATGAGCCCTTCGAGCAACTGCACGTCGACGAGCTCGCCGGCGGCGACGTTGCCGGTCTCGCTCGCGAGCACGATGAAGCAGTTGGCCTGCGACATCGACGACAGGATGCCGGAGCCTTGATCGCCGGTCGTGCGCACCGTCCAGCCGCCGGCGCCGTCGGGCGCGAGGATGCCGCGCTGGAACTCGGTGCGGCCCGGCGCTTTTCGGATCGGCGCGGCCAGCGACACCTTGAACGTCGGCAGCGGCTGGATCTCGCGCTGCCCCTGCAGGGTGAGCAGCGCATCGCGCACGAACTCGTAGAAGGTGACCATCACCGATACCGGATTGCCCGGCAGTCCGAAGAAATGTGCGTTGCCGATCTTACCGTACGCGAGCGGCCGGCCCGGCTTCATCGCGATTTTCCAGAACAGCACCTCGCCCAGCTTGTCGAGCAACTGCTTGACGTAATCGGCTTCGCCCACCGACACGCCGCCGGAGGTGATGACGACGTCGGCGGCCTGCGCGGCGCTCGCGAATGCGCGCTCGAGCGCCTCGGGCACGTCCGCGACCACGCCCATGTCGATTACCTCGCAGCCGAGCCGCGTCAGCACGCCGTAGAGCGTGTAGCGGTTGCTGTCGTAGATCTCGCCCGCCGCGAGCGGCGTCCCGATCGACTTGAGCTCGTCGCCGGTCGAGAAGAATGCGACGCGGAGCTTGCGGTACACGCTGACCTCGCCCAGTCCCAGCGACGCGATCATGCCGAGCTCGGCCGGCCGCACGCGCTGGCCCGTGCGGAACACGATCTGGCCCTGCTTCAAGTCCTCGCCCGCGAAGCGGCGGTTGGTTCCCGCCTTGCCGACGGCGCCGGACGCGATTCTGACACCGGCAGCATCCTCGCTCGCGCGCTCCTGCATCACGACGGTGTCGGCGCCCTGCGGCATGACCCCGCCGGTGAAGATGCGCACGCATTCGCCGGCACCGATCGCTCCGTTCCAGGGCTTGCCGGCGAACGATTCGCCGATGCGCTTCAACACCGTCTCGCCGTCCGCCTTGAGATCGGCGAAACGCAGCGCGTAGCCGTCCATCGCCGAGTTGTCGTGGCCGGGAACGGCGATGGGCGAGACGATGTCTTCGGCCAGAACGCGGCCGAGCGCGTTGCGCACGTGGACGCGTTCGACCACGGTCACCGGAGCCAGGAAGCTTGCGATCAGCTCGCGCGCCTTCGCCACCGGCATCGAGTTCGGATCGTAGTCGTCGGCGCAGGAGGCTTCGCGGAGCGACTTTGAGGTTGTCATGCAGTCAGCGACGGTCGGCCTGTTTCAATTCATCGGTGGTGTTGATGTTGCGGAACGCTTCGGCCTCGTCGTCGAACGCGACCTCGACGGTCTTGAGTGTAGCGTACCAGGCGTCGATCTTGCGGCCGCCGCCTTCGAGAAATTGCGTCAGGTGCGGCAGGACCGTCTTGCGCACCAGCGCGAACACCGGATGCGGCTGGTCGAAGGTGCGTGCGACCGCGAGATCGGCCTCGCTTCCGTGCAGCGCCGCGGACAGACGCGCGATCAGGTCTGCCGGCAGAAACGGCGAATCGCAGGGCACGGTCGCGACCCGCGCGAACGACGCGTGGGCGAGCGCGACGTGCAGCCCCGCCAGAGGGCCAGCGAAGCCGCCGATGACGTCGACAAGCACACGGTGCCCGAACGCTTCGTACTCGGCGCGGTGCTGGTTGGCATTGATCAGGATCTCGTCGACCTGCGGCCGCAGCCGGTCGAGCACGTGGGCCACCATCGGGCGCCCGTCGAGCGGCACGAGTCCCTTGTCGATCGTGCCCATGCGCCGGCCCTGGCCTCCGGCAAGAATGACCCCGGTGATGCGTTCGTCTTCGGTCACGCGTGTGCGTGCTTCGGCCTGAAGCAGATTATCTTTCATTGCGTAGGGCCGAATTCATTCGGCCGGCAACGTTAGATGCTACGCCGCGTGCGAATGAATTCGCACCCACATGCATGAGCAACGACGTGGCGCTCAAGCGTCACCGCGAAAGCGCTCGCCGCCGGTGAACAGCAGGAAATGCTTGCCGGTCGCGCGGCCGATCATGGTCATGCCGACCTTCTGCGCGATCTCGTAGCCCATCTGCGTGAGCCCCGAGCGCGAAACGAGGAATGGGATTTTCATCTGCGCCGCCTTGATCACCATTTCGGAGGTCAGCCGGCCGGTGGTGTAGAAAATCTTGTCGCCGCCGTCGACGCGGTCGAGCCACATCATGCCGGCGATCGCGTCGACCGCGTTGTGACGGCCGACGTCCTCGACGAAATAGATAATATCGCTAGACGTCGCGTTGTTGGTTGCCAACGCGCAGCCGTGCACCGCGCCTGCCTGCTTGTAAATCGTTTCGTGCTGGCGCACGCGTTCCATCAATGCGTAGAGCGCGCTGCGCGAAAGGGTCGCGCCGGCGGGAAGCCGTACCGCATCGATCTCGTCCATCAAGTCGCCGAACACGGTACCTTGGCCGCAGCCGGTCGTCTTGGTGCGCTTGGCGGTCTTCGCCTCGAGGTCCTTGAGTCCGTCGCGCGTGGTCACCGCGACGGCATTGACGTCCCAATCTACCTGCACCGAGACGACGTCCTCGACCCGCTCGAGCAATCGCTGGTTGCGCAGGTAGCCGATCGCGAGCGCCTCGGGTGCGGCGCCCAGCGTCATGATCGTGAGCAGCTCGTGCTTGTCGATGTAGAGCGTCAGCGGATGCTCGCCGGCGATCGATGTCGCGCGCGCTTCGCCGTTCTCGTCGACCGCGCGCACCTCGAACGTCGAGGGCCGCGCGGCAGCGGTCAGGATCGGCCGGTACGGCGTATTCGGAGCATTCATCAGCGCTTCCACGCGGTGGCCGTGCGCAGCCACTCCATCAGAGGCAAGAGGTCGCGGAAATACCGGGCGATCTCGGCGGAAAGATCGCCGAGCGGACGTCTCTTGAGATCGACCTCGATCATGCCGAAGAAATGCCGGAGCTTGATCGTCTCGATATGCGGTGTGTCGGAGGAAAAGCCTTTGGGCGGCCGCGCGAGCGCGTCCTCGTCGGCGAACCCGTCGTAGGTTCGCCGAAAGCGCGGGTTGCGCAAAAGCCTCGTCAGCGCCGCGGGCTTCGCCGCGATGTAGCGGCGGATGCGCATGAGGGTCGCGGGGTCTGGCTGGTAGATCCCGCCGCCTGCGAGGAGGGCGCCCTTGTGATCGATGTGGAAATAATAGCCCGGCTCGAGCCCGTGTTTGGCACGGTCGCGTATCGCCGCGCTGAAATGCGTCTTGTACGGGGTCTTGTCCTTGGAGAAGCGCGTGTCGCGATAGATGCGGAACATCGCTTTCTTCGGATCGACCGGTCCGAGCCCGCGGTCGAACTTCGCCACGCGCGCCGCGAGATCGGTCACAAGCTCCTCGAATTCGGCGCGCAGGAGATCGTACGCCGGCTTGTTCCATACGAACCACGAACGCTGATTGTTCTTCTCCAGGCCGCTCAGGAACTCGACCAGCGCTTTGACCTGCATGGGGTCGGGCGGCTGCGTGCGGGCGCGGCTTACCCGCCGATGTAGCTCATCTCGATCTTGGGCAGCGCCGCGGTGTGTTCCGACCGGATCTCCGAGTACCGGTCTCCGCGCTGCAGCCAGATCGCCGCGATGGTGTCGGAAATGCGCTCGTCGCTGCTGCCGTTGCGCAAGAGCCCGCGCAGATCGGAGCCCTGAGTCGCGAACAGGCAGGTGTAAAGCTTGCCTTCCGTGGATAGCCGCGCGCGCGTGCAGTCGCGGCAGAACGCCTGCGTCACCGACGAGATCACGCCGATTTCGCCCGCATTTTCGTTCCCTGCGTCGGCATAACGCCAGCGCTCGGCGACTTCCCCGGCGTAATTCGGGTCGACCGGCTCGAGCGGGAGTTCCGCGCCGACGATGCGCAACACCTCGGCCGACGGGACGACGTCGTCCATGCGCCAGCCGTTGGTGTGTCCCACGTCCATGTACTCGATGAAGCGCAGGACGTGACCGCTGCCCTTGAACCGGCGCGCCATCGGCAGGATTTCGCGCTCGTTCACGCCACGCTTGACGACCATGTTGATCTTGATCGGTGCCAGCCCCGCGTCGGCGGCGGCGTCGATGCCTTCCAGGACCTTCGCGACAGGGAAGTCCGCGTCGTTCATCGCGCGAAAAATTCCGTCGTCGATGGCGTCGAGGCTTACCGTCACGCGGTTCAACCCTGCCGCTTTGAGCTCGCGCGCTTTTCTTGCGAGCAGCGCGCCGTTGGTCGTCAAGGTCAGATCGAGACCGCCGATCGCGGCGAGCATCTCGACCAGCCGCTCGAGATTGCGGCGGAGCAAAGGCTCGCCGCCGGTGAGCCGGATCTTCTCGACGCCATGCGCGTTGAACAGCCGCGCGAGGCGCGCGATCTCCTCGAAGGTCAGCAGGTCGGCATGGGCAAGGAACGGGTAGTCGCGCCCGAAAACGTCCTTTGGCATGCAATAGACGCAGCGGAAGTTGCAGCGGTCGGTGACCGACACGCGCAGGTCGCGCAAGCTGCGGCCGAGCGAATCGGCGAGCAGACCCGTCGGCGCGACGCGCGGAGCGGCCGCCGCGAGCGGAATCGCGGCGCGGGCGTCGGTGAGGGGAATGACTCTCCATGCCGCCCTTGCGGTTTCCCATCGCCGTCATCATGCAACGCGTGCCGCTCGCGAGCCGCTGGGCCGATGAGCGCTGGGAAGCGCTCGCCGTCGAAGCTTGCGATGATGCGCTGTCGGTGCAAACGGTGGTGAGCGACACCGCGGACGGGAAACGCTGGCGTTGCACCGGGCAGTTCATCGAGCTGCATCCGTCCGAAGCCGAGGGCTACTACCTGAATGTTTCAGCGCGCGACCCGAAGGTCTTCGTGCTATGGCGCATGGCCGAGCCCGGAGACGACGCTGAGCCGCGCGCGCGGCCGCTGATCGTCACCGTGAGCTACGGCGAGGCCGCGCGCTTTCTCGACGCGGGCGAGCAGGTCGACGCGGTGCCTATACCCGCTGCCATCCTCGCCGCGCTGGAGTCGTTTGTCGCCGCACACTACAAGCCTGAACCGCGCAAGAAGGTAAAGCGCAACGAGCTCTACGAGGGCGATGAAGTGCGCCGCGGCGAAGCGGCGGGAGGACGCAGGCGATGACGGCCAAAGGCGGCGGCGCCGAACGCTTTTCGCTTTCGCGCTGGTCGCGGCGCAAGCTCGCGGCCGCGGCCGAGGCTCCCGCCCCGGCGCCGGCGTCCGCGCCCGCCGTTGTGCCGGCGCCCGCGACCGCACCTGGCGTGCTCATGCCGCCCGCCGCTTTGGAGCTCCCGCCGGTGGAATCGCTGACCTTCGACTCGGATTTCACCGCCTTCCTGCAGCCGGGGGTCGACGACAAGGTCAAGCGCGCGGCGTTGAAGCAACTCTTCCGCGATCCGCGGTTCAACATCATGGACGGGCTCGATACGTACATCGACGACTACACCAAGGCGGACCCGATCCCGCCTGATATCGTCGCCGACTTGCTGCAGCGCGGCTTCAGTTCAACGTCCGAGACTGGCGGCGGGGAGGCGGTGGCGACACCGCGGCCAAACGCCGTCTTGCCCGCGCGCGGAGCGCCTGCGCCGACTAGTGAGACGCCGCCCGCCGCTTCGGTTCTAAAGGAAATTGCGGTGACGCCCCCTCCGGGCTCTCCCGTAGCTGAAGAAAGCGAGGAAGCGAATCGCGGCTCGGATGAGGAAGATGCTGTTCCGCGGAAAGGCGCAAGCGATGAACATTGATCGTCACGAACTTCGATGAGCCTGCGCGACAAACAGCTTCATCTGTGCAACTGCAACGGCACGATGCCGCTCGACGCGGAAGCGCTTGCGCAGATCCTGTCGACGCGGAAGCGCTCGTGCAGATCCTGGAGCTTGCCGGTCCGTTGCCCATGCATACGCAGCTCTGCCACAAGGAGCTCGGCGCGTTTGCCGAGGGCAGCGAAGGCGATACCCTCGTCGCGTGTACGCAGGAGCAGGCACGGTTCGGCGAAGTCGCGGTCGAGACCGGCAAGACGCAGAGGCTCGCCTTCGTCAATATTCGCGAGGCGGCGGGCTGGTCGGCCGAAGCGCGCGCGGCGACGCCGAAAATCGCGGCGCTGCTCGCTGCCGCAGCGCTGCCCGAGCCCGAGCCGGTGCCGCGCGTGACTTTCCGGTCCGAAGGCCGCTTGCTGATCGTCGGTCCGGCCGACGCCGCGTTGCGCTGGGCCGAGGGGCTCAAGGAGCAACTCGACGTTACGGTGCTCATCACCGGGAAGGCGGTAGGCAGCGAGCTGCCAGCGGAGCGCGGATATCCGATCTACTCGGGCAAGCTCGAGCGCCTCTCCGGTTGGCTCGGCGCGTTCGAGGCGGCATGGTCACAGGAAAATCCGATCGACCTCGATGTCTGTACGCGTTGCAACGCCTGCATCAAGGTCTGTCCCGAGGAGGCGATCGACTGGAGCTACCAGATCGATCTCGACCGCTGCCGCGATCACCGCAAGTGCGTCGTCGCCTGCGGTGCGATCGGGGCGATCGACTTCGACCGCAGCGACGTCGCACGCAGCGAAGCATTCGATCTGGTGCTCGATCTCGGCCGGGACGCCCTCTTTTCGATGCACCAGCCGCCACAGGGCTATTGGCACCCGGGCGCGGACGCAGCGGCACAGGCGGCGGCGGTGGCCGAGATCGCCGGCGCGGTGGGGAGCTTCGAAAAGCCGAAGTACTTCAACTACAAGGCCTCGATCTGCGCGCACTCGCGCTCGGAGCAGCCGGGCTGCAACCTGTGCATCGACGTCTGCTCGACCGCGGCGATCCGCGCGGATGGTGACTACGTCTCCGTCGAGCCACATCTGTGCATGGGCTGCGGCGCCTGCGCGACCGTGTGCCCGTCGGGCGCGATGACCTACGCGTATCCGTCGGTGCCCGACCTCGGCACACAGGCCCGGACGCTGCTCGCGACGTATCGCGCTGCCGGCGGACGCGACGCGTGCCTCTTGTTTCACGATGCGGCGGGCCGCGAGCTGATCCTTCGCCTCGGCCGTCGCGGCAAAGGTTTGCCGGCCCGGGTTATCCCCGTCGAGTTGCAGCATATGGCGTCGGCCGGGATCGATGTCTGGCTGGGTGCATTGGCCTACGGCGCGAGCGACATCGCCGTGCTCGCCACCGGCGCCGAAGCGCCACAGTACGCGGACGCCATCGCCCGGCAGATGGGATTTTGCGATGCGATCGCCCAGGCGCTTGGCTACCAGGGAATGCACGCGCATCTCCTCCGCGCCGGCGATGTCGCCGCGCTGGAGGCCGCCGTGTGGGCGTTGCGACCAGCGCTGGCGGTGCGCGCGCCGGCGACGTTCCATTGGACGGCAGACAAGCGCGCAACGATCGCTCTCGCGGTCGAGCACCTTCTCGCACACGCGCCGACGCCGCAATCGACGATCGCGCTTGCCGCGGGCGCGCCCTTCGGCACGATCGTCGTCAACCGCGACACTTGCACGATGTGCCTCGCCTGCGTCGGGGCCTGTCCCGAGGGAGCGATCCTCGACCATCCGCAGGCCGAACGGCCCGAGCTGCGCTTCATCGAGACCAAGTGCGTGCAATGCGGCATCTGCGCCGCGACCTGCCCCGAGGATGCGATCACGCTCGAGCCGCGGATGTTGCTGACCGCCGCGGCGCGCGAGCCGCGCGTGCTCAACGAGGCGGCGATCTTCAATTGCATACGTTGCGGCAAGCCGCTGGGCACCGAAAAGATGGTCGGCAACATGCTCGCCAAGCTCGCCGGCCATTCGATGTTCGCAGCACCTGGCGCACTCGATCGGCTGAAGATGTGCGCGGATTGTCGCGTCATCGACATGATGCAGAGCGAACTGCCGACCGGGCGAGGGACGGCAACGGCCAAGGAGCCATGACCGAGCCTGTCGCTCCGGCGGCCGCTCTGCACCGTCAGGTCGCGGCCGAGGACGAGGCGCGCGCCAATTTCTACGCGCTGCTCGCCCGCCTCTACGCCGACGCGCCGGACGCAGCGCTGCTTCGCGCGATCGCGGCGGCCGACGAGCTGCCGGTCGTCCCCGCCGCCGGTACCGCCCAAAATCTCGCGCAGTCGTGGCGCATGCTGATCGCGGCCAGCGGGGCCATGGACGCCGAGGCCGCCGCCGCCGAGTATCAGGATCTGTTCATCGGCGTCGGCAAGAGCGAGGTCAGCCTGCACGCTTCGGGCTACGTCAGCCGCGCGGGCGGCAGTGCGCTTGCCGACTTGCGCGCGGTGCTGGCGCAGCTGGGCTTGAGCAAACAGGAGAGCTCGAGCCTCTACGAGGACCACCTGGCCGCCATTTGCGAGACTATGCGGGTGCTGATCGGCGGCGCCCCCGGGGTCGAACCTTGCCTTTTTGAGCAACAGCGCGAATTCTTCGCTGGCTATGTTTCCCCATGGGTGTCGTCATGTTGCGATGCAATAAAAGTTTCTCCTATTGCCAACTACTACCGCCGGGTAGCAGAATTCACGCAATACTTCATGGCAATCGAACGTGACTCGTTTGCCATCGAATGACGGGTTGTCATCATGCGATGCGGCAGCCCGATGACGTCACGATGAGGTCGCTCAAGCAAGTCATTTCCGGAGGCACGTATGCGCTCGAGCCAGCGTAACGCACGTCTCACCACGTCCGTCCAGTCCGACAAATCCCTACGCTCCCCCGATACCAGACGGCGCGGCTTTCTGCTGGCGCTGGGCGTCGGCGGCGCGGGCGCTGCAGCGCTCGCGGCGCGCAAGCTTTCTGGTGTTGCGCCGAATGCAACCGCAACGCCCGATGACGACGCCACGAAGGGCGCGGGCTATCAAGCGACCGATCACGTGAAACGCTATTACGAGACGACCAAAACGTAGAAATTTGTCGATGACGCTAGTCGCGACTTCCAGGCTGCCAAACGTTAAAAGCTGTCTGGAAAACGTGACGAGCAGGCCCGATCGTGCGAAGGCCCGCAGCGAGCCGCGAGACAGTACATGAGGTACGGCGAGCGGCGAGCGAGGACACGACAAAGCGAGCGGGCCGCGCAGTAGTTTTACAGACAGCTTTTTTAGGAGGAGGACGGATCATGCTGCTTACGAAGATTGAAACAGGCGCGAACGAAAGCGCCCCGGCAGCTCGTCCACGTTTTCGCCGCCACGCGGGAGCCAAGCTCTCGACGATGGATCGGCGGACGTTTTTGAAGCGTTCGGGTCTCGTCGCCGGGGCCGGAGCGTTCGCGAGCCAGCTCCCCTATGGCGTGATCGGCAAGGCCGCGGCCAAAGGTGAGGCGGGCCAGACAGAAGTCAAGCGTACCGTCTGCACGCATTGCTCGGTCGGCTGCTCGATCGACGCGGTCGTGCAGAACGGCGTGTGGATCCGGCAGGAGCCGGTATTCGACTCGCCGTTGAACCTCGGTGCGCACTGCGCCAAGGGCGCTTCCGTGCGCGAGCACGGCATGATCGAGCACTCGCATCGGTTGAAGTCGCCGATGAAGCTCGTCAACGGCAAGTGGCAGAAGATGTCCTGGAACGACGCGATCAAGGAAGTGGGCGATCGTCTGCTCGCGATCCGCAACGACAAGGAAAAGGGCGGTCCGGACGCCGTGTTCTGGATCGGCAGCTCCAAGCACAACAACGAGCAGTCATTCCTGCTGCGCAAGTTCGTGTCTTTCTGGGGCACCAACAACTGCGATCATCAGGCGCGCATCTGCCATTCGACGACGGTCGCCGGCGTAGCCAATACCTGGGGCTACGGCGCGATGACCAACTCGTACAACGACATGCAGAACAGCAAGTGCGCGATGTACATCGGCTCCAATGCCGCCGAGGCGCACCCGGTGTCGCTCTTGCACATGCTGCATGCCAAGGAGACCGGCTGCCGGATGATCGTGGTCGACCCGCGCTTCACGCGCACTGCGGCGAAGGCCGACGATTATGTGCGTATCCGCTCCGGGTCCGATATCGCGTTTCTGTTCGGGATGCTGCACCATATCTTCAAGAATGGCTGGGAGGACAAGCAGTACATCCACGACCGCGTCTACGGCATGGACAAGGTCCGCGAGGAATGCCTGACCAAGTGGACGCCCGACAAGGTCGAGGAAGTTTGCGGCGTTCCCGAGGCCACCGTGTACAAGGTCGCCGAGATGATGGCGAAGAACAAGCCGTCGACCGTCGTCTGGT
>WNGE01016511.1_pt1 | contig 21801 bp, 19 predicted proteins | sample 5400651 | NCBI WGS metagenome assembly WNGE01 (sample SAMN13153370, study PRJNA577476) | soil metagenome | isolation source: 60 cm soil or saprolite under grassland replicate 2 | place: USA:California | collected 2016-06-15 | reverse complement strand
CCGGCAGTGCGTACGCCGGTGCGGCACCGCGCCCGACGGCGGACGGCCGCGGGCCGATGAAGAAGCTCCCCATCGACCTCAGCCCGGGCGGCGACGGCGCGGGCAACCAGAGCTCGATCGAGGTCTCGACGCCCATGCCCGACAACGACACCTACGAGGCCGGCGACACGATGACGCAGCTCTTCGTGGCCAAGGACTCGGACGTCGAGGGCGGCAAGAACGCGATCTCGTTCGGGCGCTCGTCCGAGCCGACCCTGAAGGAACGGCAGCAGTTCCGCTACCGCTCGCTGTCGATGGGCTTCGGGCTCGAGGGAATCGACTCGAGCACGGGCTTCGCGACGCGGCAGCAGGTGGCCGCCGCCGCCTGGCAGTGGCTGTCCGACGAGATCACGTTCGGCGCTCTCACGGTGACGCCGAAGCAGCCGAGCCACGTCCGCCTCACGGCAGCCCCGAGCTCGAGCGCCGGAGCCGAGTTCACGACGTTCAGCTGGGACTTCGGCGACGGCAGCGCCTTCCACGAGTCCAACAAGCCGACGGCGGAGCACGACTACCACGACGCCGGGACGTACGTCGTCCGCGTGGCGGCGACGGATGCGCTCGGCCACACCGCGATCCAGCGCGCGACGATCACGGTCAGTCACTGACGAGCGAAGCGGCCGGGCCGGCGGATCGACTCGCCGGCCCGGCCGCTCGCTGAGTCGCTGATCTGGGCAATACCAATGTTGCCCCATTTCCCGAACGTGCAGGGGTTGTCCCGTGTGCGGATAAGACCAATCCTCGGCCGACGCGGATCCGCGAAACGTGCCGACTAGGCCGTTTCCGCACGGAATTCCGGCCTCGAATTGACAAACCGCGACCAGCGTGAGAGGGTGCGATCGCCGACAAGTGGTACGAACCACTTGCGAACGCCGACGAAGGAGTGGGGACATGAAGACGTCAGGACGCTTCGTCGCAGCCTCGGTGATGCTGACAGCGGTCGCCGTCGCGATCCCGCTGGCCGCAGCCGGCCCGTCGAGCTCGGCGGTGGGCCGTGCCGCCGGCGCCAGCCGAGTGGTCGGGTACTTCATCGAATGGGGCATCTACGGCCGCAATTACAAGGTCAAGGACGTCGAGACCAGCGGCTCCGCGGCGAAGTTGACGGATATCGACTACGCCTTCGGCAACGTCGCTCCTGACTCGACGGGTGACGTGGTCTGCAAGCTCGGGGACGAGTGGGCCGACTACCAGAAGCCGTGGACTGCGGACGAGTCGGTGACGGGAGAAGCAGTCACGTGGCCTCGGCCGATCCTCGGCAACTTCCAGCAGCTCCAGGCGCTCAAGGAGCAGCACCCGCACCTGAAGGTCCTGATCTCGCTCGGCGGGTGGACGTGGTCGAAGTACTTCTCGGACGCGGCGCTGACGAAGCAGTCGCGCCAGCGATTCGTCTCGTCCTGCATCGACCTCTTCATCAAAGGCGACATCCCCGACCCTGGCTGGGGCGGCATGGGCGGTCCCGGAGCCGCCGCCGGCGTCTTCGACGGCATCGACATCGACTGGGAATGGCCGGGCTCCGAGGGCAACGCCGGCAACATCATCCGCGCACAGGACAAGGAGAACTTCACCCGGCTATTGGCGGAGTTCCGCAAGCAGCTTCACGCCTACGGGAAGCAGACCCACGAGGACTACCTGCTGACTGCCTTCCTGCCGGCCAGCGCAGCGAAGATCGACGTCGGCTTCGAGATCCCTGACATCTTCGGCTTCCTGAGCTTCGGCTCGGTGCAGGGTTACGACTTCCACGGCACCTGGGAGCCGACGACGAATCATCAGTCCAACCTCTACTCATCACCGAACGACCCATCGAGCCCGCGCTACTCGGATGATTCCGTCGTCAACGACTACCTGAGCCGAGGCGCTCCGCCCAAGGAGATCGTCGTCGGCGTGCCGTTCTACTCGCGCGGCTGGACGGGCGTTGCCCCAGCGAACGACGGCCTCTACCAGACCGCCGCCGGCGCCGCTCCCGGGACGTGGGAGGCGGGCGTGGACGACTACAAGGTCGTGAAGCAGCGCCTCGCCGATGGCTTTACCCGGCACCAGGACAACAGCGCGGACGCCGCGTGGCTCTTCGACGGAACGACGTTCTGGACGTTCGACGATCCACCCATCATGGAAGACAAGGCGGAGTACGTCCGCCAAAACGGGTTGGGCGGAGTCATGTTCTGGGAGCTGAGCGGAGATACGCCGGACGGCGAGCTGATCGGCGCGATCGCCGGCGGTCTGCCGTGACGGCCGCGCGAATGACGCGGCCGGACGCTGCCGTATGAATGCGGCCAGCTGGCAAGCGAGACCCGGACCGCCGAGGCGAAACCGGACTGAGAGGCGCAGTCGCGGGTCGACCTAGGGCAAACCGGGACAGGTCGTGCGATAGGGCTGGCCCTGGAGGAACTGCGCCCACTCCGCCGGGGAAAGGTTGCGTCCGGCGAGTCGGCACAGTCGCGCGCGCCAGGCGTCGAAGTCCGTGCTGAGCAGCAGACGGTCCCAGACGGTGACGGTGCCGTGCTCGCCGCCGGTGGCGAAGTCGCCGCCGTCATTTGCGAATGCGGCGCTGACGATGCCTGCAGGATCGGCCAACGGAAGGCCGAGCGGCTGTCTCCGGCTCACGTCCCAGAGACTGACGGCGCTGTTCGAGACGGTTGCGAGCGTGAGGCCGTCGGGCGTGATCGCGAGAGTGGTTGCCGTCGTGCCCAGTCCGCCGAGCGAGTGCCCGGCATCGAGGTCCCAGAACTTGACGCCTGCGCCCAAAGTTCCGTACACGAGCGTTCCGTCGGGCGTGAATACGACGCTCGTAGGGTCGTCGGGGCACGACTCGTATTTGCGCGAGGGATCGATGCCGGGGCAGGCCGGCGGCGGCAGCGCGACCTCGGTCTTCGTGCGGCTCTTCAGCGTGGGTTTTCCCTGCGAGATGTCCCAGACCGCCATGGCACCGTCCGCACCGCGCGTCGTGAGCTCTTGCCCATCCTCACTGAATTCGAGCGTCCACCCGTAGGCACCGCGCGGGCTCGGCAGCGACGCGAGCACGCGGTGTCGTGCCACGCTCCAGACGTCGATGAAGCCGTTCGACCCCGCGGCGGCTAGGAGCTTGCCGTCGGAAGAGAACGTGAGGCCCGTGGCGCCCCAGGTCGACGGTCGCCTTGTGGGGCTCGAGCCCGCGCCATCCCAGAACGTCACCGAGGTCGTGTCGCCGGCAGCTGCCCTGCCGTGCGGTCCGAGCGCGACCGCCGAAGCGGACTCGGCGAACGCGCGCGTGGGCGGGGCGGGAAGGGATTCGGTCGCGAGCGGATTCACGTCGCGCGCGTCCCAGAGCTTCACCGTTCCGTCGGCGCCCACGGTGGCGAACTCTGCCCCGTCCGGGCCGAAGACGGGCGTGGCGTACTTCCCCTGCCCCGCGGGCAGCGTCTCGGCGATCTGCTTCGCGCCTCGCACGTTCCGCAGCGCGAGCGCCGCTCCCGACTCGCCCGACACGACGCTGCGGCCGCCGGGCGCAAGGCCGGCGAAGAACTCGCCGCTGACCGCCAGCTTCGGCCCGAGCGGCTTGCCGGTGAGCGCATCGACGACCCGCGAACCGCCGCCGGCGGCCGTCGCGAGTAGCAGGACGCGTCCGTCGTGCCCGGTCGCGAGCCTGTATCCCTTCTCACCCTGAAGCGTGCGCGATCGGCGTCCCGTCCAGAGCTTCACGTCGCCCAGGTCGTTCGTGGTCAACAGCGCGCTCCCGTCTGCGGTAAACGCCGCGTCGACGACCTCGGTGTCCTCACCGAGCAGGCGCGGCGACCGGCGCAGGTTCCCCGCGTCCCAGACCCTCACGCGGGTGGGCCCGAAGTCCTCGTCCGAACCGATGACCGCGACCTGGTCCCCGTCCGGGCTGAACGCGATCAGCGAGATCCAGCGCGTCGCACGCCGAATCGAGTCACGTTGCTTCTGCAGCTTCACGTCCCAGAACGTGACACGGCCTTTGTCGTCGCCGACCGCCACTGTCTTGCCGTCGGGACTGAACGCCATCGCCCGCACACCGGAGTCGGAGCCGGCGCGCGGCGGCCCGAGCGGCCGGCCGTCGCGGGCGTCCCAGAACCGTACGGCGCCGATGTCGTTGCCGGTCGCGAGTGTCTTGCCATCAGGGCTGAAGGCCGCCTCCGCGAGCCGCGACGCCGGAAGCGTCGCGAGCAGACGAGGACTCCGCTGAAGCGCGACGAGCATCGCGTTTCGCGCGTCGTAGCTCCGCTCGTCCGGCTGCGTCCGCACGCGGCGGTAGGACTCGAGCGCGAGCAGCGGCGAGACGGCGCTCGGACCGTCGAGCTGTGCCGCCGACTCCGCTGCGAGTTGGCGCGAGAGCGAGATGTTCGCCTGCGTGCGCGCGCGGTCGCGTGCCTGCACGGCGAGTACGGCGAGCACGCTCGCCCCGATCGCGAGCAGCGCGAGCATGGCCGCGGCGCTCCACGCGACGGCGAGCGTGCGCTTGTGCTGCCGCACGTCCTCACCGAGCATCTCGTCCTTCGAGCGGCCGTGGAGGGGCGCCGCGAGGTCCGCGAGCGCGTCGCGGAAACGAGCGTCGCGCCGGTCGAGCTGCGAATCGGTCCGCGCCCAGCGCAGGTCGACGTAGCGCGGCTCCTCGGCGAACGCGTCGTCGAGCGGAGCGGGCAGCGCGCTCGTCCGCACACGGTCGACGCCGCTGGCGGTCCAGAACAGATCGCCCTCGGTGAGCACGAGGAGCATCCGCTCGGTGCCCCGGTGCTCCAGCCAGTACTCCGCCTCCTTCCCGACCCACGGTGACTCGGCTGCCGCAGGCGACGCGAGCAGGACGAAGTACTCCGAGTCGTCGAGCGCCTGCTGGATCGATCCCCACAGGTCCGGGTTCGCGGAAAGGCTCGCGTCGTCGCGGAAGACGCGCAGCGCGCGCAGCCGGTACCACGGCTTGGCGAACCGCTGCAGGCCACGCTGCAACGCAGGCCCGAGCCTCCCGTCCGCCGTGCGGCTGTACGAGATGAAGGCGTCATACGCGCGGCGGGGGCGCGCGCTCGGCTGCGGAGCTTCTCTCGACGTGGCCGACCCGACCCTCGCACCTCGGTCGCGGCGCGTCAATTCCCCAACGGCTATCGACGACCGTTCAAGACATCGGCAAGCGCGAATTGCGATCCCGCGCCAAGGCTCGAACGCAAGGACCAGCATTTGTAATGAGCGGCTTTTCTCGGGAGAAGCGGAGGGGGAGGGATTTGAACCCTCGATCCGCCTAACGACGGATAACCCTCGATGGAGACATTCATCCCCATAACGCCTTAGCAGGGCGCCGCCTTCAGCCACTCGGCCACTTCTCCGGGAGGTCGGAGGATAGCGTCCCCGTTTCGACCCCGGCGCGAAGATCCCCCTTTTTCGGGAGGCGAGCGGACCCTCCGCTTCTGGAAGATAGGGAGTGCCGGCTACCCCTACTCTCTCCGGCACCCTCACCCAAAGCCCGCTGCGGCCCCTCGGCGGGCTTTCCCCTTTATGGCTTCCTCGCTTCCTTGCAGCCGCCGCGGCGGGAGCGGATCTCCTTTCAAAGCGCTAAACGCCTGCTTACGCGGCTCCGCTACGGTCCGCGGCGTGAAGGTGCGCACGTTCGTAGCGGCGCTCGTCTGCGCGGCGGCGGGCGGCGGGCAGCTCGCGGCCGCAGCCGCGCCGCAGCGGCAGGACCGCGATCCCGTCTTCTCGCCCGACGGCAGGACGCTCGCGTTCGTCCGCTCGACCGGTTCGACGGGTCGCGTCGAGGTGGTCGCCACGAGCGGGCGCGGGCACCGCGCGCTCACGCCCCCGCAGCCGGCGCCGTACGGGATCACGTGGTCGCCGGACGGATCGGCGCTCGCCTACTCGAGCGGGGGCGCAATCTGGCGCGTGGATGCGGACGGCGCGGGGCTGCGCCGGCTGACCGATACCGCGACGGCGAACCGTCAGCCTGCGTGGTCGCCCGAGGGCGGCTTGATCGCGTTCACGGCAACGGAGGGGTGCGGCTACCGCTGCTACCGCGTCTTCGCGATCGCGCCCGACGGAACCGGGCAGCGCCAACTCGCTGTGTCGGCGCGCCGCGCCTCCTGGTCGCCGGACGGAACGCGATTCGCGGACTCGAACGGCGACGTGCGCGCCGCAAGCGACGGCTCGGTGTTGCGCCGGATCGAGGCCCGGGGCTCGATGTTCACCTGGGGCAACTCCGGCTCGATCGCGTACGTGTCCGGCTCCACGCTCGGGATCGCATCCGCCAACGGGCCCGGTACGCGCGTGCTCGTGAACACTCGACGCGACCCGGTCAACCAGCCCGCGTGGAGCCACGACGTCCAGCGGATCGCGTTCGCGGTGGGCCGATGGCTCGCGGTCACGAACATGAGCGGCGTGTGGCACCGAGTCGCCCCCGCCGATCTCGCGGACGACGCGCCCTCGTGGGCGCCGAACGGAACGATCGCCTACGTCGAGCGGGGCCGCTGCGGGATCGACCTGATCCTCGCCGACCGATCGCACCACCGCCGCCTCACGCACGGCTGCTGATCTCGCCGGCAGCTCGCGGCGGCGCACGACCTTCACCGCCGTCCCGGCGAGCCGCACGTCGTAGCCGGCGCCCTTCGGGAACAGCACCTTGTCGCCCGGCGCGATCCCCTCCGCCTCGGCGCCCGCGGCGGTGACGATGCCGCTGCCGCACTGCGCCTCGGCGCTCGCCGGGATGATCAGCCCGGCACGGGTCTCGGCCTCCTCGTCGCTCGGCTCGATCACGACATAGTCGTCGAGCGGCTCGAGCGAGACGCGAAGCGGGCGAGGATCCTCCAGCATGATTCAGACGATACTCCCGCTTGTGCCGTCGCCGTTCGTCGAGCTCGAAGTCGGGGAGCGCACCGTCCGCGTGACGAATCCCGACAAGGTGTACTTCCCGGCTCGCGGCGAGACCAAGCTCGACCTCGTCGAGTACTTCCTCGCGGTGGGGGATGGGATCGTCCGGGCGCTGTACGAGCGCCCCTGCCAGCTCAAACGCCAGCCCGAGGGCGTCGGCGGCGAGGTGATCTGGCAGAAGCGCGTCCCGGAGCGGCGGCCCGAGTGGATCGAGACCGCGCGGGTCACCTTCCCCTCCGGCCGGCATGCGGACGAGCTCTGCGTGACCGAGCTCGCACACGTCGTCTGGGCCGTCAACCTCGCGACGCTCGAGTTCGGCACGTGGCCGTCGCGGCGCGGCCACGTCGAGCGGCCCGACGAGCTCCGCATCGACATCGACCCGCAGCCGGGCACCGGGCTCGCCGAGGCGAAGCGGGTCGCCGCGATTGTCCACGGCGTGCTCGACGAGATGGGCTATGTGGGCTGGCCCAAGACGTCGGGGAACCGTGGCGTCCACGTCTACTGCCGCATCGAGCCCGAGTGGGACTTCCGCGTTGTCCGCCGCTGCGCTCTCGCCTTTGCCCGCGAGGTCGAGCGGCGTGCGCCGGAGCTCGTCACGACGGCCTGGTGGAAGGAGGAGCGCGGCGAGCGCGTGTTCGTCGACTACAACCAGAACGCGCGCGACCGGACGATCCTCTCGGCCTACTCGGTGCGCGGTCGCCCGGACGCGACCGTCTCGGCGCCGGTGACCTGGGACGAGCTGCAGGAGGTCGAGACCGAGGACTTCACGATCGGCTCGATGCCCGGGCGATTCGCGCGGCTCGGCGACCTGCACGCCGGCATCGACGAGGCGGTCTGCGACCTGCGCGTGCTCCTCGACTGGGTCGAGCGCGAGGAGGCCGAAGGCGTCGGCGAGGCGCCCTATCCGCCGAACTTCCCGAAGATGCCCGGCGAGCCGAAGCGCGTACAGCCCTCGCGGGCGAGACCCGAAGACGACTAGAACTACTGGAGCAGGTCCTCGACGCCGAGATCGTCCGCGCGCCGCGGCGGGCGGACCTCGCGCCAGGTGCACTGCCCTGGATCCTTGTCCGGCCGGAAGCGCACCAGGCGCGTGCCGTGGCGGAAGCGGCTCTTCTCCAGCTTGTCGTAGCGCACCTCGACCACTAGCTCGGGGCGCAGTGCGGTCTCCTCCAGCTCGCCGGTGCCCCACCGGTTCGGCTCCGAGAAGCGGCGGTCGCTCTGCTCGTCGAGGAGCGGCAGCACGAGCGCGGCGATCTCGTCGTGCCGCTTCGCCCCGACGGCACACGAGCCGACGTAGTCGAGGCCGCCGTCGTCGCGGTAGAGCCCGAGCAGGAGCGTCGCGATCTTGACGCGCCCGCCGGCCTTCCAGCGGAGCCCGACCACGACGCAGTCGGCCGTCCTGTGCGGCTTGACCTTCACGACGCCGTCGCGAGAGCCCGGCAGGTACGGCAGGCCGAGCCGCTTGGCGATCACGCCGTCGAAGCCGGCCGCCTGGAGGGTCTGCAGCCACTCGCGGCCCTGGGCGGGATCGTCCGTGACCGGGGAGAGCGAGATCCCGGCGCCCACGCGCTCGAGCTCGGCTCGCCGCTCCTCGATCGGGCGCTCGTGCACCGGTGCTCCGTCCCAGAGGAGCAGGTCGAAGGCGACGAAGGTCGCCGGGATCTCGCCGGCGAGCTTGCGCACGCGGCTCTCGGCCGGGTGCAGTCGCGTCTGCATCGCGTCGAAGTCGAGCGCGCCGCCGCGTGTGATCACGATCTCGCCGTCGAGCGCGGAATGCGCCGGCAGCAGGTCGCCCAGCGGGCGCAGCTCCGGGAAGTAGCGCAGCAGCGGCCGGCCGTTGCGCGACCAGAGGGCGAGCTCTCCGCCGTCGTTCTCCAGCACGCCGCGGAACCCGTCCCACTTCGGCTCGTAGCGCCAGCCGCCGCGGTCGGGCAGCTCGGCGACGAGCTCCGCCTCCATCGGCGGGAACGGGACGTTGGGGCCGGGCGCGTCTGGCACGTGTGCGAGCCTACAGAGGATGCGCAGGCTCGCCGTCGTGCTCGCAGCGGTCGCGCTCAGCGCGGGCTGCGGCGGCAGCAAGCAGCCGGCCGCGCCGGCCGTCGCGCTCCTGACCGGCGTCCACGTCGCCGGCGCCAGAGTCGCCTTCGACTTCCGCACCGCGCCGGACGCGGTCCGGGCCCGGTTCCACCGGCCCTCGCAGATCGCCGAGTCGGGCTCAGGGCGCCACGTGCCCGTCCAGGGCGCCACCGTGGTCGTCGTCAGCTTCACGCCGGCTGCGACCGCAGACATCCAGGGCGAGGACGTCGTGCCGACGTATACCGGTCCGAAGCGGATCGCAGGCAGCGGCGGGCCCGTGAGGGAGGTCGTGAAGGCCGGCGACTTCGAGGCCCAGCTCGACTGGGCGATCGGCCTCGACGCCCGTCGCCCGTTCCGCGTCGAGCGCGACGGCACGCGCGTCACCCTCGCGTTTGGCGCGCGCCGCTGACCGGAAGGCGGGGGAGGTGGGCGAGCTCGACGGTGTCTGGAAGGTGCGGCGCGTCTCGGGCGCTCTGCCGCCGCTCGCCGGCGTTCGCAAGCGGATCGCCGGCGCACGCGGCGAGACGGTGGTCGTGGCCGGACGCGGCCTTCCGTTCGACGTGCACGGGCTCGAGCTCCGCTACCGGCCGCCGCTTTCGTGGCTCGTCGACGTGCTCGAGCCCGACGGCCCTCGCTTCCGCGGTCGGGCGACCGCGTTCGGGTGCACCTACGGCCGCTTCGAGCTCATTTCAGCGCACTTATTTCAACCATGGTGCGAGAAAGCTCTCGATCTCGCGGCAGCCGCGGGGCCGCTCGAGGCGGGCCCGCACGAGCTTGTCTTCGACCACGACGAGCGTCGGCAGGGTGTCGACGCCGAAGCGCTCGACGAGGTCGGGGCGCTCCTCCTCGTCGACGCGGTAGAGCCGGAACGTGCCGTGGTTGCGCCGGCGTTGGAGCACCTGGGCGAGGAAGCCTTCGACGCGCCGACAGGAGCCGGATACGGGCGAATAGAAGAACACCAGGCCCGGCTTCTGCGCGCTGCTGGCAGCGGTGGCGATGATGCACCTCCTTCGCTGGAGCGGGGAACCGGCCGCCGGAGCAGAATGGGCTCCGAAGCTGGACAATTCCTACCCGAGAGACCGATCGGTCTAACGGCGGATCGTTCAAGATCCGCTAAGAAGTCGCTCAGGCTCTGGCGCAACCTGTGCCGTGGCGCCGCGTCTAACCTGGACAGGTGCGGCGGGTGGTGGTGACGGGTCTCGGCGCGGTGACGCCGATCGGCAACGACGCGCCTTCGACGTGGCGGGCCGCCCTGGACGGGCGGAGCGGCGTCGACTGGATCCGCTCTTTCGACGCGAGCGGCTTCCCGGTGCGGATCGCCGCGGAGGTGAAGGATTTCGACCCGAGCACCGCCGGGTCGGCCAGGGAGGTGCGGAAGCTCGACCGCAACGTGGTGCTCGCGCTCGCAGCCGGCCGGGAGGCGGTCGCGGACGCCGGGCTCGACCGCGCCTACGACCCGGCGGAGGTCGGCATCCTCTTCGGCACGGCGATCGGCGGCTTCCTCGGGATCATGGAGCAGGCCGAGGTACTGCGGGAGCGCGGCCCGAGCCGTGTCTCGCCGACCTTCATCCCGAGCGTGCTCCCCGACGCCGCGAGCGGCCAGCTCGCCATCTCGCTCGGCTTCCGTGGTCCCAACTACGCGCCGGTGTCGGCCTGCGCCACGGGCTCGCACGCGGTGGGGGAGGCGGCCGAGCTGATCCGCCGGGGCGGCGCCGGCGCGGTGCTCGCCGGCGGCGCGGAGGGGTGCATGCACCCGCTGATCCTGGCCGGCTTCTGCGCGATGCGCGGCCTCGTCGCCGAGGAGGAGGACCCGGCCCGCGCCTCGCGTCCGTTCGATGCGACGCGGGCGGGCTTCGTGATGGGGGAAGGAGCCTGCGTGCTCGTGCTGGAAGAGCTGGAAGCCGCACGGGCGCGCGGCGCGCGCGTGTACGCCGAGATCCTCGGTTACGGCGCCTCGAACGACGCGCACCACATGGCGCAGCCGGACCCCGAATCGGTCGGCGTCGCCGAGATGATGCGCCGGGCGCTCGCGACCGCGGGCGTCGAGCCGGAGCGCGTCGGCTACGTCAACGCTCACGGCACGTCGACGCCGCTCGGCGACGCGGCCGAGACGAAGGCGATCAAGGAGGTCTTCGGCGAGCACGCCTACCGGCTCGCCGTCTCCTCCACGAAGTCCGTAACCGGCCACTGCTTCGGCGCGGCGGGCGCGATCGAGGCGATGATGTGTGTGCTCGCCATTCACGAGAACGTGCTGCCGCCGACGATCAACTACCGCGAGCCGGACCCCGCCTGCGACCTCGACTACGTGCCGAACGTGGCCCGCGAGGCGCGCGTCGACGTGGCGCTCTCGAACGCCATGGGTCTGGGCGGTCACAACGGCTGCGTGCTGGTGGGACGGGTCGAGTGAGCTTCGTCGACGAGCGGATCGAGCGGTACGCGGACGAGCAATCCACGCCGCCGGGGGAGCTGTTCGAGCGCCTCGCCGCCGAGACGCAGGCGTCGCAGAGGTTCCCGCAGATGATGGTCGGGACGGTCGAGGGGGCATTCCTCGCCTTTGTCGTCCGGCTCAAGCAGCCGCGCCTCGTGCTCGAGCTCGGGACCTTCACGGGGTGGTCGTCGATCGCGATGGCGGGCGCGCTGCCGCCCGGCGGCAGGATCGTCACCTGCGATGTGAACGAGGAGACCTCGGCGATCGCCCGCCGCTACGCGGAAGAGGCGGGCGTGGCCGACAGGATCGAGTACCGGGTCGGGCCTGGGCTCGAGACGCTTGCGGCTCTCGGCGGGCCGTTCGACCTCGTGTTCATCGACGCCGACAAGCAGGGCTACGTCGACTACTACGAGGCGGTGCTCCCGAAGCTCGCAGACGAGGGCGTCATCCTCGCCGACAACACCCTCGCCGACGGCCGGGTGCTCGATCCCGGCGACAGCGAGATGGCGCAGGCAATCGTCCGCTTCAACGAGCACGTGCGCGCGGACGACCGCGTGGAATGCGTGCTCTTGACGATCCGGGACGGCGTCACGCTGATCCGGAAGCGATCAGCTCCGGCGTGAGCCGGTCGAGCGAGTCGATGGTCACGTCGGCGAGCGCGAGCGCCTCGTCGTCCGGCGGGTAGGTCGGGTTCGGGATCGCGACGACGCGCATGCCCGCGGCCTTCGCCGAGCGGATGCCGCCGTGCGAGTCCTCGACCGCGGCGCAGCGGTCGGGCGCGACGCCGAGCCGCCCGGCCGCCTCGAGGTAGACGTCGGGAGCCGGCTTGCCGCGTGCGACCTCCTCCGAGGACACGGTCGCACGGAAGCACGGCGCGAGGCCGGCGAGGTCGAGCACGGCGTCGATCAGGGGGCGGTTGGATGACGACGCGAGCCCGAGCGGGTAGCGGGCGGCGACCCGGCGCACGGCCTCGGCGGCGCCAGGCAGCAGCGGCAGGTGCTCGCCGTAGGCGGCGAGCATCCGCCGGACGACCTCGTCGTTGATCGCCCCGGGCTCGTCGGGCACACCGGCGTCGTCGTGCAGGTAGCGCGACCACTCGGCCGAGCTCATCCCCATCATCGCCCGCTGCACCTCCGCGTCGTAGCGTCCGCCGCGCTCGCGCACGTACGCCTCGCGGACGGCGTCCCACACTTCCTCCGACTGCACCAGCACGCCGTCGAGGTCGAAGACGACCGCCTCGATCACAGGGGGTGGTAGGCACGGTCGCGGTAGACCAGCACATGCCTCGAGGGGCCGCGCTCGGCGGTGAGCACGTCGCCGACGAAGAACGTGTGGTCGCCGACGTCGTGCTCGGCGACGGTGCGCGCCTCGATCCAGCCGACCGCGCCCTCGATCAGCGTCGCCACCTGTCCCTCTCGCGTTGCCACGCCTTGCCAGTGGACGATCGGCGGTCGTCCGGCCGCGAAGCGCCGCGCGATCTCCTCCTGGTCGGCGCCGAGCATGCTCAGCGCGAACGCGCCCGCCCGGCGCAGCAGCTCGTAGCACGACGCCTGCTTGCCGACCGAGACGCCGACGAGCGGCGGCTCGAGCGAGAGCGAGACGAGCGACGAGAGCGTGACGCCCATCCGGTCGCCGTCGTGGTCGACGCTGAGGATCGAGACGCCGTGCGGCCAGTAGCGCATCAGCGCCCGAAGGTCATCGCCGGCGACCATGCCGGCGATCATAGGGACGCGCAGGTGCGAGAATCCGGCCCATGGACCTCATGGTGCGAGTCGCCGGGCGTGAGGAGCCCCAGAGGGTTCCCGTCACGGAGGGCATGTCGGCCCGCGAGGAGCTGGCGCGGTTCCTCAACCGGCAAGGCCCGTACGCGCAGATGTGGATCCGGCTGACGTCGGGCGAGTACGTCCGCTACGACCACATCGTCTCGATCGCCGAGCCCGCCGACTAGGAGCTCGGCGGCGGGTTTCCTCCTGTAGGAACGAGGCCTATAGTCGTTCGGGTGAGGGACGCCGCGGAGACGCGCGCGCGGGTGGGGGGACCGCCGGCGATCGCCTGGCTGGCAGCGGCGCTCGCGCTTCTCGCCTCGTCCTCGGGCGCCGGAGCAGCGCGACCCGAGGGCGGCTCGTCGGGAGGCCCGATCCACATCGGCATGGTCGCGGCGTTGACGGGGCAGTTCGAAGCCGTTGGAGCGGGTCAGCTGCTCGGAGCGCAGGCTGCGGTCAAGGAGGTCAACCGCACCGGAGGCGTGAACGGCCGGATGCTCGCGCTCGACCTCAGGGACGATGGCTCCAGTCCGGTTCAGGGCGTGGTCGCCACGCAGGGGTTCACCGCGGATCCCGATGTCGTTGCGATGATCGGCTCGGGTGCCGGTGGCTCGGCGCTCGCCTCCGCACCGTTCGCGACGGAAGCCCGCCTCCCTTACGTGAGCATGATCCCTCTCTCGGCCCTCGCCTACCCGCCGCGCCCGTACGTCTTCGTCACGCCGCCGTCCAGCAGGCTCTCGGCGTACGCGCTGGGCAGCTACCTCCGCCGGCACGAGTTGAAGCGGATCGCCTTGCTTCACGACGACTCCGCCTTCGCGGCGGAAGGCGTCAAGTACGTGAAGGAGCTCGCGTCGAGGTACGGCCTGCTGACCGTCTTCGACGAGATCTTCTCGCTGCCGAAGACCAACTTCACGGACCAGCTCGCGAGGGTGCACGACTCGGATGCGCAGGTTCTCTGGGTCTGGGACGTGGCCGCCGCCGTGGCGATCACGAAGCAGTACCGTCAACTGGGGCTCTCCCAGAAGCTGGTCCTCTCGCAGGGAAACGCGACGCCGCTCTACCTCGGGCCGGCCTGCCCGGAGGCGAACGGCGCCGTTCTCACCTCGGGGCTCGGCGCCGTCGCGAAGTACCTGCCGGACAGCAACCCCGCCAAGCGTGTCGCGCTCAAGGTCGTTCGCCTGCTGGGCGGCGACGCCAACGAGTTCAGCTTCAACGGCTACACCGGCATCCTCTTGCTTGCGAAGGCCATGAGGCAGGGTGGTGCGAGTCGTGAGGGGATCAACCGTGCGCTGGAGCACATGAAGCTGGTCGGCCCCGAAGGGGTGTACCACTACAGCAGGGTCGACCACGCGGGGCTGCCCGTCTCGAGCACGGTCGTGGCGCAGATCAAGAACTGTCGGCTCGTTCCCGTCCCCGGGCAGGATCTGAGCGGACGACCACGATGACCGCGATCGTCGGTCGCGAGGCGGAGCTCGGCGCGGTCGAAGCCTTCGTCGCCGGGGTGACAGCAGGCCCGGCAGCGCTCGTGATCGAGGGCGAGGCGGGGATCGGTAAGACGACCATCTGGCTCGAGGCGGTGCGCGCTGCCGAACGGCGTTCGTACCGGGTTCTCCAGGCGCGGCCGGCCGAGGCAGAGGCGAAGCTCTCGTACGTCGCCCTTGGGGATCTCGTCGGAGGTGCGTTCGAGGAGACGCGCGCGGCGTTGCCTGCGCCGCAGGAGCGCGCGCTCGCGAGCGCGTTGCTCCGGGTCGATACGGAAGGCCCCGCCGATCCGCGGACGACGGCGACCGCGCTCGTCGCCGTCCTGGCGGCGCTGGCAGCTGAACAGCCGGTGCTGGTGGCAGTGGACGACGTGCAGTGGGTCGACCGGGCGTCCGCGCGGGCGCTCGAGTTTGCGGTCCGGCGGCTGCCGGAGCGGCTCGGGCTCGTCCTGGCGCGCCGTGGGGAGGGCGACGAGCTTCCGCTCGGCCTCGGTCGCGCGCTGCCGGAAGATCGCATCGTGCGCCTCGTGCCCGGTCCGCTCTCGCTTGCGGCCCTGCACCATCTGATCAGCAGCCGGCTCGGGACCTCGCTTCCGCGCCCACTGCTGACCCGCCTGGGTGCGTCCTCGGGCGGCAACCCGTTCTTTGCGCTCGAGCTTGCACGCGCGCTGGCAGGAGATGCCCGCGACCGCGCGCTCGACGAGCCCCTTCCGGTGCCGCCGAGCCTGCTGCGGCTCGTCGCCAAGCGAATCGGCGGCCTCTCCTCCGGCGCACAGGAAGCAGTGCTGGTTGCCGCGTCACTGTCACGCCCCACCGTGCCGACTGTCGGCGCCACGGTTGGTGCCGAGGTTGACCTCCAACGTGCGTTGGTGGAAGCGGAGGCGGCGGGCGTCCTCGTCTCCTTGCGCGGGCGTCTCCGCTTCACGCATCCGTTGCTCGCGTCCGTCGTCTACGGATCGGCCTCGGAAGAGCGACGCCGACAGGTCCACCGGCGCCTCGCAGAGGTGGTCTCCGATCTCGAGGAACGCGGTCGTCATCTGGCGCAGAGCGCGACGGAAGCAGACGAGGCGACCGCCGCGGAGGTCGAAGCGGCCGCGCGAGAGGCGGCTCGACGAGGAGCGCAGGACGCAGCCGCAGAGCTCTTCGAAGCCGCGCGCCGGCTGACGCCCGCCGACCGGCCGAACGAGCTTGCACGCCGCTTCCTCGGTGAGGCGTTCGCCGTGCACGCGGTCGGCGACTTCGCAGGCGCCCGCTCGCGCGCCGAACGCGCGCTCGCAGTCGTGAAGGCGCCCACGCTGCGCGCCGAGGCACTCGCCCTGCTCGGCACGATCGCCTGGTTTCACGGCGAGTCGCGGGCAGGGGTCGAGCACGTCGAGCAAGCGCTGACGGCGGCGGCCGACGATCCGGAGCTGAGAAGCCGCATCGCCGTGAAGCTCGTCAGGTTCAGCACGCCCGTTCGTCCCGCCAGCGCGCTGGAGCATGCGGACGAGGTGATTGCGCGGTTGCGGCCGGAGCGGGACCCGGCCCTGCTCGCCCACGTCCTCATCGACCGGTGCTTCGTGGGGGCACAACTAGGGCACGGCGCCCGCCGCGACCTCCTCGAGCGCGGCCTCGAGCTCGAGGCCGAGACGTTGCCGTCCGCCGCCGAGGGACCGCACCCGATGCCGATCATCTGGTTCCAGGCCATGGACGAGTTCGACTCCGTGGAGGCTTGCCATGCCCTGGAAGATGCGTGGTATCGCGACCACGGCTGGGACGTGCAGCGAGCGGACCGCCTTGCGCAGCTCGCGCAGTCGGAGCTCCGCGCCGGCCACTGGGCGCTTGCGGAGCGGCACATCGAGGAGAGCTGCGCGGTGCTCGGCCAGGTCGACGCACGCGGGGTGCTCGCGATGCCGTTCGTCTGGCGAGCTCTCGTCGACGCGCACAAAGGCAGGATCGACCGTGCCCGCTCGACGCTCGTGCCCCTTCTCGCAGAGCTCGAGCGCACACATCAGGTCTGGTGGTCGGTGGTCGCGCTGTCGACGGCCGCCTTCGTCGAGTTCGCCGCGGGAGACCATAGAGCGGCGGACGCCGCGCTGACGCGGATGCGAAAGCTCGCCGAGTCGCTCGAGCTCGACCGCGCGAGGGAGGCCCTCCGACGTCTCGAGCAGCGAGGTCGGACGCTCCCTCGCCTCTGGATCGCGGCGACGCTGCCGCGGACGCGTGCGCTCGTTCGCAGCGCAGAAGGAGACCTGACCGGAGCGCTCGCCGCACTCGAGGAGCTCGACCTCGCCGCCGCCGAGCAGCTGCCGTTCGAGCTCGCCTGGACGCTGCTCGTGAAGGGACGGCTGAACCGTCGCGCGAAGCAGAAGCGCGCGGCCGCCGACGCACTTCGGCAGGCGCAGGAGATCTTCGACCGGCTGGGAGCACCCGCCTGGTCGCTGCAGGCGCGCGGCGAGCTCGAGCGCGTCGGCCTGCGGCAGCGTCCTCCGGGCGAGCTCACGGCGACCGAGCTGCGCGTCGCAGAGCTCGCCGCCAGCGGGCTGACGAACCACGAGGTGGCGAAGGCCGCGTTCATGAGCTCCAAGACGGTCGAGGCGAACCTGACGCGCGTGTATCGCAAGCTCGGGATCCGCTCGCGGGCCGAGCTCGGTGCGCGGATGGCCGACGGGCAGAGGGGCATCGGCGCGCAAACGTAGGGGAACGCCCGATTTCTCGGCGTCTCGCGCGCTCTAGCGTCACGCCGATGACAGGCTCAGCGGAAGCATCGACGCGACAGACGTATCTCGTCGAGCACTACCGGCCCGGCCTCGACGTCGAGGAGCTCGAGCGATGGGCTGCTCGAGTGCGGGACACCGTAAGCGAGCTGCACCGCGAAGGCGGGCAGGTGCGCTTCCTGCGCTCGACGATCGTTCCGCGCGACGAGTCCCTCCTCTGCGTGGTCGAAGCGGCCTCGGAGGAGCTCGTCCGCGACGCGTACGCCCGCGCCGGCATTCCGTTCGAGCGGATCTCCGCCGCGATAGCGGAGGAAGGTTGAGGGAGGTGACGAGGATGAGGAAGACGATCGGCCTGCCGCTCCTGGTCGTCGTGCTCGGCGTGCTCGGAAGTGGATTCGCCCTTCACGCCGCGGCTGCGCCGCCGAACCACGCAAACCGGCTCGAGGCGAGCTTCACGGAGTCGGCGCAATCGGTGACCAACCGGATCGCCGACCTCGGCACGTTCCAGCTGATCAACACGGGCGCCGGGACGGTCGACGGATTCGGCAGCGCGACGGTCGTGGTCGGAATCACGCAGGATCGCTCCGCCGCCCCATGCGGGACGGGAAGCTGGACGAACGCCGCGACGCGACGCATCGTCCTCGCGGACGGCGTGCTGATGGTGCGCGAGCTGAGCACGACCTGCTCGACTCCGTCAGGCCTCGTGATCAGCGGGACGTACGAGGTGGACGGGCTCTCGAGCACCGGGATCTTCGCCGGTGCGCGCGGCACGGCAGAGATCACCGCCGACCCTGTGGCGCACACCGCCACGCTCTCCGGAAAGCTGCATCTCGCCGGCTCGGCCGAATGACGAGGAACGAGTCGCCGAGGTGACACGCAGGCTCCTCACGTTTGCGCTCGTGGCGGGCGCCGTCACGGTGGCGGTCACGAGCGCAACGGCCTCGACAGCGTCCGAGGGGGTCGCAGCGTCGGCTGCGTGCAAGCCGGCGGTCGTCGCAGGCAAACACACGTGCCTGAAGGTCGGCCAGCGCTGCAAGCGGACGCTCGACCGCCAGTACCACCGGTACGGCTTCCACTGCCACACGGGCAAGCTCAGTCGGTCCGTCGCCGTCTCGCCGGCCTCTCCGCCGGCGCCGCCGGCACCACCGCCGATCCCCCGAACGCCGGGCCAGAAGGTTGACGTCGGCGGCTACGGCCTCTATCTGGAATGCGAGGGGAGCGGCAGCCCGACGGTGGTGATGGAACGCGGCTGGGGGCTGTCGGGGACGTCCGCGAGCCCGAACTTCACAACAGCCGGAGCGCTCAAGGTGCGGGCGGCTGTCGCCGCCGACACCCGGGTGTGCTCGTACGACCGTGCCGGCCTGGGCCTGAGCGATCCTCGTCCTGCGGGTATCGCTCCCACCGGACAGCGGTTCGCCGACGACCTCCACGCGCTGCTGACCAATGCCGGCGTCCCCGGCCCGTACGTCCTGCTCGCCGACTCGCTCGGCGGCCTGGTCAGCAGCATGCACGTCCTCCGGTACCCGAGCGACTACACCGGCCTCGTCTTCCTCGACGCGGTTCCTCCAGGCGCGCTTGCGGTGGGCGAGCCCGAGCCGGCGCAGTTCGACTCGTCTCTCGGCAGCGTCACCTTCGGTCACCGTCCCGTGATCTCCCTTACCGCTGCGTTCTTCGACGTCCCGGATTACGCACAGCGGTCGACCAACAGCATCTGGGCGCACGCGCTGACCGGTCACGGCGTCATGGGCGAGAAGCCACAACTCGTGGTCGAGGCGGCACGGCTCATCGTCGCCGCGGTGCGGACGGGTGAGAAGCTTCCGCGGTGCGAGCAAACATCGCTTCCTTCCGCCGGCGGCCAGTGCGACAACGTCGGCGGGTAGACGGCGTCTACACCTAGCGTTTCGGCCTGAGGCCTGCACGAAGTCGCAGGCATTTCGACCGGCAAGAGAACGAGAGGGGTTGACGACGTGAAGACGAGCCTCGGCATCTGGGCGATGGGCCCGATGATCACCCGCTTCGTGCCGGGCGGCTACCAGCCGCAGCACGCGGCGGAGCCCACCGCCGAGAAGGTGCGTCGCGCGGTCGACGGGCTCGGCGACCTGATCGACGACTACGAGTTCCACTATCCGCAGGAGCTCTCGCCCGAGAACCTCGACGACGTGCGCGCGGCGCTCGACGGGCACGGCATCTACTGCATCGCGACCGGACTGCATCTCGACCCGATCTTCGGCAGGGGCGGCCTCTCGGCGCTGGACGACGCGGTCCGCGACGATGCGGTCGAGCGGACGCTCGAGGCGATCGACTTCGCTGCCGAGGTGGCCGCGAACTTCATCATCTGGCCAGGGATCGAGGGCTACAACTACCCGTTCCAGACGCCGTACGCGGAGAGCTGGGCGCGGTTCATCGACGGCGTCGGTCAGGCTGCGCAGCGGTGCAGCGAGCGTGGGCTGAAGCTGTTCCTCGAGCACAAGAACTCCGAGCCGGCGATGAAGATCTTCATGCGCAACGTCGGCATGACGCTGCACGTCATCCACACGCTCCGTGCACGGGGAATCGACAACGTGCAGGTGAACATGGACTGGCAGCACCTGCTCATGAACGGCGAGAACCTCGCCGAGTACGCGGCGCTCCTCGCGGCCGAGGGGTTGCTCGGCCATCAGCACGCGAACTCCGGCTGGGGCACGTTCGACGACGACAACATGGTCGGCGCGACCGCCTTCATGGAGACGCTCGAGCTCGCGGTCGAGCTCGTCCGGGCAGGCTACGGGGAGCACGGCGAGCGGCTCGGCTTCGACCTCTACCCGTACACCGAGGATGCGGTGGCGGCGGTGAAGCGCTCCGTGCTCGCCTGGCGGTTCATCGAGGGGCTCGCGCGGAAGCTCGACGGCGACGAGTTGCGCGCGGCCCAGGAGCAGAAGGACGCGGTGCGGGCGCACGAGCTCGTCTTCGCCGCCCTCGGCGCGTGAGCACCGCATGAGGGCGCTGGTCGGCGTCGACGTCGGGACGACGGGCGTCAAGGCAGTCGCGATCTCGGCTGCGGGCGAGGTGCTGGCACGGGCCGAGGAGGCGTACCCGCTCTCGACGCCGGAGCCGGGCTGGGCCGAGCAGGATCCCGACGACTGGGTCCGCGCGACCGAGGCCGCGCTCGGAAGGCTCGCCGTCGAGCCGGAGGGAATCGGCCTGTCCGGGCAGATGCACGGCCTCGTCTGCCTCGACGCCGAGCGGCGCGTCCTGCGGCCTGCGATCCTCTGGAACGACCAGCGCACCGGCCCGCAATGCGCCGAGATCGAGTCGCGCGTCGGGCTCGAGCGGCTCGTCGCGCTCACCGGCAACCGCGCCCTGCCGGGCTTCACCGCTCCGAAGCTGCTCTGGGTGCGCGAGCACGAGCCCGGCGTCTACTCGCGCGTCGCGCACGTTCTCCTGCCGAAGGACTACGTGCGCCTGCGGCTCACCGGCGAGCTCGCGACCGACGTCGCCGACGCGTCAGGAACGTTGCTCCTCGACGTCGGCGCCCGCCGCTGGAGCGAGGAGGTCGTCGCGGCCCTCGAGCTCGATCCCGCCTGGCTGCCGCCGCTGCTCGAGTCGCCCGAGGTCTCCGGAACGACCCGCGACGGCGTGCCGGTCGCCGCGGGCGCGGGCGACCAGGCGGCCGGCGCGATCGGGGTCGGCGTCGACCGGCCGGGGCCGCTGTCGATCGTGCTCGGCACCTCCGGCGTCGTGTTCGCGGCGCTGCCCGCCTTCGCGCACGACTCGGAAGGCCGCGCGCACGCGTTCTGCCACGCGGTGCCGGGCGGCTGGCACGCGATGGGCGTGATGCTCTCGGCGGCAGGCTCGCTCGCGTGGCTCCGGCAGCTGCTCGCAGCGCCGTACGACGAGCTGCTCGCAGAGGCCGAGCGAGCCGCGGCGGGCGTCGAAGGCGTGCTCTTCGCGCCGTACCTCTCGGGCGAGCGGACGCCGCACGCCGATCCGGACGCGCGTGCAGCGTTCACGGGTCTCTCGCTCCGACATGATCGCGGGGCGCTCGCGCGCGCCGTGCTCGAGGGCGTTGCCTTCGGGCTCCGCGACTCGCTCGAGCTGCTCCGCGAGCTCGACGTCGTCGCCGAGGTCGGCCGCATCTCCGGCGGCGGCGCCCGCAGCGAGCTGTGGACGCGCATCGTCGCCTCGGCCCTCGGGCTCCCGCTCGAGCGGACCGCCGTCGAGGAGGGAGCGGCCTTCGGGGCGGCGTTGCTCGGGGGCGTCGCCGCGCAGACCTTTGCGGACGTGCACGAAGCAGTGGCCGCGTGCGTGCACGTGCGCGGGACGGTGGAGCCCGTCGCCGACTGGGTCGAGCTCTACCGCGACGGGTACGAGCGCTTTCGGATGCTCTACCCGGCGCTGCGGCCCTTCGGTGGATGAGCTCCAGGCTGTGGTGGAGCCTGCTGCTGCTCCACGATACGGACGACTTACCGGCCGCGGGTCACACGGATGTTTGCAGCAAGCCA
>WNGE01002616.1_pt1 | contig 21810 bp, 17 predicted proteins | sample 5400651 | NCBI WGS metagenome assembly WNGE01 (sample SAMN13153370, study PRJNA577476) | soil metagenome | isolation source: 60 cm soil or saprolite under grassland replicate 2 | place: USA:California | collected 2016-06-15 | reverse complement strand
TCTGTCGCTGCTGGAGGCCGCCCACCGTCGGCCGGTGAGCCCGCCCGAGCCGGTGATAACCGCCGGCCAGCGGCTGCCTGGTTACAAGGCCGCCTTCGAGGACGCTCGATCTTCCTCTCGATGCTGGTGATGACCCCGCTCGCCGACCGCTTCACCTTCCACCGGGGGGCCATCGCCTTGGCCACCAGCAGCAGGAACACCCCGGTCACGGCCTGGTCGTCAGCCAGGTGCTGCCCGGCGATCAGGTGCTTGCGCTCGCCGGGCCTGCAGTAGATGACCGGGACCCGGCGGACTGGCCCCAGGCCTGACGCGGCGACCGAACCGGCCCGCCATCCGCATCAGGCGGGTGTCGTCGAGGTGCTCGCCCGATCCGCCGTGCAGCGCCCGCCACCAAGTGCGGAACCCGCCCGGCGAGCACCCGAACGCGAAGAACGCGTTGAGCACGATCCGGTCCGCGCAGTCGTAGCTGCCCGTCAGCAGGTCCGCCTATCGCACGCTGAGGTCATCGGCCACCCGCCGACCGTAGGGGAGGCGCGCGCATCACCTCAGCCGCACTGCCCCCGAAGGGGCCACAGATTCGGAGCGAAGTCTCTGAATCGGCATAGTACCTTCAGAGCCGTGAATCTCGAGAGGTTTGTCGGCCGGACCGATGCGCTGGAACTCCTGAGCGGCATGACGGCCGCCCTGTCAGCGGGCGTGGGCGGCGCCGTGCTGGTGGAAGGCGAGCAGGGAATCGGGAAGACCGAACTGCTGTGGATCAGCCTGGCAGGCACGTCCGGGCACCGGCTGTTGTGGGGCGCCGCCGATGAGCTCGGCCTGCCCGTCCCGCTGACCCTGATGCGGCAAACCCTCGCGAGCGTGGATACCGGGCCACCCGGCGGCAGCCCGGATGCGGACAGGGCAGCGGGGGTGTTCGCGGGCGATCCCGTGCTCGCGGCAGTGGAGGGGATTCTGGCAGCGGTGGACCGGCTGTGCGCGGCATCGCCGGTAGTGCTGGTGGCCGAGGATCTTCAGTGGGCTGACGAGGCGAGCGTGCTGGCCTGGTACCGGCTGAGCCGGGCAGTGAGCCAGCTTCCGCTGCTGGTGGCGGGATCCGTCCGGCCCGGGAACGGCCGCAAATACCTGGCCGGGCTGCGCCGGAGCCTGGCGGCCCGCGGTGGCACGGTGATAGAGCTAGGCCCGCTGGCGCAGCCCGACATGGACATCCTGGCAGAACAGCTTGTCGGGGGGCGGCCAGGAGAGCAACTGGCCAGCCTGATGAAGTCGGCGGGGGGCAACCCGCTGTACGCACGGGAGCTTGCCGACGGGCTGATGCGGGACGGGCGGATCCGGGTCGAGGCGGGCGTTGCCGAGCTGACCGGCAGGCCGGGGCTGGCACGGGTGCCGGAATCAGTCTCGGCGGCCATCGCGGGACGGCTCGCGCACCTGGCCGAGGACGTGGCCACAGTGCTGCGGTGGGCAGCAGTCCTGGGCCAGGAATTCTCACTCACCGAACTGGAGGTCGTGACCGGCCGTCCGGCAGGCGACCTGATGGACATCATCGTCAGCGCGCAGGCGGCCGACGTGGTCGCCGATGCCGGTCCCCGGCTGGCGTTCCGCCATGGCCTGATCCGCCAGGTGCTCTACGAGCAGACACCGGAGCCGCTCCGCACCGGGCTGCACAGGCAGGCCGCGCAGGCCCTGGCCGCCGCAGGCACCGCGCCTGAGCGGGTGGCTGCCCAGCTCGTTGCCGCGCCCGTTCCCGGAGGGGGGCTGGTCCGCGCGGAGTTCGCCGGCACTGGCAGGCCGGGCACGGGCGGGAACCGGGCAGCGCCGTCGCCGGCGGAGGCGGCGCAGCCCTGGGTGCCGGAGTGGCTGGCGCGAGTCTCGCCCGTCCTGCTGTACCGTGCCCCGCAGGTGGCTGCCGACCTGCTGCGTTCGGTTCTGGGCCAGCTGGCCGATGATGATCCCCGGCGCGGCCAGCTTGAGGCAAGCGTGCTCACTGCCCTGTTCCTGCTCGGGCGGGACGCCGATGTCGAGGAGGCCGGCCGCCGGCTGCTCGCCGAGACCAGTGACCCGGACCGGGCCACGGACATCAGCTGGCTGGTCGCCTACTCCATGGTCCGGGCTGGGCGAGCCGTCGAGGCCCTCGCTGTCCTGGGCGAAGCCCGGGCCCGGCCCGGGATCAGCACTGCACTGGACGCCCGGCTGAGCGCCTTGCACGGCCACATACTGGCAGTAGCGCTGGGCCGGATCGACCAGGCCGCCGAGGCGGCGCGGGCGGCACTGGCTGACCCGGCTGACGACCCGGTCGCCCCTGGCTACGCGCATTATGTCCTTTCCTCGGTGGCCTACATGCGCCGGGACGGTCACGCCCGGCTCGAGCACGTCAATCAAGGGCTCGCCGCCCTGGGGAACGACCCTCAGCTCACCGACCTGAGGCTGGTGCTGCTGGCCCAGCACACTAATGTGCTGGCCGACCTGGACCGCATTGACGAGGCGCTGACCTCAGGGCGGGAGGCGGTTGTCCTCGCCGAGCGCGCGGGCGCCCCCCGCGTGTTCTGGGTCCGCACACTGCTCGCGATCAACTATTACACCTCCGGCCTGTGGGATGACGCGCTCACCGAGGTAGAACCCACCGTCGAGCGCGAGTACCCCGGCTACATCGGGTCCTGGGCGCACGCGCTGGTCGCGCTGATCGCGGGGCACCGCGGCGACCAGGCCAGCGCGGCAGAGCACCTGAGCTTCCTCCCCGACACTGCCGGATGGGTGAAGACGGCGGGACCCCAGAGCCTGCATGGCCTGTTGCTGGCGCGAGCGGTCACGGCCGAGCAGCGCAGCCCCCACCAGGCCATTGCGGTACTCGCGCAGTGCCTGGAGCCGACCCTGGGGGAAATGATGCCGATGAGGCACACTCTGCTCCCGGACCTGACCCGGCTGGCACTGGCGGTGGGAGACACCGGGCTGGCGCACGCGGCTGCCGATGCGGCCAGTCAGGAGGCGCAGCGCGAGCAGCTGGCGTGGAAGCAGGCCGCCGGGGACCACTGCCGCGGCCTGGTCCAAGGGGATGCGCAGGCGGTGCTGGCGGCAGCGGACTACGCCAGCGCCGCGCGCCGGCCTCTGGACTATGGCCAGGCCGTGGAGAATGCCGCCGCCATGGCGGCAGCCGACGGGGATGAAGCCCTGGCCCGGGACCGGGCTGCGGACGCGGTGCGCCATTATGCCAGGCTGGGGGCGCAGTGGGATATCAGCCGCACTGCCGCGCGGCTGCGGGCATACGGTATCCGGCGCGCCCGGCGCAGCTACCGGGAGCGCCCGGCCACCGGCTGGGCGGCGCTCACGCCGACCGAGGTCAAAGTCGCTCACCTGGTCGCGCGAGGCCTGTCCAACCCTGACATCGCCGCCGAGCTGTTGCTGTCCCGCAACACCGTGCAGACCCATGTCTCGCACATTCTGGCCAAGCTCGGAGCACGCTCGCGCGTCGAGATCATCCGGCTGGCAGCGGCCCACCCGCCGTCGGCCGGCGCACGGTAACCCCGCCTGGCAGATGCGGGCAAGGGCGAGGGCAAATGTCGTTCGTCACTCAGTCGCGGATTGCGGTCACAGGCCGGACTTCCGCAGCTGGTACGCATATCCGTGCTTGATCACCCTGGTTTTGCCTGGTCAGAGACGCGGAAGGGTGCCTGAAACGTGGAAGCGCGCAGGCACACGAATCGCCGCGTGTTGTGCGTGCCGAGAATCGCATCCACGGCTCTGACCAGCAGAGTTGCTCGCCCGCGCTCGGCTCGTGATGATCACCGGTCATGTGCCTGCGGTTCGTGTTCCTCTTGATCACGCGGCTAGCCGCGTGGCTGCGGCTGTCCGGGCCTGAGGAGACGTGGAAGACCGCCGAAATCTTGATCCTGCGCCACCAGCTCGCCGTCCCGCAGCGGCGGCAGCCGCGCCGCCCGAAGCTGGCCTGGGCGGACCGGGCCCTGCTCGCGGCGCTGCTCGGCGTGATACCGAACGCCCGCCGCCGCGCGGCGGCGCTGCCGTCCGGGTGCAGCGGCCGGGCCGCGGCCGCCCAGGCTGCGAAATCCGTCACCGGGGCGGCGGCCCGGCCGGTGTCGCCGCGGATGGCGGCTGCCTCGGCGAGCGCGGCGGCTGACGGCGGGCGGCGGGCTTTGCGGTGGCATGGCCCGGCAGCGCTGGCGCCGCGGGCGGCGAGGACTTTCTTCTCCAGTGCGGCCACGTGCTCGCTGTCGCGCGCGAGGACCCCGGCATGGCCGGGCTCCCGGTGGTGGCGGGCCACCACTGCCCGGCGGCGGTGATCACGTCCAGCGTGGCGGCGCCGAGCCGACAGCGGACCGTTACCTGCTGCCCGCCGTGGCCGGGCGGCACGGAGTAAAAATTCCCGTGCCAGGACACCAGGGCCTGTGCAGACACGATCCGCGTGTCCTCGATGACTGCGGGGAACGGCACGGCCGGCAGCGGGGCCAGCGGCTCGGTGGCCGCCAGCTCCCCGACCGTCACCCGCTGACCGTCCCGGATGCGGGTGCGGGCATCACCAGTGCGGGCGCACCAGGCATCCAGCCGCTCCTGGGCCCGCGCCGGGGACAGGTCATCGGGCAGCGTCCGCCACCACCGCTGCGCGGCGGAATGATTGGCTTTCTCCACCACGCCCTTACGCCACCCGCGCCGGGACGGGCACACGTCAACGCAGACACCGTAGTACTTTGCGGCCTCGGCGAACGACGCGGTCAGGTCCCCCGATTCCGGATGGCACACCGTGGACATGCGGTCGAACCGCCACCGGCGGGTCAGGCCGCCCAGCCGCTCGCTGACACCGTGCAGCGACGCGACCAGGTACGGCTGCTCCTCCGATCCGGCGAGCACGCCACGCCATTTCCCCGAGCATGACAGCGCCCCCACGAGAGGTGCTCCCACCACGCCGGCGCATCCGGCAGCTCGACCCAGTCCCACTGGGTCTCCTCACCCGGCGGATGGTCGATAACCGCGAACTCGCGCGGCGTTCCCGCCGCCGCGCACTGCTCGCACCGCGGACGCAGCCCCCGCGCCCGCAACCCCCGGGTGAACGACGAGTACGCCCCGTCATAACCCAGCCCGCGGACCTCCTCGAACAGTGTCGTGGCCCACAGGTGCGGGTCATCGGCGAACCGGATCCGGCAGTACTCCGCGAACAGCCCGAACCGGCCGGGCCCGGCCGGCTTCCGCTGACCCGGCACCCGAGCCCCGGACAGGTACACGCGGACGGTCTTACGATCGATCTTCAGGTGCCGGGCGATCGCCGACACCGACCAGCCTCTCTTGCGCAGCGCATGCGCATCCACAGCTTCCCCCTGTGTGAGCATTGAATCCTGGCTCCCCCCGAGCTGACGGACTGTGACACCCGCGGCATCGGGGGGAGCTCACCCGGGCACGAAGGACCCGGGCGGCGTGGTGGCCCAGGTGGGGAATTTCAGTGAGCAGGTCTGGGGAGTTTCAGGTGAGCGCCGTCAGCATGGAGCGAAAGTCCCCTGCCTACCGCCGAAGGTCTGCTTGTCCCGGGCCTCTTCGTAACGCGCGACAGTCCCCAACTTCCCTGCCAACGGAGCCAGGCCACCCCGCGTCCCGCTCACCGGTCTCCCGGCGCACGGGCGGCGCAACACCTGCTACCCCGGCGCGCAGAAAACCAATTCTGGGGCGCTTCCAACAGCCAGCCCGATGACATGTGACAATGCCATATCGGCGGCTATGCGAGTTGGTGCCGGCGGATCCTCGGTCACGCTTGGTGACGGGGCGGGAACGACCGCTACGCGGCAGGAGAGTGCGTCCACGTCGGCGTTTGGACCGCGTGTAGCAATTGCTGTAGCAGGAGTTTCCGCTACTCGGCTGGTATTGCCGCCACGGGGATTGCTATGCATTCTGGAGTCGTGGCTCAGGCTCAATTTCCAGGTATCCGTCATAGGCGTGGATCGTCACGAGGAAGTGATGCAGGAAGCCCTCTAGTCCGGCCAGGCCGAATGGGTTGGGCCACGGATCGCAGAACCAGACCGGCGCATCCCAGGAGAACTCATGGGTGCCGTCGGTAACCGTGAGATTGACTCGGGCCAGCGTGCCGACAGTTTTCACTCCTCCGATGTAGAACTCTTCGGTCAGGTTGCCGGGGAGCTCGATGCCGGCGAGGGGAGCAATTTCCGCGCTCATCCTGGTTCGGAGTGCTCCTGTATCGAGCAGGCACTCTATGGGGGCGGCCTCCAGTCCTTCCAGGGCGATGTCAACAACAGGCCGTGGTGTCAGAGCCCCTCCACTCGCAGCCGGAAGCCTCCGGAACGCGAATCTCATTGCGGGGCCGCGCCGGTGATGGCCTGCTCGGAGTCCACGACCCGGAACATTGACTGCGCACGCTGACGGTGCTGCGCCAGCCATGCCACGACCTCTTTCGGTGAGGGCGCAGCGACTAGGACATCATCGCCGCGCACCGCCACCCACAGGCCAATGAAAGGACGCAATGCCTCTGCCACGGGTGCCGGGCGACCATCTGTGCCGGAAGCGGCCGACAGTGGTGGCGTAGCGGCTCGGGAGGTCACCTGGTGGCGTGCCCGGCGGCTTACCGCACGCCCAGCCGAGAAACCAAGACGGGTTAGCGCTCGACGTGCCTGATGCGTGGTGAAGTCAGCCCGGTCAAGCCCAGTTACCAGGGCCAAGACTTGCTTGGGGGGCCAGCGCCGACCGTTGATCACCACGAAGTGCTCGTGAATCGGTTCGGGCAATGCGCCTTGGAGGGTTGACTCGACACTCCGTGAGTCCAGGTCGTACTGGTGACCCGAGACCGTCATCGTCGGCATGCTGTCTCCGATCGCTACTCTCTGAAACGTATTCTCTGATCCGTCTCTACTGTAGGGGACTTGCGGAGTCCGGGCAACCACAGCGGGGCCCCTCGGTGCAGCACGCGTGAGTTCGCTTGCCGGTCATCCCCGGAACTAGTGTCAGTGACAGCCCAGGCTGACCGCCTCACTGCACGCCATCCACCGTCCCCAGGGATTGCACATGCCCTGCTTTCGGGCATGGTCGGCACATACAGAGCTGGCTCGGCTAGAGCACCCAGATGCCACAGATGAGCAGGTGGCGGAGGCATGCGGGATTCACCGGCCTCATGGACAACGCGGTGGCCGTCGCCGCGGCACACAGCCGTCTGTGGCCCCTCATCCATCGGGCGTCCGCAGCGTGGGCAGTGCACACGCCGACGCTAGCCACAGAGAACGCCGTCGCGGAAACCAGAGATTGAGCGGTATCCGACGCGAGCCGCTGGATGGTGGCCGCACTCAGCACGGCCACCCAGCTGGTGCCATGTCGCAGCGCCGAACGCGGCACGAGAGTGCGTTGGTTCGGTGGGCAGAGCGGCGGATGTCGCCTGGGCTTCATGCCGTGCCACGGTTCGGCCAGGGTGTGGAACTCCGATCCATACTCTGGGCTATCCGCTGAGCCTGGGCAACAAGCTGGTGAGGCTGCCGAGGAGCGGCGAGAGGATCGCGACGCTCGCGCGGAAGCTAGCGTTCGCCGAAATCTGGAGCTTGAGCAGCTCGTCGAGCGCTTTTCGTTTCGCGAGTCGGGCCTCGAGCATTGGATCGCCTGGCTCTGGCAGTCCCTCGACGCTGTCACGGATACGTGTACCTGTGCGCTGGAGGGTGGCGAAGGTGGGCAGGTAGATGAGCGCAACCAGGAGTGACAGGACCAAGCCATAGAGGACAGTGCCCTCAGCGCCAAAATCGGCCTTCTTGTCGAAGGAGAGGACGTGTTGAAGCTCCGCGCCGGCCAGTACAGCCAGGCCGATCACTGCACCGAGAAAGCCGAGCAGCCATTCAAGGTCGGCGCGCAAGCGCAAGTACGTCCGCAGCTCACTCTTGGTGATCGTGGGGCTGCTCGCGAATGCTTCGGCACGGCCGCGGATGAGCCAGATTGTCATGGAGGCGATCAGCGCCGCCGCGGCCTTGAACGCTAGTTGCCCCGTGAACAGGCAAGATGTGCCTGCGGTGTGGCCTGGGGCTTCTCGCTCTACGTAGTCCAAGCGGGCTCGGCCGTGAAATTCACTGTCAATCGGGATCGTAAGCCGGGTCTGCTCAGGCGCGATCCCGTCGATAGTCCCGCCAGCAGGGACCTTCGGCGCTGATCAGGGCGGAAATGGCAACTCGCGCACCTCAGCCCTGCTCCATAACGGCTGCCGCGGCGTGTCGCCAACCGGGCCGCGTGGCGCCCGCATGCCGGTGCCGTGCCCGCGGTGCTGATGCCGCCCAGGTCAGCGCACCAAAGACCCCGCCACCATGGCCGGCGGCAACACTGGCGGCGCTGGTGAGGGCGGCCTGCCGGCCGACGCCGGCGACCGGTCCTGACCTGCCCCCTGCCCCCGCAGGAAACTACGCCGCCTGCCCGGGCGAGGCGGCTACCGGTATTTAGCGTCTAGGGCGGTGCTGCGGCATCGCAGCTGGCGATCAGGCGATGATCAGAGGGGCTGACCGGCCTGATCGGACAGCGGGCCGGTTCGCGCGTGCAGGGTCGGGACGAATCTCAGCCGAGGCGGTCGACCAGGTCCTGGTGCAGGTCCCAGAGCTGGGTGGGCAGGTGCCTGTGGAAGGTGCGGAAGAACTCGGGGATGTGCTCGACCTCCAGTTTCCAGGCTTCGGTGTTCACGGTGAGAAGCAGAGCCAGGTCGGCCCAGCTGAGGTCTAGGCCGTCGAGGTCCAGCGACCCCGGCGCCGGGAGATAGCCGATCGGGGTCTGCGCGGCCTTGGCGTCGCCGGACAGCCGCTGAATGATCCACTTCAGCACGCGGATGTTCTCGCCGAAGCCTGGCCACACGAACCTGCCGCTGGCGTCCTTGCGGAACCAGTTGACGTAGAACAGCCGAGGCAGCTTCGCGGGGTCGGCCGTCCGGCCGATCTTCAGCCAGTACGCGAAGTAGTCGCCCATGTTGTAGCCGCAGAACGGCAGCATCGCGAACGGGTCGTGCCGCAGTTCGCCGACCTTGCCCTCGGCCGCAGCGGTCTTCTCGGAGGCGATGTTGGCCCCGAGGAACACCCCGTGGTTCCAGTCGAAGGACTCGATCACCAGCGGCACGGTGCTGGCGCGCCTGCCGCCGAACAAGATCGCCGAAATCGGCACGCCTGCGGGGTCATCCCACTCCGGCGCGATGATCGGGCACTGGCCGGCCGGGGTGGTGAACCGGGCGTTGGGGTGCGCCGCAGGCTCGGGCGAGTCCGGGGTCCAGTCCCGGCCCTTCCAGTCGATCAGGTGTGCCGGCGGCTCGTCGGTCAGGCCCTCCCACCACACGTCGCCGTCGTCGGTCCGGGCGACGTTGGTGAAGATGCTGTTGCCCCACATGGTCGCGACCGCGTTGGCGTTGGTCTCCATGCCGGTGCCGGGCGCGACGCCGAAGAAGCCGGCCTCCGGGTTGATCGCATACAGCCTGCCGTCGGCGCCGAACCGCATCCAGGCGATGTCGTCGCCGATGGCCTCGACCTTCCAGCCGGGAATGGTGGGCTGCAGCATAGCCAGGTTCGTCTTGCCGCACGCGGACGGGAAGGCCGCCGCAATGTACTTCGGCTCCCGCTCCGGCGGGGTGATCTTGAGGATGAGCATGTGCTCGGCCAGCCAGCCCTCATCGCGCGCCATCACCGAGGCGATCCGCAGCGCGTAGCACTTCTTGCCGAGCAGCGCATTCCCGCCATATCCAGAGCCGTAGGACCAGATCTCCCTGGTCTCGGGGAGGTGCGAGATGTACTTGGTCTGGTTGCAGGGCCACGGCACGTCCCCCTGGCCGGGCTCCAGCGGGGCGCCGACCGAGTGGACGGCACGGACGAACGACCCGGTCTCCTCGATCGAGCGCAGCGCCGGTGTTCCCATCCTGGTCATGATCCGCATCGACACGGCCACATACGGCGAGTCAGTGATCTCCACCCCGAGCTGGGAGATGCTGCTGCCGAGCGGGCCCATGCAAAACGGGATCACATACATGGTGCGGCCGCGCATGCAGCCGTCGAAGATCTCCGCGAAAGTCTTGCGCATCTCGCCGGGCGCGATCCAGTTGTTGGTCGGGCCCGCGTCATCTTCGTTCTCCGAGCAGATGAATGTGCGGTCCTCCACGCGTGCCACGTCACTAGGGTCGGAAGCGCAGTGGAAGCTGTTCGGGCGCAACTTCGGGTTCAGCCGCGTGAAGGTTCCGTTCTCCACGAGCAGGCTGGTCAGGCGCTCCCATTCGCCCTCCGAGCCGTCACACCAGACGACGTCGTCAGGCTTGGTCAGCTCCGAGATATCGCGGACCCACCTCGCCAGCCCGGGAAGGCTTGTATCTGTTTGGTCACCAATAAGGTCTGCGCTGAACATTGCTATCTCCCCTACATAAGACCTAAGGCGCAGCAAGTGATCGCGCCCGCAGTCAGGACCTGGCCGGCGATGACGGCTATAGGTCCATACAGTCAACTTTTGCCCGGTTTCAATGCGGCCGGGACAGGGCCGAAGGTCCCCGTATCCCTGGGAACTGGGTCGTCGTAGCGCGTGGCGTTGCCATCACTACGATCCCGGCCGGGCGGGGTGGGTAAATGCGGATCACGTTGAAGTACCCCGCGCCGCCGCCGAGATGTTCCACGAACGGGGGATCGGCGTCGCGCTGGCTGGCCGGGCGGAACCAGCCAAGGCCCAGATGGCCTTCAGCGACAAAGTCGGCCGCCACAGCGCATCAATGACAGGCCCACTCCGGCCAGTCCGCCGCCCACGCCACGAGTGCCGCATGGTCGATGTCATCGGAGTCGTCTTCGAAGTGGCGCGAACTTCGCGGTGAAGTGGCGAAGCTGCCTGGGCTGGGACCGGATGCGCATCCCGGGAAGGTCGGCGGCACGGCTGGCCACTCGTGCGGCGACCTCGATCACGTAGTCGATGTGGCTTTGGGTGTAGGTGCGGCGGGGCATGGCGAGGCGGACCAGGTCCATGGCAGCCGGGGTCTCGGTGCCGTCTGGGTGCAGGCCGAACATCACTGTGCCGATCTCGCAGGCCCGGACCCCGCCCTCCAGGTAGAGCGCGCAGGCTAGTACCTGGCCGGGGTAGTGCAGCGGGTCAAGGTGGGCAAGCATGGCGCGCGCATCAATGAAGACCGCATGGCCTCCAAACGGAACAACGACGGGGATCCCCGCCGATTCGAGCGCCTCGCCTAGATAGGCGACCGAGCGCACCCGGTAGCGCAGATAGTCGTCGCCGATACACTCGCGCAAGCCCTGAGCAATCGCCTCTAGGTCACGGTCGGCGAGCCCGCGATAGGTGGGGAAGCCGTCGGTGAGGATCTCCAGGTTGCGGCACCGCTCGGCGAGGCTGTCGTCATCGAGGCCAAGCCAGCCACCGATGTTGGCGAGCGGGTCCTTTTTCGCCGACATGGTCATCCCGTCGGCGAGGGCGGCCATCTCCCGTACGATGTCGGCGACCGCGATGCTGGCGTAGCTGGGCTCCCGGATCTTGATGAACCAGGCGTTCTCCGCAAACCGGCAAGCATCCAGGAACAGCGGCTTGCCGAAGCGGTCACAGACCTCGCGGACCGCCCGGATATTGGCCAGGCTGACCGGCTGGCCGCCGCCGGAATTGTTCGTCACGGTCAGCATCACCAACGGGACCGCATCGGCCCGCTCGGCGAGCAGCCGCTTCAGCGCCGCAGCGTCCATGTTGCCCTTGAAGGGGTGCCGCAGGCCCGGCTGAAGCCCTTCGCGGATGGGCTGGTCGACGGCCTGTGCGCCGGTGAACTCGATGTTGGCCCGCGTGGTGTCGAAGTGGGTGTTGTTCGGGACGGCCCGGCCTGGCCCGCCGACCACGGTGAACAAGATCTCGGCAGCCCGGCCCTGATGGGTCGGCAAGATGTGCCGAAAAGGGAACAGGCAAGTCACCGCCTCACGGAACCGGTAAAACGAGGGAGCGCCAGCGTAGGCTTCGTTGCCCCGCTGGACGCCGGCCCATTGCTCGGCCGACATCGCCCCGAGTTCCCCGCGGCTGGCCAGCAGCTGGCGCGCCCGCCGGCCACCGCCGCGAGCACCACATCGTTCACTGTGCCGCCGTGTGCGTGGGCCACGGTCTTGCGCGGGCCAGATCAGCTGGGGCGAGCAGCACGCGGCGGCGCGTCCCGGTCGGCCGGTTCCACGACACCCGGGGGCGCTCCCGTGCCCGACGCTCACTGCAGGCTCGCTTGGACAATCCTTGAGACAATCCTACTGTGGTAGTATCCTTTGTGTATGCCACGTGGGAACCCGTCTCCGAAGCTTGCGATCACCGTCGATCCTGACGTGTACGCACAGGTCGTCGCCGCGGCAGCGGCGGACGGGGTGAGCGTCTCGGCGTGGATGACCGCGGCGGCGCGCCGTGCGCTGCTGCTGCGGGAGGGACTGGCGGCTGTGGCTGAGTGGGAAGCCGAGCAGGGGCCGCTGACGGATCAGGAGTTGGCAGCTGCCCGGCGGCGGGTCAGCGGGCGCCGCGCTGAGCGCCGATCAGCATGATGTCGGCTGTCTATGACGCGGGCGTTCTGGTCGCGGCTGACCGGAACATCCGTGCAGTATGGGCCGACCACCGGGTCCGGCTGGAGGCCGGAATTGTGCCAGTAGTGCCCGCGCCGGTAGTCGCCCAGGTCAGCCGTTCAGCGGCGCAAGTTCAGCTGCGTCGGCTGCTGCGCGGCTGCGAGGTCGCTGCCCTGACAGGGGAGGCCGCGCACGCAGCCGGGTACCTGCTGGGTCGCACCAGCACCAGCGACGTGGTCGATGCCGTAGTAGCGCAGACCGCAGCCCAGCTGCACGCCGAGGTGGTGACCGGCGACCACGCCGATATCGCCCGCCTCCTAGAAGCTGCAGACGCAGACGTCCGCATCATCGACATCTAGCACAGGGCGGGAAGCGCGACCACTTCGCTACGCGAACTGCATTCACTATTCGGGACTGAAGCGAAGTTTTCTCTTCTCATACTTGAGTGATGCAGGCAGTCAGCAATTCGGACCTTGAGGCCGGTAGAGAACTGGGGGTGGCGACTAACCCGAGCGCACCAGCTCGACGTTGCGCGTGCTGCTCACCCCGGTGACCTCTGCGCCCAGCGCCGCCGCGATCTGGACGGCGTAAGTGCCCACCCCGCCGCCGGCCCCGTTGACGAGCACCCGTTGACCGGCCTTCACCTCGCCCACGTCGAGGATCCCGCGCAGGGCCGTCGTCGCCGCTATGGGGACCGCGGCCGCCTGCTCGAAGGTAAGGCTCGCCGGCTTCGGCACCACCATGTCCGCCGCGGCGCACGCGTGCTCCGCGAACGCACCCCGCAAGAAGTCGAGCACCTCGTCGCCGCTCCGCAGCGGGCGCACGTTCGCGCCGACCGCCTCCACCACGCCCGCCACGTCGATCCCGGCTACACGGGCCTTCGGCTTGGCCGGGGTTCACAGGTCCGAGGGCCAGCGGGTGCGTGCCATCCCTTCAACCAGAGAAAAGAGATGGCATTGACCATCGTAGAGACCCGCGCTATCACCGGCGGCGTGGACACCCGCGCGGACGTGCACGTCGCCGCCGCGCTCGATCCGATCGGCGGGCTGCTCGGCGTCGCGGAGTTCCCGGCCACCCCGGTCGGCTACGCCTGGCTGCTGGGCTGGCTGGGCGGGTTCGGGACCGTCTGCCTGGCCGGGATCGAGGGCACCGGCAGCCACGGCGCCGGGCTGTCCCGCCACATCACCACCGCCGGTATCCGGGTCGTGGAAGTGGACCGCTGCGACCGCCAGGACCGGCGCCGGCAGGGCAAGCCCCGGCCCGCTCGACGCGGTCAGCGCCGCCCGGGCCGCCCAGTCCGGCCGGGCCCGCGGCGCACCGAAAGGCCGAGACGGCGCCGTCGAGGCCATCCGCGCGTTAATGGGCGCCAAGCGCAGCGCCCGCGCCGAGCGGACCCAGACCATCAACCAGGCCAGGTCCCTGATCGTGACCGGGCCCGATGACCTGCGGGCCCGGTTCGCCCGGCACACCGTTGCTGCCCTTGTGGCCGAGACGGCCTCGCTGCGGCCCCGCCCCGGCAGCACCGTTGGCTACGCCACCGGATCGCGCTGCGCGAGCTGGGGCGGCGCGCTGAGTTCCCCGGCGGCCAGCTCGAGCGCCTCGAGGGGCGGCGCGTGCGACATCCTCTGGGGTACCGAACCGGCGCAGTGGATGCGACTGGATAACCCCTGCTGCTGCTCTTGTGGGATCTGCTGCAGTTGGTTCTTCTCGGTCAGGATCATCTCGGGAGCGACGCAGTTCACCCGCACCCCGTACGGGCCAGCTTGGGCCGCGAGGTCCTGGGTTAGGATCTGCACGCCGGTCTTCGCCGCCGCGTACGCGACGAGCGTGTGGGGGTGCGCCCGGCGGGCCGCCGCGGATGACATGGTGATAATGCTTCCGCTGCCGCGCTCCTTCATGCCGGGCGGGAAGCTCTTGATGGTCAGGAAGGTGGCGGTTAGGTTGGTGTCGATATCCGCCCGCCAGCTCTCCTCGGTGATCTCCTCGATCGGCTGGGGTCGGCCGGTGCTGCCGCCGGCGTTAGCCACCAGCACATCGACCCGGCCGAATTCCGCCTCGACCCGCCCCCGCATCGCTTCGACGTCGCCGAAGTTCGTGACGTCCCCGGTGACCGACATCGCCTGCCCGCCGGTCTCGTGGATCGTGGCCTGCACCGCTGCCAGCGCCTCGCGGTCCCGGCCGTGGATGACGACCTTCGCGCCCTTCTCGGCGAACAGCAGGGCGATCGCCGCACCGATCCCCCGCGAACTGCCGGTCACCAATGCCACTTTCTTGCTCAAGTCATCCATGCTTCCTCCTCACTGCACCAGGGGTGGTCAGGCCGGGAGGGACCGGCGTTCAGCGGCGAGCCGAACCCCGGCTATGCCCGCGAGGATGTATCCCGAGAACCGGCCGACCGGGATCAGCCATCCGGCGTTCTCCCACCGGAAGTACAGCAGCGAGAGGATTCCGGTGGCCGCCGAGACCAGGCCGGTGGTGGCGGTGGCCCGGCCGAACAGCCCGGTGCGTCGGGCGGTGGTGGCGAGCACGGCGGTCAAGACGCCGTAGGCCACGCCGTGGACGGGTCCGCCGGCGGTGAACATCCGCCGGGCCAGCTTGATCATCATTTCGTCGTCGCGGTCGCGTGGGATTGTCAGTGAGGCGTGCGTGGCGGCCGAGGTCGCGAGCGACGCCACCGAAGCGGCGCCGCTGATGAGCGCTGTTGCCGGCAGCAGCCGCGACTCAGGCGTCGCGCGGGCTGCGAGCCGCGCGACCGTGCCGGTGAACCGGGCCAGGGAAAGGATTGAGATGGCCTGGCCGGCCACGCTGAATCGGACGGCGGGCGCGCTGTGGTGGTAGTACTCGCGGATTGCGGCCGCCGGTGCGCCTGGGCGGGGGAGGGGCCCCTTGGCCAGCTTTATTGCTCCAACGATGGCGGCGACAAACGTGAGCCCGGTGAACAGGCCAGTGATGGCACCTGGGTCTGGTTCGAGGGTGTCCGGGGTGGTCGTGATGCCCGGTCGGGTGGTGGTCATGACAGTTTCTCCTTGCTGGGTTGGTGGGTTCACCGGGCGAAGGACGGCGTCTCGCCGGGAGCGATGAGCGGGCCGCTGAGCTGGACGTGGGCCAACAGCCACCGGTCGTCGCGTTTGACGGCGACGATGCCCAGGCGGAAGGAACCGCTGGTGTCGCGGCCCATAACGGTGGTCCGTTGTTTTTGGACGGCTTCGACGACGGCGGTGTCGCCGTAGAGGCGGACGTGTGGGTCGTTGACCTCGAACTCGTGGTTCTTCAGGTCGCCGTGGTGGCGCTGGGCCCACTGCTTGGCGTCGAGGACGAATCCGACGGGGCCGACTCCGACGAAGTCGGGCGCGAGCAGCCACTGGTAGGCCTCGACGTCTCCGGTGAGTTCAGCCGTGGCCCAGCGCTGCACCAGGTCGAGCACGGCGGACTGGTCGGTCATGGGTTTCTCTCCTCAGTGGTATTTCGTCTTCTCTGGGTGTCTTCTGGTGGTGGGTCATCGGGCGGGCTGTGCCACCTTGGATGCGACGTCCGCGGGGGTCTGGGCGGCTGGTGCCGGGCCGGAGCGACCACCGGGCAGCAGCACGGCGGGCGCGAGCGCGAGGGCCGCGACCACGAGCGGCCACCAGAACGTCTGGGCGAATGCTGCGGTCAGGCTTGTCGTTCCGGCATCGGCGCCGACCTGTGCGAGGTGGTGTTGCAGGACTACCGCGTAGGCCGCGGTGCCGAGGGTGCCTCCGACACGTTGGGTGATGTTGAGGGTGGCTGTGGCTCGCGGGATCGCGGCTCGGTCGAGCACGGAGTAGGCCGCAGCGCTCACCGGCGCCATCAGGCACCCGATGCCCAGGCCGATCACCAGCAGGGACAGGGCCAGCACCGCCGGGGCAGTGCCGGGTCCACCCTGGGTGTAGGCGACGAATCCGGCGGCCAGCATCGGGATCCCCGTGCAGACCACGGCCTTGCCGAACCCGCGGTCAACGTAACGTCCGGTCACCGACATAGCGAGGGCGGCACCGATACCCTGGGGCATCAGCTGCAGACCGGTGACCCAGGCGGACTCGCCGCGCGCGACCTGGTAGTACAGCGGCAGCAGCAGCATCGCGCCCACCAGGACAGCGCCCATTAGGAACTGGATGCTGGCCGCAGCCACGAAGGTGCGGTGGGCGAAGTGCCGCAGGTCGAGCAGTGCGGCGCGGCGGCGCACGGCGTGCACGACGAACGCAGCCAGCATCGCCAGCCCACCCAGGATGCCGGCGGCGGCATCGACCCGCGCAAGTCCGCCGGGCTGTGATACCGCTGAGACACCGAATGTCAACGCGGCCAGTCCCGGCGAGAGCAGAAGCAGGCCGGCGAGGTCGAGCCGCTCGCGTCCGGATCTGCGGGTGCTGGTCAGGGCGCGGGCAGACCATGCGATGGTCAGCGCTGCGATCGGCAGGTTGAGCAAGAAGATCCACCGCCAGCTCACCGCTGAGATCAGCACACCGCCCAGCACCGGACCGATGACCGGGCCGAGCATCATCGGGATGCCGACCATGCTCATCGCGCGGCCCATCCGCTGTGGCCCGGCAGCTTGCGCGACCAGGGTCATCCCGACCGGAGCGACCATCCCCCCGCCGAGTCCTTGCAGGACTCGAAAGACGATCAAGCTCTCGAGCGACCAGGCCAGGCCGCAGAGCAAGGACCCGGCCGCGAACGAGCACAGCGACACCATCCAGACCCGTTTGCCGCCGTACCGGTCCGCGGCCCACCCGGTCAGCGGGATCACCGCCGACAGTGCCAGCAGATAGGCGGTCATCGCCCACTGGACCTGCGATACCGGGCCACCGAACTGCGAGCCCAGTCTGTCAATTGCGACACTCACGATGGTGGCGTCCAGCACGGTGGTGATGGCGCCGCACACCACGATCGCCACCACCGTGCGCACATCTCGCCCCGACGGCGGCGAGCCTTGCCCGGGGGCTACGGGTTGGGTGGCCTTGTCCATCACTGTTCCTTCCGGTGCGTACCTGTTGCAACAAGGTCGCGTGACTAAAAATTTATAGTAACACTAAATGTTGTGTGGTTCTAAGTCAAGCGCTACCCTGGCAGCCATGGGTGCCACAGGCTTGCGGGAGCGGAAGAAGCAGCAGACTCGGCAGCGGATGATCGACGTCGCGCTAGAGCTCTTCGACGAGCGCGGTTTCGACCGGGTGCCGGTGGCCGAAGTCGCACGGGCCGCCGAGGTGTCGGAAGCCACCGTCTTCAACTACTTCCCCACGAAGGAAGACCTGGTCTACGAGAGCATGGAGGCCTTCGAGGCGACGCTGCTGGACGCCGTGCGGCGGCGTCCAGCCGGGACCGGCGTGGTGGCTGCGTTCCGTGACTGCGTGCTTCAGCCGCGCGGGGCCCTCGCCGCCGACGACCCGGCGATGATCGAGCGGATCGCGAGGACGGCACGGATTATCGCCGGCAGCGGCGCGCTGCAGACCCGCGAACAGCAGGTCGTCGACCGCACCACACGCAACCTCGCCGAGATCATCGTTGATGAACGCCACGCCCGGGCGCACGACATACGGCCCTGGGTCATCGCCAACGCGCTGGTGGGTGTCAATCGGTCGATGACCCGGGCAATCCACCAGTACGCGCTGGAAGGACGTAGCCCACGCAGCATCGCCCGAAGTGTCCTCGGACAGGGCCGCAAGGCCTTCGACATGCTCGAACACGGCCTGGACGGCTGAAACCCGCCCACGAGAAGAACGCCTACGGCAGCCAGCACCACCAAACTCACCGCGGCAGGCGCTGACCCGAGCGTCGGTCCATCGTGCGCTCGCCCGGGGCAACGTCCCACCCGCGATCGGGCCTGAGGCGCCGCCTGACCCCGCTCGTGCACGGTTAGCGCACGGATCTCGCCGGTGGTGTCGCCGCGCCGCGCCGGATCGATCTACCGACGGACGCGGCCAAAATGACCACGCTCTTCGCTGGTACCGCGGCCTGCGGCTGACGGGTGTGCTTCGATGCGCAGTCGGGTGGCGCGAGGTATAGCCGCGTCCCGGTTACTCAACAACAGCCACACCGCCGCTTGTCGACGATGCTGCCGAACCATCTGCACATCATGCATGAGCGGTAAACTCCGGCCAGCGCATGCGGTCGAGAGCAGGCGGGAGGCCAGACCATAGACGATCACTACGCCACCTCGCTAGAGCACAGAACAGCCAGGTCTGGACAGGGCGCCTGACCAAGCGCCTAGCAGCACAGCGCGTACAGAACGGCGGCTATCGCTCGTTTGTTGCGCCGTCGCCGACGGAGACGGAGCGTGCCGGCGCGTCACGTGTTTGGGCTTAGTGATATGAATTCAGTCGGTTGCCGGCAGGCCGGCATGCTACTTGCCGGTCACCCGCGGGGCTTTCGTCACCGGGACCTTGGCCTGTCACGCCGTGACGCTGGCATGCCCGGGATCATCTGCCGGATGGGAAGGTCTTCGAGCGAGAAGGGCGTTTGCTATCTGAGCAATCCTCATCAAGCGGCTACGGAGGCTGGCATGTCGAAGGTCGCGGTCGTGACTGGCGCGAATCAAGGGCTGGGGCTGGCGCTTGTGCGTGGGCTGTGCCGCACACTGGGAGCCGACGGCATCGTCTACCTGACGGCGCGTGACCGTAAGCGTGGCGAGCAGGCCGTCGGTGACCTGGAGGCCGAAGGCCTGTCGCCCCGGCTGGAGCTGCTCGACGTCCGCGACGGCGCATCAGTGAAGGCCTTGGCTCATACGATCGCCGAACGTCACGACGGGGTGGACATCGTCATTTCCAACGCCGCCGCCCGCATCTCCCCTGAGGTGCCCAGCGAGCAGCAGGTCCGTACCTTCATCGACACCAACAACCACGGCACTATCCGCATGATCAAGGCGTTCCGGCCGCTGCTCAACGACGGCGCCCGCTTCATCGTGGTGGCCAGTTCATTCGGCACGCTGGCGAGCCTGGACCGGCGGATGCACCCGCGGTTCGACGTCGGCCATATGAGCCTGACCGACGTTGCCAAGGTCATGGACGACTACGTGCGCGCGGTGGAGACCGGGCGGGCCGCAGCGGAAGGGTGGCCTGGCTGGATCAACCCGCCGTCGAAGGTCGGCCAGGTGGCCGCGGTGAAGGTGCTGGCCCGCGAGCTGGGCGGCGAGGCAGCCCAGCGGGACATCCTGGTCAACGCCGCCTGCCCGGGCCTGGTCGACACCGGCGCTTCGCGGCCCTGGTTCGACGACATGTCCGGGGCACTGTCGCCCGGCGAGGCGGCCGCCGACGTGCTCTGGCTCGCCACACTCCCCACCGGTACCCGCGAGCCCTGCGGCGAACTCGTCCAATACCGCAAGGTGCTCCCCTTCACGCCGTCGGCCTAAGGCTGACCCTAAACCCGGTATGGCGGGGCAGCCCGGTGCCCCAGGACACAGAACTCCCGTGATCTTCAGCCAACTGCCTGTGGGATGCCCCGCCAGTTGAGCGAGCGTACAGAACCGGCCCATCGGGGCGGCAGCTGCTGATCAAGATCCTCAAAACCGAAGCCGCGCCGAACACTTCCTGCAGGATGGTTGGCGAGGGTTGACTGGCTGAGGTTATTCACAGGGTTGTCCTCTGGTGATCCACAGCAGCCCTCGCGCGGGCTGGTTGCGTCCTGCCGCTGGTCTGGGTCTTGGCTGTGCGCCGAACTGGCCGTGGATCGGGTGTCTTGCCGCCGAACCGCCGGGCCGGGACTGGCGGGAGGACGCGAGCATGCCGTCGGCTGGGGGCGTCTGTGACCAGGTGGGAGCCTGGCCTTCGGTGTCCCGGAAGTGTTTTGTCCGCACGCCCCGGCGCCGGCGGCGTCGTTGCCCTTGCCCGCTAGCAGGCACCGGCAGGGAGGAGAGGGACAGGTCATGGCCAGGATCGCGGAACAGGCCGGCCCCGTCACCGGGGGGTGGGCACCCACGCCGATGTGCAGGTGGCCGCGGTGGTGGATCAGGTGGGCCGGGTGCTGGGCACCCAGGCCTTCCCGGCCACGGCGGCCGGGTACCCGGGCCGCGGTGGCCGGGATGAGCTGGCACGGCGAGCTGGCCAGGGCCGGGGTGGAGGGCACCGGCCGTTACGGTGCCGGGCTGGCCCGCTACCTGGCCGGCTGCGGCGTCGAGGTGGTTGAGGTGATCCGGCCGAACCGCCAGGCCCGCCGCCAGCGGGGCAAGCCCGATGCCGCGGGCGCGGTGGCTGCGGCGCTGGCTGTCCTCAGCGGCCAGGCATCAGGGATGGCGAAGAGCCGCGACGGGGCAGCCGAGTCCCGTCCGGGCGCTGCGGGTGGCCCGGGCCGGCGCGGTCAAGGCCCGCACCCAGGCCGGCCACCAGCTGCGCGACCTGATCCTCACCGCGCCCGGGCAGGTGCGCCGGCAGCTAGCCGGGTTGCCGTCCCAGCGGCAGGTGGAGGTGGCGGCCCGGTTCCGCCTGCAGGACCTGGCCGGCCCTGCCGAGGGCGCCAGGGCGGCGATGGCCAGCGCGGCCCGCCGCCACCAGCAGCTGACGGCCGAGACCGCCCGGCTGGATGCCGCGCTCGGGGAACTCGTCATCCACGCCGCCCCGAAACAGTTCCTGGCCAAGCAGGGCGTGGCCAGGAAGGTCGCCGCCACGCTGCTGGCCACCACCGGCGGCAACCCCGGCCGGGTCCGCAGCGACGCCAGCTTCGCCGCCCTGTGCGGTGCCAGCCCGGTGGATGCCTCCGCCGGCAAGCAGGTCCGCCACCGGCTCAACCGCGGCGGCGACCCGGCAGGCCAACGCCGCGCTATGGACGATCGCCATGACCCGCCTGGCCCACGACCCGCGCACCAAGGCTTACCTGGCCCGCCGCACCAGCGAGGGCACGACCAAGAAAGAGATCATCCGCTATCTCAAGCGCTACATCGCCCGCGAGATCTATAAAGCCCTGTGCCGGCCCCAGCGACCAGCGGGGCCGCCCATGCCGGCAGCCAAACAAGATCTCTCAGCCCCGGTCTTGACATGGGAGCTTCGGCGGCTCGGCGTGCGCCCTGTGTGACCATCCTTCATCACTCAGCGTGATGCTGCGATCGGGCGTGGTTCCATCGCGAGTAGGTGCGGCGCGACTTGCTGGAGGCCGCCGACGGGCGAGGTGCGCGTCGATGCTGCGAATGAACCGTCCGGCCGCGGCGACTGACCTGGCGCGCGCCCTACACCGGTAGGCCGCTGGCGAGGTGCCCGCCGAAGGCGGGTCCTTTTCCAGCGACCCCCGGTCCGAACCCCGCGGGCTAGTTTCCCAGCACGAGGCTCTCCAGCGATTACGCCGTGACCGGCGCGGTTATGCTCCCGTG
>WNGE01009896.1_pt1 | contig 21811 bp, 28 predicted proteins | sample 5400651 | NCBI WGS metagenome assembly WNGE01 (sample SAMN13153370, study PRJNA577476) | soil metagenome | isolation source: 60 cm soil or saprolite under grassland replicate 2 | place: USA:California | collected 2016-06-15 | reverse complement strand
AGTCTCCGTTCGGATCGTGGATGACATACCCATCATTCGAGAGTGTGACTGACCAGTCACTGCGGTCGGCCATACCCTGATAGTCCTGCACTTCCTTCATCAGCTTTTGTGCAGGTTCCTTCCCAATGTAGTCGGCCAACTCTTCCGGCTTGACGTTGCTCTGATGGATGACCTCTTTGCCGTCGTGGTCACGGGCGTACAAGACTTCGTCTTCGGGATCGTAAGACACCTCGCTCAACCGTTTCGACAGGCTGTACCTTTCGGCTTGCTGTTCTCCGGTCGTCCAGGCGAGACGGTCGTAGCCTTTCTCAGCCGCCTCACGCAGCATCCTCTTCATCACTAATTCTGACCACGCTAACCCTTTGAATGGAGCATTCGGCACGCCTTTGTTTCCCGCACCCTCGCCATAGTGCTCTAATGCAGCAGTTCGTGCGTCCGCTTCGCTTGCCCACGTCCGGGACAGGAGCGGGTTGCCTTCACGGTTGACAACCTGGAAGAATCCATTGTTCGGAACGACATGGACCCCGTCAGGCAGTTTTGTGGGAGGAGGATTCTGATAACCTTCCTTGCGACCAGCGAGGTGCCAGTCACTCTGAAGCTCATTGATGAACAGCGTCTTCTTGCCGTCAATGCTCGGACGTTCGTCATAGCGGACATGCGCGAGGACGTTCGGCTCGTCAAAGTGTTGGGAGTGGAATTTCTCTCCAGCCTTGGTGAGTTCAGAGCCCGCCTGACGGTTGAGCGTATTGGCGTGATCCGCCGCAGCGTACTCGTCACCTGTCCCGAAACGCCTGCCAGAACCTTCGTGCACATACTCGCCCGTCTCACTGTCTTTCACGCGATAGAGGTGATACTCCGTGCCGTTTTGCCGCTCAACGATGTAACGTCCTGGCGATTTCTTCTCAGGCAGTGTCAGCAACTTTTCGACGTAATTGCTCTTCGGACCTGGAACCACGTACTGCGAGTACTTCGTTGGCTTCCAGTTCAACGGCATCTTGTCAAGCTCGGTCATTCTCTCCCCGAGTTCGTCAAAACGTCGTAGCTTGACAGCCATCTCTGGCGTTGCTTTCTTCAGGATCGCGGCCTTCGTTTCGGGACTTCCCTGGAGCCAGTTGTACACGTCATCGGCGTGCAGTCCGTCTGGTTCGCCGTACTTGATGTCCTGCCAAAGCATGTTTTGCGCAGCATAAGCAGCTTCACGTTCTTTCAACAGTTCGGGCTTCCCACCGTGGTCAACCTCCCTCAGTTGAATCTGATTCTCGCGAAGGAACTGTTGGAGATCGCTCTTCGACACCTTCGGCTTGCCCTCCAGAAACTGTTCCACACCAGACCAGCCGATCTCGTTTTCCTTCACGCCGTTGTTTCTCAATGTCGAGAGGACTTGTTCCCCAGACGCATTGTTAGACACTTTCTCGGCTGCGACCTTTTCTGCCTTGCTGTAGAACGTCGGAACGTCGGGAGGTTCCGGCGAAGTACCTGGAACCGTCATCTCTCCGCGTTCGCCTCTCAGCAAGTCCATCAACGATTGCTTGACCGGCGCAGGGCCAACGAGTGGTTTAGCCTCAGCAGATTTCTCTACCGAGGCTGCTGAGGGTTTGCAGTACCCTCCTCTCCGGTGATGTACTTAGACCAGTCCTCAGTCAAGTCCTGGGACTTCGGGGCCATCGTTTTGTCCACAATGGAGTGGTACCGATCTATGTCACTTGGTTCTGCTTGGACCCTCGGGGCTGCGGGCTTCGGAGCACTCTTGGGTGCGGACCCCGGCATCCGCCTATCCGCTATTTCCTCGAACGAATCAATGAGTGATTTAAGTGACTTACTGCCTCTGGGCGTCGGAAAAGTGACATCAGTCCTGGGAGCAACCTTCGTCGCCCCAGGTTTGAAGGCGGAAAAGTCGAGTCGGTACGCTGTGCCTGTCGCGGGGTCATCGAACGAGGTGACCGCATCGGGATATTTCTTAGAAAGTGATTCCCATACGCCTTTCGCGTCCTTCGTCAATGACACGGGATCGCTTCTTAGAGTCTTGAAGCCTTGATTCCTCGCGTCGAGAGCGGCCTGTTCATAGAGGCGCGTCCCGTGCCCTTCGTCCTGGAACGGCTTCTTGACCGCCGAGAGGCGAACCGCTGCTTCGCCAGTGGTATTGGTCGGACTTGTCACCACTCTGCCAAGCTCATCTTCGCCGGAGGTCATGCGGGTGACACGCGATCCAGCGAATGGAGCCTCTCCTTCGCGCGCTGGAACGGTCACGATTTTCGCTTGCGGGACGCCTGAAGGTCTCGCTTTTTGTTGCTTAACAACCTCTGCAATCTGCTCAGGGGTCGCAGTCCCAGCAGTCTTCATTGCCTCAGCGCTTGGCTTCTTACCTAGACCCATTTTGGCGCGAATGTCGGCCAACTCTTGGACAGGGTCGAACGTCGCCGTCTTGTTCTTCGCGGCATAGCGGGCAAGAGTGTCCATCGCTAGACGTGCTCGCTCTGCTTCTGAGACAGGCGCTTCGGATGCGTCCTCTGCCACACTCACACGATCAGCAACATCTTTCCCGAACTGCTTGCGCACGAACTGCATGACCTCTGCGTCAGTGGGATTGGTGACAGGCGCTGCTTCCTCTTCCGGGAGGACTTCAGGATTAGTGGCGACCTCGGCGCGGTGCTTTCTTAACAATGCGTTAACCTGGGGCTCTGTCTCAGACGGTGTAGCCGCTGTCTCCGGCGTTTCTTCAACGCTTGTGGTAGGCTGTAAGCGACCCTTGCGGAAGAAGCCCTGCACTAATCCACGTTCAGAAATCGGAAGGGCTCTCTGAGGCGTGACTTCAGGGACTGCGAGAGGTGCTGGCTTTGTCAGCGGTGTCCCTTCAACGGGGGAAGTACCGATTGCCTCCACACCCTTACTGATTGCGGCATTACTAAGATCAGCAGCACCCTTCAAGAGTGCCGCCCTCACGAGCCCACGGGTCATCGGAGCATTGATCTCGCCGCGCTCGAATGCCTTGACGATGTCTCCCGCGAATGGGTAATTTTCGAGAGTCGTCAGTGTTTGTGCAGGCAATCCCTCACCCTGTCCAGCAACACGATCACGCTCAGCTTTGGCAAGAGCAAGTTGTGACAGGAATGATTTACCCATCTTGTAAATTCCAGTGCTCAATGGTCCTAAGAGGCTGACCGCCTTTTCATCAGCAGGTGCATTCTCATCAGGCTTTTGGAACATCTGTTTGACGCCCCTCGCCTGCTGTCGAGCTTCATCCCACGCTGTAGCTGCGGACTCGTGGCCCGCATTGTAGACAGCGTGTGCTACACCTGATAGGTGATCCGCGTCCATCCACTTTGGCAAAGCGATTGTGTCAGGGCCGACTTGGACAATGTGATGCGACTCAGGTGTAATTGCTGATTGCTGGCTCATGTCACTTACGCCTGTGTTGGGGTCGGTATAAGTGCCATCGGGCTGCTGTTGGTCTGGGGTAACTGAGGTTGTTGCCATAAATCCTGATTCCTTTCAACACGTCCTGATGCGCCATGCCTTGCAGGTCGGTGAGGAAGTATTGCTTGTCGAGCTTGCTCCCCGATTCGCTTACACGTTTTACAACCACCCGCCTTGTCCACATTCTCAGATGTTCGTTCATGCCCGCGTTTGCAGTGGCTGATATGCTTGCCTTTGTTTGGTGACGCACGTCCTGTGCGGGTACGGCTCATAAGTTGTAACGTCTCGGGTGAGAAAATACCTGTTTTGCCTTTGTTCCAGGCAGGTGTTAAACGCTTCTTACCACGACGACCGTTAGCAGACTTTTGAACTCTCTCCTGTGAATATTTTGTTCCTCTAAAAGGGTTATTAGGACCGTTCATCCGTGTTTTGGCGAGATCACTCAGGATTTGCCGTGTTTCGGCAGAGCATTTGCGTCCCTGCGCGTACTTGTTCCCTTTGTGGGCCTGTCCTATCTTCTTACGGTGCTCTTCTGAATGAGGTTTGCCTTTGTTGGATGGCGGATTTTCACCCCCGTCTGTCCTGTTTCTGAGAATGCCTGTGTCGATGTCTTTGCGTCCCCAGAAGTCAATGATGTAGCGCTCATAGGCGAGCGCCGTCGCCTCGTCGGGCCAATGCTGAATGAGAATTCTGCTGTGGTCTATCGAGCCGTCCGAACTCTTTGGAGGGTGATGACCTTTGTGGTCTGCGTAAACTCGACCATTAGAGCCCTTGCCCACATAGTGCGGTGATCCGTCCGTCCTCAGGTACTGATACGTGTAAAACTGTGCCATGTCTCCTTTCCACAAAAAGGTAAGCCCCGCACCGTTGTGGCGATGCAGGGCTCTAACCCAGGGAGCAACCCCTGAGGATGCTGCTAAGTTGCGCTTGAGTTACTACTTGGTGAGTGCGGCGACGTACGCGGCTTCTGTCCCAACAGGATTCAGCGGGTCGGTGTCTGGGCTATATCGTTTTGCAAAATCCTCTGGAGTCATGGTCGGGTTTTCACGACGCCATTTCGCAAGCTGTGTGATGAGAGCGGCCCGCCCTTCTTGCTCGCTGTTGAACCGGGCGAATCCCGCGATGCCTGGGACCGCGCCTTTCTGACCAGCGAACTTGAGGTTGCCGGGGTTGCTTTTCTCTTTGCCTCGCCCTTCGTGCTTAATGACGGCGTCAGCGAGGGGTTGGTCGGTTGGGTACGTCTCCCACAGTGATCCGTTCCCAGACATCTCAAAGGAGGGATCGTTCGCGTAGGCGTCACCAGATGTGACGGGTGAGACCTTCCCAGTCGCAGGGTCATATTGGTGTGTCAGCATGCGTCCCGCAGTCGCACCTGCGGCAGGAGCAAGCGCTGCTGCTGCCTTAGCGATTGGTGCGCCAAGCTCTGGATGGGTCCACAGGTAGTGAGCAGCACCTGCCGTCAAACCAATACCTGCCGAGACGGGGTTACTTGCTCCCAGCAGAAAATGGACACCAGGACCAACGGTCCCGGCAACGGCGGGAAAACCAAGAGTCTTGGAGGTCGAAGAGGAGACAGGGTGTTTAGCAAGTTGTTCCTGAGTCAGCTTTGCAAGAGTCTTTGTATATTTGTCGTTGTCAAGATTGAGAGAGAATTCCCTTCGCACCGTTTCTAACTGTTGAAAAGCACTGTCGCCCATTGCATCTCTGAGCTTATTGTCTACGTTCAACTTGTCGATGGCCTTGTTAGCCCGCGTGACGAATTTTCTGAGGTCAAGAGTCCCTGTAGGAGTTTGACCGCCATACCCACTCAACTTCCGCACACTAGCAGGCTCGGTGAACGACTTATCAATGATGTCGTGCAAGTCTTCTAACGTGCTCGCCTTTCGCCAACCAGCTTGCGCAGCGGCGTACTCCCTCGCCGCATCTGCTGACTCAGTAGAGCCTTGTCCGAAGAGAGAGTCTAATTTCGCCTCTCCCTCTGCTAACTCCTTTTCAGCCGCCTTGATTGCGTCCGTACTCGCAGGGCTGGGACTATAGATGACCTTTTTCGCTCGCTTAATCTGTTTGACTGCGAGGTCGAATGCGTTGTCCTCGCCGTATCTCTCGGTCTTGGGGTTCCAGACGCCTCCGGTCAATTCACGCAGCTTGTCATAAGTTTTGGTGAAGTGGGTTTTGATTTCATCGGCAGCTTGCTGAAAAGTGCTTGCGTCGGAAACTTTCCCAGTTGCAGCCTCTACCGAAGTGCCTGCTGCGGAGGTCACTGTGATAGCAGCCCCTCTCTTGATGGCCTCAGTATTTTCTATAATCTTCGCAGCAGCCTGTTGAGCAGCGTTCTTAGTGCGAGAAGTGAGAAGTGATCCAACCGCCCCCAGAGTTTCGCCTGCCGCACTACCGACCGCTCCGCCTTCAGCCGCTCGGACGGGGTTTTCACCGTGAAGCTCAGCTTGTCCAGCGGAGATTCCCGCCGACTCAAGTGCATGCAAGCCCATCTGAAAGACCCTCGCAAGCGCCGGGGATTTCTGAATTGCGATCTGCGCAGCCTTCTTCGCCTCTAGTGCCTTCTCCGCTCTCACAAGAATGGGAAGAGACTTGAGCGCTGCATCTCCAAACATGAACTCCGCAATTCCCTCACCGACCTTGCCGATGGTCTGCACGGTGTTGTCGGGGGTAGCGATTTGTTGCAATGCGTGCTGTCCTGTGGGAGGAACAATTTCGTCTCCCAGCCCATTGTGAACGAGGTTCCCGCCTTTACGGATGAGTTCTCCCACACCATGCACGGTCTCCAAAGCGCCTTCACCGATGCCCTGGATGGGGTCTGACACTCCTTGGACAACTGCCTTCAAACCCTCTTTGGAAGCGAGGGTCTGTTCAAGTCCAGACAAAGTTACTGGTTGATGCGCGATGTCAGGCTGGGTGGAATGGGAGGCGTCCTCAAGGGCGTCAGTCTCTGCGCTCCGGGGCTTGGCATCGAAGATCATGCCGGACGGGTCCTGCGCAGACCCTGCGCGTGCGCCGTCTTTACTACTCCGTCCCATGTGAACTTCCTGCTTTGTCCAATGAGATCATGGAAAGCTGCCCACTGCGCGGGGCTTAGGACATCGCCGCTTGTGAACTTCTGGATTCCGACCAAAGCGTCATCAGAGACGCTCCGTGCGCCAAGATGGTGCTGAATCATGTCTTTGGTGACTCGTGAACCTTTGACACCTCCAAAGGTCGTTGCCAAGTGAGTAGAAAGGGCGAGCATCGACTGTGCGCCTGAGGGCAACTGCTTGCCTTGTGCAGCGGCTGCTTTGTACTCGTCATAAGCCGCGTTCATCATGCTATAGCTCTTCTCAACGTCGAGAGCCTTACCAAATGCACCGCTCGGAGTAGTGAATTTCTCGCGGGCTGAGTTGTATTCCTTGCGATTAAGATACGTCGCTTGGTCAGGCTTCCAACCCGTCTTGTCACTTGCGACGACACTTGAGTAGAACCCTCGGTCGCCTTTCTCAAGAGAGTTTCTTTCCGCGTCTTTCGTCGCAGCGGCCTGTTCTCCCTTGTCTTGAAGCTGCTGTTTCTTGCGGTCTTCACCGAATGACCGGAAGACTGCGGGGTCGTTGAGGCCGAGCTTGTCACTGATAATTCCAGCGGCAAGCTGCGCCTTCGGATCGTGAGATTTTCTGAGGGCGTCAATGACTTCGTCCGGGTCGTGCCCATTCAGACCTATGATCTGGTCAAACACAGCGGAGACGCGAGGGTCTTTCATCAGACCGGCGACATCTACACTCTTCGCGCCGTTGTCCTCAGCCATCTTCCCGAGGTTGGTGAACATCCCCTGGGCGATGGAGGAGTATTGAATCTGATGCAGCTTCGGCAGGAGGGCCTTCAGCTTGATTGGCGTCCCGTCAGGCACCTTGGAGAACCCAGGGATGCGTGGGGACAACTGTTCCTTCAACTCGGGGCTCAACTTAATCATAGCCTCGGGGTCGATGACAGTGAAGGTCGGCGTGTACTGAATCATGCCGTTGTGCTTAATCTGATTCCCGTTCGCATCGAGGGCGGGGACATATCCATCAAGAATTGCGTTCTCCTTGAGTGTATGGTATTTCTCCATCACATCTTGTCCAGTGACCCCGGACGCCTTGACGAACCGGGGCTGGGTCGCGTCATTGTTCTGCGCGTCAAACTCGCGGAGAGCTTTGAGCATGGGCTCGCCGTCACTGACGAGCTTCTGCTGTTGCTCAGTCTGAAGGTTCTGCGCGGCGGTCGCAATGTGGTACGTGTTGAGATTGTTCTGAAGGACTTGCGCGGCCCTCGCGGTCCTCTCGTCAATCCGGCCCTGCATTTTGGCTTGTTGGGCTTGCTGGTCGTTTTTGTATCCCTGCGCGCCAGCGGCCATGTCTCCCATCGGATTTGGGATACGGACTGCGCCATACGGATTCGACATGTACTGGTCGGCAGTTGGGGACAGCATGCCCGCCAAAACGGACGCGATTATGGATTTCCCGAGCGTACCGTGGGACCTCGGCACTTCGCGGACAATGGCGTTCCCCTGAGCATCAACATCGTTCACGCGCATGGGTGGGGACATGGTGCTTAAAATGTGATCGAAAATTCGTGCCCGATAACTGACAGGCCGTGCCTGTGGCCGTGCCTGGGGAGGAGCCTGCACCTGCGGGGTGGGCATCCTCAGGGCTTGCCGAGACTGGTCCGGCGCGTTGTTTATGTCCGGCTGTCCGGCTGTCTGTCGCAGGTCCATGTCAGGAGATACGGGCTGACCTTCATGAATTGCGTCGTAGGTCGGGATGTTCTGGTCCGCGCCTTGCGGGTTATCGTTGTCAATTGCCATTGTTACTCCTTGTTGTACCGAAAACCGTGACAGCTAAAATGGGAGGGGCGATTGGGGAGGAGAGAAAGTTCGGCAGCCCCAATCGCCCGCTTTGGAGGAAGTGCTGCCGAACTTGTTTTGTCGTGTACCTGAACTTGTGACAGGGTCACTGATTAGATGAGCGTCAGAATCAATGACCCTGCCTTGCGCGGCGACCGAGGGGAGGACCAAGGTCTTTGTCCGCAGCAATCAAATCAAACTTGTACGCCTGTTGTCTAACTCTGAACCAAGGTGCTCAACTCCGTCCTTGTGCATGATGAAATCAGCCAGCGGCTCGTAGGTCACTCGCTTTCCGTCACGAACGGCACGATACGCTGTCCAACGCCCGAAGTTGTCGCGCTGGGCCTGCCACTTATGGAGCCTGACGCGGGACCAATCGCAGGCCGAGACCAAAGCGACGTGCCCACCTGTTAGTGTGAGTTCTCTCATCGAGGCGACTGCTGAAGATGCTCTTCAAAACTCAACTTACGACTCTTGCTGAGCAGTGCCCGATACTCCCGAGCGTAGCGTTGCTTCTCAGCGAAACCCATTGGCCCGCTGTTCTCCAGGGAGTCACTCAACTGCTCATCCTCGGTCAGCAACCCCTCGGGAAGAGTGCCACGCTTGGTCAAAGTACGTCTCATTGTGTCCCACGCCCGCGCATCAGAGAACGACAAGTTGCGCGTTCTCATGAAATCTACGGCAGCATCCTTCTGATCTCGCGTCAGGTTGGCTCCGAAGGTCTCTGCGAGGTAAGCCATGAATGCTTTGGCTGTCGAATTCCACTCGCCAGAGCAAACATCATTCGTGACGATCTTTCGAGCCTTCTTCTCGCCTTCCCGCGTATAGCTCTCGAATTCTTCGATGTCCTGTGACTCGACTTCTGGAGCATTCTCAGGGGCCTGCTCGGACTCGACGGGCGGGGTCTTCACGATAATGTCCCGGTCGTTGAATAGACTGAGGTAGTTCATTCGGTCGAACAGCGTCTGAAAGACCTCAGGTCCCTTGGAAATATCCGCTGTTGGGTTCGCAACAACGTACAACCTGATCTTCTCAGCAGCCGCTGGGGTCAACTCAAACTGCTCGTGGATTCCGTCTAACCAGGAGATGTAGGCAGCGTGACAGCGAGCCTGGAGAGTAGCCCCAGTGTCCTGGGGATGTTCCTCGGGACGATATGCTGGAGCGTCGAGTCCTGTGTCAGGCTCGGAGAATGCGGTCTGCCGTGCTATCTGTTGCTCGGTCTCCCGAATGGCCTGCAATGTCTCTGCCATTTTCCGCTCGGCGGCTTTGACGGGTGCCTGTCGCTGCTCTTCTAGCCGTCGTTCCTCTGCGCGAAGTTCCGCGTTGGCAACGTCGTTGTTTTGCTTGTCCCTCAATCTCATGGTGTCCTCCTAGTTCTCAACTATCCGTGCGGCGACTACTTCCGTCTTGGTGAGCACGTCCAGCATTTGACCGTTGTCGTCCGACCTGTGATCCCATAAATCTACTGGGACGATGTAGCCAAAGTAGGCGCAGTCAGCCGATGTTTCTGGACGGAGCGTTAACTCGATAACCGTTTCGCCCTCGGCGCACCAAGCGTGCCTGAAGGCCGTTCCGTCGTGGACAATGATGCCCAGAACTGCGGTGCGTGCAGGGTTGCGGAAAAACGCCCCTCCCTCAAATTCTCAAGCTCCAGACCCCACACGAACCCTTGGTCCGCCCCAGGAGTGCCCCTGAGTCGAGCGGCTACCTCCGTAAGCTCTGCGTTCGTTGCGCCCATCGCGCTCATTTCGGCGGTGATGTCGCTCTCTGCCATGCTCCTCAGTGCGAATGTAAGCTTTTCGTCACGGTCACAGGCGAGGGCAAGTTTGTCCGCGATCCCCTTCAGAGTTCTACGTTCCTCAGCAGCCTGTCTTTCCTTCAGTTCTCGCGCATTCCTCTGTTGCTCTCGCACGATGCGTTGCTGTGCTTTCGCAACCTTCTCGGCTTCTTGCTGCTTATGAAGCCGCCAGTAGTAGTCCGCTGCGACCTCTTCCGGGGTCTGCGTAGATTGGATGGCTTCCTGAATGTTGACTCTGTCACGCATGCGAACGGTTGGCAGCATTTGTGAAGTTCCACCCGAGAGACTCCCGCGTGCAATCGGAGGAGCGTCCTTGGGACGGGCCCATCCTTATACCTCGCCCATTTGTTTCTTAAACTCTTGAAGCTGTGCGTCAGTGTACTGCTCTGACAGTTGTATGCTCTTAGCGAGCAATTCCCCGCGCAGCTTGAGAACTTCGTCTGTCTGAGGCGCTTTCTCCAAACCGTAGTACGCCTTCATCGCGTCCTGGGACTGTTGCGCGAGTGCTTGTATCTCTGGTCTTGTGCTCATTGTTCTCCTCCTGTTGTAACTGTCGTCTCGATGCCGTGCTTCACCTTGAGCGCCTCAGCACGTTCCAGAAGGCTCATTGTGTCAGCCCTCCCTGAAGCGACTGCCCTCCCTGCACGAAGTAACGCCGTCCCTGGTACGACCCAACGACCGTGTCCAATGCCGCTCGCAAGACAGGCGAGGCGCATCTTCACCGACTTAGCAATCTCATTTCCTTCGGCAGCTTTCTTGAGCCTGCGCAGAAGGTTGACGACAACCTTACGTCCGTTCTCCGTTGGGGTCGCCCCGTCAGCGATGAACACGCGGTGAGTAGAATACAGCCCCTCGATTGCTGCGAGTTCATCTACACATTGAAGTCGAAGAGTAAGACTGTATGTCTCGTCCTTTGCGATGGACCGGAGCGATGCCTTCGCGTGATTACTCGCGCCATTCTGCGGTGTAACTTGAGTCTCCCCCACGCTCCCTCCCCTCCTATCGCTCCGTGTATCTCTTATGAGTCCAGCAGCCCAGTTGCTGTTTGGCCGACTTCTCGTAATGTTGAATGGCCTTGAGTGCCAGAATCCACTGGTGGACTTGCACGGCTGCATCGTCCTTGGCGAACTCTTCCTTCAGTGACAGCCACTCATCCTGAGGAACGCCCTTGAACAGCCACGCTGCATTTTTTTGGCTGTCACTCGTACAACGAATGCACTGGTTGGGCCATGTATATTCGACCAGAACCGCATCCCAGACCTGGGTAATCTCTAACTCTCCTTGCAAGCTGTTTCCTCCTTTGAATCGACCACGACATCAATGTGCTCAAGCGACGAGAACGCCAAGAAGCCTGCCCTCTCGTGCCCACATTCGAGTCTGTACCTGCCTCCGCCGAGTGAATGAGTCACATCTCTCAACGCAAGCGGGCGACCTAAATCAATCATTCCTGTTTCGACGGAACAGACGGGGCAGATTAACTCGCCCCAACGCTCGAAGCTCATGATGCCTCCTTCGCCTCCGCGATTAGCCTCGCTAGGGTGCCGTCCGCAGCCGCCTCAGTGACAATGCGCTCGACCTGACTCGGCTCGGGGAGCAATCCGAAGTGCCGACTTAATGATTCAAGAAGTGAGCCTTGGTACTGCCGAGACCAAGCGTGCTGCTCGGAGTTCCATTCCGCTAACTCTTCCACGCGGGACCGGGCCTCTTTCAAGGAGGCGAAGACATTGGCCGTCGCAATGAGTGAAGCGAAGCTCAGCCCTGCGGCGATCAGCGCGATGATTCCAATAAGTAGAAATACGATCATAGAGCCTCCTCAAAGAAAAGAACGAAGAGAGCAGAATGAATGGGATGTGCCTGCCAGGACACAAAGTACATTCCGCTCTCCGTGTTGAAAACGCCTTGGGGATGGGCCTCAGCGTTCTCGTGAGACGATCCACTCCCCTGATAGGAAAGATCGTCTCGTCTGCCGGTCGTCGCGATACAGCGAATGCTATGCACTCGGTCGCTCTCGGCAGATGTCAATGTGTGTGTTGCGCGGCGACTAAGTCCCCAACGTCAGGAAAGTTCAACACTGCATAAGCGCCGTGATGAAGCCGTGCAAGGGCGTCGTAGCGTTTCGCAGCTTCCTGAGCCGTAAGAAAGGTGCCGCCATACAAAAGCTTTCCGCCGACGCGGATTTGAGCGCCCCACTTCCCTTTGTTTTTGTAGAATGAAACTCCCTTCCAGGTGCTCGTGTTATTTCTCGTCTTGCCACGATTGCACTGATTCTCTGCGCTTGAGGCGAGACGAAGGTTGCTCTTTTGGTTGTTGAGCCCGCTCTCGCTGCCGGGGGCAATGTGATCCACTTGTGTCGGGTCGCCGTACTCCAAGCCCATGATGAAACGATGGAGACGCTCAGTGCTCCACTTTCCCTTCTCAAGCCTCAAACTGCGTGCAGCGTACCAGCGGTCCCATTTCTTGTCATAGCCCGCGCACCACTTGAACTGACTCACTCTCTCAAAATCGCACTCGTCTACGATGGCGACCTTGCCTTGCGTAAGCTGAAGCTCTCTGCTCAATCTCTCCTCCTAAGAAAGTGTGCGAAGGTAGTTTTTTTGGCTGACGAGGCCCTACCTTCGCGGTCGGGATAGAACAGAATAACTATCCCTTTCAACTTGAGGTCATCGCCGCTGCAACCCCTACCCGGAGTCCGTGGCTCTCCAAGTTGAATGTCAATGTTCGTGGGGCGGTTGCCTGAACGCGGATCAAATCCGTTGCCCCACTTCGGAAGGAATGTACTCCCCCTCCAATTCCAAAATGAAAGAACGTGCGGTTGACTCTATGCCTAGATCACCGCACGTAGCTCGGAAGTGATTCCGAGAAACTTGTCCATTCGGTATCATGTACCGAGGGCTCGACCGCTCGAATACATGTGCTCTCCACCCTAGTAAATCCTGACAGTTCTTAGCTCGAAGCGTGCTTTTTAGTGTGCTTGTAACTAGCCTCGTGCAAAGGACTTAGACGGATGTACTTAGAGGCTGGTTTCGTAAGTCCTTTGCTTGTAACCACACCCTAAAAAAAGGCTGTCCTGCTCAAATTTCGCTCTCTAGAACCAAAAATTGTTACGCCTGCCTGATTAAGCCCGCACGTTTGGCCCTTTCCCTTGCCCAACGCCTATTTGCAGCCCGCGACCTGTTTCTGTGTTTGTCCATAGGGGACAGTGACAGTTTAGGCTTAGGAGGAAGTAAGCGTGTTCCACGGCATGTATTGAGAAGGTCCGCCCCAAGCTCCCTGAAATGCCCAATCCAGTGCGCCTCTCTCTCGTCGGCCTCAGCTTGCGTCGGGACTGTCTCAAGGATCGTCATCACTGGGAGATGACTTTTGTCTTTTAACTTCTTGATCCAAGCCTTCACCTTGCGACCATGCCCCCTATCCAAGAGATGCTGGCACAGCCGTCCGGTAGGGCTGATCGTACAGCCTACATAGCGCACCTTTCCACTGCGAGGAGCGGTGAGCTTATAAACGTAATACGTCTTGGTGGGCGAAACATGCCTTTCTCTCCACCTACGCTGTGTCAAGACCGCCTGCAACTGCGGAGTCATCACATTGATGCGAATCATTGCCTTTTCTCCTTTGTATCCGTTAGAAACCTCAAAACTGCGTCCTGAGCCTTGAGACCTGACGTACCAGCCGATGCCCACAAAAGCGGCTTTGGGGACTTGCTTACAAACGAGCCCTCAAAACCTTGCCATTTGGCGTGTACTTCAGAGCCCTTAGGACCATCATTTCCGAGTTCGAGGCGCGACCCCCGACGAACTTGGGTGACCTCTGACACCCTCCAGAAGCTTTCTGCCTGCGTTTCATTGCCCCAGCAAGCAAATTCGGGCATCCTAGAGAGCCTCAAAGACTACAGCCAACCCTCTGTCGGGCTTCACGCGCTAATCTGAGCCTCTCGCCAGCCGCTGCGCGCTGTTCCGGGGTCATAGATCGGCCTTTCCTGTGCGCCCGACCCGCCTGACATGCCTCACACTGCCACAAGTTGTTAATCAACATGACGCCGGGGCACGGTGTCTTACAGACCTCGCAGACGTACTTGCCCGCAAAGGCGCAGCCCTCTACCGTTCTGGCGAAGGGTATGAGCCCGCTCGCAGAGTCGTGTGAGAATTGGCGGAGCGGCCCGCCTGCCCATGCTCTGAGAATCTTGATAGTTTCCGTGCTCATGCTGCCTCCCCGTCTGTTGCCATTCCTCTCACTGCCTCGCGCGCTGCGATGATTCCACCCGACAGCAACGCCGCGAGCACTCCCTCATCTTGTGCGCTGGTGCGATCACGGATCACACGTTTTTCCGCGAGTCGGGCCGCGTCATTGATGTCGGTGTAAATTCCCCTATAGCGCTTTTCGCCCCCCTCGACAATCACCGCTCTCCATTTCCCGCCCGACCGCGACACACCAGCGAAGCCCGACGTGTTATCTTTCCGAAGTCTGGTATGGTGACCTCTCAGCGCAATTTGGAAGTTGCTCCTCAGGCAATTCAAAAAGTCGCCGTCGCGGGGTAGGGCCTTACGCTTATCCCCGAACTCCAGCCCGAGAATCTCGCGATGAAGAAGCAGCGTCCGAATCTTTCTACCATCCGAATAAATTGTGTGCGTGCCACACCATTTCCCGTTCATGAGATCAGCCCGCCACGGCCCCCGCCGCAATTGTCGCGGCATAATCAGAGTCATCGACCAGCGCAATCTTGTTCCACTTGCCTGTTAGTTGAATCTCCTTCATCACGCCTCCGTCATTGCTTTTGAATACTTGCGTGCTCGGGTCTGAATGTGTCGAAGCGCGGTCCCCGTTTCCATGCTCGATGGCCTGGGGTCAAGCGCACAGGTCGGAAGACATCGAGCCTCCTGCGCGACTTCGTTGCACGCCTCTTCAAGAAGCTCAATGTCAAACTTCTGAGCCAGCGCGCAGAAGACCTTGTCATCTGGCAGTGGGACGGGGATGAGCATCAGCCATAAGAATTTCAAGAAGCCAGCCCTCGCACTCATCCTCTCCAAGCCCTCCATTCCTCTAGAGAGTTGCTCGGTCTCCCAGGTGGTCATCCCATACCTCTCGCGACTCTTCGCCGCCCGAAAGATGACGCGCACAACTGCCTCGCCAAATTCAGACCAGAGGGTGAGTACCTCGCTCGGTGGAACCGTGCCCAGCGACTGCGCCCAGAACGACCGCAACGCCGCGCCCGTCATTGGTCCTCCTCGTCGCCAACCGCAAGAACCTCTTCGTCCTCTGGCTTCTCTTCCGGCTCATCGACCCCCGCCTCCCGCGTCGGCTCCTCGAATCCGAGGGACAACTCCTCGACCCGATCCTCGGAACTGAGGGGCGCATCTTCCTCTTGCTCGTCCTGGTCAATGAAGTCAGCGGGCTCATACTCAAGCTCGCTGTGCTTCTTGCCGAATAGCTTTGCAGATGTAGAGTTCCGCTGCATCTTCCCGTAGCGTTCGCCTGTCGCCGTGATGTACGGGCACCCGTCTGCGCTGCACGCGAAGTACACCTCCCCGGTTGAGAACTGGAAGGACTTCAAGGTGTGCTCATGACACGCTGGACGGGCGCGCGTGGGCTCGGGCGTCGATGCTTCGGTACTTACCGCTCCAACGGCCTTCGCGCCGCGCGCTCGAATGAACTCAGAGAAGGCGCGAGGATCACTCGTGTTCAAGAGGTGCGACTGCCATTGCCGCTCGACTACCGCAAGCGCGCGCGCATCGACCCCCCAGTGCTCGCCCTTCGTCGCACGTCCGATGAACTCGCCGCTGATCGCTCCACGGACGCTGTTGAAGTAGCCTCCCGGTCCCTGGAGCGGATAGAGTCCGCGCCTGCGAAACTCTGCACCGCAGCGACACTCGACACTTTTGCCGAGACCGACGTGGACGGCGAAGAACTCCTGGGAAATATCAGAATCGAAGTCTTCGGTGCAGTAGGCGACAAAAAACTTCGCCAATCCCTTCGAGCCCAAGACCGACTTGATTGCTGCGAAACAATCCGCTACGAAATCCGATGGCCGGGGCGCTGCGGAATTCGGCGCTGATCCGTGCAAAGTCTTCGAGTAATCGCACGCAACGACGGCGGGGTGCGCAAGGCACGTCCTGAGCTTGCCCAGCACAGCGCGGAACACCTTCCCGTCACGAGAGAAGTTCAGTTTCTTCTTGTTCTTCTTTCCTTGTTTCTTGCTCATCACTCCCTTTCTCTGAAAGTTAAATCCGCGCTCCGTACTCGCGCTCTGATCTGTACAACGAATCGACCGCGTCATTCATTGCACGCGCCCAGTCGTACCCTGCGGGTGCGCCAACACCGTCCCCCGCTCCGTGCTTTGGACTCGTTGCTGCGCTGAACCACAGAGAGCCGCGCGCTGCTTTGCTGTCATTGAATGATGCGACAAAGGCTGATTGATTCTTCTGATAGGCCCCTGTGCGAAACGCTGAATAAATTCCGTTGCTGCTCAGCGTGAAGTCGAGCGGGTCAGAGTGGAAGCGTACGGCCTCGTGCATCTCTGCAACCGTCGCGTCAGAAAAATGGAACAAGATTGCCGCCGCTGCGATGTCCCGCCCGTCTTTCAGAAGGCGATTGCGCCTGACCTCGAACGGATAGAGATAGCGCAACCAGTTTGTAAACTCGGACGGGACCTTCAACAAGCGCGGTGAATTCTTGCGGGCCGTCAGGTCCACGAGCGTCACGGGCGGGACCGCTGCGCCGTTCTCAATGACCTGATACGGGAACGGCTCGATCACTTTGAATGGAACCGTGAGCGGCGTCGAGTCGGAGCAGTAGAGCGTCGTCGTGAGCGCGAGGGTCTTGCCACGAAGGTAGCGGACTCGACGTTGAACCCTGAGCTTCGCAAGCGACTCGTACTCACACAGCGAAGAACACGGAGGCATTGGTTCGCGAGTGAACCACTCATAAGTACGATCAGCGAGCGGGGTGTCTCCCCCGCAGAGGACCGTGATGTACAAATACAAATCTAGAAGTGAGTCTCGCCGGAATTGCTGCTGGAGATCATCGAGCAAGTGACCCCATCTCTGCCGATACTGCTGGCGAATTTGACTCCTGGAATGTCTCCTCCTGCGCCTGTCTGCGCTCATTTGCGGCAACGCTTGTGACATACCGCTCAGCCGAATCTAGTCTGAGCGTTCCTGCCCGCAACTTTGCCGCTGCACGGGTGATCCCGCGCTCGACCTGGGCAGGTTCAAACTCACTCGCCCACCGGACGAAGGTCAGGTCGCTTGGTACAGGGATGCCGGGGAGCAGAATTGTCCACAACTTCTTCAAGTCTTCGCTTCGCGCTATCAATGTCATATTGTCTCCTTCGTTTCTCGTCTCCACTTTCTGTACCGCCGTGCAACTGTGGGGATCATGCCGTCACCAACTCTTCAAGCTCCCGCAACTGTCGCTCGAAGCCTGCGAGGTAAATGACTCTGTCATCGTCGAGCCTTCGACGTGGCTTGCCGTCGAAGAGTGCGATCTCCTGCTTCAGCCGCTCACGCTCAGAGTTTCTATGTACCGAGTCAGACGGCCCGCAACTTCCGCAACCCTTGGGAGGGTTTTCAATGGTCTCAGACTCCTTACCCTTACCCCCTTCTAAAAATTCAGGGGCGGGGTGCTTTTGGACAGTTGCCTTTTGACCAGTTGTTCTTTGAACAGTTGCTTCTATAGACAGTTCGGGTCCTGTGGCAGGACTACCCTTGTCGGTGACAGGACTACCCCAGTCGGTGACAGGACTACCCTTGTCGGTGACAGGACTACCCTCCCCCCCTCTAAGAGAGTCGGTGACAGGACTACCCTGGTCCTGTGGCAGGACTACCTCCCCTTCTGCGTCGAACAGTTTCTGAGCTTCCAATGCCTTCACGAGTTCGGCCTGCTGGAGGTAATACTTGTTGGACTTAGCACAGGAGCCGCTCTCACATCTCAGCCAGCCGAGAGACATGAGATACCCGGTCGCATCGAGGATGGTCGTTCTGCCCAGCCCAGTTGCATTCCGAATGTTCTTCAGTGAGTACCAGGACGCACCGCTGTTGTTGGTGACGCCTCCTAGAAACATCAACAGGATTTTCGCTGCGTGATGCCGCGCATCTGGTACGCGGAGAAGTATGCAGAGGTCTTTGAGTTGAAGTGATACGTTGCGGGTCTTTATCTCTTTCATCGGTTCCTTCTATCTACCAGCCGAACTGCTCTTGGTGCCTTGCAAGTTCGAGACTGACCTTTGTCAGTCCGGCGTCATCGAGCGATTGCAAAACCTTGTTCTGTGATCGCCGGGTCTGAGTGTTAGTCTCAAACGTCACTTTGCGCAGCGCCAGTATCGCGGCGAGCGCGTCTGCCGTCGTCTTCGTCATTTCAGTCATTCGTTCCTTTCTCCTGCAATGGCGTGCAGGGTCGCTAAAAGGTATCGCGTATAATCGCCGCCGAGATGCTCTGGTCGAGCGCCGTCACTCGGCATACAGTTGCCACCTGGGTGCGTGCGAAGAAGCTCTTTCGGCACGTCCTGCCAGTCGAGCGCGGACAGAACCCTCGCGTGAAGGAAGGCTCAATGGGTCGGCCACATTCGCGGCACACTGTGAACGAGGTCGCATCGCCTGATGCTTGGTAGAGACGCCTCGCTCTGAACCTCCGCTGCCGTAGGGCGTTACTTTTCAGATCACCTTTTGAACACACGATGGTCCTTTCAAAAATGAAAACAAACCCCAGAGCTTTTGCACTCTGGGGTCCGACTCAACCCAAGGGGCCTGACGCCTTAGGAAGACTGTTGGAACGGATGTGTTTTGGAATTCAGGCCGAATTCGGGAGTCGAGTCGGGAGTGCTTTGGATCAGTTGTCTTGGAACTTACTTCGGGGTGGGACGCCTTTCAAGGGGTGCTGCCACATCGAGCCGCCCAACTCAACGGCTAAGAAGAAACTCTTGTCCTACCATTTAATCATAGCAAAAAAGTGAGAAGCTGTCAAACTAATTCGACGAAGAAAATGCGAAACTTTCTTTGAGCAGAGTGAGTGTGTACTCAGTAGGAAAGTTTCGGTATCGTTACCGAACCGTCACGCGACTTTCTCGAACTGTCCGTCGCACAGTGCGAGCAATTGAGCCCCCGCACCTTTGCAGGGTGAAACGTGAGTTCTTATTAAGTCATTGGCAGGAACTAACTCCCTTCAATTCATCCCCCGCGTTTCTGCGGGGTGAAACAACCTTGCCAGTTTCGTTTGCAGCAGCGCGGGCTTTGTCCTTCAATTCAGACCCCGCAGAAACGCGGGGTGAAACGGTGGGAAACGCGATTCGCCCGCCTCGTCCGTCGCTACCTTCAATTCAGACCCCGCAGAAACGCGGGGTGAAACGCTGGCTAGGGGTGGACTACATCGATGGTGACGATCCTTCAATTCAGACCCCGCAGAAACGCGGGGTGAAACTCAACGAGCCCCCGAGCGTATCGGGGGTTTTTTATCCTTCAATTCAGACCCCGCAGAAACGCGGGGTGAAACAGAGCAAGGCCTGAAGCTCGTTCCTTCACCCAAGCCCTTCAATTCAGACCCCGCAGAAACGCGGGGTGAAACGGCAGGTAAGCGCAGCTATGGAGGACTTCGTAAAAGCCCTTCAATTCAGACCCCGCAGAAACGCGGGGTGAAACAATGTGGGCATGAAATGCGCCCCCGGCAAGATATTTACCTTCAATTCAGACCCCGCAGAAACGCGGGGTGAAACGCCGGAACATCGACTAGAGAGGGAGTTGCTTTGAGATCCTTCAATTCAGACCCCGCAGAAACGCGGGGTGAAACTGGAGCAGATTAACGCGCAAGCCACGCCGCTTACCTCCTTCAATTCAGACCCCGCAGAAACGCGGGGTGAAACGATCCACTGTTCTGGTTGTTCGGTTCCGCCGTTCTCCCTTCAATTCAGACCCCGCAGAAACGCGGGGTGAAACGTGTGGAAGCTGGACGCATAGGTTGCGGATTGATGTAGCCTTCAATTCAGACCCGGCAGAAACGCGGGGTGAAACTTCGCCCCCGTTTTCGAGCACCGCGCGGACTTCTTCAGCCTTCAATTCAGACCCCGCAGAAACGCGGGGTGAAACCGCTCTGCAAACCGTTCAAACAACTTGCCTTTGTTTCTCTTACATTCCGACTTTTTACGCAAACCTTTTTCGTGCGCCGGATCAGGCGAGGTTTGCGAAGTCACACACAAACGACCTGACTGACCTCTTTCATCCCATTGCTCACAAAGTCCAGCGTCACTTCAAACAACCTGCTACCCAGCCCCGGTACGTCCTGCCTCACCGCACCGTGCGCAATCGACAAAGGTATCGCCCTGCCCCAGGTCCGATAGTCAAACCTCAATGAGGAGGGGCGGGTCGAGAAGTTTTGAAGACCGACCGCGCAGAGGAACTCGGCGTACGGGAATACTCTCGACGATTCGCCCGCCTCTTTCTCACTGAAGCCAGCGCCAAGCGGGTTGCGGCTGGCTCGGGTGTCGAGGTTGAATGTCGATTTTGTCTTCGTCCTGACGTTAAATCCGAGAAGGTCATGGACTGGGAGTTGAACTGTGGGCATCAGTTTTTGATAATTGCGCAGCATGTTGAGAGGACAGCATGTCCCCGCCCACAGCTTGAGACCACACGCCTCTCCCCTGAAGACATCGAGCCACCAATCGAGCCGGAGGTCCCCGACCGTGACAGGTGCAGTGCCTGCGTCATCGAACGGATGCGAGGTGACCGGGAGCGTTTTGAGGTCGGGCAGTTCCTTGTCCGTTGTCACTGCGAACGTGACCACATTGCCATCGCCTGTGAATGACGACCGTCCGCCAGTCAGTTCGAGGGTGCCGAGACTTGCAAAGAATTCGGCAGGATTTGTTACATTGACCTCTATGTCCATTTGTGTCTCCTATCTAGCCTTCAATTCCTTCAATTCAGACCCCACATCTTTGTGAGGTGAAACAGCGCACCAGCGTCAGTTGCGCGGGCGGCTTCAGTGCCCTTCAATTCAGACCCCACATCTTTGTGAGGTGAAACCCTTCTTCTTCCCACACGCTTCGGCGGCAATCCTGTGCCTTCAATTCAGACCCCACATCTTTGTGAGGTGAAACGGCAGGATACGTTCCCGGCGACCCCTCGACCGACAACCTTCAATTCAGACCCCACATCTTTGTGAGGTGAAACGACTTTGCCGACAACGCGCATCTGTTCATGTACAACCTTCAATTCAGACCCCACATCTTTGTGAGGTGAAACAAGTGCAAGCGCCATCGTGGTCTTCCCAGTCCCAGACCTTCAATTCAGACCCCACATCTTTGTGAGGTGAAACGCACGCAGCGTGGCACAGCGCCCCACTACGTTGTCTCCTTCAATTCAGACCCCACATCTTTGTGAGGTGAAACAAGCTCGGTGTGCATGTCAATGGCGCGGCCAACTATCCTTCAATTCAGACCCCACATCTTTGTGAGGTGAAACCGCTTCACAACTTACTCTCTACCAACCTCTTACTTCCCGTGCTGTCGTACTTTTTACGCAAACCCTTTTTCTGACCGAGAATCAGGCGAGGTTTGCGAAAACTCCCAGTCCCGCGTATCTGCCCGTGCCGAGGCTGACAACTCCGGTGACCTCCTCTGCAAACTCAACGACCATCCTGCAACGCGGCAGTCTGTCATGCCCGTGCTCTCGACCGACAAAGAATCTGTCCCTGCACAGTATTTCGCGCACACGGAGGGGCTGAGGGAGACCCGCGTGCTCGAACATCTTCGC
>WNGE01008757.1_pt1 | contig 21817 bp, 21 predicted proteins | sample 5400651 | NCBI WGS metagenome assembly WNGE01 (sample SAMN13153370, study PRJNA577476) | soil metagenome | isolation source: 60 cm soil or saprolite under grassland replicate 2 | place: USA:California | collected 2016-06-15 | reverse complement strand
CGGCATTCCGATCACGGACTTGGGCCGCATGGCACAGGCTGCAGGCATACGCGTCATCTCGTTCCGGCACGAGCAGAATGCCGGCAATGCAGCGGCAATCGCCGGCTTCCTGACGAAAAAACCCGGCATCTGCCTCACGGTATCAGCCCCCGGCTTTCTCAACGGTCTGACTGCACTGGCCAACGCCACGACCAACTGCTTTCCGATGATCCTGATCAGTGGCTCGTCCGAACGTGAGATCGTTGACCTGCAGCAGGGCGACTACGAAGAGATGGACCAACTGGCTATCGCCAAGCCGCTGTGCAAAGCCGCCTTCCGCGTGCTGCATGCCGCGGACATCGGCATCGGCTTGGCGCGCGCGATCCGCGCTGCGGTTTCCGGGCGTCCGGGCGGCGTCTATCTTGATCTGCCGGCCAAACTTTTCTCTCAGGTGATCGACGCAGAGGCGGGCGTGAAGTCGCTCGTCAAGGTCATCGACCCGGCCCCTGCGCAGATTCCAGCCCCGGCTGCGGTCAAGCGCGCGCTAGACGTGTTGAAGACTGCCAAACGCCCCCTGATCATCCTTGGCAAAGGCGCGGCATACGCGCAGGTCGATGACGATATCCGCGCCCTGGTCGAGAAAAGCGGCATCCCTTTCCTGGCGATGAGCATGGCCAAAGGCCTCTTGCCCGACACGCATCCGCAATCGGCGGGTGCGGCGCGCTCGACGGTGCTGAAAGACGCCGATGTCGTGATGCTGATCGGCGCCCGCCTCAACTGGCTGCTGTCGCACGGCAAGGGCAAGACTTGGGGCGAGCCTGGATCAAAGAAGTTCATCCAGATCGACATCGAGCCCAAGGAGATGGACAGCAATGTCGAGATCGTCGCGCCGCTGGTCGGCGATATCGGCTCCTGCGTATCCGCGCTCCTTGCGGGCATGGGCAGCAAGTGGCCGCCTCCGCCGGCTGACTGGGTCGGCGCCGTCAAATCGAAGAAGGAAGAAAACATCGCCAAGATGGCGCCGAGGCTGATGAAGAACTCGTCGCCGATGGACTACCACGGCGCACTCGGTGCACTGCGCACCGTCATCAAAGAGCGGCCGGATGCCACCCTCGTCAACGAAGGCGCCAACACGCTCGATCTCGCGCGCGGCGTCATCGACATGTATCAACCGCGCAAACGCCTGGATGTCGGCACCTGGGGTATCATGGGCATCGGCATGGGCTTTGCCGTCGCAGCCGCCGTGGAGACCGGCAAACCCGTGCTCGCGGTGGAAGGCGACAGCGCCTTTGGTTTCTGCGGCATGGAAGTGGAAACGATCTGCCGGTACAAGCTGCCGGTCTGCATTGTCGTTTTCAACAACAACGGCATCTACCGCGGAACCGACGTCAATCCGACTGGCGGTTCGGACGCCGCGACAACCGTCTTCGTCAAAGGCGCGCGCTACGACAAGATTGCGGAAGCATTCGGCGGCGTTGGCGCCCATGTGACAACGCCCGATGAGTTGAGTCGCGCCGTGAACAAGGCGATGGACTCCGGTAAGCCGACCCTTATCAACGCGGTGATCGATCCGGCGGCCGGCACCGAGAGCGGCCGCATCGGCAACCTCAACCCGCAAAGCGTGGTTCGCAAGAAATAGATCGGCCGCATCGGTTGGACTCTCATCAAGAGGAACCACTATGGCAACCCGCAAGAAAAGCAAACCCAGGACCAAGGCGGCGGCGAAAAAATCGGCCAAGAAGTCGGCCAAGAAGGTCGTGAAGCTCGCTCCGAAGAAGGCCGCTGTACCCGCCAACGGCCTGCGGCGTCCCTCCACAAAGCCGTGGGGCGGTGCCGGCAAGGCGCTCGACGGCGTGCGCATCCTCGACCTCAGCCACGTCCAGGCCGGCCCGACCTGCACCCAGCTGCTGGCGTGGTTCGGCGCAGACGTGATCAAGGTCGAGCGCCCCGGGACCGGCGACATCACCCGCGGTCAGCTGCGCGACGTGCCGAACGCCGACAGCCTGTATTACACCATGCTCAACCACAACAAGCGCTCGATCACGCTCGACACCAAGCACCCGAAGGGCAAGCAGGTGCTCGAGCGGCTGGTGAAGAGCTGCGACGTGCTGGTGGAGAACTTCGGGCCCGGCGTGCTCGAGCGCATGGGTTACACCTGGGAGCACATCCAGGAGCTCAATCCGCGCATGATCGTCGCCTCGATCAAGGGCTTCGGTCCGGGGCCGTATCAGGATTGCAAGGTCTACGAGAACATCGCGCAATGCGCGGGCGGGGCGGCGTCGACCACCGGGTTCGACGACGGCCCGCCGCTCGTGACCGGCGCCCAGATCGGCGACAGCGGCACCGGCCTGCATCTCGCCATCGGCATCGTGTGCGCGCTCTATCAGCGTAACAAGACCGGCCGCGGCCAGAAGGTCAACGTCGCCATGCAGGACGGCGTGCTCAACCTGTGTCGGGTCAAGCTGCGCGACCAGCAGCGGCTTGCGCACGGCCCGCTCAAGGAATATCCGCAATACCCCAACGGCAAATTCGGCGAAGCGGTGCCGCGCGCCGGCAATGCCTCGGGCGGCGGCCAGCCGGGCTGGATCCTCAAATGCAAGGGCTGGGAGAGCGATCCCAACGCCTACATCTATTTCATCACCCAGGCGCCGGTGTGGGCCGAAATCTGCAAGGTGATCGGCAAGGAGGAATGGATCACCGATCCGGATTACGCCAAGCCGGAGGCGCGGCTGCCGCGGCTCGAGCACATCTTCCGCACGATCGAGCAATGGACCATGACCAAGACCAAGTTCGAGGCCATGGAGATCCTCAACGAGTACAACATTCCGTGCGGGCCGATCCTGTCGATGAAGGAGCTCGCCGAGGAGGCGTCGCTGCGCAAGAGTGGCACGGTCGTCGAAGTCGACCATCCGGCGCGCGGAAAATATCTGAGCGTGGGTAATCCGATCAAATTGTCGGACAGCATCAGCGAGGTGAAGCGCGCGCCGCTGCTCGGCGAGCATACCGACGAGATCCTCGGGAAAATGCTCGGCTTCAGCGACAAGGAAGTCGTCGAGATCAAGAGCTCGGGCGCGACCGGCGGCATGCCCAGCAAGGACGCGGCGTGATACCGATGCGTATCGTGGTCCACGGCCAGCAGGCGTTCGGCAAGGCGGTGCTCGAGGCGCTGACGAAGCGCGGCGACGAAGTGATCGCCGTCTATGCCGCGCCGGAGAAGCCGGGCCAGAAAGTCGATCCGCTGAAAGAGGCGGCGCTCGCCGCCGGCCTCCCGGTGCACCAGCCGGCGTCCTACCGCAAGCCGGAAGTGGGGGAACAATTCCGCGCGCTCAAGCCCGACCTGCAAGTCATGGCCTATGTGACGCTGTTCGTGCCGGAAGAATTCCTGAAGATCCCGAGCAAAGGCTCGATCCAGTACCATCCCTCGCTGCTGCCGAAATTCCGCGGCCCGAGCTCGATCAACTGGCCGATCATCAAAGGCGAGACCGAGACCGGGCTGTCGATCTTCTGGCCGGACAACGGGCTCGATACCGGCGACATCCTGCTGCAGAAAAAAACACCGATCTCGCCCGACGACACGCTCGGCAGCGTGTATTTCGACCGGCTATTCCCGATGGGAGTCGAGGCGGTGCTGGAAGCCGTGGATCTCGTCAAGGCCGGAAAGGCGCGGCGGATCAAGCAGGACGATTCGCAAGCGACCTACGAAGGCTGGTGCTCGGCCGACAACGCCCGCATCGACTGGGGCAAGCCGTGGGCGCAGATCTATGATCTGATCCGCGGCTGCAACCCGCAGCCGGGCGCCTGGACGATGCACGAAGGCAAGAAATTGCAGATCTTCGATTCCAGGCCGCTGCCGGCGAAGCAGCCTGCCGGCATCGCCGGAAAAATGGGTGAAGTCGTCGCAATCGATTCCGAGAGCTTCACGGTCGCCTGCGCGGACGGTCGCATCCGCGTGCTCCGCGTCAAGGCTGCGGACGGCGGCAAAGTCGGCGCCGCGGAGTTTGTCTCGACCGCCAAGCTTGCCGTCGGGACTCGCCTGACGTGACGTGATTTTCGTGTTTCTCTCGAAGAAGGTGTCCGAATGTCCTCTGCTCAGCCCGCCAAGAAATCCGCCGCTTCCCAGCTTGCGCCGCAGCATCTCAACCCGAAGACCGACATCGAGATCGCGGATGCCGCCAAGAAGCGCCCGATCCTCGACGTCGCGCGCGAGAGGCTCGGCATCGCCGCCGAGAATCTCGAGCCCTACGGCCACTACAAGGCCAAGGTGTCGCTCGATTACATCAAGACGCTGCACGATCGGCCGAACGGCAAGCTGATCCTGGTCACCGCGATCACGCCGACGCCCGCCGGCGAAGGCAAGACCACGACCACGGTGGGGCTGACCGACGCCCTCAACCGCATCGGCAAGAAGGCGATGCTGTGCATCCGAGAGCCCAGTCTCGGACCGTGCTTCGGCGTGAAGGGCGGGGCGGCCGGCGGCGGTTACGCCCAGGTCGTGCCGATGGCCGAGATCAATCTGCACTTCACCGGGGATTTCCACGCCATCGGCGCCGCCAACAATCTGCTCGCGGCCATGATCGACAACCACATCTATTGGGGCAATTCGCTCGGCATCGATCCGCGGCGCATCGCCTGGCGGCGCGCCATCGACATGAATGACCGCAGCCTGCGCCACATCGTCTCCTCGCTGGGCGGCGTCGCCAACGGCTTCCCGCGCGAAGACGGCTTCGACATCACGGTCGCGTCCGAGATCATGGCGATCTTCTGTCTCGCGCGCGACGTCGGGGATCTCAAGCAGCGGCTCGCCAACATCATCGTGGGCTACACCCGCGACCGCAAGGCGGTGCGCGCCGGACAGATCAACGCCCATGGCGCCATGACGGCGCTGCTCAAGGACGCGCTCGCGCCGAACCTGGTGCAGACGCTCGAAGGCACCCCGGCGTTCGTGCACGGCGGACCGTTCGCCAATATCGCCCACGGCTGCAACTCCGTGCTGGCGACGACGACGGCGCTGAAACTCTGCGATTACGTCGTCACCGAAGCGGGCTTCGGCGCCGACCTCGGCGGCGAGAAATTCATCGACATCAAGTGCCGCAAGACCGGGATCAAGCCGGATTGCGTGGTGCTGGTCGCCACCATACGCGCGCTGAAGATGCACGGCGGGATCAAGAAAGAGGACCTCAAGACCGAAAATCTCAAGGCGCTCGAAGCCGGGATGGCCAATCTCAAGCGCCACGTCGAGAACGTGCAGAAATTCGGCCTGACCCCGGTCGTTTCCATCAATCGCTTCACCACCGATACCGAGGCCGAGATCGACCTCGTCCGGAAAGGCTGCGCCGCGCTCGGGGTTCAGGCGGTAATGGCCGACCATTGGGCCGAGGGCGGCAACGGTGCGGCCGACGTGGCGCGTGCGGTCGTCGCCGTGGCCGAGAAGAGCAAGGGTCAGCTCAAATTGCTGTATCCGGACGACATGCCGCTGATCGAAAAAATCCGCACCATCGCCAAGGAAATCTATCGCGCCAAGGACATCGAGGTGGGCAAGCCGGTACGCGAGCAGCTCGCGCAGTTCGAGGCGATGGGCTATAGCAAGGCGCCGGTCTGCATCGCCAAAACGCAGTACAGCTTCACCACCAACGCCGACGCCAAAGGTGCGCCCGCCGACCACGTCATTCCGGTGCGCGAGGTGCGGCTTTCCGCCGGCGCCGAGTTCGTGGTGGCGATCTGCGGGGAGATCATGACGATGCCGGGACTGCCGAGAGTGCCGGCGGCCGATCACATTGACGTCACCGCGGAGGGCCGCATCGTCGGGCTGTTCTGAGTAGGCTCGCTCGGATCACCTCCGCCTGGAGGGGGGAGGTCGGCGAGCGTCGCTAAGGACGCGAGCCGGGAGGGGGTGAAGCTGACTCACCCCACCCCGAACCGCCTGCGGCAGTTCGACCCTCCCCGCCAGGGGAGGGTGGAGCAAGTTGGCAAGGGAGAGAACGCGATACACGCGGTCAACGACAAGCCGGGCAGCGGGCGGCGGAAACCCCCGCGAACTCCCAAAGGGCGCCAGGTCGATCCGCGCGCGCTCGAGGAAGTGCGCGCGCTGCTGGAGAAGCGTCCGCGCCGGCGCGATCTCTTGATCGAGCATTTGCATCTGATCCAGGACCGCTACGGCCATCTGTCCGCGCCGCATCTCGTGGCGCTGGCGCAGGAGATGCGGCTCGCGCTCGCCGAGGTCTACGAGGTCGCGACGTTCTACGCACATTTCGACGTAGTGAAGGAGGATGCGGCGGCGCCGCCCGCCGTCACCATCCGGGTGTGTGAGAGCCTGTCCTGCGCGATGACGGGCGCGGAGCAGCTGATCGAGCAATTATCGAAATCTTCCGCGCCGGACGTCCGCGTGCTGCGGGCACCGTGCATGGGGGCCTGCGATCGCGCGCCGGTCGCCGCCGTCGGACACGAGCAGGTCCCGCACGCGACCGCCGAGAAGATAGCGGCGGCCGCGAAAGCTCCTGCGCACGCCCATGCGGTCGAGCCGCAGGCTTCGTTCGACGATTATGTCGCGCAAGGCGGCTATGGCCTGCTCAAAGCCTGCCTGTCGGGCGCGCGCGCCCGCGAGGACATCATCGCACAGGTCGGCGATGCGGATCTGCGCGGACTCGGCGGCGCCGGATTTCCGACCGGGCGCAAGTGGACGATCGTGCGCCAGGAGCCCAAGCCCCGGATGTTCGCGGTCAACGCTGACGAGGGCGAGCCCGGCACCTTCAAGGACCGCTTCTATCTCGAGCGCGACCCGCACCGGTTTCTCGAAGGCATGCTGATCGCCGCCTGGGTGGTCGAGGCGGCCGAGACCTACATCTACGTGCGCGACGAATATCCGGGCATCCGCCTGATGCTCGAGCGGGAACTGGCAAACATCGAGCAGGCGGGCCTTTTGCCGCATATCAAGCTGCACCTGCGCCGCGGCGCCGGCGCCTACATCTGCGGCGAAGAATCCGCAATGATCGAATCGATCGAGGGCAAGCGCGGCTTGCCTCGGCACCGTCCGCCCTATGTGGCGCAGGTTGGCCTGTTCGGCCGGCCGACGCTCGAGCAGAACGTTGAGACGCTCTACTGGGTGCGCGACATCGTCGAGAAGGGCGCGAGCTGGTTTGCCTCGCAAGGGCGGCGCGGGCGCAAGGGCTTGCGCAGCTTCTCGGTCTCCGGCCGCGTGCGCGAGCCCGGCGTGAAGTTGGCGCCCGCCGGCGTTTCCGCACAGGAGCTGATCGAGGAGTTCTGCGGCGGCATGCTGCCGGGCCACGCCTTCAAGGGCTATCTGCCGGGCGGCGCCTCCGGCGGCATTCTCCCGGCCTCGATGGCGGACCTGCCGCTCGATTTCGGCACGCTCGAACCCTATGGCTGCTTCGTCGGTTCCCATGCGGTGGTGATCCTCTCGGACAAGGACGACGCCAAGGCGGTTGCGCTCAATCTCATGCACTTCTTCGAGGACGAGAGCTGCGGCCAATGCACGCCATGCCGCGTCGGCACCGAGAAAGCCGTCAAGCTGATGCGCAACGGACCCTGGGACGAGGCACTGCTGACCGAATTGTCGCAGGCGATGCGCGACGCCTCGATCTGCGGCCTCGGCCAGGCCGCGCCGAATCCGCTGCTCTGCGTGTTCAAGTATTTCCGGGACGATTTGGCGCAGCCTTTGGGGCAATGGTGATGGCGTTGAATTATATTGTTTGCAGACCGGTGGCGGAATGGAGCGGCTCGCTCAGGCCGTGGTCTCCCTCTCCCCGTCGGGGAGAGGGTGCGGTGAGGGGGAGCGGACCTATCGTTAGGTCGGAACCCGCTCACCCGGCCGCGCGGCCGACCTTTACCCAACGGAGAGGGGAGACCACTGCTGCCGTCGAGTGCACTCTCCGCACCACAGGTGCTGGCAGGCGGAGATGAAGTGATGAGCACGACCAACGGATCCGGCGAGAAGAAGCGCCCGCAAGCGCCGCTCGGCTACGGTCACGACAAGAAAAGCGGCGGCAAGGGCCGCCTGAGCGAGCGCGAGTCACAGGGCATCAGCTTCGTGCTCGACGGCCGCGAAGTCGTCGCGCACGATGGCGAGACAATCTGGCAGGTCGCGCGGCGGCTGGGCGTCGACATTCCGCATCTATGCTATGCGCCCGAGCCCGGCTACCGGCCCGACGGAAATTGCCGCGCCTGCATGGTCGAGGTCGAGGGCGAGCGCGTGCTCGCCGCAAGCTGCATCCGCAAGCCGACGGCCGGCATGAAGGTCAAGACCGCGTCCGAGCGCGCCAAGGCCTCGCGCAAGATGGTGTTCGAGCTGCTCATCTCGGACCAGCCCGAGCGTGAGCACTCGCCCGACCCGATCTCGAAATTCTGGAACTGGGCCGATCGCATCCAGATCGATGCGAGCCGGTTCCCGGCGCGCGAGATACCCGCGCCCGACCGCAGCCATCCGGCCATGGCGGTCAATCTTACCGCCTGCATCGAGTGCAATCTCTGCGTTCGCGCCTGCCGCGAGGTCCAGGTCAACGACGTCATCGGCATGGCCGGGCGCGGCGCGGCTGAGAAGATCGTGTTCGACTTCGACGATCCCATGGGCCGCTCGACCTGCGTCGCCTGCGGCGAATGCGTGCAGGCCTGCCCGACCGGCGCGCTGATGCCGGCGAGCGTGGTCGACGAGCGCAACGTGCGGGTCGGCGTCGCCGACCGCACGGTCGAGAGCGTGTGCCCATATTGCGGGGTCGGCTGCCAGCTCACCTATCACATCCGCAACGACAAGCTCCTCTACGTCGCCGGCCGCAACGGGCCGGCGAACGAGAACCGGCTGTGCGTCAAGGGCCGGTTCGGCTTCGACTACATCGACCATCCGCACCGACTCAAAAAGCCGCTCATCCGCAAGGACGGCGTCAAAAAGCGCGCCGACGATACGGTCGATCCGGCCAACCCGTGGACGCATTTCCGCGAGGGGACCTGGGAGGAGGCGCTCGACCGCGCCGCCCGAGGCCTCAAGCAAATCCGCGATCGTGACGGGGATCGCGCGCTCGCCGGCTTCGGCTCGGCCAAGGGCTCGAACGAGGAAGCCTATCTGTTCCAGAAACTGGTGCGCACCGGCTTCGGCAACAACAACGTCGATCATTGTACGCGGCTGTGCCACGCCTCCTCGGTCGCGGCCCTGATGGAGACGATCGGCTCGGGCGCGGTGACCGCGACCTTCGCCCAATGCGCCAATTCCGACGTCATTATCGTGATCGGCGCGAACCCGACGGAAAATCACCCGGTCGCCGCCACCTATTTCAAGAACGCTGCCAAGCGCGGCGCCACGCTGATCGTGATGGATCCGCGCGGCCAGGCGCTCAAGCGCCACGCCACCCACATGCTGCAGGCCAAACCCGGCACCGACGTGGCCATGCTCAACGGCATTCTCAACGTCATCGTCGCCGAGGGGCTCTACGACAAGCAATACGTCCAGGCGCACACCGACGGATTTGCGGCGTTCGCCGAGCACATCCGCGATTTCGCCCCGGAGGAGATGGCGCCGATCTGCGGCATTCCGGCGGACCTGCTCCGCACGGTGGCGCGCACCTACGCGCGGGCGAAATCGGCGATCATCTTCTGGGGCATGGGCGTGTCGCAGCACGTCCACGGCACCGACAACGCGCGTTGCCTGATCGCGCTCGCGCTGATGTGCGGCCAGATCGGCCGGCCCGGCACCGGGCTACATCCGCTGCGCGGGCAGAACAACGTGCAGGGCGCGTCCGACGCCGGCCTGATCCCGATGTTCTTCCCGGATTACAAGGCGGTCGACAACGCCGGCATCCGCGCAAAATTCGAGCAGGCCTGGGGCCAGAAGCTCGATCCGCAACGCGGGCTCACGGTCGTCGAGATCATGAATGCGATCAAGGCCGGCGACATCAAGGGCATGTACATCCTCGGCGAGAACCCGGCGATGTCGGATCCCGATCTCAATCACGCGCGCGAGGCGCTGGCGAAGCTCGAGCATCTCGTCGTGCAGGATCTGTTCCTGACCGAGACCGCGTTCCATGCCGACGTGGTGCTGCCGGCCTCCGCATGGCCGGAGAAGGACGGCACCGTCACCAACACCAATCGCCAGGTGCAGATGGGCCGGCAGGCGTTGCCGCTGCCGGGCGAGACCAAGGCCGACTGGTGGATCACCCAGGAGATCGGGCGCCGCATGAGGCTTGATTGGAATTACGCGCACCCGCGCGAGATCTATGCCGAGATGGCGTCGCTGATGCCCTCGCTCGACAATATTTCCTGGGACCGGATTTTCCGCGAGAGCGCCGTGATCTATCCGTCCGACGCGCCCGATCAGCCGGGGCACGACATCGTGTTCGGCGACCGCTTCCCGACCCAGGACGGGCGCGGCAAGCTGGTGCCGGCGCGCATCACGCCGCCCGACGAATTGCCGGACCCGCAGTATCCGATGGTGCTCTCGACCGGCCGGCAGCTCGAGCATTGGCACACCGGCGCGATGACGCGCCGCGCCTCGATGCTCGATGCGCTCGAGCCGGGCCCAGTCGCGAACCTTTCGCGCGGCGAGATCGCAAAGCTCGGAATTTCCCCGGGCGACCGCATCCGCGTCACCACGCGGCGCGGCTCGGTCGAGCTTTACGCGCGCCAGGACGACGCCATCCCGGACGGCGTCTTTACGCGCGCCAGGACGACGCCATCCCGGACGGCGTCGTGTTCATCCCGTTCGCTTATGTCGAGGCCGCCGCGAATCTCTTGACCAACCCGGCGCTCGACCCGTTCGGCAAAATCCCGGAATTCAAATTCTGCGCCGCGAAGGTGGAGCGGGTCGGCGCGGTAAGAGAGGCGGCGGAGTAGGGGGCCGACCGTCATCCGTCAATACTCTCTGACGAAGTTGCTTGGTGCCGGACCGATGCCTGTCCGCGCCGACACCTGCTATTTCTCCATAGCAGCAATGCTGAATGGGCATGACAGCCTATTTGGTTGCTTTCGTACTTTCACAAGAGTTTATTCGCAAGATCATGACCGCTGACGCGCAATCAGCGCACGAATCGTTCTATTTGCCTGTTCTTGACAGATCCTGATGGCGCTTGCTGCCACCGCATGGCCGCATTCCATCGCGCAAGTCCGCTCCGGGGCGTCGAGTTGCGTAACCGGAGTACAATCATGAACCTTGCTTGGAAACAAACCCTGCTTGCCGCCGGCGTTGTTGCCTCGGCGAGCCTGGTCTCGCCGGCGCTCGCCAAACCTTCCCACCATTCTGTCGGCGATGGCCGCGACGCGCAGATGCGCCAGCATGCGCGCCACGGCGCCGGCGTTCGGCACGCGCACGGCAGCCGACGGTTGGCGCGGTTCGGGCACCGGCGCTTCGCGTCCGCCCGCCGCGCGCACCGGACCGCGTCAACCGGGAGCACCGGATCGAGCGGCAACTCCTCGCTCGTGGCCGAGGCGCGGCGCTATCTCGGCGGCAATCCCACCGGCTGGGCGCACGACTGGTGCGGAAGATTCATGAACCTGGTGCTGGAGCGCACCGGCCATCGCGGCACCGGCTCGAATTTCGCGCTGTCGTTCGCGCGCTACGGCCGCCGCCTCTCCGGCCCGCAGGTCGGGGCGGTCGCCGTCATGGCGCGGCAGGGCGGCGGCCACGTCGGCGTGGTCAGCGGCGTGCTGCCCAACGGCAACGTGAAAGTGATCTCAGGCAATCACGGCCATAGGGTTGCGGAATCGGTCTACAGCCGCGGCCGCATTCTGGCCTTCATACTGCCGACGACGTGATCTCTTCTCCCAGGATGGCCGGGCTCGTCCCGGCCATCCACGTCTCCCCCGGACTTGATCCGAGGCAGGCATGACGACGCAGAGCCAGCGGCCTTTTTTGTATTAAGATCGACGCCATGCAGCCCGTTCCGCTGGCGAAGCTTCCGTGCGGCGAGACCGTGCCAGCGCTCGGGCAAGGCACCTGGGGCATGGGCGAAGATCGCCGGCGGCGCAACGAGGAAATTGCGGCGCTGCGCCTCGGCCTCGATCTCGGCATGAACCTGATCGACACCGCGGAAATGTACGGCGAGGTTTTCCTCGTCAGCAAGGTGCTGCCGGAGCACGCCACGCGTCGCGGCACGATCCAAGCCTGCGAGCGCAGCCTGAAGCGGCTCGAAACCGACCGCATCGATCTCTACCTGCTGCACTGGCGCGTGGAGGAAGTCGAGCTCGCGGAAGTCGTCGAAGCGTTCACGGCGCTCGTGCGCGGGAAAAATCCGCCACTGGGGCGTGAGCAATTTCGACGTCGCCGACATGCAGGAGCTTCTTGGGCTTTCCGGCGGCGCGGCGGTCGCGGCGAACCAGGTGATGTACAACCTCGAGCGCCGCGGCATCGAGCACGATTTGCTGCCCTGGTGCCGCCGGCGGCGGATCCCAATCATGGCCTATTCGCCGCTCGATCAGGGCAAGCTGGCGCGCTCGCGCAAAGTCGGGCGCATCGCGCAACGACTGGGGGCGACCCCCAGCCAGGTGGCGCTTGCGTGGCTCGCACGGCAAAACAACGTCATCGCCATTCCGAAATCGGCGAGCCCGGACCACTTGCGCGAGAATTTCGCCGCGCTCGATGTGCGCCTCGGCGAGCAGGATCTCGAAGATCTCGATCGTGCCTTCCCCGCGCCCAAGCGAAAGATGCCGCTGGCGATGACCTAATCGCCCAGCGCCGCCGGGAATCCTTGCCAGAAGGCGAAACCCGGTTGGCGGGGCGGCGTTGTCCCGCGCGCTTTTCTCGCCTGACATCAGGCTGTGCGCCCAGCGGGTCCGGCAGGTGCATTCAGGAGGTGTGACGTGCGGCTGAAGCAGGAGTTCGCCGCGGCCCGTGCCCGCTGGAGCGTTTTGACGCTCTACCAGAAATTCGAGCACATCGTCGTGCTCATCCTCACCGGACTGATCGCCGTCGTGGTCGTGTTCGCAGTATGGAACCTGATGCTGAAGGTCGCGCTCAGCATCGTGGTTTCCGGCTCGTTCGATCCGACGGACTATTCGGTTTTTCAGACGATCTTCGGGATGATCTTCACGGTCATCATCGCGCTGGAGTTCAAGCGATCCCTGCTCGTAGTGGCGGAGCGCCGGGACAACGTGGTGCAGGTCCGCAGCGTGATCCTGATCGCGCTGTTGGCGGTCGTGCGCAAGCTGCTCATCCTCGACATCGCCACCACCGAGGCGCTGCACCTCTTCGCGCTGGCGGCGGCGATCCTGGCGCTCGGCGCCGTTTATTGGCTGGTGAGCGCGCAGGACCGGTACCAGCGCGCGTGGCGACGCGAGCCGACACGCGAAGGAACCGACTTACCGCAACCTCGCCGGGATCAGGCTTGAGCCCCGCGGGATGGCGACGTGTGGCCCGCGGTCACGGCTTCGCCGGACCCTGGTGCATGATCGCATCGTCCATCGGCCCATCGACGATCAGCGCGCCGACGAGGCCGCGTTCGAGCCGCGAAAGCGCATGGTCGACGATGGTGTAGCGACCCGGTCGGTCGATCTTGAAATCGACGACGGTGGCGCCGCCGGGCGGCACCGACACGGTCTGCACGCCGGTCAACGGCGGCGCGCCGAGGCTCGCGCCTTCGTAGACGTGATCGAAGATCTCGCCAATGACGTGGAACGACGAGGTGAAGTTCGGTCCGCCCACGCCGAAGAAGATCCGCGCCGTCTCGCCGGGACGCGCGCGCAGCGGATGCCCCTTGGTCAGAGCGCCGACGGACCCGTTGAACAGGAAATACTCCGGCCGCTCGGAGATCAGCTTCTCGTAGTCCATCTCCTGGTCGCCCTGGGTTCCGAACGGCTGGGCAGTATAGAGCTCGCCTTGCATGATGTAGAACTCGCGGTCAACCTGGGGCAGCCCGCCTTCCGGCTCGACCAGGATCAGGCCGTACATGCCGTTGGTGATGTGGTGCGGAACGCTGGGCGTGGCGCAATGATAGACGAACAAGCCGGGGACGAGAGCCTTGAAGGTGACGATCTTCTCCTGTCCGGGATCGGTTTGCGTGAACATTGCCCCGCCGCCCGGACCGGTGGCGGCGTGGAAGTCCACCGAATGCACCATCACGCTGTCGTCGTGGTTCTTCAGGTGCACCTCGAGGGTGTCGCCGACGCGCACGCGCAGGAAGGGGCCGGGCACCTTGCCGTTGAACGTCCAGTAATTGTACCGGGTCTTGTCGTCGAGCTGGCCGACCAGCTCGACCGTATCGAGATCGACGCGCACCAGCTGCGGCGGGCGCGAGTGGAGCGGCCCCGGCAGATCGGTTGGATCGCGCACGATATCCGGGGCGGTTGCCACGCCCGCGGCGCGCGGCCCGGGCACGACTTGGATGCGGCCCTGCATCCCGGAGTCGCGATGGCCCGGCACCGAGCAGAAGTAGATGAACTCGCCGGTACGGTCGGCCGTGAACGATATGATGCTGCTCGCGCCTTTGCCGACCACCCGGTCCGAGCGCACGCCGTATTGGTCGACGACGATGTCGTGCTCGGCGCCTTCGCCGTTGATGAGATTGATCTGGACTACCTCGCCTTCGTGCACAACGAGGGTGGGATTGACCTTGGCGTTGATGTCGCCGCCGACCCCCAGAAAAACCATGCGGCCCTCGGCAATGCCGGAGCGAAACGTGAAAACCGTCGGAGCGTGCATGTCGCCGTGAGCAGCGGCGCCGGGAGCGGCCACAGGTGCGGCGCGCGAGGGCGGTGCCGGCGCCTGCGCCATCTGGGACGCGGATGGCGCAGCCGGCGACGCCCCATGCTGCTGGTGTTGGGCCCAGGACGGCGTCGCAAGCCAAACCAGGAAAGCGGCAAGTAGGAGCACGGGCGAGTTCATGACAATGGTTCCGTTTGGGTTGAGGAATGCAGGGCGAGCGGCAGCGAATACTCATAACCGGGCCGCGACGCCTCGGTTTTGCTAAAAATCAAAATCCGGCCGGCGCCGGCGCGCCAACCGGCGGTTCGGTGAGTTACCGGAAATTCAGCGCGGAGCGGCCTAGCCGACCTTCACTTCGCTGATCTGAATGGTCGGCGGGATGTCGGTGTAATTGGGAATGTCGGCCATGATCTCCTTGGCGTGCGGTCCGAAGGCGGCGCGGAACGCCTCGACCGAATCGCAATAGAGATGGCCCATGGCGGCGAAGCCCGGCTTGGATCCGGGGGCGCCGCCCTCGAGGCCGCGTTCGACCGCGATCTTCTTGCAGGCGGCGCCGAGTTTTTGCTGCACCATGGGCATATGCTTCTTGCAGTAATAATCGATGTCGAACTTGCTGCCCTTGTCACTCGGATAAAGTATGGTGACCTTGATCATCAGTTCCTCCCTGCATGGTGCATTCGCAGCCCGGATGGAGCGGAGCGAAATCCGAGAACCCGCATTCCGCTTCGCTCCATGCGGACTACAAGGCTGGATCGGCGGCGCGCTCGCGTTCGAGACGCCGGTAGACATAAGGCTCCTGGCGCTGCTCCTCGGCAAGGGCCGCCACCAGCCCATGCTTGGGTGAAAACTGGCAGACCGGATCGGTCGCGCGCGCATCGCCGGTGAGCGCAAACGCCTGGCAGCGGCAGCCGCCGAAATCCTCAAAACGGCGCGGGCAGCTCGCGCACGGCTCCTGCATCCAATCGGTGCCGCGGAACGCGCGAAATGCCGGCGAGTTCTCCCAGACGTCCGCAAGCGAGCGCTCGCGCACCGACCAGAACTCGAGGCCCGGAAGGCTTTCCGCCGCATGGCACGGCAGCACCTTGCCGACGGGCGTCACGTTGAGCGAGCGCCGGCCCCAGCCGCCGACGCACGGCTTTGGAAACCGCGCATGATAATCCGGCACCACCGCGTCGATGACGATGCGACCCTGGTGGCGCGCGCGCAACGCCTCGACCGCTGCGACGGCGCGCTCGACCTGGGTGCGCGTCGGCATCAGCGCCGCGCGGTTCTTCAGCGCCCAGCCGTAATATTGCACGTGCGCGATCTCGACCCGGCTCGCGCCGAGCTCCATCGCCAGCTCCACCATCTCGGCGACGTGATCGATGTTGGCCCGGTGCATCACCGCATTGACGGTGAGCGGGATCTTGTGCCGCACGACTTCGGCGGCGAGCGTGCGCTTGCGTTCATAGGCGCCCGCGTAACCGGCGATATGGTCCGCCGAATTCGGCTCGTGGTCCTGGATCGAGATCTGCACGTGGTCGAGCCGGGCGTCGGCGAGCGCGGCGAAGCGCTTCGGCGTCAGGCCGACCGCGGACGTGATGAGGTTGGTGTAGAGGCCGGCATCGTGCGCGGCCGCGGTAATGTCGGCAAGGTCGCGCCGCGCCGCCGGCTCGCCGCCGGAGAGATGTACCTGCAGCACGCCGAGGTCGGCCGCCTCGCGAAACACTCGGGCCCAGGTCGCGGCATCGAGTTCGTCGCGGTCGAGCGCGATCGGGTTCGAGCAATACGGGCAGCCGAGCGGACAGCGGTGGGTCAGCTCGGCGAGCAGCCCAAGCGGTTTGAAGATCGTTTCCGCCGCGGTCATGGATCAGAGCTCCAGGAGCTTCTTGTCTGCCAGCGAACGAAGCAGCGCCGAGACGTCGGCCAGGATGCGCTCGCGCGGCGCCGAATAGGTTTTCGCCAGGTCATCGACGATCGCCTCGAGCGTGGCCTCGCCGGTGCAGCGCTTGAGAATCTCGATGGCGACCGCGTCCGGCTTGAACACCCGCTCCGGTGCCAACAGCACCAGCCCGCCCTGCGCCTCGTTATGCACGAGACGCACGCCGCGCGGCAGCCGCGGCTTGGCGTCTGGCAGCAGGGTTGGGGTCGAGGAAGTCTCAGCCACGTTACCTCACAGGAGTGTGTTCCGGGGGCTCGCGCTTATCCCCCCCGAAGGGGGAGGGTCGGCGAGACGCGGGCAGCGTCGAGCCGGGGTGGGGTGAGAGCGGGCGACCCCACCCGATCGCGCCTTGCGCGATCGACCTCCCCTGAAGGGGGGTAAAGCGCGTCCGCGGGCCCGGCCCTGCATTCCCTCACTCCTTCGGCTCGAAGGCACCGGGCGGAACGTGCTTCGGCGCCACATAAGCATGATAGAGCGCATCGAGCATCGCCCACAGCACGTCGCATTTGAACTCGAGCGCGGCGAGCACCGCCTGCTGGGCATCGGGTGACACGGCGTTGGCCTTGACATAGGCGAGAGCAAAGCCTGAGTCGCGCTCCGCCTGCGGCGGTCGTTTCTCGAAATAGGCCAGCGTCTCCCGCGTGATGAAATCGTAGTTCTTGAGCATGCCTTCGACGCGCTCGCCGATGATCGCCGGCGAGAACAGCTCGGTGAGCGAGGACGCGATCGCCTCCAGCAGCGAGCGCTCGCGCACGAACCGCACGTAGGCGTCGACCGCGAACCGCGTGCCCGGCAGGATCCCGCGCATCGAGACTACGTAATCGGCATCGAGCCCCAATCCGCCGGTGAGCTTCAGCCACCGCGCAATGCCGCCTTCGCCCTCGGCGGTGCCGTCATGGTCGACCAGACGGCTGCGCCATTCGCGGCGAAGCGCCGGATCCTCGCAGCGGGCGATCAGGCCCGCATCCTTCAGCGGGATCATCGCCTGGTAATAATAGCGATTGAGCGCCCAGGCCTGGACCTGGCCCTTGCTGCACTCGCCGCCGTGCAGCATGCGATGGAACGGATGCAGGCGATGATAGCGGCGCGCGCCGATGTCGCGCAGCTGCGCTTCGAGCTCGTCGGCGGAGAGCAGCTTCACAGCACGATCTCCATTCCGTCCTCGGCGATCTCCCATCCGGCCGCTTCGACCCGGCGCCGCTCGGGCGAACCATCCACGAGCACCGGATTGGTGTTGTTGATGTGGATGTAGATACGCCGGCCGGGAATTCCGGCAAGGCTTGCAAGCGAGCCGTCGGCGCGGTCGATCGGCAAATGTCCCATGCGGCGTCCGGTCTTGGTCCCGGTTTCTTTGCGGATCATCTCGTCGTCCGTGAACAGCGTACCGTCGAACAAGACGACGTCGGCGCGGGAAAGCCGCGCATGGAGCATCGGCGTGATCGCGGCGGCGCCGGGCACGAACGCAAGCCGGCACTTTCCGGCGCGAGCCTCGATGCCGACGCTGACCCCGCTTTCACCGCCGATCTCCGGCGCATCGCCTTCGACGTAGAGCGGCGCTTTGCCCGGGACCGTGAACATTTCCGCTTCGATTCCGCCCGGCAGGCCGAACGCCACGCCCGGGAGCACGGCAATCCGCGACACCAGGGCGGGGGCCAGCACGCCGAAGATCGGATTGGCCTCGATCAGGTCCAGAGTCTCGGCAGTCGCGCAAAGCGCAAACGGCTGGCGCTCGCGCAACGTCAGCAACCCGGCGATCTGATCGACTTCACCTCCGGTCAGCACCACGGCCTTGACCGGGCTGCTCCGCAAGCCGCCCTGAGGGTGCAGCGCCGGGGTACGATCGAGCTGGGATTTCAAGTCCGGCGCGGCGTTCAGGATGATCCACTGATTGCCGTCGGCCGTAATAGCAACGCTGGTCTGGGTGCGCGCCCTCACTCGCGGGTCGCGTTCCCAGGCCAAGCGACACACGTCACATCGACAATTCCATTGCGGATAGCCGCCGCCGGCACCGGAGCCCAGAATGACCGCGGTCAGGCGCCGGCCGCGCAGAGCGGCCGGAAAGGCTTGCTCAGAACTCGGCCGGCAGATAGCCGTTGATCTCGAGGCCGATGCAGATCTCGACGAGGGTCGGGGTGGTCCAAGTCATGATGTTTCCTCACCTTTTCGGGCCGCATCCACGGCGTTTGTTCGGATCAGAACCGTAGCGCAGCCTCGCTCGGAACGCAATAGAGCCGAGGCAATGCCTGTCCGAGTCATGCGCTCGCGGCAGCCGATGCATGCATCCCGCTGATGTCTCATCCTCCTGCCAGACCCGGCGGGGATCGGGATCACGGCGGTATGATCGTGCTATGAGGGCTGGCCGGGAACCTTTCTTGATCCCGGAAATCAATGTTCGTGTTTCGAAATCCATGAGAGGTCGGCATGACCAAGCTGGTGAACATGGGCAATCGACGCGCGGCCCGCGGCTCCGAATCCGAGCCGGAGCGGGATCTCCGCCCTTCCCGCAGCGACGCCGAAGATGCAGTGCGCACCCTGATCCGCTGGGCCGGGGACGATCCCGATCGCGAGGGCTTGCGCGGAACGCCGGGCCGGGTCGTGCGCGCCTATGAGGAATGGTTCTGGGGCTATACCGAGGATGCCGCCGAATATTTGCAGCGGACGTTCGAGGAGGTCGCCGGCTACGACGAAGTGGTGGTGTTGCGCGACATCCGCTTCGAATCCCATTGCGAGCATCACATCGCACCCATCGTGGGCCGCGTGCATATCGGCTACCTGCCGCGCAATCGCGTGGTCGGCATTTCGAAATTGGCGCGCCTCGTCGACGCCTATGCCCGCCGGCTGCAAATCCAGGAACGGTTGACGGCGGAAATCGCCAACACGCTCGACCGGATTCTCAAACCGCACGGCGTCGCCGTCGTGGTCGAAGGCGTGCATGCATGCATGACCACCCGCGGAGTGCGGCAATCGGCCTCGACCATGGTGACGAGCCGCATGCTCGGGGTTTTTCGCGATCAGCCCCAAACCCGGCAGGAATTCCTCTCTTCCCTGTGCTTCCATGGATCGACGCGCTCCGACGCGCTCTCGCTGTGATCCCGGGCTGTCGCGGATAAAGCCCGCCTCGCCCGAAATCGGGTGGGCGGGCCGAAGACATCACGGTAATGCTGCAGGGCACCGGACATCGGGCACAACCAACGTCAGTGCAGAGAGCCGCGATGCTGCAAATGTTTGCCGCGATCGGAATCTGGATTGCAGCCTCGGCCCTGCCGGTCGACGCGCAGCTCCAGGGCGGTATCGTGATGGCGGCCGCCACCACCCCGGCGACGACCGGGAAAGAACGGCTGGGCGACAAGGCATCGGACAATCAGCGGGTCGACGACTGCCGGGTGCCGCCGGAGAAGCGCGGTCCCGTCCAGCGCCCGACCGAGTGCGCACAGAAGTGACCTTGCAACGGGGTTGGTTCTGCCAGGGCTCGCCGATGTCGCGCAGTCATTGAGTTCCCGTCCGGATCGCCGGATACTCCCGCCAAACCAATCAGCGGGAGGAAATGCATGCGCGAATTTTCACAAGCCGATCGGGTGCTCCGCGAGGCGGCCGATGCCGCGAAGGTGCCGGGGGTGGTTGCCATGGCGGCGAGCCGGGAGGGGCCGATCTATCAGGCGGCGTTCGGCAAGCGCGCGCTGCCGTCGGGCCCCGCCATGACGGTCGACACGGTGTTCTGGATCGCTTCCATGACCAAGGCGCCCCACCATTGAAGACGCGACGTTTTTCTGCCGTTTAGCGCTGGGGGAACCTCGGGAGGCGCCCTTCCGCCTTAGGATGCCCCGCCGCACCCTGGTAGACCGGACCGTCCCGCGTCGCCGCCATGGCGACCACGCCCGGCACCGCTCCGGCCTCGGCCGCCTCGTGGAGCACCTGGTCGGCTTGTGAGAACTCGCGCATGGTTTCCTCCCGACTGAATGATTTGCGGGAGTATCCGGCGATCTACGCGCGAACTCAATGATGGTGGGAAATCGACGCGGGCTCGTCGCGCGAGCCTCGCGGTGAAAGGGTTACTTTTGGGCGTTCGGGCACCCGGCCGCCCTTGGCCTTCCCTGGCGACAGGCTAAAAAGGGAACTCGGCACCGAAGCGCCGCGGGGCCGTCCAGGGCCTTTCCCCTGATGCAAAATCGCACGGGCCTCGCTGGCGGCGATCAGTCGGCATTGCCGCCGAAGAAGGTCGACCAATGGTCGACTTTCGCCTCGCTGACAGGGCAGAATATCGAGAATCGGGGGAACCTAGGCAATGCGATACGCGCGTCCGACGAAGACAGTCGGGAGCAGTGGTTCGGGAGGGGGAATGAAGCCGCTTGGTGAGCTATGTAAACCGCGCGAGTCCGTCTTCGATACGGCGAAGCGCGATACGGTCCTCGACCTCACGGATTTGAGTGAGCATCGGATCGAGCCCAGCGAATTCTTTAAGGAAAATTGGGGAATGGCGACGCTTTTGGGCGAGGCCTTCCGGCGGCTTGAAGGCAAGTCCGAACAGGGTGTCTTTTATCTCAAGCAAGCAATGGGGGGCGGCAAGACGCACAACTTGCTTACCCTTGGCCTCCTTGCGCGCCATCCCGAAGTGCGCGCCAAGAATCTGGCGGCAATCTATACGCCCGATCCGAAGCTCGGACAGGTTCGCGTGATGGCCTTTACGGGTCGGGAGTCGGACGCGCCATTCGGCATCTGGGGCGCTACGGCATCCCGTCGCTACCTTTTTGCGGAAGCAGGCGGCCTGATCGTTTTTGGTAGTGACTTCGCCGAACGGTTTCGCGCCAAGGGGCAGGATACATCGACCGCATCCTCAAGGGCGACAAGCCCGATCGGTACCGCAGATCACCAAACTCGAGCTTTCATCAACCTCAAGACCGCCAAGCATCGTCCCCCGCTTGCGATAGTGAGCCGGCTCACATGCAATGATTTTGCGCTACTCTAATCTCTGCAAGCACGTTCAGCCAGCTCATGAGAGGCGAGCATGTCCATGCGGCATTGGACGATCGGAGCGTTGGCGGCCGTTGCGCTTTCGATGTCACCGGCCAGCTACGGGCAACAGGAGAGGGTGACCTGGGCAGAGGCGGTCGACTATGTGGCTCAGCATGGTGCGGCATCTTCGCTCTATGGTCCGGTCGCCATGAAGCTCGGCCTGGGTACTGGGACGGTGAACAACCGGGTGCTGTCCATGCCGGGCAATCCGAAGAGAGATTTCTACGTGACCGAGAACGCAGTTGTGCTCTCAGTAATATGGACCTCGGGAG